>SXGT01714841.1_pt1 | contig 25833 bp, 20 predicted proteins | sample 3176221 | NCBI WGS metagenome assembly SXGT01 (sample SAMN11356862, study PRJNA531348) | freshwater metagenome | isolation source: freshwater sample F1-120 | place: China: Fuxian Lake, Yuxi | collected 2017-12-25
CGCGGCCGTCGCCGCCCGAGCCGGAGCCGAGGTGACCCTGCTCGAAGCGCGCACCAACGCGGGCGGGCGCGCTCGAAGCGAGTTGCGAGCGAGCAGCGCGATCTTCAATGAAGGCCCGCACGCGCTGTACGCGGGGTTCGCGGGCTGGAACGAGCTGGACGCGTTGGGGATCGCACCGACGGGAGGGCGACCCGCGCTGCACGCGTACGGCCGTTGGCGGGGGCGAATCGATCGGCTGCCGGGCACCAACCTCGACGCGGTTCGCACCCGCTTGGTGGGGTTGCGCGCCAAGGCCGATCTCGCCAAGTTGCTCGCGAACCCAGCCCGCGCGCTGCGAGGCGACCTCTCGGGTTCGCTCGCCGACTGGATCGACCGCGCCACGAAGGATGCGTCGGCCCGTGCGCTCCTCGCGATGATCGGTCGCACGGCGACGTACATGCCCGACCCGACTCGGATCGCGGCCGAGGCATCGGTGCCGCAGATCGTCGGCGCCATCGTCGATGGAGTGCGGTACCTCGACGGCGGGTGGCAGCAGCTCGTCGACGCACTGCGCGCGGCCGCCGAGTCTGCAGGAACCAAGGTGGAGGTCGACGAGAAGGTCACGGGACTTCACCGGGATGGCGCACGGTGGACGATCACGACCTCTACCCGCACCTACGGTGCCGACTCGGCGATCATCGCCGTCGGCGGCCCGCGTGCCGTCGCCACATTGCTCGGCGAGCACAGCCCCTCCGCGCGGTCGTGGTCGGACTCGATCGTTCCCGTGCCGATGGCATCGCTCGATCTCCATGTCGCGTCGATCCCGGTTCCCGCGCGGCGGGCGTGCTTCGCCCTGGACGCACCGATCTACTTCTCCGCCCATACGCCGGCCGCTCGGCTCGCGACGAACGGCGACGTCGTGCACGTCGCCTGGTACGGCGAACACGACGACGCGACGGAGTCGACGCTCGAAGCCTTCTGTGACGAGGTACAGCCCGGCTGGCGTGAGCGGGTGCTCGATCGTCGCTTCGGACGTCGCCTCGTCACGACGCACGGCGTCCCGACTCCCGAATCGGGGTTCGCCGGACGCCCCGGCCCGGGCGTGCCCGACTGTCCCGGCGTGTTCGTCGCAGGAGATTGGGTCGGACCTCGCGGCCTCCTCGCCGACGCCGCGATCGCGAGCGGCGCCGACGCGGCGCGAATGGCGACGACATGAACGACCTCGAAGGTTTCGAACGCCACCGAAGACGGCTCCATGGGATCGCCTATCGCATGACCGCGAGCGTCGCGGACGCCGACGACATCGTGCAGGAGGCATGGTTGCGCTGGCAACGGGCCTCGAACGCCAAGATCGTCTCGGACGAAGCGTGGCTCGTTCGCGTCGTCACGAACCTCGCCATCGATCGTTCGCGCGCGATCTCCCGACGACGGGAGGACTACGTCGGCCCGTATCTTCCCGAGCCACTCCCCGATCTTGCTCGTCCACAGTTCGACGATCCGGAGCACCACGCCGAGTTGGTCGACTCGCTGACGTTCGCGTTCCTGGTGATGCTCGACCGACTCGAACCGGTCGAACGGGCCGTGCTCCTCCTGCACGATGTCTTCGGCTACTCCTTCGCCGAGATCGCCGCGATCGTCGACCGCAGTGCCGCCAACTGTCGGCAGATCGCGAGTCGCACACGGCAACGACTCCGAGACGAACCCCGTGCCCCGCACCGCGACGTCGCGCACGATCGTCGCACGCTGCACGAGCTCGTCGGCGCGCTCGCCGCCGGCGACGCCGACCGGGTCGTGTCGCTGCTCAGCCCCAACATCGTCGTGATGTCGGACGGAGGGCCCCAGCGGCACGCGGCGCGGCGCCAGGTCGTCGGCGTCCACCGCGCGTCCCGGTTGTTGTTGAACCTCGCCAAGCGCCTCACCGACACGATGACCGTCGAGTTCGTCGACGCAAATGGAGGTCCGGCGATGCTCACCCGTGAGCGGGGCGAGCCCTTCTTGCTCCTCACGATCGCGTGCGACGAGGCAGGGCACATCAGCCACGTCTACTCGGTGCTGAACCCCGACAAACTGCGCTTGCTCGACGCCTGACGCCAGACGAAGGCGCGTCTCGCTTCACTACTGACTCGTGGGTCAGTAGTGTGCGGTCCCGTGAATCGAGAGCGTGACGTCATCATCGTCGGCGGGGGCCACAACGGTCTTGCGTGCGCGACGTACCTGAGCCGGGCCGGCCTCGACGTGTTGGTGCTCGAGCGACGCGGCAAGCTCGGCGGTGCTGCGGTCACCGATGAGCCGTGGCCGGGGTTCCAGGTCAGCACCGCGAGCTACGTCATGAGTCTCATGCCCCCGCAGGTCGTCGACGAACTCGAACTGAAGCGCCACGGGTACGCGACGAGCATTCTGGCGCCCGACTATTTCGTCCCCTACGACGACGGCACCTACCTGTCGCTCTGGGGCGATGCGCAACGTTGCAGCGACGAGATCGCCAAGTTCAACAAGCGCGACGCAGCCGCGTACCTCGAGTTCGACGAGTCACTCGGTCGCTTCGGTGAGATGCTGCACGAGCTCATGTTCGTCGTCCCACCCGGGCTGTCGATCGGCGAACTCCCCCATTGGGCGAAGATCGCCGCGAAGTTGCGAAAATGGAGTGGACGCGACATCGCCGACATCGTGCGGCTGTTCACGATGAGCGGTGCCGATTTCCTCGACGAGTGGTTCGAGGACGAGCGCGTGAAGGGTGCGCTCGGCACGCAGGCCGTGCTCGGCGCGTGGACCGGACCCATGAGTCCCGGATCGGCGTACGTCCTCGTGCACCACTGGTTCGGCGAGGTCGACGGCCAGAAGGGCGCATGGGCCGCAGTCAAGGGCGGCATGAGCGGCATCTCCAATGCGATGGCCGCGTCGGCGCGGGGCGCGGGCGCCGAACTCCGGACCGATGTCGACGTCCGCCGCGTCGTGGTCACCGCTGATCGAGCGACCGGTGTCGAGCTCACCGACGGCACGGTGTTGCGCGCCAAGCAGGTCGTGTCGAATGCCCACCCGAAGACGACCTATCTCGACCTGGTCGGCGAGGCGCACCTTCCCGACGACGCGGCGCGCGACATTCGTCGCTACCGGAGTCGTTCGGGTTCGGTGAAGGTGAACCTCGCGCTGAACGCGCTCCCGAGGCCGGCGGGCTGGGACGGTCCGATGCCGGGCGACCCCCACACGGGGATCTTCGCGATCTCGCCGTCGCTCGAGTATCTCGAGCGCGCCTGGGACGACGCCAAGTACGGGCGTTGTTCCGCACGTCCCTACATCGAGGGTGTGTTCCCCACCGTGCAGTATCCCGAGCTCGCGCCCGACGGCAAACACCTCATGCTGTGCTTCACCCAGTTCGCGCCGCTGCAGACGCCGGCCGAATGGGACCAGACCCGCGACTGGTACGGCCAGAACGTCATCAACACGATCGACCAGTACTGCCCGGGCTTCGCGGCGTCGGTGGAGCACGTGCAGGTCGTCGGCCCCCAAGACATGGAAGCCGAGTACGGCTTGCTCGGCGGCAGCATCAGCCAGGGCGACATGAGCCCCGACCAGATGTTCTGCTTCCGACCCATTCCCGGCTACGGCGACTACCGAACGCCGATCAAGGGCCTCTATCTCTGCGGCGCGGGCACCCACCCCGGTGGTGGCGTGATGGGCGTGAGCGGACGCAACTGCGCGACCGTCGTCACCAAAGACGCCAAATCTCCGCGCCGACGAGTGGCCGAGCGCGTGCAGCGGCTCCGCACCCGCTGAGATTCGAGAACCGGAGCGAGATGTCGACCCCGCCCGAAGTTCCCACCCGTGCGCGCGTCGTCATCATCGGCGGCGGCGTCATCGGATGTTCGATCGCCTATCACCTCGCGCACTTCGGGTGTGCCGACGTCGTCGTGCTCGAACGGCACCAACTCACCGCGGGAACGACGTGGCACGCGGCGGGCCTGATCGTCGCCGGCGGCTTCCATTCCGAGACGTACCTCGAGATGTTCAAACGGAGCCGGCACCTCTACCGAGACGTGCTCGAGGACGAGACCGAACAGGCCACCGGCTACTCGCAGGTCGGATACATCCAGCTCGCAACGTCGATCGAGCGCGCCGAGGCACTCCGACGCGATGCCGAGTTCCAACGGCTCTACGGGCTCGACAGCGTGGAGCTTGGTCCGAATGAGGTGAGCGCGCACTGGCCACTCGCGAAGGTCGACGACGCGGTATGCGGCATCTACTGGGAGGATCAAGGCCGCGCGAATCCAGCCGACTGCGCGATGGCACTCGCCAAGGGCGCTCGGCGCAAGGGCGTGAAGATCATCGAAGGCTGCGAGGTCACCGGGATCCGCCGCCACGGCGCCACGGTGGTCGGGGTCGAGACGCCAGGCGGATTCATCGAGGCCGAACACGTGGTCATCGCGGCCGGGTTGTGGTCGCGCCAGATCGGGCGGCTCGCCGGTGTCGACCTGCCGCTCCAGGCCGCGGAGCACTACTACGTCATCACCGAGCCGATCGACGGTGTCGAGCGCACGTTGCCGGTTCTCGAGATCCCCGACTACCACGGCTATTTCCGCGAGGAGACCGGGGGCATCATGTGTGGGCTCTTCGAGCCCGAGGCGAAACCCTGGGGTGACGGACCCGCTGGACCGCGCACCGACCTTCCCTTCGCGGTGCTCGAACCCGACTGGGATCGCATCGTGCCCTACGCCCAACGAGCGATGGAGCGCTTGCCGTCGATCGCCGACGCCGGCGTACGCACCTTCTTCTGCGGACCCGAGAGCTTCGTGCCCGACCTCAACCCGTTGTTGGGCGCAATCCCGGGGGTACGCGGGCTGTGGTCGGCGTGCGGACTCAACTCGCTCGGCATCCTGCTCGGCGGCGGCGTCGGCGAGGTCATGGCCGAGTGGATCCTCGACGGGAAGCCGCCCACGGATGTGGTGGAGTTCGACGTCGCTCGCGTGAGCCCGCACCACAACTCCGCTCGCTACCTGCGCGACCGAACCCGCGAGGCGCTCGGCATCCTCTTCGGCGATGCGACCGTCCCGAGCTTCGCCTATCGCTACGCGCGCGGCGCCCGCCGCTCGCCGTTCCACGAACAGATGCTGGCCCTCGGTGCGGAGATGACCGACTTCGTCGGTTGGGAGTACCCCGAATGGTTCGGGCCGACAGGCGACAACCGTCCGCAGAACAACCGGACGTTCGGGCGGCCCGACTGGTGGCAGTGCCACATCGACGAACACGTCGCCGTGCGCGAACGGGTCGGGCTCATCGACCTCACGTTCATGGGCAAGTTCTGGGTCGAAGGACGCGACGCGGAGGCATTCCTCCAACACTGGGCGGCCGGCGATGTCGCGATGGACGTCGGACGATGCCTGTACACCACCGCGCTCGACGACGACGGCAAGATCCGAGCCGACATCACGATCACGCGACACTCGCGTGACCGGTACATGGTCGTGTGTGGGCCCGAGACGATCACCCGCACCGAAGCGTGGCTCCGCGCCGCGCTGGCCGATCGCGACGACCTGCACGTCGTGATCACCGACGTCACCTCGGCCTACTCGATCATCAACCTGCAAGGCCCGTCGTCGCGCGAACTGCTCGCCACGCTCACCGATGTCGACCTGTCGAACGAGGCGTTCCCGTTCGCGACGATGCAGACCATCGACGTGCACTACGCGCGGGTCTTCGCCCAGCGCATGACGTACACGGGCGAGCTCGGCTACGAGCTCTTCGTCCCGTCCGACATGGCCGCGAGCTTGTTCGAGGCGATCGTCGCGGAGGGCCGGGCGTTCGGGCTCGCGCTGATCGGCCTGGCGACACTCGACTCGCTTCGGATGGAGAAGGCGAACCGCGACTACACCCACGACGTCGACAACTGGGACACGCCGCTCGACGTCGGCCTGAAGTTCACCTGTGCGTTCGGCACCGGATTCCGCGGTGAGGCCGCGCTGATTCCGATCGCCGACGAGATTCCGGTCCGCCGTCTCGTGCAGGTCGCACTCGACGACCCCGAACCGCTGTTGCGCGGCGGCGAACCGCTGCTTCGCGACGACCTCCCGGTCGGCTACGTCCGGGTCGCAGCGTACGGACACACGCTGGGCCGTGCGGTCGGGCTCGCGATGATCGAGGTCGACGAACCGGTCTCGAAGCCCTGGATCGATGCCGGCCGATTCGAGGTGGTCGCGATCGTCGACCGCCGCCCGACCCCGGTCGCGGCAACGATCAGCCTCCGTCCGCTCTACGACCCGACTGGGGCACGAGCCCGCACCTGAACCGGATCTCCCGAGAACGCGCGATTCAGGCGGTGAGGTCGGCGGCGATGGTGCGTGCGGTGGCCGCGTCGATGTCGTAGAGCTGCGGAGCGCGACCGACGACATCGACCATGAGCGTCGCGAGCCCGACTCGACGTTGGAACCACGAAGTCACGACGCGCACGCTCTGCACCCGCGAACGGGGTACGACGTCGCGGCGGTGGACGACCGTTCCGGCCTCGAACGTCACGAGTTGCGTGTCGACGCGATGCCCGGCCCGCCGGTGCGCACTACGACCCCACGGGACTCCGATGCCTCCGATTGCGAGCGCGATCAGACCGATCGGGAAGAAGGCAAGGGCGGGGATCGCTCCCACGGCAATGAGCAGCGCCACCCGCCGCACCGTGCCTCGGCGCTGCGCGGCCGGTGTTCGGGGTTCGAGTGTGACGTCGGCTGCCCACCCGAGCGTCGGCAGCGCGGTCGCCAAGAGATCGTCGGTCAATCCGCGGGGTATGCCGTCGACGAGGAGTCGGCTCGCGTTCTCGGCTCCGGGCATCGCGGCGGAGTGGAAGGCCACCGTCGCGAGACCGAGCCGGCGGCGGACGACGTTGTCGGAGATCGAGACGTGCTGGACCCGCGCCCGCGGCAGGGTGAGATGTTGGCGTTCGAGCAACCCGTATTCGATCCGTACGTCGTCGCCGACGACGTCGAGGACGAGACCGCTGTAGGTGAGGCAATGCCGGATCGTCACGAAGACGATCAACCCGGCCGTGAGGAGTGGGAGGCCGAACAGCGATCCGCCCCACCCGCCGATGATGTTGCCGTCGGCGATCGCGCTCACGAGCAGGACCGGCCACACCACCAGGACCACGCACATCACGATGACGTTGAGGTCTGAGGTCAGGCCGGCTCGCACCAGTGCCACGGTCGACATCGTCACCAACCGCTGCGGGGGACTCGGCGGCTCCGGCGGAATCGTCTCGTCGAGTGAGTGAGCCGCAGTGCGTTCTCCGGCAGCATGCGCACGACGTTCGAGAATGTGGGCACGGAGTTGGTCACCGACGTTCTGATCGATGTAGGCCAGGTTCACACGACCTTCGGCCGAGCCCGCGGTCTCGATTCGCATTTCGGTGAGCCCGAAGACCTGCGCAGTGAGACCACGGCGAAAGTCGATCTGTTGCACCCGTTGGTACGGCACGACCTGGGTACGACGTTGCAGCACTCCGGAACGAATGACCAGTTCGGTCGGCGTGAGTTCGTAGGTGAGGAAGAACCAGCCGACCAATCGGAAGAGCCCGAGCGCCGCGATCACGATGCCGAGGGGCGACTCTCGCGTGATGACCAAGAGCACGACACCAACGCCGGTTCCGCCGGCACCGAGCAACAACGTGAGCGCACTCGTTCGGTGCGGTCCCGGACCGAATGCGTCGCTGCTCGCGCTTCGACCTTCAGACAGCATCGTCACGTCCGGCACGGCGGAGCAACGTCGCCCGGATCGTTTCGGCCGACGTCAGCGGAATTCCGGGTATCCGCCCATCGGACGTCGCGGCCGCCGTCCGGATCACGAACGTGGCGATTCCCAACATGCGCTCGATCGGGCCTTGCACGATGTCGATCTGTTGGAGTCGGCCGAACGGAACGCTCGACTCCACGCGACGGATGACACCGTGGCGGAGCTCGAGCGATTCGGGCCGTGCCGCCCACTGCCAGCGCCGGTATCGCGCCGACACCATCAACGACGCGACGGCAGCGACCGACAACAGCATCGCGGCGAGCGCGACCCCGAGCGCGGGAATGCCCGCGAACGCCACGACCAGCCCGCCGACCAGCCCGAGCACCGCGAACGGCAATGCCTCGCCCAGCAGCCAGACCGTGCGGACACGGGGATCGAGCGGTTGGAATTCAGCGGTCTCCACGAATCGAGCGTAGGTGGAGTCAGCCGGTCACCGACGCCGGTCGGTCAGGTCGTGTCATCGGGCACACCGAAAGCCGACGTTGCCGGCCGCGCTGTCGATCGTGTTCGACGTTCGCGCCGCGGGCCGGAACCGCCGGCAGTACGACTCGTGGCACAGGTACGAGCCGCCCTTCATCACGCGCGTCATGGCGTCGGGCGGGCGTCCGGGCGCGCTGAACACGTCGGCCGTCCATTCCCACACGTTGCCGATCATGTTGGCGAGGCCGTACTCGTTCGGTTCGAACGCGTCGACGGGACAGGTGCCGACCCAGCCGTCGGCCGCGATGTTGCGCGCCGGGAAGTCGCCCTGGAACACGTTCATGCGATGTTGGCCGTCGGGCTCGAGCTCGTTGCCCCACGGCCAGGTCGTCGTCGTGCCGCCTCTGGCCGCGTGTTCCCACTCGGCTTCGGTCGGCAGTCGCGTGCCGGCCCACTCGCAGAAGCTCGCCGCGTCGCGCCAACTCACGTGCACGACGGGGTGGTCGGACCGATCGTCGAGGTTCGAGTGCGGACCTTCGGGGTGAGCCCAATCGGCCGCCATCACCTGACGCCACCACTCGCTTCCGATCACGCCCCGCGTTTCGTCGAACTCGTCGGGGAGCAGACCGGCGAAGACGAACGACCAGCCGTACTGCTCGGACTCGGTTCGGTAACCGGTTGCTTCGGCGAACTCTCGCCACTGCGCGTTCGTGACCGCGTGGGCGGCGATCTCGTACGGGCGGACGAACTCGCGGCGAGGGTGTTCGCCGTCGCCGGGATAAGCCCAGTGCGAATCCTCGCCGAGTTGCACCTCGCCGCCCGACACCTTCACCCACTCCATGTCCGTAGATTACGGAGATGGAGAGTTTCGGGGGAAAGGTCGCGGTCGTCACGGGCGGCGCGAACGGGATCGGGCGCGGCCTCGTCGAGGCGTTGCTCGACGACGGGGCTCGGGTCGTGATCGCCGACATCGCGGCCACCGTGTTGGACGCGACGGTGTCGGAACTGTCGGCGCGCGGTGAGGTGGTCGGGATCCGTACCGACATCGCGAGCGAGGAGTCGATCCGTGGGCTCGCCGACGCGGTGTACGAGCGCTACGGCGTCTGCCATGCGCTGTTCAACAACGCGGGTGTCACCTCGGGTGGCGGCGGGTTGCCGTGGGAGCAGGAGCCGAACGACTGGCGCTGGTGCTTCTCGGTCAACGTGATCGGGCTCGCGATGTGCACGCTGGAGTTCGTGCCCCGCATGCTCGCCGGAGGCGAAGACGGACTGATCGTCAACACGTCGAGCGCCGACGGCGGATTCGCGCCCGTGTTGAATGCGAGCGTCTACGCCGCGAGCAAAGCCGCCGTGAGCTGCTTCACCGAGGCGCTCGCGCACAACTTCGTGAACGAAGGCACGCGGATGCGGGCGTGCGTCTTCTACCCATCGGGCGGACTGCTGGAGACGGGCCTGTGGACCGCGCAGCGCAACCGCCCCGACGAGCTGGCGCGCGTTCGGCCGCGCCCGCCGGCGCCGATGACGACGATCGCGGAGTTCAAGGCGGCAATGGAGGCGAAGGGCACACCCGTGAAGACGATGGACACGGGCGAACTCGGACGATTCTGTATCGATCGCATCAAGGCCGGCGACTACATCATCACCCACGACGTCGAACGCATCACCACCTTGCTGGACGACCGAACCGCGGCGATCGGCGAACACCGTTTGCCGCCGACCCTGCACCCGTACTGAACTATTCCACGAGGCGTCACAGACCCGAACGCTCACGTGGACGCTCGATCCATTCGATCGACTCATCGTCGCACAAGCCACGGTGGAGCAGGCACAACTCGTCAGCGCGATCGCACTATCCAACGCGAGAGTTCGATCGCGCTCTGGTGATCGAACAACACGTCATCGACGCGCGTGCAACACCTCGACTTCGTACGCTTCGAAGACGTTGTCGGCGCTGACCAGCGCTAAGGATTCAAGCTGGGCTTGGGCGACGAGCATCCGGTCGAACGGATCTCGATGGTGCGGCGGAAGCGCGGGAGCGAGCTCGGCGTGTTCGACCGCGATGGCGAGCGGGATGACCCCGCTCGACATCAACGCGTCGGCGAGCCCGTCGGGCATCGTCAGCTTTCCCAAGGCCCGCTTGATGCCGAGTTCCCATGGCGTGACCACTGAGAAGAAGACCTCGTCGGCTTGCGTGATCGCCTCGCGAGTTCGCTCACCGAGCTGAGCATTGTTCTCGAGCCACCAGAGCGCAACGTGGCTGTCGAGCAGAAGCCTCACGGCTGACCCGCACCGGCGGACTCGTCGAACACCGCCGCGATGTCATTGTCGACGCCGACGGTGTCGTCACTGCCTTGCACCTTGCCGGCCCATGAGCCCGGGACGCGATTCGCCCGGACCGGACTCCATGCGACGATCCTGGCAACCGGGTGCCCATTGCGCGCAACGATCACCTCGACGCCTTCTTCGGCCTCGCGGATCAGTTCCGACAGTCTCGACTTCGCCTCATGGGTGTTGACGACCCGAGTGACCATCGGTTGAGTCTAGCTAAGCTAGGACCAATTGACAACCGGATGATCCCGTGACTGCCCGGGCGCCCGTGGCTCGACGTTCCCTAGGTCCACAGCGCCGCGGAAAAAAAACACCAGGCCGATCGACGATGCGCCAAAGAGATAGACCCCAACCGCGAAGAACCACAACTCCATCCTGAGCCAAGATGAAGGCGCCGCCTCCTTACCCCGCCGATTCATGATCGGTTGCATTGACTTGACACGCCACGGTCGGAGAGCGTCGGCGAAACGAACCTGACCGGCGAGCATCGGGCGAGACCGAGCCAAGCAATACAGACCGAAGATCGCCGTACAGACCAGACCTCCGACGACGGACCTCATCGTCTGCCCCCGAAGCGCGAACGTGGCTTCTTCGTCAGCAGGGTTTGGTCGCGACGCGAACTTGCGGCGCGGGATCGCGGCTTCGAGGGATGATCTTCCAACGCCCGCTGCCCCGGGTCACCGCTCACGGATCTATTGCCTCGCTCACCCGGACGAGCGAGGCAATCGTGCAGTACGAACTGTGCGCCACTTCGGCGAGTCGCTGGATCGATGTCCGCGATCCGGCCCGGCGTTGGCCGGTGACAGCCGCGACCCGAGCCATGTCGACGCGAACGAAACCGTCATGCCGCGGCGGCAACGCCTCACCCGGCCCGGCCCCGACAATGAACGACTCGGGAGGAACGCCCAACCAACTGACGACCGTGAGCACGCCGTCCGCCTCTGCGTCGCCCGCGGTCGCGAAGCGTCGGATGGTCGTTGCGGCAACACCGGTTGCCCGAGCGACCGCCGACCACGAAGCGCCGATCTGCACCCGACGACGATCGACCTGATCGAACAGTGCCGCCAAGTCGAACGGCGAGTCATCCACGGGCGGCCTGTAGAGCGAGACAGATCTCGCCCGACCGCTTGTGCCTACGAGGCGCTGCGCAGTGCCGTGAGGAGGTTTGCTGGCTCGTCCCTGCATCACGAACCCTCGATTGCGCTCGCAAACCGTCGTTCACCGAGCCCGGCGTCTGCGCACAATCGTCGCCAGGTCGTCTCGTCGAGTTCGCCAGCAAGGAATTCCGAGACCCAGCTCATGTCGAAGTGCAAGTCGCCCTTCTCCATCACGACCACTGGAGCGGGATCGCTGGCGAACTCCCAGCCGCACGCTCGAAGTTCAAGGGCCATGGCATCACGGAACAGGGCCGTCGCGGCGCTGAGTCCGTCCGATCCGTAGGTTTGTCTGACTTCCCTGGCGACAAGACTCAGTTGACCCGGATCGCGTGGCAGCGCATCAACCGCGAACTTCGCGAGTAGATGGGCGTAGGGCGAACACCGCCGACGCAGCGCGGATTCGATGACCTTCGGCCAGTCCTCCCAGGTGGCCACGGTACGACCATTCGCGAGTGCACTGCTCGAGAGCAGGAACGGCAAGGTCCGGGCGCGGACTTCCGAAGGCTTATCCAGCAGAGACTCCGCTGGCTCCTCGCTGCGCGCCGATGGGCTGCTCATCGGTCGGAGGGCTGCGAGTCGAATCGATGTGGGCGGATGGCTGTCGTACTGCGATGGCACCCGGTTGATCAGCTCCGTCTCCAGCTGGTCGATGGCGACGGTGGTCGAAGGGTTCGCGAGCATGCGTTGGAGACCGTCGCCGATCTCCATCTCGACACCGCCATCGATGGTCGGCGAATACACGCGATAGAGAAACGCGTTCCACACGACAGAACCGCGCGCAATCTTCACGAGAGCGCTGGCGATGGCTCGTTGTCCGACGAGATCCCCGGCGAGTCGGTCTGCCGCAAGCTCCTGGCGTCGAGACACTGTCGCACTCGCCCGGACGAATCTCTCCGCATACCAGTCGAAGACCACTCCGACGGCATTCGAACGCGACTGCTGCGCGCTACGACCGATCACGTCGCGCAATCGGTAGACCATCCGCCCTACGCGCGTGTCTCCGCCGACGTAGTGACCGAACTCGTGCGCGAGAACTGCGCGGAGCTCGTTGACGGACAACATCATCAACAACGGAAAGCCGACTCCCATGATTCTCGTGCGTCGGAATCCAAAGATCCCACCCCGTTCAGTCACGAACGCGTTGACCTCGGGTACGCAGTAGATCACCGAGGGCGGCTGCGTTTTCGCTTCCCGAGCGAGTTCGTCGACCAAGGTCCACAACTCGGGACCGTCATCGCGCGAGACGATCGGGCCCGGTGCCTCCCACGAAATGCGCCGCGGCCAGAGGCCCGCGAGCACGCCGAGTCCGGCAAGAGCAACGACGAGCAGCTGGAAGTGCAGTCGATCGAGGAACCGCCATTCGAGGTAGGGAGTTGCGATCATCGCAAGCGCGAGCACGATCGCGATCACATAGAAGCCGACACCCCACGACAGCACACCGAACGCACGCAACCATGGATGCCCCGCTTGTTCTGCGATATGGGCGGGACCGTCGTTCACGTCGGTGATTGGTTCGACGGCGCTCCTTCCCGCCGTCGCTCGTTGTGCATCCATCCACCGCTGCGAGAGGTCGCGCAGTGTCTCGCCGGAACCCGAGTGCTCGGCGAGCAGACTCGACATGCCGGCGTCTTCATTTGTCGTCGGAGACAACTGCGACTCGAGGTGGCGGGCTCGGTACGCCGACGCGATGGGTTGAAGTGCCGTCACGACTTTTGCGCTGTTGGCTCTCGGGAAGAGCGCGATCTGCGATCCATCCGCGAAGGTCAGGCGGACCACCCGATCGCCGTGATTCGTGGACAACTCCTCGATGTCGATCATCTGATCGAGCGGAACCCATGCGGTCTGCTTCAGCCGAACGATGCCCTTGATACCGCCTCGCTGCACTGACAAGCCGAGGCCGCGGTCAGTCACGATGAGGTACCAGCTCAGATAGCTGTCGGAGGGGCCTTTGTTCGTCGGGATGAGGTCCGCAGCCAGCCCCGTCGACGCAACGTTCTTGGGCTGCGACGGCCACGCAACCCGGAGGCCCGCGACGAGGCGCTCGCCCACGGGCACTTCTCGCTCGATGGCCTTCGCTTCGGACACTGCGCCCATGGGTTCCCTCGCGTCTCCCCGTAACTCTCTGGTTCGCAAGGGCCATCATGGCGGAGCAATGGGAGGTCCGGCAACGGCGTGTACCGTGCGGGCCGCTCGATCGGTTCGGAGGGACGCATGTCGAAGATCTGGAGCTACGAGGGTCGGCGCTGCGTCGTCAGCGGCGGCGGCGGAGCGGGGATGGGCGCCGCGGCGGTCCGTGAACTCGTCGATCTCGGTGCCGAGGTACACGTCCTCGACCTGAAGGAACCGCCGGTGCCCGTGGCGTCGTACCAAGCCCCGGACCTGCGCGACCCCGACGCCACCGCCGCGGCGATCGCGAACATCGACGGCGAGATCCACGCACTGTTCAACTGCGCGGGACTCCCGGGCCACCCGTTCCCCGACCTCGACACGATGCTCGTCAACTTCGCCGCGCCCCGCCACCTCACCGAACTCTGTCGTCCGCGCATGCCCGCGGGGTCGGCGGTCGTCAGCATCTCGTCGACCGCGGGGGCGGCCTACCTCCAGAACCTCGACAAGTGGATCCCACTCGCCGAGACCAAGGGGTTCGACGGAGCGAAGGCATGGTGCGAAGCGAATCCCCAGGCGATCGCCACCGGCTACACCCCGAGTAAAGAAGCGCTCATCGTCTGGACGATGTATGCGGCGCACGAGCTCGGCAAGGCGGGCATCCGCCTCAACTGCGTCAGCCCCGGCCCGACCGACACGCCCATGATGCCCGCGTTCGAGGACTTTGCCGGCGCCGCGCTCATCGACCTGTTCGCACAAGGGCTCGGGCGACGCTCGACTCCAGAGGAGCAGGCCTACGCCTGCATCTTCTTGAACTCTCCGGCCGCGAGCTACATCACCGGCGAGAACCTGAACGCCGACGGCGGCACCGTCAGCGCCCTCGCCACCGGCCGCATCACCCTCGACCTGTAGCCCGCGCGCCTCGTTCTCGTCATCTCCACGCGCGCCCTCCGCGGCAGCCACGTGACAAGTTCGCTACGGCGACGCTCGACGCTCGTTCTTGTCACGCCCACGCGCGCCCGCCGCGGCAGCCACGTGACAAGTTCGCCACGGCGACGCTCACCGCTCGTTCTTGTCACCTCCACGCACGCACATCGCGGCGCGCACGTGACAAGTTCGCTAAGGCGACGCTCGACCCTCGTTCTTGTCACCTCCACGCACGCACATCGCGGCGCGCACGTGACAAGTTCGCTGCGGCGACGTTCACCGCTCGTTCTTGTCACGCCCACGCGCGCTGTTCACCCCAGCCATGTGACAAGTTGACAGGTGCGACGACGGCGACGTCAGGGGCGGTTGGTCCAGCGGCCGGTGCCGGCGATGCGGAACCAACCGCCACCCGCGAGCGTGCCGCCGTCGGTCGGGATGCAGTGCCCGGTGACGAAACGGGCGTCGTCCGACACCAAGAACGCGATCACGTCAGCCTGGTCGGCAGGTTCGCCCATGCGTCCGACCGGTGCCCACACCTGCCACCGCTCTCGATCCGACTCGGCGATGTTCGAGTAGTCGACCTGGATCGTCTGGGTGATGTCGGGGCCGATCGCGTTGACCCGCACTCCCCGACCACCGAGCTCGAGTGCGAGGCAACGAGTGAAGTGGATCACCGCCGCCTTGTACGCCCCATACACCGGGTCGACCGGGTAGCCCCGCAACCCTTCGACCGACGACACGTTGACGATCGCGCCGCGCGCCGCAATCACTCGCGGCAACAACGCGTGCGTCACCGCGAAGACGTGCCGCAGGTTGATCGCGTCGAGCGCGTCCCAATGGGCGGCACCGCTCTTCGCGAACGGAGTCGGCCGGAGATAGTGGCCCACGTTGTTCACCAGCGCGTGCACGGCGTCGCCCTCGATCGCATCGACCAACACCGCCACGCCCTCGGTGGTCGTCACGTCGGCGATCACGGCGATCGCGCCAGTCTCAGCCGCGACTTCACGCGCGCGTGCTTCGTCGATGTCGGCGAACACCACGGCGAACCCATCGCGCGTCAACCGTTCGACGGTCGCGCGCCCGATCCCACCGGCGCCACCCGTGACCACTGCCGTCCGCGGTGTCATGCCGCCTCGTTTCGTCTCGACGCTGCTTCGCTGTCAAGACTGACCGGATGAGCACAGTCGACGCCAACTCTCCCGTCCTCGTCGGAGTCGGTACCGCCACCCAGGACGCGCCGGCGGGTGATGGAGACGCCGCAATCGGTCTCATGGTCGCGGCGACCCGCCGCGCGGGCGACGACAGCGGAGCCCGAGCCATCCTGACCCGAGTCGAGCGCATCCTCGTCACCCAGGGGACATGGAAGGCCCCCGACGCGGGCCGTTCGATCGCGCGCGCGATCGGCGCCCCGAATGCGCGCAGCATCTTCGTGCAACTGGGAATCCCGCAGCAGGCGCTGATCGATCAGGCACTCGCGGCGATCGCCCGCGGCGAGATCGAGGTCGCGCTCGTCGTCGGCGGCGAAGCGAAGGCCCGCGACGACCGAGCCCGCCGCGCGGGCATCGCCCTGGCGCCGACCGAAGATCCGGGCGCCCAACCCGACGAGGTCCAGACGCCCCTCACCGAGATCATCGCCGCCGCCGAACTCGCGGTCGGTCTCGTCGTGCCGGTGCAGCAGTACGCGACGATCGACAACGCGTTGCGCGCGGCTGAGCACAAGAGCATCGCCGAACACACCGCCGAGGTCGACGCGCTGTGGTCGCGCTTCGATGCGGTCGCGGCGACGAATCCCGACGCCGCGTTCGCCGGACCCCGAACCGCGGCGCAGCTACGCGAGGTGACCGCTGACAACCGGATGCTCGCCTTCCCGTACAACAAGTGGCACGCCACGCAGTGGAGCGTCGACCAGGCGGGCGCGTTGCTGTTCTGTTCGCCGCGCGTCGCCGACGAGCTCGGCATCGATCGCGAACGTCGGGTCCATCCGTTGGTGTCACTCGAGTCGAGCCACAGCCTGTCGCTCAGCAAACGCGCCGACCTCCATCGTTGGCAGGCCATGCGCGTGCTCGGTACCGCCGCCGAGGCGCACCTCGGTCAGGCGTTGCGCGACCTCGACCTCGTCGAGCTCTACAGCTGTTTCCCCGCAGCGGTGCGCGTGCAGCAACGCGAACTCGACCTGCCGCTCGACGGCACGCCGACGATCACCGGGGGGATGCCGTTCGCGGGTGGACCCTTCAACAACTTCGTATTCCAGGCGACGGCCGCGATGGTGCAGCGACTCCGTGCCGAGCCCGGCGCACGCGGCCTCGTGACGACGGTCAGCGGGCTCCTCACCAAGCCAGGACTTGCCGTTTGGTCGACCGACCCGGGCGATCGCGCGCCGTTGCTCGCCGACCTCGGAGTCGATGCTGCGGCGGCGACCCCCGAACGCGACGTCGTCGACGATCATCACGGCGAGGCGGTCATCGCGAGCTACACCGTGCGCGCGACGACCTCCGGTGAGCCAGAGGTCGTCGCGGTGCTCGACACAGCCGAGGGGGCACGGGCGGTCGTGGTGATCGCCGACCCGGATCTCGCAACCGAAGCGAGCACCGGCGGCCCGGGCGGTGCGGTCGAACTGATCGGCCGGTCGGTGAAGGTGAGCGGCACCGCCGCCACCCCGTGACCGGTCAGCAGCGCGCTCGCCGGGTGCCCGCGGCCCGATCGAGCCGAACCCGACCCGGCGAGGAACGCAGCGAAACCGCTCGGATCACCAGCCGGGCGCGTGGCGGGGCCAGGGCGCGGCCTGTTCGAACAGTCGACCGAGCCGCAGACAGATGTCGTCGCGGTGACGATCGGCGGTGAGCATGAACCCCACGGGCAGCCCGTCGCGGGTGGTCCCGGCCGGCAGGCTGATCGACGGCAGGTTCACGAGGTTCGCGAGCATCGTGAACGGTGTCGCCATACCCGCGTGTGTCGACTGCCCATTGATCTCGGTCGGCATCGGGCCCTCGGCCGCGAACGCCGGGATCGTCGTGGTCGGCGTGACGAGTACATCGATGTCGTCGAAGAGTTCCGCAACCTGCAGTTCGATCGCGCGACGTTGGCGGTAGATCGCCGCGAACTTCGGCAATGTCACCTTGGCGGCCGAATCCCAACCCGGTCGCACGTTCGGATCGAGCTCATCAGCCCGATCGGGATAACGATCGGAAGGAATGTCGATCCACATGTCGGCGCCTTCGATGCGCGCATACACGCCGACGTAGTCGTCGAAGCGAATGTCGCGCGCGACGAGGGTGAGTCGCGCCGCTTGCACCAACGTGCGCACGGCCGCCTCGCAGAGCGACGCAACCTCTGGGTCGACGACGGCGAAACCGAGGTCGACCGAAAATCCGACGCGCAGCCCTTCGACGTCGAGGGTCTCGATCACCTCCGAATACCGAATGCCCGGGGCGGGGAGGCACGTTCGGTCGCGCCGATCGGGCCCGGCCATGACGTCGAGCAACAACGCGGTGTCGGCGATCGTCGTCGCGAGCGCGCCAACCGTCGCGTTCTGCGCCAGGTTGGTGAGGCCGATCCCCGGGATGCGTCCGTAGCTCGGCTTCAAGCCGGGAAGCCCGCAGAAACCGGCGGGGCTGCGGATCGACCCGCCGCCGTCGGAGGCGGTGCCGAACGGAATGACACCGGCGCTCACTGCCGCGGCGGTCCCGCCGCTCGATCCGCCCGGTGTTCGCTCCAGATTCCACGGATTCCGGGTGACGCCGAGCGCAGGACTCGCGGTGTACGCGAAGGTGCCGAACTCCGGCGCAGTCGTCTTGCCGATCGGGATCGCGCCGGCGGCCCGCAGACGCGCAACGTGAATGTCGTCGTGACCGACCGCAGGTTCGCCGAGAAACCACCGGCTACCGCGCGTCGTCGGCATGCCCGCACAGTTCTCGAGGTCCTTCACTCCGAACGGAACGCCAGCCAATACACCAACGTCATCACCGTTCGCGAGCGAACGGTCGCATCGATCCGCGGCGTCGAGCGCGCTCTGGGGGTCGAGGTGACTGAACGCGTTCACATCCGGTTGCGACGCCTCGGCCTTGGTCAACGCGTCGTCGACCAACTCGCGCGCCGACACCCGCCGTTCGCGAAGCGCGGCCGCGGCCTCGATCACGGTCGACATGGTCACCGGGCCAACTACGAGGCGGTCCGGGTGAACGTGTTGAAGTCGAGCGTGAGCGACACGCCGTCGATGGTGATGTCGAACACTCGCGTGTCGAAGCCCGCCTGGACCCACGGCGTGTCGAACCGGAGGTAGTCGGCGGTCGCCACGGGCGCGCCCGCGACGCGAAGGGCTCCGACGTACGAGTCCCAGGTGAGTTGGCCTTGCGAGGGCGACGAGAACGTCACGACTCCCCCGGTGTGCGACATCGGTGCGGCCACCAGCCCGGCTTGGAACTCGGCGAACGTGCCATCGGCCGCTCGCCCCACCTCGACGATCCAGACGTTGTCGGCGCCACCCGGCGCTACGAGGTCGAACGGCTCCGTCAAACCATGGGTGAAAGCGCCGGCGGGCGCGTCGCGCCATTCGACCGGACGCTCGCTCCACAGTCCGACATAACCATCGCCCTGTCGACCGAACACCCAATGCCCACCCGGATGCGTGACGACCTCGTCGAACTTCTCCTGCGGGAAGTAGGCGTGGGTCAACTCGATGTAGTTGAACGTCTCGAGCGGCCCCGGCCCAGGAGCGTCGAACGCCGGCTTGTACACGTGGATCCCTGCGCTGCCGTGTTGCACACTCGATGGCATCGAGCCGGTGCCCGTCCAGTAGCCGTCGCGGTCGGGCCACTGGCTCCCGATCTCGGGTTCGTTCTTGGCGTGCGTGGTGAACACGATCGCAGACTCGTCGAGGGTCGCCTGCCAGGCGTGGTACTGGTCGGCGAACATTCCCGGTCGGTGGTGCTGTGCGGTCGACAGCATCACCTCCGGTGACCGGTAGGTGTACGAATTCACCTCGGTCAGGAGTCCGAAGCCGAGCATCGGCGCGAGCGCGCGGGCGAACGGACGTGCCAGCGCCGGATCGCTGTTGACCGCGTCGCGCAGCGGACTGAACGGCGAGAAGAACTCCGACTCCCACAAGCCGTGTTGGGTCAGGGTGTTGAACGTGAGCTCCACCCCCTGCCACGTCGTCTGGTTGCCGCGCTCCCACCAGAACCCGACGTTCGCCGGGTCGTTGAAGTCGTAGCCGTAGGGCGCGGGTGCCGCGAGGTCGATCTCGGCCATCGGGTCGAGCGGTACGCCCATGCGTTCGCGATCGATGCTCACTTCGTCGGAGATCGCGATGCGACGGATCACTTCGGGCATTCGATACCGCTCGGCTCGCGCGAACAGCACGGCACCAGCATCTCCCGAACTCGGATACGGCAGATCGGTGTCGTCGAACAACAGCTTCGAGAACCCGAACGTGTCCTGGTCGGTCGCGACGCTCTTGTCCTTCATGTAGCTACGACCATGCGTCGAACCGAAGTTGCCGTTGTGCAGGTGCATCGCGACGTCGAGCAACAACAGGTCGAGCACCATTGCGGCGCGCTGCGCGATCTCGGGGTCGGGTGCGTGCTCGACCAAGGTCAGCAACGGCGTGGCGTCCTTCTGGTAGTAGACGTCGGAGTGCCACTCGCTCCAGCCGAAGCGCACTTTCTCGTCGAGCCATTCTTCGATGCGCTGCTTCGCTTCGTCGCGGTGGGCGGCGCCGGTTCGACCGTCATTGGTGAACTGGTCGTTCGGGAACGCGTCGCCAGCGAGGTACTCCAGCGTGTGGTAGATGATCCGGTGGTTCTCGCTCCAGTACCACCGGTCGTCGACGAGTCCCGGCTGGGTCGGCTCCGTGAACCAGTACTTGAAACTGTGCAACCGCGCTTCGATCTCGGACCGAAGCGCCGGATCGAGTTGATCTCGATACGGCAGCCACAGGTTCACGAGATACAACAGGTCGAAGTCGGTCGTGTCGCGCAGCGTGTCGATCCGATCGAAGACAGGTTGGAAGTCGTCGATGCCGACCGAACTGATGTCGTTGCCCGCGGCGGCGTGCGCGATCACGTTTGTGATCGACTTCGGCTGTAACGATGCCGTGGCGAAGTCGAGAAACTCGGCCTGGCGACCGTCCATCCACGACTGGTCGACGAATCCTTCGCCCGAGAACGGTTCGAGCACGGAGTTCTGGCAACTCGGACCGGAATTGATCGGGTTGCAGCGCGCAGGATGCCCATCAGGAATCTGCGCAACGTAGTCGGTACCGAACATCGCCGCGCGTCCGACCACCGGGTAGTCGGTGCTCACCCACTGCGCACCACTGTCGAGCGCGGCGTCGCGCTGAGTGGTGTCGCCCGAACGGGCCTGGACGGTGTCGCCGTCGGCACGGGTCCGCACGATGTATCCGGCCGCGACCAGCTCCTGAATCTCCGCAGTGTTGGCACCGAGCGGATTGTTGCGTTTCACGAAGGCCGCCGAGGGTTGGCCGGGTGCGGACGACACGAACATCGCTCGACCTTGCAGCGACGGGCGGCCGGCGAGGTAGTCGCTGCGCTCGGAACCCTCGTTGTCCATGAGGAACATCACCTTGCCGCGTGAGGCTTCGAGCGTCGGCCACCCCGCGTCGAGCACCGCGGACTCCAACGTCGGAGCCTGACCGCGGACCTGATCGGGCGTGATGACATCGGCCGCATCGAAAACGGAGCGGATCTCCGCATCGAGCGCGTCGAGGTGCTCCGGGCCGATCTCGATGGGTTGGGTGAAGCCCGCACCGATGGGATCGGGAATCACATCGTCTTTCAGCTCGACGAGAATCGCGAGCGGAAGATGATTCGGATTCGCCGTCGACCACGCATCGATCTGTTCGAGACACGCCACGAAGGTGAGGCACGTCGTCTCGTAGTCGACCTCTTGAACGTGGAACACCTTGAATCCCGGCTCGTCGAGTTCAGGAATGCCCGACGCGAGCGGCAGGCCGAAGAGCGGGTTCAAGTGGCGATCGGCGTAGTGACCACCTTCGGGATCGGCAAACACGTCGAGTTCGATCTGACGCACGCCCTCGCTCGAGAACTGCTCCGCGAGCGGCGAATGCGTGTACTCGAAGCCCGCCGCCAACCCGGGGTCGAATGCTTTCAGCGCCGACCAGAGCGGGTCTTGCGGCTGGACGTGATACGAGTTGTGCGATCCGATCACCTGGATCTGATTGAGGCGCAGGCACCGACTCGCGATGTAGGTCGGCGAGAACGCCTCGACCGCGTCGGTCAGCGCTTCGAGCTCCTCGGGCGTGGGTTCGACGGCCGATGCGCCGACGCCGCCGCCGGGCCCACCGTCGGGAATCGACCAGCGTTTACACACCTGGGCGAACGGGTGCGCCGAGATCGCACCGTCGCGTTCGCCCCAGGGGATCGCGCACCCCGCGAAGACGACGATCGCCGTCGCGATACCCAGAACCTGTTTGCCCCGATTCGCCCGCATCGCCCGAGTCTTTCACGATCGGTCACGACCCCACCAACGGGTCCGCTTCGGGCTGACCAGTGACGGACCCTCCCTGATACCGTCGCCCGATGTTGGTCGCGCCGGTGCTCGATGCCGCCAGCATCGTCATCTTCGTTGCGCTCGGCCGGCGTAGTCACGACGAGGGCGGCGGTTTCACGACGACACTCGAGATCGCAGCTCCGTTTCTCATCGCCCTGGGCATCGCGTGGCTGGTACTGCGCGCCTGGCGGCAGCCGACGCAGCTGCGTACCGGCGCCAGACTCGCGCTGGTGACCGTCGCGTTGGGTCAGCTGCTGCGCAGCGTCGTGTTCGAACGCGGGACCGCGACGGCGTTCGTCGTCGTCAGCCTGATCATGACCGGATTCTTGTTCGTCGGGTGGCGGTTCGGATACCGAGCCCTGCAACCTCGGTTCGTCCATGACGAGACCGAATGACGACACTGCAGCCATGAGCAACGAACTCCAGACCGTCGTCACCCTCGACCTCGAAGGCGTCCTCGTGCCCGAGATCTGGATCGCGGTCGCCGAACGAACGGGGATCGAAGCGCTGCGGCGCACCACCCGCGACGAACCTGACTACGACGTGTTGATGCGCGGCCGCCTCGCGATTCTCGACGAGCACCGGCTCTCACTCGACGACATCCAGTCGGTCATCGCCACGCTGGAGCCCGAACCGGGAGCGCGTGCGTTTCTCGACACCTTGCGGGAACACACGCAGGTGATGATTCTCTCCGACACGTTCGAACAGTTCGCACAACCCTTGATGCGCCAACTCGGGTGGCCGACCCTGCTCTGCCACCGCCTGGTGGTCGACGAGGCGCGTCGAATCGTCGACTACCGATTGCGTCAACCCGATCAGAAGCGGCACGCGGTCGAAGCCCTGCGCTCACTCAACTATCGCGTCATTGCTGCGGGCGACTCCTACAACGACACCGCAATGCTCGGAGCCGCGCATCGCGGGATCCTCTTCCGATCGCCGCCCAACGTGATCGCGGAGTTCCCACAGTTCCCGGCGTGCACCGAGTACGAGGAGTTGCTCGCGCACATGGGCATCGCGACGACGGAAGGTCAGTGACGATGGGAAGGCTCGATGGACGCGTGGCCGTGGTCACCGGCGCCGGCGAGGGAATCGGTGCCGCGATCGCACGCCGATTCGCGCTCGAAGGTGCCTCGGTCGTCGTCGCCGAGTTGGACGAGACGCTCGGAGTGCAACGGGTCAGCGAGATCACTGCCGGTGGAGGGAACGCTCGCGTCGTCGTCGCCGACATCGGCCGGAAAGCCGACAACGAACGCATGGTTCGTGAGGCCGTCGATCACTTCGGACGGCTCGACATTCTCGTCAACAACGCCTGGGGCGGCGGCGCAATCGGTCGAGCCGAGACCAAGCCCGACGAGCTCATCGACCACGGACTCGCGGTCGGATTCCGCGGACCGCTCTGGGCGATGCAGGCGGCATTTCCCATCATGCGCGACCAGCGTTACGGGCGCATCGTCAACATCTGCAGCCTCAACGGCGTCAACGCGCACATGGGCACCCTCGAGTACAACACCGCCAAGGAGGCGTTGCGCGCTGCGACCCGCACGGTCGCTCGTGAGTGGGCCGGGATCGGCATCGTCGCGAACGTCATCTGCCCTGCGGCGAAATCTGCATCGTTCGAGCGAGTCATGGGATCGCATCCCGAGCTGCAGGCGGCGGCCGACTCCTCGAACCCGATGGGACGGATCGGCGACTGCGACGACGACATCGCGCCGGTTGCGCTCTTTCTCGCGAGCGACGATTGCCGCTACGTGACCGGCAACACGATCTTCGCCGACGGCGGCAGCCACATCAACGGCGCGCCCTGGGCCCCACAACTCGACTGATCAGTCGCAATTGTTTCTCGGACCTCTGGCGACGCGGACGCTCACGAACTCTCCGGGGAACGAGCAATGCGCTCCGGCTGGGGACCGTGGACGGGGTCGACCCGGTCCCACGGCCACCCACCGAACTGGGTCCGCCGATATTCGTCGAACGCCTCCACGAGTTCCGCGCGGGTGTTCATCACGAACGGACCCTGCTGCGCGACGGGCTCGCCGATCGGCCGACCCTGGAGCAGCAAGCACTGCGAACCGTTCGGACCGCCGGCCAGCGGGATCTCGACCGACGCTGCGAGCACGACCGCCGTCGGAGCCTCGACCGCTTCGTCTCCGATCACGGTGACGCCCTCGTAGCAGTACAACGTCCGGACCGTGTGCTCATCGCGTGTGCTCGGCAACGACAACCGCGCGTCGGCGTCGAGATCGATGTGCCAGATCGCGAGATCGGCCTCGGCACGCGCGGCCCAAGAGTTCGGGGGTGGTGAGGGCGGTGTCTGGCCGGCGATCGGGCCGGCGATCGCGGTGACCCGCGCCTCGTGGGGGCTGATCCCCGCCCGGTGGTGGACGAGGTCTTCGCCCCACAGCATCGTGAAGTAGGGCTCAACGAGTTTGTCGCGGGCCGGCAGATTCAGCCAGATCTGGAACAACTCCGCGGGGTTCGGATGATCGCGATCGAGGAGGGGAAACATCTCGGCGTGCACGATGCCTCGGCCCGCCGTCATCCACTGCACGTCACCTCGACCGAAGCGCATCGCGTACCCGAGCGAGTCGGAATGATCGATGAAGCCTTGGCGGGCGAACGTCACCGTTTCGAATCCACGATGCGGGTGCGCCGGGAAACCGGGAACGACATCGCCGTGGTACATCCGCCAACCGTCGCGCGCCGTGAAATCCATTCCGATGTCGCGTCCCGCCAACAGCGCCGGGTCGGGGCCGTGCTCGGCGGTTCCGACCGGGTAAGTGTCGAGGTGATGCACACAGAACAAGAACGGGTCGATGGTCGGCCACTGAAAACCCAATGCCGCGCGTTCGCGTACGTAGTCGGACACGGCAGTGACACTACGCCCGGTAACGTCGACGCCCGTGGCGACACACATCTTGCGGTTTGCCTGTCCCGATCGACCGGGCATCGTCGCCGGTGTGGCGGCCGACCTCGTCGACGTCGGTGCGAACATTCTCGAGAACGCACAGTTCGGCGACGAGACGAGCGGCATCTTCTGTATGCGAACCCGCTTCACCTGCGCGATCGACTCGGCCGACGAGATCGCCGCGCAATTGCGCCCCCGCGCCGACGACCTCGCAGCCGAGATGTCGGTGGTACGGGCTGATCACCGGCCGCGGCTGCTCCTCATGGTTTCGAAACACGACCACTGCCTGCACGACCTGTTGTATCGCTGGCGCGCGAACGAGCTGAAGGTCGACATCGCGGGCGTGGTCAGCAATCATCCCGACCTCGACGCCTTCGTGAGCCGCTTCGGGCTCGACTACGTGCACATCCCGGTCATCCCAGAGTCGAAGTCCGAGGCCGAAGCCGCGCTCCTCGAGATCATCGACGAGCGGCGGGTCGACCTCGTCGTACTCGCTCGCTACATGCAGATTCTCTCCGACGACCTGTGCGCTGCGCTGGCGGGGCGAGCCATCAACATTCATCACTCGTTTCTCCCGGGTTTCAAGGGTGCCCGCCCGTATCACCAGGCGGTCGCGCGCGGCGTCAATCTCATCGGTGCGACGGCCCACTCCGTCACCGCAGACCTCGACGAGGGGCCGATCATCGCCCAGGACATTGCGCATGTGAACCATTC
>SXGT01243454.1_pt1 | contig 25823 bp, 27 predicted proteins | sample 3176221 | NCBI WGS metagenome assembly SXGT01 (sample SAMN11356862, study PRJNA531348) | freshwater metagenome | isolation source: freshwater sample F1-120 | place: China: Fuxian Lake, Yuxi | collected 2017-12-25
AAGTGCTGTCCACCAACGGCGACACCTTCTTAGGTGGTGAAGACTTCGACAACCGTTTAATTGACTTCTTGGCCGACGAGTTCAAGAAAGAAAACAACGGCATGGATTTGCGCAACGACTTATTGGCTAAACAACGCTTAAAAGAAGCGGCGGAAAAAGCCAAAATTGAATTGTCAGGCGCCACGCAAACCGAGGTGAATTTACCTTACATCACTGCCGATGCCACCGGCCCTAAACACCTGGTGGTGAAAATCACCCGCGCCAAATTAGAATCCTTGGTGGAAGATTTAATCGAGCGCACCATGGCGCCTTGCCGCACCGCGATTAAAGATGCCGGCGTGTCCATAGACGACATCACCGACGTGATCTTGGTTGGCGGCCAAAGCCGCATGCCTAAAGTACAAGAAAAAGTAAAAGAAATTTTTGGCAAAGAACCGCGTAAAGTCGTGAACCCTGACGAAGCCGTGGCCGTTGGTGCCGCCATTCAAGGTGGCGTGTTGCAAGGTGACGTGAAAGACGTGTTGTTATTAGACGTAACACCATTGTCACTCGGTATCGAGACTTTGGGCGGCGTGATGACCAAAGTGATCAAGAAAAACACCACGATTCCTACCAAGGCATCGCAAACCTTCTCTACCGCTGATGACAACCAAAATGCCGTGACCATACAGGTCTTGCAAGGTGAGCGTGAAAAAGCGGCGGCCAATAAATCCTTGGGCCAATTTAATTTAAGCGACATTCCACCAGCACCCCGTGGCATGCCACAAATTGAAGTGACCTTTGACATCGACGCCAACGGTATTTTGCACGTGAGCGCCAAAGACAAGGCCACCGGTAAAGAAAATAAGATCACCATCAAAGCCAACAGCGGTCTTAGCGAAGCTGAAATTCAGCAAATGGAAGAAGATGCGATTAAATACGCGGACGAGGACAAAAAATACCGAGAGTTGGTGGATGCGCGTAACGCTGCCGATGGCATGGTGCACTCCGTGAAAAAATCATTGAGTGAGCACGCTGACAAATTAGACGCCGCAGAAAAAGAAGCCATAGAAGCGGCCATTAAAGACGTGGAAGACGTATTGCAATCGGACGATAAAGAAGCGATTGAAGCCAAAACCACGGCCTTAACCGAAGCCTCACAAAAATTAGGTGAAAAGGTCTACGCCGAACAACAAGCGCAAGCTAACACCGAATCTGCCCAACAGCCAGAAGGCGAAAAAACTGTCGATGGCGACGTGGTCGATGCGGAGTTTGAAGAAGTTAAAAAAGACTAAAAAGCAGTCCTTAGTAGTTAGTCTCTAGTCGTTAGCACCCTCCCAACGGTGCTAACGACTTTTTCACTACCGACTACCGACTAACGACTAACGACTAACGACTAACGACTAACGACTAACATTATGGCAAGCAAACGAGATTATTACGAAATACTGGGCGTCAACAAAGACGCCAGCGCAGAAGACATCAAGAAGTCTTATCGCAAATTGGCGATGAAGCATCACCCTGACCGTAATCCGGACAATCCGAAAGCCGAAGAGCACTTTAAAGAGGCTAAAGAAGCCTATGAAATGTTAAGCGACGAGCAAAAACGCGCCGCTTATGACCAATACGGTCACGCCGGCGTAGAGCAAGGGGCAGGCGCCGGTGGCTTTGGTGGTGCTGGCTTTGGTGACGCGTTTGGCGACATTTTTGGTGACATCTTTGGCGGCGGTCGCTCAGGCGGGCAAGGCAATAAGGTGTTCCGTGGTGCCGATTTGCGCTACAACATGGAAGTGTCCTTAGAGGATGCCGCCAAAGGCACGGAAACCAAAATCCGTATCCCGGTGCAATCCACTTGTGAAACCTGCAATGGCTCAGGCGCACGTCCAGGCACGCAACCGGTTAGCTGCACCACCTGCGGCGGGCATGGCCAAGTGCGCATGCAACAAGGCTTTTTCTCGGTACAACAAACCTGCCCTAAATGCCACGGCAGCGGCAAAATGGTCAAAGACCCTTGCCCAACTTGCCATGGCGCAGGACGCACCAAGCAAAACAAAACCCTGTCAGTGAAAATTCCAGCCGGGGTGGACGAAGGCGACAGAATACGTTTGAGTGGCGAAGGCGAAGCCGGCGTGAACGGTGGGCCTACCGGTGATTTATACGTGGTCATCCACCTCAAAGAACACGCCATTTTCCAACGTGAAGGCGGCAATTTGCATTGCGAAATGCCGATTAGCTTCAGCAGCGCAGCCTTGGGCGGCGAAATTGAAGTGCCGACCTTGGACGGTTCGGCCAAAATGAAAATTCCAGCCGAAACGCAAACCGGTGCGGTGTTTAGATTGCGCGGCAAAGGCATCAAACCCTTGCGTCAATCCGAACACGGCGATTTGATGGTGCACGTAGTGGTGGAAACGCCGGTGAAATTAACCGAAAAACAAAAAGACTTATTACGCGAATTTGAAACCAGCACCCAAGCGGATTCAGGTAAGCACAGCCCGCGCAATAAATCTTGGATGAATAAAGTTAAAGATTTCTTTGACTGATAATTAACGCTTTCGAATAGAAAACCCAATCCACCACAGAGACACAAAGACACAGAGAACTGCAAAATCCTGAATGGAGAGATTTTCTCTGTGTCTCCGCGCCTCTGTGGTGAGGTGTTTAGTTTCAATAAAGTGAAATGTTTTAGCCGACTAATCGACTGGCAATGGCCCGCAATGCTTCTGCCGCATCAGTGTACTGCTCGTAGCGCTGGCCAGCGGTTTTGGCATACCAATAGTGACTATTAGCCACGTCCCCTTCTATCTTATGCAGCACCGCGTGCAACCAATAGGCTAACGGGTCTTGGTATTGCTGCGCCAATTCATGGGCGCCATGCCAGTCATCGGCTAGGGCCAAGTGCACGGCGCTGCGTAAGTCACTGGTCAAAATAGGCCAACTTCTTTTGTCTAGGGGTCTTTTTCAACTGCGCTTCGGCCACGCTGGCGGCCGATCGATCTTGATAAGCCAAGCTGGCCAGAATTCTGACGGGTGGGTTAGCACGGGTATAACGCGCGCCTTTGCCAGATAGGTGGGCGGCATAACGGGCGTCCAGATCATTGGTAATGCCGTCGTAATAGGCGCCGTTTTTGCATTCCAACAGGTATAACACCCAGCCGCCAGCCATGCTCAATAGGTGCCGGCTTGGATGAATTCCACCTTATAACCATCCGGGTCTTCTACAAAGGCAATCACGGTGGTGCCGTGCAGCATGGGGCCGGCTTCACGCACCACTTTGCCACCGGCTTTGCGCACGGCCTCACAGGCTTTTACTGCATCGTCCACCTCTAGGGCTATGTGACCGTAGGCTTTGCCCATGTCATAGCTTTCCACACCATAGTTATAGGTGAGCTCTATGACCGTGTGCTGAGCTTCATCGCCGTAGCCAACAAAAGCCAAACTGAATTTGCCTTCGGGGAAATCGTGTTGACGTAGCACTTTCATGCCTAACACTTGCGTATAAAAAGCAATGGAGCGCTCCATATTACCTACACGGAGCATGGTGTGTAGCATGCGCATAATCGTATCCTATTATTTTGTAGCGGTTAATTGCTGGTATTTTTTAAGTAGCTGCTCTTTTGTTTCAACCACCTCTGGGTTGAATGGAATGCAGTCTATCGGGCACACTTCTTGGCACTGTGGCTTGTCGTAGTGGCCCACGCATTCGGTGCACAAATTCGGGTTGATTTCGTAGATCACTTCACCCTGAAAAATGGCGTTGTTCGGGCAAGCAGGCTCGCACACGTCACAATTAATGCACTCATCGGTAATCATTAAAGCCAAAATCAGTTGCCTAATTTTTGCTTAATCGCATCGTTCACGGTTTGCGATAAGAAGGCTTGTACATCGCCGCCTAGCACCGCCACTTCGCGCACCAAGCTCGATGAGATAAACATGAATTGTTCCGATGGCGTTAAAAACAAGGTTTCAAATTGCGGGTAAAGCTTGCGGTTCATGCCGGCCAGTTGAAATTCGTATTCAAAATCCGACGCCGCACGCAAACCGCGTATGACCATTTTTGCGCCTTGGTCTTGCACAAACTGCATGAGCAAACCGCTGAACCCCACCACTTTGATATTGGCCGCCCGGCTAAACACGTCTTGCGCCATGGCCACCCGCTCTTGCAAACTGAACATGGTGTTCTTGTTGGTGCTATCGGCTACCGCAACAATCACTTGATCGAATAAATCGGCGGCGCGCCTAATCACGTCTTCGTGGCCCAAGGTAATGGGATCAAAGGTACCGGGGTATATTGCAATGCGATTTTTAGACATCATGCCACCTATTCATTTTTGGCTAATTTTAACAGATGATAAAAAACATTACCCGCTTTGCTTTGTTTAAGCACCTGCCAGCCAGCTAAAAACGGCTGACTGCCCGCCTGCTGCGCTTCATCCAAGGCAAATTCCGCTTCCACGTAAACTCGCCCATCGGCATGCAAATGTGCTGCCAACTGCGGTAACACTTGGGCTAACCAAGCTTTGTTGTAAGGTGGATCGAGAAACACCAACTGAAATTTTTGGCTATTTTGCGCCAAAAACTGCAAGGCATCTTGCTGCATAATGCTGGCCGCAGCGGTTTTTAATAAAGCTTTATTGGCTTGCAGTGCGACGCAGGCAGCGCTGGAGTTTTCCACCAAGGTGACCGCGGCAGCCCCTCTAGACAAAGCTTCAAAGCCCATCACCCCGGTGCCGGCGAATAAATCCAAGCAGCTTTGCCCGGTTAAATCTTGCCCCAACCAATTAAACACGGTTTGCCTAACGCGCTCCGGCGTCGGACGCAAGCCTTCAGCATCGGGGAATTTAATGAGGCGGCTGCGCCAAATGCCCGCGTTGATGCGCACCGTGTTGAGTTTTTTTGCTGCTGTTTTTGCCACCGTCATTCCAGCTTGGTTAGTGTGGTTTACTTGCCCGTCATGCCAGATTGCACCAGCATGGCGCCGATATTACTGAGTATTGGGCGCGCCCACAATCACCGTGACAAAATTTTCCGATTTTAAGCGCCGGTTAAAAGCGTCTTTAATTTGCGCGGCGGTGACCGCCGCCACACGGCTGTTGTACTCATCCAAATAATTGAGCGGTAATTTATAAAAACCGATGACGGCCAAGTAGTCTAAAATCTTGCTGTTGCTGTCTATACGCATGGGAAAGCCACCCATAATATTGGCCTTGGCCGCTTTTAATTCGGCATCCGTCACGCCCTTGGCCAAGAAGTCCGCCAAGCTCGCCCTAACAATTTTCAAGGCCTCGTCGGCTTGTTCTTTTTTTGTTTGCAACCCGATTTGAAAAGGGCCCAACTCGGCCATGGGCATAAAGTAACTGTAGACGCTGTAGACCAAACCGCGCTTCTCCCGCACCTCCTCGGTTAGCCGTGAGACAAAGCCACCGCCACCTAAAATATAATTGCCCAAGTACAAAGGGAAAAGGTCGGGGTCGCCGCGTTTGATGCCGGGGTAACCCAATAAAATATGCGATTGCGAGGCCGGGTGGGCGATGCGTTGCGTCACCGGGGCGCCGGGGTAACTCACTTGAGCGATGGCCGGATTGGCTGGGCCAACGGGCAATCCACTGGCTAGGTTTTCGGCGATGGCCTCGGCTTGGGTGCGACTCAAATCGCCCATCATGGCAATCACGGCACCGTTTGCGCGGTAATACTGTTGGTAAAAAGCCTGCAAGTCGGCCACGCTTAATTTGGCCACCGTGGCGATTTCACCGCTCTCATCCAGGCTGTACGGATGGGCGCCATACAAAGCCGTCATGAAAGCTTTGTTGACCATGCCCTCGGGCTGGGTAGCCGATTCTTCCAAGCCTGAAATGATGCGGGCTTTTTCTCTGGCCAACACCGCGGCTGGAAAATCCGGTTTTTGTAAAATTTTTACAAACACATCCAAGGCTTGTTTTTGCTCGCGCTCACTGCTTAAGGTGCGCAATTTTAGCGCCGCCCTATCGCCATCGAATTCGCCACCCAATAGCGCACCGATGTCCGCCAATTTGTTAGCGATTACTTCGTCGCTCATGCCGGCTGCGCCCAAGGTCATCAGGTAGCGGGTGATGCCGGCCAGGCCGGATTTTTCTGCCGTATCGCGGGCACTGCCGGCGGCAAAATTGATGCTCACATCCACTATCGGCAAATCGTGGTTTTCCACAAAATACACCTCGGCACCGTTGCTGGTCTGCCAATGCTGAATGTGTACCGCTGCTTGCGCAGCAAAACTGCTTAGCAACAAGGCTAAGGACAACAGGGTTTTTTTAGCGTTTAATTGCATGGTATTTAATGCTTGTTAAGCTCATAGATAAAGACTGTTTTTAAAAACAACTAGTGCACGTGTGGCTTGCCTTTGGGCTTCGCATTCGGGTCCATGGCTTGCGGGTCTAAGGTAGCGATGGTTAAGTTGTCTGCATTCAGGTATTGCTTGGCCACCGCCTGCACTTGCTCGGCCGTGACCGCACGCAACTTGCGCGGGTAATCGTCTAAAATTTTCCAAGAAAAGCCTATGCTCTCCACCGTACCGATTTGCATGGCCTGGTAAAACATGGAATCTCGCTGATACACATCGGCGGCAATCACCGCGGCCTTCACCCTATCCAATTCTTCTGCGCTGACGCCAGCCTGTTTAATCTTTTCGATTTGCTGTAATAAGGCTACTTCCAGCTCACGCACGGTTTTGCCTACGCTGGGCGTGCCGTCTAACTCAAACACGCTCAAGCGACCACGCGACATAATGTCGTAAGCGGCGCTAACGTCCACGGCCAGCCGCGTATCACGCACCAAACTTTGAGTTAAGCGTGCCGCCGGATTGCCACTCAGTACCCCAGCCAACACTTCCAAGGCATAAGGCTGCCAATCTTTGTCCGCATCTTGCAGGGCAGGCACGTGATAGCCCATCAATAAATAGGCTTGCTTGGCCGAGGCCTTCACCAGCACGCGCCGTTCCCCCAATTGCGCAGGCTCCACTTGCGGTTTGCGTACTGGCAATTTTTTGGCGGCTAATTTAGCAAAATGCCGCTTGGCCAACTTATACACGTCTGATGCTTGCACGTCGCCGACCACCACCACAGTGGCATTGTTCGGCGCGTACCAGAGCGTGTACCACTCACGCGCGTCCTCATAGCTCATGTTTTCCAAATCATTCATGAAGCCTATCACTGGCCGCGAATAAGGATGGGCGCGGTAAACAGCACCTTGAAACGCTTCGTAGACCAAGGACTGCGGTTTGTCATCGGTGCGCCAACGGCGCTCTTCCATCACCACTTTAATTTCTTTATCAAACTCTTCTTTAGTCAATTGCAAATTAGCCATGCGATCGGCTTCCAATTCAAAGGCCAAGGGCAATTGCGATTTTTCCAGTTGCTGAAAATAACAGGTGTAATCGCTGCTGGTAAAGGCATTTTCCTTGCCGCCGGCGGCAGCAATCAAGCGCGAAAACTGCCCAGCTTTGACTTTTTTTGTGCCTTTAAACATCATGTGCTCCAGCACGTGAGCGACGCCGGTTTTACCGTTAACTTCGTCTATGCTGCCAGCCTTATACCAAACTTGCGACACCACCACCGGTGACCTGTGGTCTTCTTGCACGATGAGTTTTAGGCCATTATCCAAGCTAAACTCCTGCACGCTGGCGGCCAAGCTACTGATAGGCAAAAGCAACAACAACATCCATAAACTTTTAATACGCACCTTTTAACACTCCCGACTTTTATCCACGCCCACGTTAAACAACACGAATTATAACGCGCCTAAGACGATAGCCTACGCATCATTCTTAAGCAGCTCTCAAGACTGCGTGCTTATCACTTAGTTCAAGCTACGCTACGCCTGCGGTTTTTTTTGACTGACTTAAAAGTCGCATTAAAAATTAAGCTAAAATACCGCCTATGTTCGATATCTTCAAAAAAACCAAAGCCCCCACCCCAGAGCAGGCCACCGAGCCCAGCCCAGCGCCCGCCCCAGAAAAAAGCTTGGCTTGGGGTGAACGTCTTAAAAACAGCTTAAGCAAAACGCGCAAGCAATTGGGCCAGCAACTGGCCGGCCTATTTGGCGGCGGTAAAATTGATGCCGAGGTCTTTGAGGAATTAGAAACCGTGCTGCTCACCTCAGACGTGGGCGTGAATGCGACCAAAAACCTACTGAACGACATCAAAAATCGCGTTAAAGCGCAAAGTTTAGACGACACCGTGCAACTTAAAGCCGCCCTCAAAGCCGCTTTGTCTGACTTGCTCACACCCTTGGAACAAAATTTAGTCACCAGCGAACACCAGCCTTTTGTCATTATGCTGGCCGGCGTCAACGGCGCAGGCAAAACCACCAGCATAGGTAAATTAGCCCACGCTTTTCAAGCACAAGGCAAATCGGTGCTGATCGCCGCCGGCGACACTTTTAGAGCCGCTGCACGCGAGCAATTGCAAGTATGGGGCGAACGCAACAATGTGCACGTGGTGGCGCAATCCAGTGGCGACGCGGCGGCCGTAATGTTTGATGCGATCAATTCGGCCATCGCCAAAAAAATCGACATCGTCTTGGCTGACACGGCTGGTCGCTTGCCCACGCAAATGCATTTAATGGACGAAATTGCCAAGGTAAAACGGGTTATGGACAAAGCCCTGCCAGGCGCACCGCATGAAGTGTTATTGGTGCTGGACGCCAACACTGGGCAAAATGCCGTCTCGCAAGTCAAGGCCTTTGACGATGCCTTGGGCGTGACCGGCTTGGTATTAAGCAAATTAGATGGCACCGCCAAAGGTGGCGTGATTGCAGCCATCGCCGAAGCGCGCCCCATCCCCATACGTTTTATTGGCATAGGCGAAGCGATAGACGATTTACGCCCATTTAAAGCCAGTGAATTCATCGATGCCATGCTCGATTAAGCCTCGTTTAGCGCTATAATTGCCCCATGATTAAATTTGACCATGTCACCAAGCGCTACCCCGGTAGCAACGAAGCCTTAAGCCAAGTAAGCTTTGACATAGAAGCCGGCGAATTGGTCTTTGTTACTGGCCACTCGGGGGCCGGCAAAAGCACCTTGCTCAAACTGATAGCGGCCATAGAGCGCCCAACCAGCGGCACGGTGTTAATCGCCAATCAAAACATCAGCCAATTGAAAGCCGCCGCCATTCCCTATATGCGCCGCCGCTTTGGCTTGATCTTTCAAGACCATAAACTACTCTACGACCGCAATTGCTTTGAAAACGTCATCCTGCCTTTGCACATCAATGGCATCACGGGGCTAGACGCGGCCAAGCGCGTGCGTGCCGCTTTAGATAAAGTCGGTTTGTTGCACAAAGAAAAAGCCATGCCCATCACCTTATCCGGTGGCGAGCAACAGCGCTTAGCCATTGCCCGCGCGGTAGTGAGCCGACCCTCGATATTGATAGCCGACGAGCCCACCGGTAACTTGGACTCCAGTTACGCGGCCGACATCATGGGGATATTCCAAGATTTTAATCAAGTGGGCGTCACCGTCATCGTCGCCACCCACGATGCACGCGGCATGAGCCATGCACAAAATCGCGTGCTGCATTTAGACCACGGCCAACTCAAGTCCGCCACCCCTACTGAAAGCGTTAGCCCATGATGAACTGGCTCAATCAACATGCGCAAGCCGTCAAATTAGTGTTGACGCGCATGGACAATAATAAGTTACCCACGTTTATGATTAGCTTGGTCATCGCCGTGGCCATGGCCATCCCTGGCGTGTTTTATCTAGGCGTCGAGCACTTATCCAAATTAAGCAATCACATGCAAGATGAAACCGAAATCAGCTTGTTTATCAAACTCGACGCTGGGCCCAGCACTTTAAGCGAAATTGAAGCGGCACTGGCCAAAAACCCGGCCATCAAGCAATTTAACTTGGTCAGCAAAGCCGACGCATGGGCAGGCTTAAAAGCCAAAGCCGATACCAGCAAAATCAATAGCGAAGTCAAAAACTTAGAACAAAACCCACTGCCGGATGCTTTTTTTATTCAAGCCCTGTCGACCGAGCCGGCCGCACTGGACGCCCTTAGAGCAGAATTGCAAGCCTTGCCTGGCGTCGATCAAGCGCTATTAAATGCCGAATGGGCCAAGCGCTTGGCCAGCATATTGGCCTTGGGCACCAACATCATCGTTTTCATTGCCGCCTTGCTGGCACTGGCTTTATTGGTCATCATAGGCAACACCGTGCGCATGCAGATTTTGACGCAAAAAGATGAAATCGTCGTCAGCAAGTTAATAGGCGCCACCACCCATTTTATCCGCACCCCTTTCTTGTATGCCGGCATGGTCTATGGCTTATTTGGTGGCTTATTGGCCATGGCTATTCTGCTCTTAATCGTGCAACTGTATAACCAATCGGTCGCGCCACTGTCGCTGCTATACAGCAACGACTTCAGCCTAGACTGGTTTAACCTACCGCTCTACCTAGGCATTATCTTACTGTCCATCTTCATCGGCTGGCTGGGGTCTTTCCTGTCTGTTAGCCGCGCCATTGCTGCCATCAAAATCGATTAAATTCCGTCCCGCACTGGACTGAACTATTTAGCCTCTAGCACTCTCTGATGCAGAGTGCTAAAATAGACCTTATCGGAGGACTAAATTTTAATGACTACCGCCTTATTACCTGCGTTAACTGCCAGCGACAGCCTAGATCAGTATTCTAGAGCGATTAAGGCTTACCCTATTCTGTCTGCAGAAGAAGAGTACGCGCTGGCCGTCAAATTTAGCAAAGAAAATGATTTAGAAGCGGCGCGGCTATTGATCGTGTCGCACTTGCGCCTGGTTGCCAGCATCGCGCGTGGCTACACCGGCTACGGCTTGCCGCAAGCGGATTTAATCCAAGAAGGCAATATCGGCCTGATGAAGGCAGTCAAACGCTTTGATCCAGCACGTGGGGTGCGCTTGGTGTCGTTTGCCATGCATTGGATTAAAGCGGAAATCCACGAATACATCGTGCGCAATTGGCGCTTGGTAAAAATTGCCACGACCAAAGCGCAACGCAAACTATTCTTCAATCTACGCAGCATGAAACCCGGCCTTAACAGCTTGCAAAGCAGTGAGGTGGAACACATCGCGCAGACCTTAAACGTCAAACCAGAAGAAGTGCGGGAAATGGAAGCGCGCCTTAATGGTCATGAAATTTCGCTGGAATCGACTGCGGATGATGACGACGACGATCATTACAGCCCCATCGATTACTTACGCGACGATCGTCTAGAGCCACTGGCGGCGATACAAGCCAAGCAAATTGAAGTGAATGAAACCGCCGGCTTGAGCCATGCGCTACAAAACTTAGACGACAGAAGTCGTCGCGTGGTGGAATCGCGTTGGTTGCAAGACGACGGCGGTAAAACCTTGCATGAACTGGCCGATGAATTTGGCGTGTCCGCAGAACGCATACGGCAAATCGAACAAAAAGCCATGCAAAAAATAAAAACCTCGATGCTGGCTTACCAAGCTTAAGGCTGGCTTTGTCGTGACAAAAAGGCTGCGATACGCAGCCTTTTTTGTTGGTCATAATCATCCTAATTTTGACGCCGATAAACGCAGATAAAATGCCTATCGCTCCTACATACAACCCATTCCCCAATGAATCCATCGGCCGAATGATGTCGCTGCCACGCCGTTCTGGTATCATCTTATTTTATAAAAAAGTAAGCAGCACATGAGCAAGCAAACCCCCAGACCAACCGACATAAAACTGCACCAAGCATCGCGCTTATTGGAAATAAAATTCGATGACCACAGCGAGTGCATGCTGTCTTGCGAATTTTTACGTGTCTACTCGCCCTCCGCCGAAGTCAAAGGCCACGGCCCCGGCCAAGAAGTGCTGCAAACCGGTAAAGAACAGGTCAACATCAGCCAAATTGAAGCGGTGGGCAACTACGCGGTGAAATTGACTTTCACCGATGGCCACGACACCGGCTTGTATTCCTGGGATTATTTATACGAACTGGCGCGCAACTACGAAGCATTGTGGTTAGAGTATTTAGGTAGACTCAGCGCCGCCGGCTTAAGTCGAAGCGCATAAACGAGGTGAGGCATGGCGAACGAACAACACACCCATTTTGGTTTTAAAACGGTAGCCGAAGGCGAGAAAGCCAAAAAAGTCGGCGAGGTATTTCATTCGGTAGCGAGCAAATACGACTTGATGAATGACGTCATGTCCGCCGGCTTGCACCGCACTTGGAAACGCTTTGCCGTGGCAATCAGCGGCGTCAAAGCCGGTGACACGGTATTGGACATCGCCGGCGGTAGCGGTGATTTATCCAAACTGTTTGCCAAAAAAGTAGGGCCGCAAGGTCGCGTGATTCTTACCGACATCAATGCCTCTATGCTCAGCGTAGGCCGCGACCGCATGCTGGATGCCGGTTTAAACGTCCCAGCCCTGCAATGCGATGCAGAAAAACTGCCTTTCCCCGACGGCCATTTTGATTGCGTCATCGTCGCTTTTGGCTTGCGCAATATGACGCACAAAGACTTGGCCCTGGCAGAAATGCAACGGGTACTCAAAGTTGGCGGCCGACTGTTGGTATTGGAATTTTCTAAAGTGTGGCAACCTTTAAGCAAGCTCTATGACGTCTACTCGTTTAAGCTGCTGCCCATCATGGGCAAAATTTTTGCCAAAGACGCCGACAGTTACCAATACCTAGCCGAGTCGATACGCATGCACCCTGATCAAGAAGCGCTGAAACAGATGATGGAACAAGCGGGCTTGGCTAAAGTGGATTACTACAACTTGGCTGCCGGCGTGGTGGCCTTGCACAAAGGCTACAAAATTTAATGGCGCCCTCCCCATGCTAAAAGGCCTGTCCACCCGCTTGCTGCAACACCTGATCGCACAAAACAGTTGGGCCAATGCCTTATTGCAAGCCCATGCCGGCCAATCCGTCAAATTTAAGCTGGGCTTTTTCAGCACCAGCCTGATTATTTTAGAAGACGGCAGCTTAGCCATAGGCGGCGACAGCAAGGTGGCCGACGCCACCGTCAGCGTCACGCCCAGCTTGGCCTTGCGCTTACTAAGCGGCGACGAAGCCGCCAAACGCCTAGTGGACATCCATGGCGACACCCACTTGGCGGCGGAATTGGCCAAGGTCCTGTCCGCCATGCGCTGGGACTTTGAGGACGACGCCAGCAAACTGGTGGGTGACGTGGCGGCCCACAAAATTGGCCAGACCTTGCGTGGGGTCAAAGCCAGCAGCGTCGCTACCGGCAAGAATTTGGCGGCCATGCTCAGCGAATACTGGCAAGAGGAAATGCCACTGATAGCCAAAAAACGCCATATAGAAAAATTCAATAGCGAGGTCGACAGCTTGCGCGCTGACCTGGCCCGCTTTGAAAAAAAATTGGCCAAACTTAACCTAGACTCCAAAGGCCCTGCTGCCGCCAGCAAAAACTAATATGCGCCTATTCCGCCTGCTTTACATTATCTACATTGCGCTGCGCTTCGGCTTGGATGAATTTATTTTAGCCCAGGACAAATTCAACCCCTGGCAAACCCTCATCAACGGCGTATTTTTTTGGCGCAACAAAAGTCAGCCACGCGCGCTCAGATTGCGCTTAGCCTTAGAAACCTTGGGGCCTATTTTTGTTAAGTTTGGCCAAATGCTGTCCACCCGGCGCGATTTAATCCCACTGGACCTGGCCGATGAATTAGCCAAACTGCAAGACCAAGTGCCGCCCTTCGCCTTTGCCGAAGTGGATAAAATTATACTGGCCACCTACCAAATGCCGCTCAATCAGGTATTCGCCAGCTTTGACGAAACCGCTGTCGCCAGTGCTTCGGTGGCGCAAGTGCACTTTGCCGAATTATTGGATGGCACGCCGGTAGCGGTTAAAGTACTGCGGCCCGGTATCGCCAACGTCATTGGGCATGACATCGCCCTATTGGACACCGCCGCCTGGTTGCTGCAAGCCTTATCGGCCGAAGTGAGACGCTTAAAACCGCGTGAAGTGGTGGCCGAATTTGCCGAACACACCCACAGTGAGCTGGATCTCACCTTGGAAGCGGCCAACTGTACCAAGCTGGCGGCTAATTTCCCCGATAAAAAACTGCTGGTACCGGAAGTGCACTGGGACTGGTGCCGCCAACAAGTCATGGTCATGCAACGCATGCATGGCACACCGATTAGCAAAATGGCCTTGCTACGTGAACAAGGCATAGACATCGCCAAGCTCGCCCACGACGGCGTGGAGATTTTCTTTACCCAAGTGTTTAGGGACGGCTTTTTTCATGCCGACATGCACCCTGGCAACATCTTGGTAGCCAACAGCGGGCCAGACAAAGGCAAATACATCGCCTTGGATTTTGGCATCATGGGCACGCTAAGCGATAACGACAAATACTATTTAGCGCGCAATTTTTTAGCCTTCTTCAACCGCGATTACCGCGACGTGGCACTGGCCCACATCGAATCCGGCTGGGTGCCCCAAGACACCAACGTTGACGCTTTGGAAACCGCCGTGCGCGCCATATGCGAACCGATATTTAATAAGCCACTAAAAGACATTTCCTTTGGTCGCACGCTATTAAGCCTATTTCAAATGTCACGTAAATTTGGCGTAGTCATTCAACCGCAACTGGTCATGCTGCAAAAAACCTTGCTCAATATAGAAGGCTTGGGCCGCGATTTAGACCCCAATATAGACTTGTGGCAAAGTGCCAAACCGTTTCTAAAACGCTGGATGAGTGAGCAAATCGGCTGGCGTAGCATCGCCAAAAAACTCCGAAAAGAATTGCCGTACATGGCAAAGACTTTGCCAGAAATGCCGCGTTTGCTGCATGCTTATTTGCGTCAACAAAGCTTAGTCGAGCAAGACCAATCGCTGCATGCCACGCTGACTAAATTAATTGCCACCCAGCAGCAACAAGCGCTGTGGCAAAAACGCGTGTGTATCAGTATCGCCCTGTTGGCATCATTGGAAATACTCATATTCTTGAGTACCTTTTGGCCGCTGACCCACTGATGACCGCTTAGCGTTTTTGACAGTGCGCGCAATAAAAGGTCGAGCGCTGGCCTAAACGCATGGTTTTGATTGGGCGGCCACAAACCCGGCATGGCTCATTGGTGCGGGCATAGGCAAAGTAGCTTTGTTGAAAATAGCCGGGCAGGCCGTCTGTGCCAAAAAAATCCCGCAAACTGCTGCCACCGGCAGCAAGCGCCTCGTGCAAGGTCAGCTTAATTTCTGCCACCAACTTTTCACAACGCTTTAAGGTCAGGCTGTTAGCCGGCGTTTCCGGATGAATGCGACTACGAAACAGCGATTCGGAGGCATAGATATTGCCCACCCCTACCACCACATGGCCGTCCATGATGGCATTTTTAATGGCCAGGCTTTTGTTCGCCAGCGCACTGTGTAAATAGCGCGCATTAAAGCCGTCTTCCAGGGGCTCAGGGCCTAAGCTGGCTAGCAAGGGGTGCTCGGCCTCAACACCCTCCAACCACAATACCGCACCGAAGCGACGTGGGTCACGCAGACGCAACACCTGCCCACCCGCAAACGCCACATCAAAGTGATCGTGCTTTTCTGCTGGGTAAGCGTCATCCAACAACTGTATGCGCCCAGACATGCCTAAATGCAGTAGCAAGATGCCATGGCCGGTCTCGCCAGCAAACTCACACAAGAGGTATTTAGCGCGGCGACGGATATTGAGCAAGGTCAATGCCGGCAAGGTTTGTGGCAAATGCGTGGGGATGGGCCAGCGCAAGCGTGGATGCCGTATGCTGACGGAAGCCACCACTTGGCCGACTAGAGGCAAAAGCCCACGTCGTGTGGTTTCTACCTCTGGCAACTCAGGCATGGGCTTTATTTGCTGGGGATATTCAGCGGCGGATTGAGCATGCTGAAGCCGATATCCGATGGAAAGTGGTAGATCAAACCTTCATCCGGGCGCGCCAACAACAGGTCTGGCGACTCTTGTATCTTGTCAAAATGCACCTTGCTGCCATCGGCCAATTTGATTTCAAACGATGGGTAGGTCAGCTTGCGATCCGGCGTGTACATCTCCACCGATTTGGCTGGGTTGTGTAGCCAGGAGAAATCCAACCATTCATTCAATTCATCTTGTTGCGGTTTGGCCGTCGGGATTGAGGCTTTCCACACGCCATCCACGATATCAACTTTTAAATTAGCCGCTTGCCATTGCTCCAAACGTCCAAACTCAAAACCCACCACTTTTTCCGTGGGCTTTAACGGCGCCTTATCGATCAGCTCGACAAGCTGGGTGGCCGCCGCTTCAGCGTAACCATTGGACACCAAATACACGTTGTTTCTGTGGGCCACGTATTGCTCTTCAGTCACCGGGTTGTGCGTGCCAAAGGTGAACTCTTCCAAGTTGTCTTTATCGCGTATCAGCTTGAGTTTTAATTCTGGGTTGCTTAAGCCAAATTTCTCCAACTCAGCGCCGCTAATTTTATCGGTGGATTGTGCCGCGACTATGGATAAAATACGCTGCACCGACGCTTGATCGGCACGCATATTGACCGGCGCGGTAATGCGCCAAAACCCGTCCACTTTGGCAAAAGTCACGGCCGCTTGGGTAGGAAACTCCACGCGTATGGCGTTGAATTCTGCCAACTTATAGGTCGACAACTCCTGCGTGCTCGATTGCTCGATGCTGGCCTTAGGGCGTAAATATAAAAACGCCACCAAACCGGCCACCACACACAACAGAATTAAATTAACTAACCAACGTTTTTTCATGTATGCCTTACATAATGATTATCGCGGCGAGAGCGCCGCTCCTACCGACTACCGACTACCGACTACCAACTACCGACTACCGACTACCAACTACCAACTACCGACTGCTTTTAAGCCTTCCTACGTTTCCACCAGAAATAGAAGCCCGCTACCATCATGGCTAAAGGCAAGAAGTATTGAAAGCTGTGAAACACCGTCCAAGCCACCAAACGCCCGCTATCGGTATCCGGTATGGTCACGTTGATGTCTTTGAGTGGCATAGGCTGTATGGTGATCAGTTGATCATCCCCGGCCAACCAATTCACCATGTTCACGCCTAAATCCAAATTGCCACCGTTGGTAATAAAGGTGTTGGATAAGAAGTTGGCATTGCCCATCACCACCACGCGTTGGCCTTTTTTGCCGTAAATACGCTCCAAAGCCACGCCGATATTGATAGGGCCGCGTTTATCGGTTTTTTCATTGAATTCCGGTTTGGCATCTTTAGCCAATTTACCTGCCATCAACCAACCATTAGGCGCCACCTCGACCAAACTGCTGACTTTCCAACCGTTTTCATCGGTACCCATGGCCGTGACTTGGTGCGCTTCAGGGAACAAGGTACGCAACATAAAGTTTTTGGTAATGGCATGCTCACCGTACAGGCTAGCAAAGGACACGCGGGCATCGGCGCCGTATTGTGCAGACGCCATGTCTAGGGCTATGCCCGATGAAACCTTCATGCCCAAATACTCGGCCACGCCCTCTAAGCCACGTAAATTGTCATCGTCTAATAACCACAGTAGATTGCCACCGCTCTCTAAATAGAGTTTGATTTTTTTCGCTTCCACTTCGCTGACATTCACTTGTGGGCGGGCAATCACCAACATCGCGCCAGTGCTAGGCACCGTTTGTGCCACGGTCAAATCTGGGTTGGCAAACTTAAAGCCTTTTTTCTCCAACTGTTTACCAAATTCACCGATGTCATGGTTTTTAACGCCCAGTAAATTGCGCTCACCGTGCCCGTCTAAATACATCACCGCTTGCTGATTGGTGCGCGATAAACGCACCAACAAATTAGTCATTTCTTGCTCGGCAATCGGTGGAATAATGTGCTCAGAACGTTTGTTGTACTCCACCACCACCTCACCGTCCTCTTTCACGCCGGCATCTTGCGCCAACTTAGGTTCTATCGATGGGTTAATGAATTTCAAATTAACGTTCTTTTTTTCGCGTTGGTAGCGGGCAATAAAATCTATCATGCCCTTACGGAAATTGTCGCCGCCAGAGGCATCGTCTTTGGTAGCAAACACGGTGATGTTAATCGGCTCTTTCATTTGCTTGAGCACGTTAATACTGCCTTGCGTCAGAATGTTACGGTTAGCCTGAGTGATGTCTTTAGCCACATGGTATTGGCTGGCTAGATAGCCCAGCAACACCACCAGCATTAAAAACAGCACCACAAAAAAACTGTTTTGCACTAAAAGTTGAAAACGTAATTTACGATTAATATTCATTTCATCCGACCTAAAATTTCACTGCATCAAACACGATAAAAAAGCCTTAACCACGTAAGCGGTCTGCATCCAAGCGACGTACGGTTAAGGTTAAAAAGCTGGCTATGAATAAGCCAAAATAAGCGATGTCCGCCGTATCAATCAAGCCACCGGCAAACGATTGAAAGTGCCGAGTTAAGGATAAGCTGGCCAAGGTGTTGCTGGGGTCGCCGGCAAAGAAACGGTCTAAAAACATTAAAGCAAACAGCGCGATAAAGGTCAAAATCGCCGCCACCACAGGCTGTTGGGTGATGCTGGAGAAATACAAACCCAAGGCCGAGAAGCTGGCTACCATCAACAACAAGCCTATGGAGTTGGCCACAATAAAACCAAAGTCTATGTCCGCCCAGATATTTAAGGTAGACAACATGGCCCCTATGTACACCACCAAGATGCTTAAAAAAGCCACTAGGCCTAAAAATTTACCCATGACGATTTCGGTTAAGGACAAAGGTGCGCTGAATAGAAACGGTAGGGTTTGGTTACGGCGCTCTTCTGAAACCAAGCGCATGGATAACAATGGCACGGCAAACAGCACCATGAAGGAGGCAAAGCCGTAGACATTTTGCCCGACAAACTGGGTGACGCCGGTGCGCTCAGCCGGACGCATGGCACCCGACATCACGGCAAAATAATCGTTAACGCCATTGAGGTAATAGGTGCCAAACGAGAACATCAACAAAGCTAAAATCACCCAACCCATGGGCGAGGCAAACATACTTTTTAGTTCTTTTCTTGCTACATTAATAATCATGATGATTCCTTAAGCCCCCACTTGTTCTTGGTAAGTGAGCTGCACAAACACGTCTTCTAAACTGGTTTGATCCGGTGCAATTTGGTACAAGCCCCAACCCTTAGCCACCGCCGCTTGCACAATGGCCTCGGCCGGTGCTGCCCCTTCGGCAAAACGCACGCGCATTAAATGACCGGCCACGCTTTCGACTTCTTCCACGCCGGCTATTTTTAACAATTCGGCAGGCTTAGGTGGCTGATGCATGGCAATTAACAGCTTGTTGCCTATACGGTGTTTTTTCAACACATCGATGGCGCCATTGAACACCAATTTGCCTTTATCTATGATTTGCACGTGGTCACAAACCATTTCCACTTCCGGCAAGATGTGGGTGGAAATGATGACGCTGTGCTCGCTGCCCACTTCACGGATTAAGGCACGAATGTCTCGAATTTGTATGGGGTCTAAGCCCACGGTAGGTTCATCCAAAATCACCACCATGGGTTTATGGATGATGGCCTGGGCAATGCCCACGCGCTGTTGGTAACCATTGGATAAATTCTCTATCAAGCGCTTGCTCATGTGACCTAAACCGCAACGCTCTTTGGCCAACTCCACCGCTTTTTTAATGTGCGCGCCACTGACCCTATGTAATCTGGCGGCGATGGTTAAGTATTCATCCACCGTCAACTCTTTATATAAGGGGCGCATTTCTGGCAAATAGCCTATCAAGGCCTTGGCTTCTTTAGGATTTTCCATCATGTCTATGCCGCAGATTTTGACGCTGCCGTTACTCGGTGCCAAATTGCCGGTCAACATTTTCATGGTGGTGGATTTACCCGCACCGTTAGGCCCTAGAAAACCCAGCACCTGACCTTTGCTTAAATTAAAACTGACATTGCTGACGGCTTCTCTGCCACCATAAAGGCGCGTAAGACCAATGGCCTCGACTGTAAAATCATTCATAGTCACTCAATTCAAAAAACACATTACAAAAAATAATGCTTACAAAACCCATGCTAGGCAATGCTGGCTTATTATTAGGGGAATGGCTAAACAGAAAATTTCTGGTGCGATTAATAACCCACGCGTAATTATGTGTGAACTTGCGTCAACTGTCACGCACTAAGAAATCAAGCTTATAATAGCCACTGTTTATTTAAAGCGGATTTACCAGTCACCGCCAGCGACCCTATAAAAATAGAAGACTAAGCGCACCCCCCCCTTAACCCCATTACACCACCCACAAACCATGCGCCACGTTACCAAGTTACAGCCATCCTTAAATTGCCGCCGCTGGCTAGGCCGCGGCCTGATAGTAAGCAGCCTAGCATTCGCTGCGTGCGCCAGCAACGGCGGCTTAGCTGCTAAGCTTAAGCCGACCAACAACCCTGACAGCGCACCCCAGGCGGAATTTGTTTACCATTATTTGCTGGCAGAAGTGGCTGGGCAACGGGGCGACTTGGCCACGGCCAGCAACATTTTTTACGAGCTGGCCAAAACCACACGCAACGTGAGTCTGGCCGAACGTGCCGCCAAAGCGGCAGCCTTTGGCAATATCAACGAGGTCACTGCGCCTGCGGTGAGACTGTGGGCAGAACTGGATCCAGCTTCCAACGAAGCCCAACAAGCCATGACCGAAATACTGGTGGCCTCAGGCAACCTAAAAGAAGCCCAGCCCTTTTTAGCGCAATTATTCGCTAAAGAAGCCACGCGCGCCGGCGGCTTCTTGTACTTAAACACCTTATTAAGCCGCAGCGCCGATAAAGCCGCCGTGCTCAGCTTAGTCCAAGCCCTGGCTAAACCTTACCCCGATTTAGCCGAAGCGCAATTTGCCATCGCGCAATCGGCTTGGGCCGCACAAAAAGACGGCATCGCCTTGGGCGCCTTAAATAAAGCCGAAACACTTAAACCCGATTGGCCGATTGCCGCCTTGCTCAAAGGCCAGGTGATGTTTGAAAAAACCCCACAAGCCGCCATCGATTTTTATCAACACTTTCTCGATCAGCACCACGACGCCAACGAAATTCGTTTAAACATGGCCAAACTGCTGCTCAGCCAAAAACAGTACGGCTTGGCCAAACAACACTTTCCCATACTGATACGCTATGCCCAACAAGGCGAGCAAAAAAATGTCGCCGAAGTCACCGCCATAGTCGGCCTGATGGCTTTTCAAGCAGCCGATTACTCGGTCGTGGAGGGCTACTTTCAAGAAGCACTTAAGCTAGGCTTTAAAGACGCCGATCAAATTTACCTCTACCTAGGCCAAATTAACGAAAGATTAAATCGCGATGATTTGGGCTTGGTTTGGTACAACAAAGTGGGGCCCGGCGCGCATTACCTAGAAGCACAAGTGAATGCAGCCAACCTCCTTGCGCGCAACCTGTCGGTGGATCAGGCCATAGAACAGCTGGACAATCTAGAAAACTTAAGCACCGAGCAGCAAATCATCCTCATTCAGAGTGAAGCCGCTATGCTGGTTAAAGCCTACCGCCACCAAGAAGCCTTTGATTTGCTGGATAACGCGGTACAAAACCTACCCAATACCGCCGAACTGGTTTATGACTATGCCTTAGCCGCCGAGCGCCTAGAAAAATTTGAGCTGATGGAGAGCGAGTTACGCAAAACCATCGCCGCCCAACCCAACTTTGCCGCCGCTTACAACGCCCTAGGCTACTCTTTTGCCGACCGCAACATCAAGCTCAACGAAGCCTTAAGCCTCATTAAAAAAGCCCTAAGCCTTAAACCTGGCGACCATTACATGCTAGACAGCTTGGGTTGGGCACACTACCGGAAAGGCCATTTGAGTAAAGCCGCCGAGCATTTACAGCTAGCCTACCGCTTAAGCCAAGATCCGGAAATTGCTGCGCATTTGGGCGAAGTATTATGGCAACAAGGGCAGCACGACCAAGCCTCTGCCATTTGGGATGGGGCCTTACGCGACTATCCAGACAACGAATTACTGTTAATCACGCAGCATAAATTTAAGCCGTAAAACAGGATAATCCGGCCCAACCATGCATTTCATACGCGCTTATCTGCCCTATTGCCTGCTCGCTTTTCTAGCGGCGTGCGCCAGCCTGCCGCCACCCACGCCCAACACAACCGATCTGGCACACCATTTACACCAGCAACACCAGGCCAGCCTAAACCGCATCGGGCAATTTGAGCTCAAAGGCCGTCTGGGCGTGCAAGCCGATGGCAAGGGGTTTTCTGGCAATGTGCACTGGCAGCACAGCGCAGACTTGGATGACATTCGACTCTATTCACCACTGGGTGGCCAAGTGGCCAGCATCAAAAAAACCGCCAGCGGCATCGTCCTAGAAGATGGCAAAGGCCAGCAAATTTCAGGCACGGATGCCGAAAGCCTCATGCAATCGGTGCTGGGTTGGCGCTTGCCGCTTAATGGCTTAGCCGACTGGGTGTTGGGCCGACCCACCAGCCACAGCCCCGCCAGCCAACTTTGGGACGAGCAAGGCCACTGTTTAAGCTTAAATCAGTCGGACTGGGCCATGGAATACCAAAATTACGCCGCCGCCAGCGTGTATGTTTTACCGCACAAAATTGCCCTTAAAAACCAGCGCGTGCAATTGAAACTCCTGGTGGAAAAATGGACCATGGAATAAGGTCGCCTTAGCGCGCTAGCGCAGCGTTTACCAACTATCTGTTAAAATGCCCCCATGCAAGATTTTCAAACTTTTCTAGCCCCGGCAAAAATCAATTTATTTTTGCACATTACCGGTCAACGCAAGGATGGCTACCACCTATTGCAAACGGTTTTTCAGCTATTGGACGTGTACGACCGCATTCAACTTAAAGTCAGCCAAGACGGTGCCATTAAACGCGTGAACGACATCGCCGGCGTGCCGGCCGCACAAGATTTATGCGTGCGTGCCGCCAGCCTCTTGCAACAACACACGCACTGCCCTTTAGGCGTGGAAATACAGTTAGAAAAACACATCCCCATGGGCGGCGGCCTAGGCGGCGGTAGCTCCGATGCCGCCACCGTATTACTGGCATTAAATCGTTTATGGCAGCTTAACCTGCCGCGCGCCGAATTATTAAAATTAGGCCTGCAATTGGGTGCCGACGTGCCGTTCTTTATCCATGGTCGCAACGCTTGGGCAGAAGGCGTGGGCGAGCAACTGCAAAGCATGGCCTTAGCAGAAGCACACTACCTGGTGCTAACCCCCGATGTGCACGTCTCTACCGCGCAAATATTTGCCAATAAGCAATTGACAAAAAATGCTATTCCTAAGACAATGTCGGACTTTTCAAGGGCAGCAAACAGTTCCTTGGTGAATTCTAAGCTCAACACTGAATTTACCAATCAGCTTGAAAAAGCAGTTTGCAACGATTACCCGGCCGTATCCGCTTGTTTAACTTGGCTTAAGCAATTTGGTGATGCCAGAATGAGTGGCTCGGGCGCCTCGGTATTTGTAGAAGTCGCCAATGAAAAAACAGCGCTGGAAATCTGCCAGCAAAAACCAGCGCAAGTCTTGGGGGTTGCCGTGCAGAGTTTTGTCGCAAAAGGGTTGAATCGGCACCCATTAATCGACTACGCGTCTGATTAAGCAGTTTGATTATTATATTGGGGAGTCGCCAAGTTGGTTAAGGCACTGGGTTTTGATCCCAGCATCCGAAGGTTCGAGTCCTTCCTCCTCAGCCAAATTTTTAATGCAGGCCTTCTGTCTGCATAGTGAGATAAAAAGCGTGTAGATTATTGGATTTACGCGCTTTTGTTTTTTATAGCTTTTTATTGACAGTTTGATGCCGGCACATGTCGGCACGACAGGGAATCAACAGATGTCTAACGGCAACTTGATGGTCTTTACCGGCTCGGCCAACCCAGCTTTAGCAGCCCAAGTGGCGAAGCACTTAGGCATAGAGCTAGGTCGCGCGCACGTAGGCACCTTCAGCGACGGTGAAACCACGGTTGAGCTATTAGAAAACGTGCGTGGCCGCGACGTGTTTGTGTTGCAATCGACCAGCCACCCAACCAATGACAGCCTGATGGAAGTCATGGTCATGGTGGACGCCTTGCGTCGCTCATCGGCCGGTCGCATCACCGCGGCGATTCCGTATTTTGGTTATTCACGGCAAGATCGCCGTCCACGCTCAGCACGCGTGGCCATTACCGCTAAAGTGGTGGCCAATATGCTCACCGGTGTCGGCGTTAACCGCCTACTCACCATGGATTTGCACTCGGACCAAATTCAAGGCTTTTTTGATATTCCGGTAGACAACATTTACGCCACGCCGATTTTATTGGCCGATTTGTTATTGCAAAACCACGACAATTTAATGGTGGTGTCACCCGATGTTGGTGGCGTGGTGCGTGCCCGTGCCGCGGCCAAACAATTGGGTTCAGACTTAGCCATCATAGACAAACGCCGGCCTAAGCCTAACGTTGCCAAAGTAATGAACATCATAGGCGATGTCGCCGGCCGCACCTGTGTCATCATGGACGACATGGTAGACACAGCCAACACGCTGTGCGAAGCCGCCGCCGCTTTGAAGAAACACGGCGCGAAAAAAGTCATCGCTTACGCTACCCACCCAGTCTTATCTGGCGGTGCAGCAGAGCGGGTCATGGCCTCAGAATTAGACGAATTAGTGGTGACCAACACCATCGCATTGGGCAGCGACGCGGCCAATTGCAAAAAGATACGCGTATTGAGTGCCGCTGAATTGTTAGCCGAAACCATACGCCGCATCAGCAGTGAAGATTCCGTTTCTTCGCTGTTCATGGATTAATTTAAGTTTTCATCCCTGCACACTGGTCGCGGTGTGCAGTTTTTAGTGTAGTAAGGCTGTCGAAAGCCTAGTAGTAAATTTAGGAGCAGTAAAATGACCATTGAAATTAAAGCAGTAAAACGTGATGCTAAAGGTACGGGTGCGAGCCGCCGTCTACGTCACGCAGGTTCTGTGCCAGGGGTAGTGTACGGCGCAGGTAAAGATGCGGTAACCATAGAGTTAGACGCTAAAGAACTATTTTTAGATTTCCGCCGTGAAGCGTTCCACGCTTCTGTGTTAGACCTAAACCTAGACGGTAAAAAAGAAAGCGTGTTGCTACGTGACTTCCAAATGCACCCTGTGCGCAACACCATCCAACACATAGATTTCCAACGCGTCAGCGCGTCAGAAAAAATCCATGTTAAAGTGCCATTCCACTTTATCAACGGTGACATTGCCCCAGGCGTAAAACTAGGTGGCGGTATCGTGGCCCACATTTTCACGGAAGCCGATGTATCTTGCTTGGCAAAAGATTTGCCGGAGTTCATTGAAGTGGACGTGGCTAAATTAGAAATGGGTCATGCCATCCACTTGTCAGAAATCGCCCTACCTAAAGGCGTGACTTTCGTACAACTGGCTCACGGTGACGATGCCGCAGTGGTTTCCATTGCTAAAACACGTGGCAGCATTTCTGAAGGCGCTACCGACACAGCTGAGGCCGCCGCACCGGCAGCCACACCTGCTGCAGACGCTTAATTAAAGCTGCTTTAAGTTTAAGCATGCCAGACAACGCGCACTTTATAATGAAGTGCGCGTTTTTTATTGTTACTATGACGCCATGACACCCATAAAACTATTTGTCGGCCTCGGCAACCCCGGTGGCCAATACGAAGCCACCCGGCACAACGCCGGCTTTTGGTGGGTAGACCAACTGGCGGCAGCTAACCACAGCCCACTCAAACTTGATAGCAAATTCTTAGGTTTGGTCGGCAAGCTGAGCAACAGCAACGACACCTGGTTGCTCAAACCCAACACCTTTATGAACGCCAGCGGCAAAGCGGTGGCTGCCTTGGCTAATTACTACAAAATTTTGCCCGAACAAATACTGGTGATACACGACGAATTGGATTTAG
>SXGT01906474.1_pt1 | contig 25820 bp, 29 predicted proteins | sample 3176221 | NCBI WGS metagenome assembly SXGT01 (sample SAMN11356862, study PRJNA531348) | freshwater metagenome | isolation source: freshwater sample F1-120 | place: China: Fuxian Lake, Yuxi | collected 2017-12-25
AGTCACTTATGAAACCATACAAACGCGAGGAAGGGGAAGAAAAATATGAGACGCATTTTTCAGGATTGGATCGAGTTCATTCGGTGGTTGAGGTCTCCGTTTGGATTTTCAGATTTTGAAGACCTCAAAATGCTGGAACACTACGAGAGCGACTGGTTCCTTAACAGAGACTGTCGGGGGAACCATGCCTAAGACAGAGAGAACTCCCGAGGCCAAAATGAAGGCAGATAACTTGAATCGGATTGCGCGATTTCTTTCACGCCTTAAGCGAGATTTTCGTAAATGGTACGCCACGATCTCGGTGAATGAGCTGGTCTCCAATCGGGATCTCGTTCTCGAAATTGAAGTTTTTGAGCGCATGCTCGCCAAACAGGGGGTGTGAATGAAGTCGGAGAAAAGTGCTGTCTCACTGAAGGAAGCTTCCGACCAAATGATTCTGGAAGAAGCCGCCGCGAGACTACAGACACAGTTCACAAGGGACCACGGAACGCGACTCCTCTACGGAACGTTTCGATTTCTGTTCCATGATGGTCGATTTCAAGGTGTTGAGGATTGGCCTCGCAACAGAAGTTATGTGAGCCCTAAAAAGGACAAGGAAGAAAGGCCCGACTTTCGCCAGAACGATGGAGGCTTGAATGGAAAAAGAGATTGAGGAGCAGCTTCTGAAAATTATGAACAAGATTTCAAAAGGTGAAAGAATCAAAAACCGAGCCCTCGTTCGCCAGACGTCGAGACTCGTGCGCGCTCTCTTCTATATGAAGGCGGCCCTCGCCGATCAGAAGACACTGGCCGGGAGCTTGGCATGAGCGCAGGACGGCCACAGAACCAAAATGATGTTCCCTTGCCACTCGCGGTGGCGGGACTTTTCGCAGTTATCGCCGTCTACGTTTATTTCACGCATCTGCGCTTTTATCCGGCGCAAATGTCGTTGCTGTTGAGGCTTGTCGAAAAATACTCGGACGGAGCGTGGCTGTCTCTTTGCACGTTAACGATTAATCTCACGGTTCTGGCGATTTTCTTAAAGCGGAGTATCGGTCTTGAGCGGCAAGGTAGCCGATTAGCAATTCTCGAAGGGCGCAAGCGCCGGTTTCGGTTCGGGCGAAACGAGGTTTTCTGTCTAATTGTGGGTGCGGCCGTTTACGTCACCGGAACTTCCGTGGTGAATGTTGCCCTTGCTCGGATTTTGATTCCGGTTCTGGGAGTGACCTACTACCGATGGTTGGAAATGGCTTTGAGCGGTAACTTCGCCGTTTTCGGCGCTTTGGTATCCTATGGCGTTTTTGGTATCGTCAGTAAACTTAAGTTTTCGGCCCTGGACAGGCACAAACTGGAAACTCCCGAGGTCGAGCGGGGCGATCTGATTTTGGGAACCACTCCTGGCGAGATCAGCCATGAAAGCCAAGATGATTCCGAAGAATGGGTCAAAATTCCGAGTCGCGGATTGAATGGCGGCATTTTTGTCTCCGGGTCCATCGGAAGCGGCAAGACCCAAGGTACGATTTTGTTCTATCTCAAACAACTTCTTGATGCCGGTGAGATGGCTCCGGCTATTCTCGTCGTTGACCCGAAACGAATGTTTTTGAAAATGGCCGAAGAGATTGTCAGAAAGGCGGGACTTGGGCATCGAATCGTTAAAATTTCGCTTAAAGGAGTCCATAGCTTCAATCCGGTTTATGTTCATAATGCTCTCAGAGAGTCCCGCTTTGTGGAGCTTGCGGAAATGGTGCGCTCGGCGGCTGTGAACTTCATGGGAAAATCCTCGGATTCCCCGTTTTGGGAAGTGTCCTCATCGCACCTCGTCCGCAACACGTTAGCGTATTGCGCGGCCAAATTTGGATACTTCACGCTCTTGGATTTGTACCAAACCATTGTGCGTGCCTCAAAAGAGAATCTGGCGGCGGATCTGAGGGAATGTCTGGAGCAAGGGGCTTTCACCGAAGAAGAGCGGTTCAATATTGAGTGCGCTATCGAATATTTCGAAAGCGAGTATTCGCAACTTGAAGACCGGGTGCGGACAGGGATCGTCGCGACGAGCACGGCGTTTATCAATCTCTTCCAAGAGTTCGCGGCCAGCCGAGTCTTCTGCCCTGCCGAAGAAAATCTGACGATTCCCTCGATGGAAGAGATGATTCGGCAAAGAAAGATCATTCTCTTTGACGTGGGCCATCCGGGGCTCGCACGGGCGATGGGAACATTTATTAAGCTACACTATGAGCAGGCGGTTTTGAACCTGTTACCGGAGCTGAGGGAGCAAAACTCACCCTATACGACGGCACTTATTATTGACGAGTACCAGGATGTTGTGACCTGCGGCGGTGGCGGAACAATCGGTGACGATAGTTTTATGGCGAAGGCCCGCGAATCGAAGCCCGCTGTCATCGTTGCCACTCAATCATTGAGTTCTCTCATGAACTCTGTGGGTAGCCAACGACCGGCGCTGGAGCTGGTGCAGAATTTCCGCACGCGAATCGCATGCCACTCATCAGACCTTGAAACCATTAAGATCTTTCAGGAGCTGGCAGGTAAAGAGGATGTGACAAAACAAACTCGTTCTCTTTCCGAAACAGCGCAGTCGGCAAAGCTCAATCTCCTGGCCGGCGGCTTTGACTCGGAAAACGCCAGCCTCAATGAGTCGGTCAGTCAAAGTCCTCGCCGGGAGGATCTGGTCACGGGGAAAGAGTTTTCGCGCCTTCGCACATTTGAAGCCTTCGCCCAGGTTTTTGATGGAATCGAGACGCGGTTTTTGAAGCTGTATCTCAAGCCGTACTTTCTGAAGGCGATCAATACGAAACACGAGACGGTTCTGGAGATCCTGCGAGTCTCGGTCAAGGGAGGCTTCCTGGAAAAACTGAAGATGTTAGCGAAAAACTTCCGGGCGGTGGCGGCATCGCTTCTCCTCGCCGGCCCGGTTCACGGGGCCATGATTCCGAATGCCTGCACGGTAGCGAGTTCGCCTGCGTTTTCATCTTGCCTGGAGCTTAATATTGGTGGCTGCACCTGCGGGTGGCCGCCTCACCCATGCGCTTTGATTTCCTACTATGTTCCGCAGTCTTTCATCGAGGTTTGGCCGGAGCCGAGAACAAGCTACTTTAGTGCGATTCCCGGCGCTGGTCTTCAACTTGCGAAGATCACTCCTCGTCCCTACGGAGCTGAGGGCGATGAGGACACGCAGAGCTTTCAGGCGCGGGCGATTGCGGTTCCCCTTGCGGGCTTGGTCTTTCAAGCCATGCCTTCGGGTGGAACACGCATGGAAAAAATGTGCTTTGACGGTATGAGTGAACATTTTGGCAGCCATTGGGACACCGGTAAAGCGGATCTTCTTCAGCCGGTGTTTCTCGCCTGGAGTGCGGCACCGAAAGCCTGTCTTGTAAAAGGCGCTATAACGTCGGTTGTCGGTGATGGTGGCACCGATTTCGCGCCCGATTCCGCCATGTGTAGCTTTCCTCTACCAAAGCTTGACGTGTTTCCGCCAAGCAAGCACCCGGTCTGTAACGGCTGGGGCGTGTTTTTCCCGCGCTACGGGACTTATGCGGGACCGGCGTCGATGACCGGAGCTTTGATGATTGCATCAAGGATCAAGAGTCTTTCGACAGAAGTCTTAAGAACGATGCCAGCAAGTCCCGACGAGAAGTGGCAAATGATCTACCCGCAATCGAGTTCCTGCTTTCGTGAGGGGCAAAACGTCGGTGTTCTTGAAACCGTGAAGAACGCGAGAGAGACCATGCGGCTCGCAAACGGAAAACTCAAAGGTTACCTGTTTGTCGTATGGAAGCGGACCTGGGCCTGTAAGGAAATGCCCCAAGCCATTCAGGCAAAAGCGGCGGCACTTGCGATTCCTGCGGCCTGCGGAGGGATGCAGTGAATTCTATTGGACTGAAACAAGAACACGGTATCACCGTCGCCAAGCGCCGGTCGGCGGAGCAACTTCTGCATGATGACGGACCGTACGCCCGTTTGCTGAATGAATTGGTCCTGGCCGCGAAAGCGCGGGGCGCAAGCGACATTCATATCGAACCTAACGGAACCGGCGTGGCGCTGCGGATTCGGGTGGACGGCAATCTCCTGCTCTATAAACAAGTGGGCTTACAGCACCGGGAAAGCCTGATCTTGGAAGTGAAGCGCATTTTCGGCCTTGCAATTGGCGTTAGCGGTAAGCCCCAGGACGGTCGCGCCGCTTTGCCTGGGATTCGCCTGGATCTGCGCGTAAGTCTCCTTCCGACTCACTTTGGCGAGAAGGTCGTCATGCGGCTCTTGGATCTGGATGCCACGTTCGCGCTCGCAGAACTTGGCTTTAACGAGCGTGAGCTGTCCGTTCTGGAGGCCGCAATTCGCTTGGAAGACGGAGTGGTTGTTGTCTCGGGACCTACCGGAAGCGGTAAAACGCGCACCCTCTATGCGCTCCTCAAGGCGATTGGTCCCAAGAAATTCAATATCGTGACGCTCGAAGATCCGATTGAGTACCGGATTGAAGGGCTCAATCAAGTTCAAATTTCAAAGAAAATGTCCTTTGCGGATGCGCTTCGCTCCGTTCTTCGCCAAGACCCCGACGTTATCCTGGTTGGAGAGGTGCGCGACGCTGAAACGGCGAAGCTCTGCTTTCAAGCGGCGGAAACGGGCCATCTTGTTTTCACAACATTGCACGCCAACGGTGCTCTTGAAGTGATCGAACGTCTTTCGGGCCTTGGTGTCGAGCGCTTGGTGCTCGAATCCAATTTGCGACTCTCCATCGCGCAGCGATTGGAGCAGAAGGTTTGCCGGAAATGCGGCGTACCGCTAAGCCCAGAAGATATAGGACGAATCGAAAGACGAGAGTCGAAAACACTCGCCTTTGAATCCCCTCTTTTACGAACGAAGAAATCCGGCGGATGTCCCGAATGTACGGATGGCGTGAAGGGCCGTGTACCTATCATCGAATGGGCTTCCTTCGAGGTCCAAAACGGTCGCCGTCAAGCGAAGGTCCACCAAAGTCTTGAGGACGCACGCATCATCCGTGCTCTCAAGGGTGAGATCGACGGTCTGGAGGTGTTTTGTGAGAAATTGTAGTTTCGCGCTCGGTATGCTGCTACCGCTGGCCGCCCTCGCGGGCGAGCTTTCGTATTTCGACTCCAAGATAGACTTTTGGGGCGAAAAGAAAGCGACGGCAAATCCCCCTCTGATGGTTGAAAAGACCAAGAGCCTTGAGGGCGGCCAGTTTCCTTGGAAAACCTATCTCGATCCGAAGAACAAGGAGTTCTTCAAGGAGGGCGACTACACGCCCCCCGAACCATTTATGGAGATTGCACGAAACCCCACGGACGAAAATATCAAGAACTGGTTCGAATTCATGAAGAAAAAGAACGAGCTGGCCCGGAGGCTGGATGAGCGAGTGCGCGAGTATCTGGTGAAAAACGGTCAAGCGCCGGTGCCTGGACCTGAGGTGACGGCTTCTGAGAAGAAGTCGCCTTCAGCTTCGCAAGGGTCACTGGACGCGGAACGATTTAAGGTCAGAATGTACTTTGAATCGACCTGTCCCCATTGTCGGAGAATGTTCACTGTGCTTAAGCGCCTACAGGATGAGGGCGTTGACGTCAGTGCCTTACAAATCGACCGCGAACCAGTACCGGCAGATGAGAAAATTGTACCTTTGGGACTTGCGACACAAGAAGAGATCAAGAAGCACGGAATCAATGGAGTTCCGTTTCTCCTGGTGGCCGATACAAAACGCAAAGCGCTTTTACCACCGATCCAAGGGTTTCATGATTTTGATGAGGTCATAAGGCTTCTGAAAAGCGCCAGTCGCTAGAGTCAGTTTTTAAGAAGACCGGCGGCCACCACTACCGAGGCTGCCGACTAAAAAAATCGAATGAAGTTTCTCTACCATCCAAAGGCGAGCGACTTCGAGCAAAAAGGAGAGTTACCTATGCTCGGAGCACGCCTTTTATTGTGCGGACCGCTGATTCCAGGTTCAGCGATCAAGCATCCAGACCCCAGAAACCATGAAACATGGTTCTTCTTTATCATCGTATCGGCACTGATCATCTTCATGTTTCACGCCCATGCGTTCGGGTCCACTCGGATTCCGGGGGCCGACGCCAGCGAAAAGCTTGAAGCGGCGGGCACTTTACTCAGGATCGTCGATTCGGTCTTGTTCTCCTGGGGGGCGAGGATCTTTGCTGGCATTTGCGTGATGTCGGCTGGGTGGAATCTGAAAGAACAGCGATTCGGCATTGCCGTTCTCTGCATTGTCGCGGCAATCGTGCTCGGTACGGCCCCCACCTGGGTCAAAAACATTTTCGACATCGGCGGCGGAGGCGGTGTGTTCTCGCACGTCACTATCTCAGAGGAGATTTTGAGTGCGTAAGCAGGAACTCCTCAAAGCAAAGCACTCGTCCCTGGTTTCCCAAACCATCGACTCGCCGATCATAGTTTTCGATTTCTGGGAGCTCTCGGACGTATTCATCGCTCTTTTCATCATCTTGATCTTCGGGGTGCTCTTTTACTCCTGGGGCACGATGTTCACGCTTTTGATTCTATGCCTTGGAGCTGGACCGGTCATCAAGAAGAAGTACCCGAAGGGGATCTTTTTCCACTGGCCTTACGCAAGACTTCGCATGGACCTGCCGGGTCTTATCAACCCGCGAGGAAACGAGCGGCGGTTTTCGGACTAAAGAAAGGAATGGAAATGGAGACGACAAATCAAATGGAGGACGCATGGAAAATAAACCAGACGACAAACAAATCAAACGCTATGAGCGAAAACCCAATTTCGACCTGCGTGCGAAGCTCTCTCGCGACGGTCGTTATTGGATTATCGAGCGCGTTGAGACGTGGATTCTCCCGGCTAATTACCTGGCTACGATCAGCAAGAATCACGCTCTCGAAAAATCTCAGCCCGAGGCTAGAAAGGTTGACGAGAGACTTAAGAAGAAAGGCAAACGAGATGCTAACAGCAATGGATAAGGGCATTGAGGCCGCCCAAGTGGTCACTCCCCCGGTTGGCGTGTATCGGGGAGTGGATTTGCGGATATTGCCAAAGTTCGTTGCGTTTAAGGCGGCGATGCTGAAGCAAAAACTCACTCTTCAGTACGTTCTCGCCATTCATATCGCAGCCTTCGCACTGAGCTTTGGGCTTTCACGCTACGAGATCCACGGTCTGGAAAAGAAATTGCGCGAGAAGGAGTACATTCTAGCACCTGGCGTAATGGACTTTACGCCCGCATCCCCTCAATCGGTTTCGGACTCGTATGTGATGAACGCCGCCATGACTTTTCTCGGGATGCTCGGAAATGTCAACGCCGCCAACATCGACGAGCAGTATCGGCGGCTTTCGTCATTCATGAAGCCCGAGCTCTCGATCCAGTTCGAGGAAGAGGCCCGCGAGTGGCGTGAGACCGTCAAGAGCGAAAACATCTCTGAAATCTTGCGTGTGACCGACCGGGAGGTCGTCTCGACCGAGGACGGATTTTACAAGGTCACGGCCATTGCCCAGCGCGAGCGGTATTCCAACTCCGAAAGTCTCGGGCATGTGGATGAGATCATCGAAATGAATATGCGCCTCGTTCCGCCCGTCAAGGGCAAGGAATGGTTTTTGGAAATCACGAGCCTCAAGCGCGGACGAGCGGACGGATTCAAAGCAAAGGGAGGAAAATAAGATGACCATTCACAGAAAAATGGGAAGCGGCTTGAACATGGACGGCACCCAGGCCCTATTACGAAAAGGCGCGTTGGTTATCCTCGTGGTTCTGTATGCCTTGTTTTTTCTGTTCATGACCGCGCTCTTGGCGAGTCGTGTGGAGGCGAAAACGATTATCTATGGCACTGGGACAGAGCAGGTCCGGATCAAGTACGGTGTGCCTACGATCTTTCGCTTTCAAAAGGCCGTGCAAACGATCACGGGTGCAGGCCGCCTACAGATCTCGCCGGCGAACAAGGTCGATCCGAGCTACAAGGTCTTGAGTGTCACTCCAAGGTTCACGAACGGCGTTAACGAGGTGACGTTCTTTTTGAACGACAATTCCGTGATCCGAACGAAGATCCTTGTAAACCCCAATGATCCGGCCGCAGACACGTTTTACGAATTCAAAACCCGCGAGGCTGTGGACGGTGCTGACAATGAAAACGCGCCACCACTCACCGAGGTTGAACTCTTGAAGGCGATGTATCGAGATGATGCCGTATCGGGCTACAAGGTGATCCGCATGTCACAGGAATTTCCATCAAAGAATGGAAATGCCCAAGTGGAGCTATTACGGATTTATCAAGGGAGTCCCTTTAACGGCTATGTTTTCAAGGTGCGAAATTCGAGCTGGCGAAAAAGTCTTGAGATCGATGTACGCCATACCACGGTTGGTAGTCCCAATATGGCAATCCTCTCCCAAAGCGACGAATCGACGCTCTTCCCGAAAGGAAAAGGCGTGAATGAGACCTATGTCCGCATAGTTGCAAAAAACACGTCTTCAAGCCGTGACGTGATTCTCGCAATGGAATCGGAAGAAGCCGCCGCCAAGTCCAAAGGAGATAGGTGATATGCCGATGAGTAACGTTCTCACGAAGGTCAAAGCCTTTGATTGGAAAAAGCACGAGGCGCGGCTAAAGGAAATCGCCCAACAAAAGCCGATTCTCGTCGGCTTTGCGGTTGTGGCCTTTCTTCTCCTCGTGAATCTGATTGGGATTGGCGCAAAGAACGAAAACCGGATCGTGGAGCGCGGGACAAGCATCGACTTCCAAAAGGGCCGTATCCTGAATGACCGCGAAAGCACGTTCTATTATGGAAAGGAGCGACTGCTATCGCAGAAGGCGCAGTCGATGATCGAAGGACAGACGAAGCTCGAAGCCCGTCTTGCGGAACTGGAGAAAAAGTTGCAAGAAAAAATGCAAGAGACGCAAAGCCAAACCCCAACGCCGGGAACGACACAAGCAAAGCCCGACGCCAGTTCCGCCGGCCATAACCAGGTCGAGGCCATTGGAGTTGCTCCTGGCAGTCAGACAGCCGTTGCTGAATCCGAACTTCATGTTTATGGCTCTCCTTCCGATGCGCCGGACGGATCGGTTACACCTTTGCGAGCGCGGCCTCGCGCCAGTGGAGCGCCCGTCAAAGGCCACGACCTGATCGCATTTCCCGTAAAGGCGGAAGGAAAGCGCGAGGAGGTCGTGCTTCCCGCAGGCAGCTACGTCAAAGCCAAGGTCTTGACCGGGGTCGATGTACCCGAGGGAAAGACTTACCCCGTACTGATGGTACTGGATTTCTCTTATGTCGCGCCAAACGACCACAAGATCGACCTCTCGGGCTGCTTCATGATCGCAAAAGCGGAGGGCGATTTATCCACGGAGCGCGTGCAAATGCAGGCGACTAAAATGAGCTGCGTTTCCAAGAAAGGAAAAATGTTTGAGCGCGATGTCAATGGATTCATCGCCGACGACAAGGACGGCTCTTTTGCCATGAAAGGCAAAGTGAACTCGAAGCAAGGCCGGGTGGCGGCGATGGCGTTCATGTCCGGTGTCGTTGAAGGTGTGGGAAAAGCCGTGCAAGCCGCCCAATCCACGCAGAGCACGAATGCCTTTGGCGGCAGCACTTCAATCATGACGGGCGATTCAACGAAGTACGCTGTCGCGGGCGGAGCCTCGAACGCCGCTGGCATGGTGGCCCAGTGGTATTTGCAGCAAGCGCAGAGTCTAGCACCCACCGTCGAAGTGGGCTCGGGCCGCGATGTGTGGATCGTCATGAAAGACAAGGTGAATCTGCCCGAAGAATTTTTTCGCAAAGAAAGGATGAATGGGAATGAAAGCGTTTACTCTTATTTCACTCGCGTTCTTGAGTAGTCTTATCATTGGCTGCGCGAGCACCGGTCAGAAATCACTCCTTGAGGAGCGCGCCGGGTATGGGGCGCCAGTTCCTCCGAACGTGAATCTTTCGGGTTCGGGCAGCGTCAAGTATGTACCGACGCGAATCCCGGAAAAAGTGATCGTGCCGTGGCTGCACGCAAAGGAGCTGCCCTCGAAGGATTACTTCTGGGGCGCATGGCTTTCGGTCATCGTGACGCCAGAAGTTTGGGAAATGAAGGCCGTGGAGATATCGAAGGGAACAAAAGGAACGGCCCCGCTGACGCCCAACAAACCTCGGCCAGGGTCGCGAAATGCCGCTGGGAGGCCCTAAATTGATGTTAGTGGGCCGATGTCTCAATTAGGGACAAATACCCATAAAAGTGGCTTAAAACGAATATAAGAGGAGATGAGGAATGACTGACCTTTCGGTTAAATTAGATATCGCAGATAATACAGATATCCGATATAATGGTGGTGTAGGAGGCTTTATGTCTAAACCGCTGATGGACCAGGCTGAAGAAAAGAGGGTTCGAGGGCTTTTGAGTCTGCTGAAAACGGTGAAGCCGCCCGACGACGAGCCCGCAGAGGTCCGCGAGGCTAGGCACGAGATCCTCGGTCTCGTGGAGCTTTGTCTGGAAAAAAAGCCCATCGTTTTGGAGAAGGATCTCTCCCCGACAGAAGCCGGAGAGATCGCCGGAATTTCTCGGACCACCGTTATGAACCTGATTAAGAGTGGTCGGCTGAAAGGGTACGAGGTCGGCGCTCACTGGAGAGTCACTCGGGATTCGCTTCACAAGTACATGGCCGACCGGGAAGAATTCGCGTCAGGAATGGCGGAAATGGATGAACACGGATTTGGCACCGACTGATGGAGAAGCTCATACTCGATGCCAACGTGCTCTATTCCAACCATCTTCGCGGCTTGTTCCTGTGGATGTCGTGGCGTGGTTTGTTTCAAATTTTCTGGTCTCAGGATATTTGGGACGAAGTGTTTCGCAACTATTCGAGCGACGCAGAGAAAGAAGAAATTTTCAGGCAAGACGTTGAACGGGTTATTTGGGGGAAGTTTCCTGAGTCCATGCGGGAAATGAGTCAGGAATTCCCGCCCGCCGGACTGCCGGATGCGAGTGATGAGCATGTCTTGGCTTTGGCTCGACAAGAAGAGATCACGAACATCGTCACCTTTAACTTGAAAGACTTTCCTGAAAACATCCTTCAGGAATTCGGAATCGCGTCCGTGCATCCAGATGCGTTCCTATCTGAATTTTATGAACGGGAAAAGGATGAAACGAAACGCGCGATCCGTGAACATATCGAGGTTTTGCGTAAGACTAAACCTCGGAAAGCAGCCTACATACAACGGTTGCAAATTGTTGGTGCGGAGAGATTCGCAGCACAGCTCGCGGCGGATGACCGCGCAGGAATTCTCTTTGATGAGGTCTGGTAAGACCTCTTAGACAAGCGAGAAAGCGATTACGACAAAACATATCGCTCCTCGTTTCCAAAAACAGAAATTAAGGTCCCTCTACCGCAACCAGGCGAGAGACAGATTCCGAAAGGATGGTCTCTATGCTTGGTTTTTCCAAGACGACTGAAGAAATCATTGAATCCACGCTCGCCAGCCGAACGAAGTTCGTTCACGCGTTGTTCGAGCGCCCCGACTCGTTCGCGAAAATCCTCCCTTACGAAGAGCACCTGAAAGAAGCCGGGATGTTTGTCCTTAAGGACGGCTCACTCGGCGCGGTCTTTGAACTCTCGCTCGTCGAGAATGAACCGCTCGAAGCCGAGCGCATCGTGGACATAGTGGAAGGACTCAAATCCTGGTTCTTTTTACCTGAAAGATGCACGCTGCAAGTTCTCTTCGACCAGGGACATATCCCCGCCCGCGATCCGGTGTGGAATTTCGAGACGAGCGGATTCAAAAATGCTCACCCCGTTTCAGAGGCGATCTATAAAGCGCGCCTCGAAACCCTGAAAAGCTTTTGCGAAGGCAAACACCGCTTGTCACCGATGCGGAGAAAGGCTCTGCTTTCGATTCGCTATTTTCCTGACGCCGAGAATATGAAGTCGATCCTTCGACTCATGGAGCGCGGCGAAGGACTGCTATTCGACACCATGAACACGATGACGATGGAAGTGTCGGAGTTCTCGCAGATTCTCGCGCAATTCATTGAGAACTCGAAGGTTCCATTGAAACGCGTGGATGGCGCGGATCTTGTCGATTTCCTTCGCCGGTTCTTTAACCCGAGGGAATATCTGGAGCGAGATTTCGCGCCATTCAATCCGCATATTTCGATCTCAGAACAAATCGTGTACGCGGGGCCTACTGGAAGTCTTGAGGGCCTTCAGCGCGAGGGCCTGAAAACGCGCACCATCACGCTCAAGACAAGTCCGCGCCGCGTGATCCCTGGAGGAATGGCGAATTTCCTTACATTGAACTTCCCGTTCCGCCTCTCGCTGAACTTCAGTTTCCCCAAGGCCGCGAAGGTTAAGAGTTACTTCGACACGAAGGAGTTTTTTCTCCAGAACAGTCCGAGTGCCCGCGCCCGCCGCCAGCAGCAGGAGCTTAAAGAAATTCAAGAGCGCCTTGCGCACGACGAACGCTGTCTGTTCATGACCTTTTGCGTGATCGTCGAGGGCGAGACCGATGAAATTCTGAACCAGCGAACTCGCGCCATCACGAGCGTTTTTCACAATGATCTGGAGTGTGAGGTCATCAAGGAGGAGATGATCGGCTTTGGCCTATGCCTCAACAGCCTGCCGCTCTTTTATACGCCCGCCGCTGACCATTCAAGCCAGAGATTCATTCGCATCATGAATAAGGATGCAACGAAGCTCCTGCCGGTTTTCGACTCCTACCGTGGGATGGAAAACCCGCTTCAACTCTATCTTTCGCGAGAAAATAACCTTGTCCGCTTTTCTTGGGCCGCAAATCCCATCTCGAATCACACCGCCATTTTGGGTGACACGGGCTCGGGGAAAAGCAAGTTTGCATTGGATTGCGTGCAGGCGGTGAAGCTCAAAGGACCAAAGACCGCCGAGCCGTTGGTCTTCGTCGTCGATAAGCGGGCGAGTTGCGAAGCACTTTGCCGTGAATTTGACGGTGATTTAAGTGTTTTCACGCCAAATCAGGAAATGCCGTTCTCGCCGTTTCGTGGCGTCTTTGACGATCTCAAGGTTCAATTTCTCACTAAACTCATCCTTACAGCAGTCAAGCTTACCAGCACTTCTTTTGAGATGGAAAGTCACCACTTGGCGATTGCCTCGCGAGCGCTGAAGGAGGCTTATCTGCGCCGCGCCCGCGAAAAGGGCATCCGCTATGAAAACGGAGAACTTGTCGAGACGGAATCCGGTGAAGACGTGTCCGTTTCGATGGACGACGTAATCGCTTCCATGTCGAGCCTGACTTCCGATGAGGAATTCGAGCCGCTGAAAGAGCAGATCGAAGACCTTATCACGCGCTTGATGCCGTTTTACGGCGATGGCGTGTATGCGCCGTTTTTCCGAGGACAAGCTAAGAAAAGGAAAACGTCGCCCAAACTTCTTTATGCCTATGATCTTGAGGCGCTGGACTCGGACGAGACTCTGAAAGTTCTCATGAGCATGTGCGTGATTCAGGAAATCATGACGACAATGGGGCGCCCGGAAAATCTAAAACGCGGTGGTGTCCTATATATAGAGGAGCTTGGCTGCCTGGGCCGCGATAACCCCATCGTTGGTGACTTCGTGATCGAAGCCGCCGAGCGTATGCGGAAAATGGGCTTCTTCCTTATTGGCGTGGCTCCGAACCCTCGCATCTTTTTTGAGACGGAGGCGGGAAAAGCCGTCTGGTCCAGCGCGGATAATTTCTTTTTCCTCAAGATGAGCCCGGACAACGTGCGCTATCTCAAAGAGAACTCGTCCCTTTTGGGATCGGCGGCTCTTGAGATTGTGGCAAGCCTTGAAACGAAACCGGACGAGTATGCTGAAGTGTTTTACAGCAATAAAGCCAGCTCCCATCAAGGCGCGTTCCGCTACATCCAATCGCGTTTGGATCGGGCGTCCAGCGTCAATAGCGAACGGGACAAGGCCGCACTCTCAGGCGAGGTGTCTGTATGACCGTGACATCCGGTTCGGAACAATCAAAGCGAATCTTTCAGAAAGGGTGTGAAATGACGAGAGGAATTTCTTTCCTGTTTTTTCTGTCGATGTTGTCGGCGTCGGCGATGGCCGCCGACAACGATTTCAGCTACCGGAATCAAAGCGAGCTCAAGGCGCATGACTATCTTTTCAAACGTCAGGAACTTCGCCGTGATCCGGTTTTCGACGAATATCGCACGGTGGACGTCGGAGTAAATCTCGGCATCGGGTCGGACTGCGGGCGCGTGGATTTCAAAAGCACGCTCCAGGCAAGTCTTAAGAACATTCTCGATAGCCGATATTTCGGCGACATGGGGAAGGACATCATTGCTGGCTCCCCGATGCTTCTTGCGTGTTATTTCAGCCCGACATGGTGTGCGATCCTAAAGCATTCGCAAATCAACGCGAATTTCATGTCGCAAATGCGGCTTAACCAGTGCTCCATCATGGACAAATACACGGATTCGCGTGTGCAGGAGTTCTACGAAGAGCGCCAGGCTTGCGTGCATCGAGAAATCGAGCGTAACGGCGGAAATATCGAGTCCGCCACGCAAATCTGTAACTCCACTCGCGTGTGGGACACAAATATCGCCAACTGGTCGGGATCAAAGTACGGCGAGAAAACGGATTCCAATAAGCTCATCTCAAGTTCAGCGCGGTGGGCGGGACTCGACACGCCGGCTGCGACTAGCACCTTGAATCTTGTCAAAAATCTTGTCGGCGATACGGTCGTCTCTCGCGGGCGCGTGTCGGTGGAGTATGGTGATAAGCCCTTTGGCATCACCCCGCGCACACATTTAGCCGGTCTTGAGCGCGAGATTCAGGAAAGGCTCTGCCAGGGGCTTTTAAGGAAAATCGATAGCGCTGGCCCCCAAGGCGCTAGCCAAGTCATCCGGGGAGCTGATCTTGACGCCGTGACGGGCATAAAGGGCCAAGTTCTCCTGGATCGGCAGACACTCCGCAACCTCGCTGTCATGCCATACCGCGCGCGCGCCTTATACTGCCAACGCCTTGCCAGCTCTATTGCAGTGGCGCGGTTCTCGGATGATATGAACCGCTCGCTCGATGTTCTAACGCTTGCGGCGCAAAACCCGAACCTGCCCGAGCGACGAAAGAAAGAGATCGAGGATAAGCGCGACCAGCTCAAGAACTCTGTGGCTGCAACCCTTGAGCTGCAACGGGAACGGAACTCGCCGCTCAACGAGGTAGTGGCGCAGATCAACCAAGAGGGTGAAGGACTTCACCTGGAGCTTTCGCGCGAACGTCTCCTCCGTGACCAAGTGGAAATGGATGCTCAATCGGCACGAAGCCGCTTTTTCGATTGCGCTGACGGTGCGATGTGCGATCAGTCCGGGGGTGGTCGATGAAAGCGGATCTGCAACCCAAAGGGCGAATCGGTGTCAACGAACGGTGGGAATGGTTGCTTGACGGCATCGCTCTTGAGGGCCGCAAGCGTCTTCAGCTCCGAATCGGCGGGAACTGGATTCTCGGAATGCTCATCAAGGCCAAGGACGGTCAGCTCTTCTGGTCGTCTTGGATCGATAACGTCTCCATTCCGGTGACGTTTTTCATGCGGGCGCGTTGGCCCAAGGAAGTTTGAAGGGAGGACTATGTTTTCAAATACCGCTTACGAAGCCCTGTATCAGCTCCTTGGATTGAGCTTGCACGCAAAGTTCATTGAACTGATTACCGGCGAGACGTTTTTTAAGGGACTGATTCTGATGATTTTCGGGGTCATGTTCTTCTTTGCGATCTTGAAGTTCATCTCGCGCTACATACCCGGATCACTGATCGAGAGAAGACACGTTCCTTTGTCAAGGTTCGTCAAAATAGTGGCCTGCCTTTTCCTGGGGCTCGCCATCTTGCGGGTCGGCCAAGATGCCGAGGTAAAGGACTTTCAGGGAAAGAACTGGGCGGACAATCCGTATGTCAACAGCCACGCGGACGGTATTGAGTCCCAATACCGGGTCAGCGTGGTCTTTAACATCATGAGCCGCACAGCCGAGGAACTGACAAGTCTCCTCTCCCGCGTCATCGACGGAGTTTTCGCTAAAGGGCCATCGCAGCTTACGGCCCCGAATATGTTTTATAAGGCGATCATGTACGCCGGCATTTCGACCATCGAGGATGCGGGCTTAAGGGACCAACTGCGCTTTTACTCAAACGAGTGTTTCACCAAGATCATTCCGAGTCTCGGAGAGTTCAAAAACCGTGGTGCGGTGGACGGATTCTTCCGGGCGAGCCATGAAATGGACCGAGAGCTTTCGAGCATCAGCATTGATTTAGGTGACGGAAAGACGACGGACTGCCTAGCGGTGAAAGAGTCCACAGTCCAAAAGCTCAACGACTATGCCTCCGTTCAGACCAATGGGTTGTCTAACAAGCTTCCGCCATCGGCAGGGATCGTTTACGCCTACGGCGGTAAGCTCGATCCTGCGTATTTTAAGCACTACGTCGCATCCCAAGCCCTAGCGAATTTCTACGCGGACCAAACCGAAGGCCGCCTGGGGATTCAAAAAGGAGCCGAGGTCATGGGCGGTATGGGAGGCGCGTTTCAGACCGTCGGGAAATTCTTTAGCTGGGACGGGATTCTCGGGGCTCTTGGTTTTCGCGAGCTACAAGGCGCGTCGGAAGCGGCCCAGCGTTCTCAAGCATTCAGTGAGCATCTAGCCCGCGCACCTCATGTCGCTGGCTTCGTAAGGATGCTCCTTATTGCGATGTTCCCGTGGCTGATGTTCTTCGTTGTTGCCGGGAAATGGCGAATCCTGGTTGTTTGGTTCTGGATCTATTTTTCCGTACTGCTGTGGACCCCGCTTTGGATGCTCCTCTATCACATCATGCTCGGAATCTCGATGTCGTCGGAAACGATGGCGGCCTTCGGGCAAATGACGGACGGAGTATCCATGTATGCCGCAAGTGTTGTGAGCCACCGGATCTATTATATGTTCTCAATTTATTCCTGGCTTCAGCTCCTGGTGGCGACCCTGACAACGGGCTCCGCGTTCATATTCCTCAAACCCCTTTTGGGCGAGTCGCAAGAAGAGTCTGCTCCGGAGTTTTTGGGAACGGCTCAAGGATTGGCTGGCATGGGCGTCGAAGCTGGCACCGCGAAAAGCATGACCGGTGCCGCAAAGGTACTCCTATGATTTTGGGTTCTAAGAAGGGCGGCGAGAGCCGCCCGCAGGGGTTTGGGGACGCAAGTCCTCAACAAAGAAAAAAGCCCCTTGGGGCAGCTCCTCGGCGAAGCGCAGGCCATGCCTGCGCCCGATCCCGAAGGGTCGGGCCGAGGGGGTGTGGGGGCCAAAGGCCCTCACTTTTTTGGGGTGTGGGATATCCACGCCCTATCTTGCCCAGACCCAAACTGCCCTTAAAATAAACAAACCGATAACAACACAAACCAAAGGAAAAAAATGAACAAACCAACCACTAAAACCAGCACAAACGAAATTTTGAAACGACTCCCTCTGCTCTTGACCTTATCAGCTTTAACAACTCCAACCTGGCTCACCGCCTGCGCGAGCATCAACCGCAAGGACGAAACGGTTCACGCAATTTTGCAAAATGAAAGTGCGTTGATTGAGAAGCTTCAAGCAGAGCGGGCGCAGCCCGAAATTAAACAGGTCGTCTCTGAAAACGAGAGTTTGAAGAAGGCCGAAGCACACTTGGCGCTTTCGCTCGAAGAGCTGAAAGAGGCCAATAAAACGATCAAGACCAAGATTTTGAAAACGAACAAAAAGGAGGTCCAAAATGGACAAAATTAAAGAGGCGACGATGGATGCAGGCGAAGAAGTCGTACACGCGGCGGGCGAACTGAAAGCAACCGTTCAGGAAGCGGCAAAGGCCGCCGCCGAAAACGGCGTCGATCAGGAGGAAGTCAAAGGCTGGCTCACCACGATTTTCAAAGCGCTCCTCGCTGCCCTCAAGTAACTCGCTCTTAACCGGGTGAACTCCCGACCGCTTTGCGGAGGGAAATAGAAACAAAATGGTTCCGGCCTACTACCAAATGCGGCCACCAAAACAACCAACTCAAGGAAAATTTATGGTGGAAAATGATGTGGAAAAGAAGAACAAGCGGAGTCCCTCTTCGTGCGTTCGGTTTTCAGAATCTGAATACAAACGTATTCAGAAGATGACGGCGGCACTGGGACTCTCTATCCCCGATATTCTAAAACAAAACACGTTCAACCGCCTGGATCTGGAGTGTCCGCTCTACTCCAGAGAAGATGCCGACCGCATCATCGTGGAGTTGAAACGGATCGGAAACAACCTGAATCAAATTGCCCACAAGGTCAACTCAGGTCTCATGACCGGATGGAGTCAATCTTTCAATGCCTTGTGGGTGGAAATCCTTAACCTTCGTAAGCAAATGGGGGTCAATCGTGGCGTTCGTTGAGTTGGATAAAGTGCGCTCGCCGGAGGGCATGAAAAAGTATCTGTCAAAAGAGAGAGCGTCTCCTTCCATTGAGGCAAACCCGGAGGGAGTCACGTCTGAAATGGTGAAGGAGATCGAGGCGGAACATGCACGTTTTCCGAAAAAGAACCTGAAAGTTCTTTCCCGGACTATCACGCAATCGTGGTCGCCGAGCGAGAGCAATCTTCATTCGCCTGAGAAGTACAACCAGATGGGCCGGGAGCTTGCCGAGAAGTGGGCTCCCGGTCACTTGGCTTGGGTGACGACTCACACGGACACGGGGCATATTCACAACCATATTGTGATCTGCACGGTGAATTCGGAAACAGGAAAGATTCTTCCGACGAAGCGAAAAGATATCATGCGCCTTCACAAGATCAGTAACGAAATTTGCCGTGAAAACGGTCTTTCCGAGATGGGAAGAAGGGTCAAAGAGCCTGATGTAAATATGCCCAAAAAAGTCCGCCAGATGGTCGCGCGGGGCCGCAAGTCCTGGTTTGCCGATTTGAATCAAAAGGTCGATTTTGCAAGGGCCGCGACGACAAGCTTTGACGAGTATGTAGGCGTTCTTCATGAGCTGGGCGTGCAGGCTCGCGTGGAAAATAAGAACATCAGTTACAGCTACGGCGACAAAAAGGGTATTCGAGGGAAAACACTTGGAAAAAATTTTGATAAAGAAGGGCTTATGAAAGCCTTTGAGGAGAACGATGCAAAATTCGCAAAAATACCCGGACTCCGGGAACAACTACGCGGAGACCTACGCGCCGCCTTTAACGGAAAAGGACATCCTTTGGGAACTCCAAGCGATCTACTACTTGAATCAGCAAGCTATCGAGGCGGCGGAAAAAAAGATTACAGCCAGTTTACAAAACTGGACCGCCGCCAGCCTCACGCTGATCTGCCTGCAATTTTTGATGAGCGTGGCGGTCCTCTGTATGCGGAGCTAAAAAAAGCGAGAGGCGTGTCGATTCTCGATTACTGCCGTGAGCACAAAATCCAAACGGAGTTGAACAAAGACGGAAAAACCGTGCTCAGAGGCCGGAGCTTCGTTGTCATCGAGGGCGATACCTGGACTAACACAAAGAACAACCAGAAAGGCAACATCGTCCAATTCGTCGCCATCCATGATGAAACGAACTATGTGCGCGCACTTGCGAAGATCAATAAGAACCCCCGCCTGCTCCTTTTGGAAGCGGCAATGGGCGAATATAAACGCGGCTATCAGTCGTTTTATATTCCAAAGCCCAAGGAAACGGAGAAAGCGGCGGCCGAAGGGGCGCTTTCGCGTCTCCTGAAATCCGAGTCACTCCCGCCGAAGGCCGGTGACGCACTTTTAAAAACGGGCCGCGTTCATCCGGGGCCAAATGGGAGCGTTTGGCTTGAGGGCGAAGAGAAGCAATCGGCAATGGAACTGCGTGAAAATCCGAATAGCGAATGGGAATCAAAACGCTTTGGCAAGCGCACGGGGGCCTTTTTTGAGGTGCTAAACCGCTCAAAGAAACTCTTGGTGTTTTCAAGTCCCTTCGAGTTCGCACATTTCCTCGGACAGACGCCGAATCACGCCAACAAAGAGGCGAACATTCTTGTGCTGTTCGGTGACGAAGGGTCAGAGCATCGTCTTGACGAGATTCTAGCTCTACACACGCACATCACAGAGGTTCACTTGGCGCAATCCGCGAGAGCAGAGCGCCGCGAACGGGACCAGCGTTTGTTTCATGACATGAAACGGCGCTTGGACCCGTTCAGTATTGAAGTGAGGCCCCTTGAGCCCGGCGGTCTTGGTAAATCTCGCGGGCGCGGGCCAGACATCGGTCTTTAAGTTTTAATCGCCTACGACCAAACGAGGCGTAACAAAATTTAGTCCTCTTCCCACCACTACACGGCGGACGAGGTTTCACGAAAAGGAAAAACCTTTTATGGAAACTTCCGAAGTCAAGAAAACGACTAAGCCAGCCGGCAAGAAATCCACCTCGGCGGCGATTCGTGTCTCTATCGAGACAAAGAAGAAGCTCCTTGCGGAGCTTGCGAAGTTGAACAAGAAGCCGAGCGGAAAACGTATCAAATTGGATGCAGTTTTGCTCAAGCTCATTTCCAAGCTCACGGCGCAAGATGCGGCGGAACTTCAAGAAGCGAGCCTGACAGGACGTGATCGCCTGGAGCAAAACTATCGCGCCTACTGCACGAAGTTCGGCACGACAACGATGGATCAGTATTTGTCTATTGTTTCCTCGAAAGTGTCGCAAATGCTGGAAGGAGATGAAGCAAATCAGAAATCGAAGTTGAACACCTGACGCTCCCCGTTTGTCATTGCTTTTCGCAGGCGAAAACTTTGAATTTTACGAGGAGAACTGTTATGGTCGAGGGACATAAACGGTTTTCACATGAGAGCCGGCTGCTCTTTCTCAATCGAATAGTAGTTTCTAGTGTCCAAACGGACGGTGCCTTATGTCAGTAGGAGCACTGACACCCGCGCAAGCGATGAATCTGAGCTTTGAGGGCTCTGATTGGTTGAGTGCGCTGGAAGCGGCTCTGTACTTGCGCATTTTGCGCAAAAACGGAACTCCTTGTGTGGAGCGGATTCGCAACCTTGTCAATCAAGGAAAGATCCCGTTCTACAAGCCGTTTGGACGACTGTTGTTTAAGAAGTCTGAGTTGAAGTCGCTCATTGAATCCTCTCGAAAAGGAGGATTCAAATGTCGATAGCAGCTTATACAGACCCTAAAACCGGAGAACAGCTTTACAAGATTCGCGTCAGGCGCTCAAGCTCAGTCCAGCCCGGACTAGAGCTGGACAAGCGGCAAAAGGGGTTTAAGACCCAGGAAGCCGCTGAGAAGGCGGAGCGTAAGCTCTACCTTGTCGTTGAACGCGAACTGGTCGAAGCCGAGCGCAAGGGAGCCCGTTGGTCAACCCTCGTTGAGGAATGGGAAGTCGCCGCCCGCGATGGCAAAGACATTTTCCAAAAGCAGCTCAATCCTAACACCGTTGCGGACTATACAATCGTCATCAGGACGCACTGTCAGGATTGGTTGGGCCTTCACGCGAACGAAATTGATCGCGCCATGGCCTGGAAAACGCTCGATCATGTGGAGCGCACGGTCTCTGTCTCCCGCCGAAAAAGGCTGAGAGTCGCGGTTGACGCGGTTTTTCGCTGGGCGATCCTTTCTGGCCGCCTCAAGGACGTTTCCTCTCTTCCGACTGAGGGCTTTAAAGGAAGCATCAGGGAAGAGGAGAAAATGCCGGAGATTTTGAATCTCACGCAGATTCGGAATCTCCTCAAATACGCGGGAGAGATCGGGCACCTCTGGTTCTATCATTGGGCGCTCGCGCTTTTCACCGGAATGCGTTCCGGGGAGCTGTACGCGCTTCAGTGGGATCAGGTCGATTTTGAAAACAACCTTATCTATGTTCATCGGAACTGGACGAGCAAAACAGGATTCGGGCCTACCAAGGGTCGCTACTGGCGTTCGGTTCCCATCGGGAATGAGCAGGTTTTGACGCTTTTGAAGGAGATCAAAGCCAAAGCAGGAAATAACCCGTTCGTCCTCCATCACTTTGAGTGTTGGACCAGGGGCGGACAGGCGAAGATTCTGCGAGCCTTCTGCGTAGGCTGCGGATTCCCGAGCATCAAGTTCCATACGTTGCGGGCTTGCTGGGCCACCCAGCTTATCCGTGACCGAGTGGCGCCGGGTGTGGTGATGAAGATGGGCGGTTGGAAAGACATCAAGACCATGCAGCGGTATATCCGGCTTGCAGGTATCGAAATCGAAGGCGGCACGGCCAGCCTGAAGCTGCTTCCCGAAATGGAAGTTGCGGAACGGGCGGTTGAGCTTTTCAAGTCAGAAGAAATAACGGTAAAAAACTAGAAGCTATTTTCGTTGGCCAGAGGGGTGTCCGCCGAGTGGCGGGCAAACCCTGGGCAACGGCGATGTAAGGCGTTGAATTCACTTCCAAGTTGAACTCTCCGCCAATTAAGATCTCGAAAATCTGCAAATCGAGAAAAGTTCTAAATCCAAAGTAACAATCAACACTTAACTCGAAGAAGAACCGCAGGCAGCCATTCGGTCACATCACAGTAAATCACCCGAAATAACGGGGGTTGGTGACACTTTGTAGTACTCGGCTGTAGTACTCGAGCGGAGTACTACATAAGATTGTATTTCTCAGGCGGACAGACCATGAATTTGAACATCGATTGTCTTTGAAATAAGCACAGCGAAGAATCACTGCTCGGGTTTTCGCCACTTTAAAGATCTAAAGGCATCTGATCCGTATATGACCCAACTTATACCAAGCCACGAGACAACCCCTATACTTGGAATTAACCAACTCGCAGCAAAAAAATAATCCCTAATGGTAATGTAGTCGTTTCTAACTTTCACCGCATGTTCAAAGCCGACTCTAGGAGGATTATCTTGAAAATATTCGCACATCAGTTTTTCGTGTTTGGTTCTACTGCGAGCTGAATCAAAACAAGAATCTTGCTCGCTGATTCGACCACGCCAGTATTGAACTATACTATGTACGTCGTTAGCTTTTTGCTTAAAAACCAAAAATGCACCGACTGAAGCGATGGATCCAAGTGTTATCAACAAGAAAAAAAACCGGTTCAAAATAGACTTTGAAGCGGTAGCGCTACTTCTATTAACCATTTGGCACCGTTTTCCGATTATATAACGTGCGATTTTCGCTCAAAAACAAAAAGCATATTTGTTTGGTAGCGAGACTTTAAATTCAGGAAATCATTAACTACGGCATTGTTACAGTAAAGTTTGACCTACTTTAAAAATTTTATGCTTATAGTTGCCAGCTTCACATATGAAAAACGCTAATCTGCCCTTTAATCCTTGAAATTGCACACCTCCGTTACTTTAAATCCAGTTTGTAAACGCCAGACTAGCTCAAAGTCCATTAATACTCTGCGCCCAAAATCCGAAGAGTTAAAAACGGATGCCGCAATGGAGCGATTCGAAATGCGTCGAAAAGTGGTTGGGTTGATATTTCTTATCTACGCGATATTTGTTGGGTGAGCGCTTCATGATGGTCCCTTTCGGGACCTGATCATTCGCGGCAAGATGGGCCTCAAAAGAAGGAGGTCCGAAATGCGCGGTTCAAATGAAAAGGAAAAATTCTGGCGGGAGCAGCTTCGACTCGCGGACAGATATAGTGGCACGCAGGCCGAATTTTGCCGCAGCCATGGCTTTTCGCTTCACACATTTCAATATTGGCGATCGAAACTTCGGCGGGCGCGTCCGACGGTGCCGGTGGTTGCTCAACCGTTCGTACAAATTGAGGTCGAGCGAGTTACACCGGCGTTACCGGATCCGCGCTGGGTCGCAGAATTGATCCATCATCTACATCAAGGTGGCGCGCGGTGAAGCGGCCAGAAGATTTTGCCGGGATATTTTTGCACAGAGACCCTGTGGATATGCGAAAGCAAATTAACGGTCTTGCGGCCATTGTGCAGACCGCAGGTATGGGCGACTTGATGGGGCCATATCTTTTTGTGTTCGCCGGCCGCCGGCGCGACTCAATCAAGGTCATCTACTTTGACAAATCCGGCTTCGCCCTCTGGCAAAAGAAAATCGAGAAGGCCAAGTTCCCTTGGCCGCGCAAGCACGTGGATGGCGCGGTGAAGTTAAAAGCCGAGCAATTTACCTGGCTTCTTGACGGTTACGACGTCTGGAAGATGAAACCCTTCGAAGAGTTACACTTTGAAAGAGTTTGTTGATGACTTTCAAAAGCAGCTATGGCGACATCGCTTGCGATGTCGCTGCAAGAGCAAATATTTTCTGAAATTGAATCGCTTCGCACTGTAGTCTCGGGCTTGCAACATCAGGTCGCCGACAAAGATGAGCGCCTGAAGCTCTACCAAGAAGAAAACGAGCGCCTGCATGAGATGCTGCGCGAGTTGAAGCGGCATCGGTTCGGCACGAAATCCGAGCGCTGGGAATCACCGGACCAGTTGGTCTTCAACGAAACCGAAGTTTTGGCAAAATCGGCGAAGGCCGACGATGGCGACGAAGACGGTGAGCAAACGACCGGGACTGCCGCCAAACCTCGAGGCAAGCGCAAGCCATTACCGAAAGAATTGCCTCGCGAGATCGTCGTCATCGAGTTGCCTGAAGAGCAGCGCCTGGGTTCGAACGGTCGACCGATGCGGCCGATCGGCAAGGAAGTATCGGAAAAGTTAGTTTATGAACCAGGCGTGACGAAGGTTGTTGAAACCCATCGCATCCGCTATGGCGAAGACTCTGGCGACACCGGCGTAATCGCGCCACCACCGCCGTCGATAGTACCAAAGGGCATAGTTACGCCCAGTCTCTTGGCGTTCATTGTGCTGCAAAAATACGGGTACGGTCTGCCGTATTACCGTCTTGAAGACATGTTTGAACGCATGGGTGTTGAAATCCCCCGATGTACGATGGCCCGCTGGGTAATCCGGGCTTATGAAGCATGCCTCGCGATCAAAAACGTCCTCAATGATCGGTTAATGAGCTCGCCTTACGTGTCTTGCGACGAGACCTGGACACAGGTTTTGAAGGAGAAAGGTCGAAAGGCTGAATCAAAATCATGGATGTGGGTTCGCTGCACGCCGAGTGATTTGAAAAAGATCGTTCTGTTCGACTACGATCCACATCGTACGGCGGCCGTCGCCAATCGGTTATTTGCAGAATACAAAGGCACAATGCAGGCTGACGGGCTTGAGTCCTACAATGGAGTCGGTAAAAAAGAAGGCGTCATCAGAATTGGCTGCAACATGCACTCAAGGCGCCGGTTCGAAGCAGCTTTGAAAATTGGCGCCAAACAAGGTCACACTCTTGCCGAAGTCGCGCTGAAATACTATCGCTCACTTTACGAAATCGAAGCAAATGCCCGAGAGCTGACCTGGGAAGAGCGCCACGCCGTCCGGCAAAAAGAGTCCGTGCCGATCTGGGATGAATTTAAAACCTGGGCCTTTGAGCACGAGGGAAAAGTGCCGCCAAAGGCAAAAATCGGCGAAGCCTTCCGTTACTTTAAAAACGAGTACAAGTTTTTGACTGGTTACCTGGATGATGGCCGCCTGGAAATGGACAACGGTTTCGCCGAGCGGGCGATAAAAAACTTCGCCATTGGCCGCAAGAACTGGCTGTTCTTTGATAGCGAGGGCGGTGCCGAAGCTTCCAGCTTCTTTTACAGCGTGGTCGTGTCTGCGAAGCTCAATGGCAACGACCCGTACAAGGTTCTCAAGGTGATCTTCGAGCAAATCCCGCTCGCAAAGACAGCCGACGACATTGAAAAACTCGCCGACCTGATTATCACACGTCAGCCCGCCGCGTAACCAGGCGGCTTCATGAACCGCTCACGTTAAATAGGCTCATCGTGGAATTTAGGGGAGAAAACGATAGCATTTTCCTGATGAAACGCCGTCTAGAAGAGGCATTGATAGGAATTGACTGATCCTCGGTTTCAGGCATGATTTCGTGATGCGAAAAAAGTCATCCAAGAAATC
>SXGT01715055.1_pt1 | contig 25815 bp, 15 predicted proteins | sample 3176221 | NCBI WGS metagenome assembly SXGT01 (sample SAMN11356862, study PRJNA531348) | freshwater metagenome | isolation source: freshwater sample F1-120 | place: China: Fuxian Lake, Yuxi | collected 2017-12-25
ACGCCCGGCACCATACGTCGGGCGGGAGAACTCTGCCAAACGTTGACCACGGGCACTCCCAAACGGGCGGCTCGGACGGCGAGTTGGCGATTGGCGCGCGCGATAATGCCATCATAAGGCACCGCCGCTCCTCGCCGGGTTCGCAAGGTGTTGTGGACAAACTCGTCAATGATCGAGATCCAGCCGTGCTCCTCGGCATACTGCTGCGTCCCCACGAAGATCCCAGCATGACGCTTGTATGGCCATTGGAGATCCAGCATCAACGCCACGCGGCGCGGCCTTTGTTCCATTCAAGACTTTCCTAAAGACGATGTCGAATTTCTCGAAAACAATGGTCATGGACGTTATACTAATCCTATGCTCGTGGACCATTCGTGGCTGCGCCCTTTACTAATAGTGGGAGACTCGTGATGCGCTATGAAAGTCGATTGATTGCCTTTCTGTCTGCCTGTTTGATCAGCCTCTTGTTCGCCGCGGGAGAGGGGGCCGCTCAACTCCCTAAACACGACGGCAAGCCCGCGGACATGACGAAGCCGGTCCAGGTCTTCATTCTGCTGGGCCAATCCAACATGGTCGGCCTCGGCAAGGTAAAAGGGGGCGAGATCTCCCTGGAGCACGCGGTCAAGGAGAAGAAGAAGTATCAGTATCTTGTCGATGATGCGGGCGCCTGGTTGGAGCGGAAGGATGTCCGCTTCGTGCGATACATGTCCAATAAAGGACCTCTCAACAATGAATGGATGACCGTGAAAGGAAACACGCTGGGTCCAGAATTCGGGCTCGGCCATCCTCTGGGAAATGCGATCGATGCGCCCGTGATGATTCTCAAGTGCTGCATCGGCAACCGGGCTCTGGGCTGGGATCTCCTGCCGCCGGGCAGTGAACGCTTCGAGTTTGTCACCAAGGACAAGACGGGCGTGGAAAAGAAGCTGGTCTATGCCGGCTACAAGGACAAACCCCAGTCCTGGGACTTGGACCCCGCCAAGGGCCTCAAGACCGAACCCGCGCCGTGGGTGGACAAGAAAGGCAAGGCGATCGACTGGTATGCCGGCAAGCAGTGGGACTACGACATCGGCGACGCCAAAAAGGCGCTTTCCGACCTCGATAAACACTACCCCGGAGCCAAGGGCTACGAGGTCGCCGGGTTCTTCTTCTGGCAAGGAGAGAGAGACGCGGGCGATGCCGGTCTCGCTGCCCGCTACGAGAAGACCCTGGTGCATTTCATCAAGCAGCTTCGCAGGGAATTCAATGCCCCCAATGCGAAGTTCGTGCTAGCCACGATGGGCGAGTCCGTCAAAGGCAGCGGCGGTAACGGCGGCCAGATTCTCAACGCCCATCTCGCCGTGGATGGCACCGCCGGGAAATATCCCAAGTTCAAAGGCAACGTGGCGACCATCTATTCCCATCCCATGGCCCAAGGCGGCAGCGGCAACGCCCATTATGGCGGCAAGGCTGAAGTCTACATGGACGTCGGCGAAGCCATGGGCAAGGCCATGGTCGAGCTGTTGAAGGACAAGAAATAACGACGGCTTGCCGAACATGGTTCGCACACTATCGTCCGGACCGGATGATGGCCGGGCGATGGCTCCAAGAACGACGCATCACCAGAGAACAAGAGAGGATCGTTTGTGATGAAGGAATGCACGTCGCACCTAAAACTCGCCATTTCGCTGGGAATCTGTGTAGCTCTCGGAGTTGGCACCCCATTGGCCGCCCAGCCACGCGGTAAAACTCCCCCGACCGCAACTCCTCTGACTGCCACCGGGGAAAAGCTCCAGGCACAGTATTCGGCCACGCTCAAAGCCTTGCAGGCAGAAATCGCCAAGTCGCTGCCCAACGTGCCGGAGAAGAAGAAGGCCGACCTCGTCAAAGCCCGTGAAGCCCTCAAGGCGGCCGAGACGGCTGCGAATACGGCGCAAGGTTCCCAGGCGAAGATTAACACGGCCAAGGCTTTGGTTGCTCACGCAAAGAACAAATGGATTGGCGGCGCCGAGAAGGGCATCGCAGCGGCACAGGCGGCGCTGAAGAAGGCGACCACGGAAACTGCACGCGAAGCAGCGAAGAAAGACCTAGCCAAGTGGCAGGCGAACAAAGAGGACGGCATCAAAGCGCTCCATGAACGCCAGAAAGCACTGGACCAAGCCTTGCTCGATGAGGCGAACGTGAACGCGAAGAGTAAGGCGTCCCAGGCGGCGCTGGCACAGGCCCAGGCCGATGAATGGAAGGCGATCGAGAGCATCCTGGCCGACTTGCAGCCCATCCTCTCGAGTGAAAATTTGGATGCGCAACTCATCCGCGGAGCCGTGCTGGCGAAGGCCACGCCGCGCGGGCTGGCGGAGTTTGCTCAGCAGGGCAAGGAGCAGACGGCCCTTGTGGACCAACTCCTCGCCGATGACGCAATGATGAAGCAGATGCTCATCGCCGGTGGCGCCGAGGCCGGCAAATACGGCCCGGCGATGGAGATCTACACGGCTATTCAGAAGGCGAGCCCAAAGGCCCGCGAAGGGATCTTTCAGCGGCTGGCCCTGGCCACCAGCCTCGAACATGCCATGCCGATCAAGCAGAGCAACGCCTTGACAGCGACCGATGCGCCGACCATCGTCGATCCGGTGAAGCGTTACTTGCATTACGAGAAGGCCTACCTCGATGGTGAACTCGACCCGGCCTTCAAGAACTTCTCGGTCTGGGAATACCGGATGGTCGTCGGCTGTGATGCCCCGGATTCGATCCTGGCGTGGGGGCGCGAGATGCTCCGAAACTATCGGCCCGATCACGTCTACAACCCCGACTATGGCTGGCGCTATTCCGGAGCGGTCCGGACCGAAGTCAAATACGGTTCAGAATGCGTGAAGGATGATCTCCCTTCATTGAATGTTTATCAGAACATCCCCAAGGATGGCGGGGTCTGCGGCCGGCGCGCGTTCTTTGGCAGGTTCATTCTGCGGTCTTTTGGCATCCCGACCTGGGGCGTGACCCAAAAAGCTCATGCCGCCGTGGGACATTGGACGCCCAAAGGCTGGGTGATCAATCTCGGCGCCGGTTTTCAACACAGTTGGTGGGACAAGGAAGAGAGTCCTCGCAGCGGTTCGGACTTCCTGTTGGAAACCCAGGCGCGGACGCAGCCAAAAGAATATCTGAAGGTCTTGCGAGCGCAGTGGGTCAGCCGCGTTCTGGGCGAGCAGGAATTCAACGACCGGAAACGCGTTGCCGGCGGATTCTGGAGCAACATGGCGCATTTTCAAGCCCGAACGATCGCGGTCAACGCCAAGGCGGTTGCTTTGGGCCCCCTCGGCCAGGAACTTGGCGAAGCCAATGAGTCGGAGGCGACGAAAGCGAAGACCGTCGCGAAGGTGGCCATTACGGCAGCCGACCAGAAGCCCATTGTCAGCAAGGATGGTGCGATTACGATTCCTTCGGTGGCCCACAACAAGCCGACGGGCCCCTTCGCAGCCATGAAGAGCTTTTCAGGCGGCCTGCAATTACACGCCAGCGGTGGTTTCAAGGCCCAGTATGTCATCGACGCGCCGCACGCCGGAAAGTATGCGGTGGCCGCGCGGGTGGCGACGGTGCACGAGGGGCAGAAGTTTCTGTTCTCAGCCAACGATGCCAATCCGGCAGTGGAAGTGGCGGTTCCCTATACGATCGGCATGTGGCAGCAGAGCAACCCCGTCGAAGTCGTTTTGGTCAAGGGGCGGAATGTCCTGCAGGTTGCACTTAAAGAAGGGAGCCGTGGGGTGGCGATCAAGGAATTGACGCTGACGCCGGTAAGGTAACGGTTCCGGAATTCAAAGGCAACGTGGCCACGGTCTATCCCCATCCCATGGCGGAAGCGGCAACGGTCACTATGGTGGTATTGCTGAAGTCTATTCGTGGAGGTTCATCGTGAACCGTTTCCGTTTGCTGATTATAGCGTGCCTTGTCGCCGCAATGCCGAGCGTTCACTCGAATGTGCATGCGGGGGAGAAACAGCCCGCGTTGCAGCTCCCCGATCCGGTGCGAACCATCCTGAAAGGGCACTGCGTCCGCTGCCACGGCGAACAAAAGCCCAAAGGGGACGTTCGGCTCGACGACATCGAGAAGCTCGAGCCGAGTACGCTGCGCGATCTGCTGGGCAGGTTGCAGGAGGCGGTCCATTTCCGTGAAATGCCGCCTGAAGGGGCCAAGCAACTCGCCCCCGAGACCTTCGAAGTTCTCATGGCGTGGAGCGGTAAGGAAGTACGCCGACTCGGCGGCGCGGACCTCACGGACAAGCTCCGTCTTCCCAATTACGGCAACGCGGTCGATCACGCGAAGCTCTTCGGCGGCCAAATCAAAGACAAGCCGTACACGCCTGCTCGCCGTTGGCTGGTGAGCCCACAAATCTTTCGCGAACGTGTACTCGACTCGCTTCGCGTCGAGGGACCCGCCAGGAAGCAACCACTCCACGGCGTGGCGAACCCTTTCGCGTTGCCGGAACGTTCCGGCGTTCGGGATTATGATCTGACGCCGCTCGACGGCACCCATTTCGTGGCGCTGCGGGCCAACGCGGCTCTGCTGGCGGACAAGGTCATCGGCAGCTTGCGAATCAAGTTGGGCGAGCCACGTGAGAAGGTGTTCGCGAACCCCAAAGATCGCTGGACTCCGCCCAGCGTCGGCGACGGGAAACGACCGTTGATGGACGCGTTCGAGCAGGTCATGAAAAAGAAGACCTCGCCGAGCGAGGACGAATTGACGGCGGCGATCCAGCTCCAGTTCAATCGGGCGCTCGCTCGACCGGCGAACGACGCGGAGGCGACGCGGTACATGAAGCTGATGCGCTCGGTCGAGAAGATCGCCGGCAACACCGAATCGCTGCGCAAGATGCTGGAGGCGGTCTGGCTCGAATCCGAGTTCGTCTATCGGCTCGAATTCGGTGCGGGCGAGCCCGACTCGGTCGGCCGAAAGCAGCTCTCACCGCGCGAGGCAAGCTACGCCATCGCCTACGCCCTGGGTGACAAGGGCCCGGATGCCGTGTTGACCAAGGCTGCGAACGAAGGCCGATTGAACACCAGGGCCGACTTTGAACGCGAGGTCAAGCGGCTGCTCGTGGATTTGGTCTCCCATAAAGGCCCTGTCGATCCGTTGCTTAGCCGAGAGCACCTTGAATCGTACATTTCAACGCCGCACCCGAAGATCGTCCGATTTTTCCGCGAATTCTTCGGCTATCCTTTAGCGGTGCGCGTTTTTAAAGACACCGAGCGAAGCGACGGTATCTACCGGGTGCCGGATCGAGGCACCTCCGGAACCCCTGGCTTTCTCATCGTGGAAGCCGACCGCGTCGTCGCTCGCATCGTAGAAGCGGATCGTAGCGTGTTCGAGTCACTGCTGACAACCGATCAATACTTCGTTTATCACAACATGGACAACGAAAAAGGAGCGAAGCTGATCGCAGGCTGGCGCATCGTGTATGACACGCTGAAAGACACCAACTGGCGAAAAGATCCGGACGGCGTGGCGAAGGAGCACGCAGCCCTGCTGAAGCAGTATGTATCGCCAACGGGTATCAAGGGCAAAAGGGGCAAAGGCGTCCATGAAACGGACCTGGTGCGCTTGATGAAGCTATTTGAGGAGACGTTCGGTCGCGGCGGCAGGCCGTTTACCACGTTTCCGTGGGCGCACGGCAATCGCTTCTGGCATTCTCCCCTGTACAACATGGCCCCAACCCCGGCCGAGGGAAGTTACGGCAAAGAGGGCGTTTTCGTTTACGAGCCGGTGCAGCCGTTCAAGGTGCCCAACCGCAAAGGCATTCTGACGCATCCCGCCTGGCTCATCGCCCACGCACAGAACTCGGCGACCGATCCGATTCGCCGAGGCAGGTGGATCCGCGAAAAACTGCTCGCCGGCATGGTGCCCGACGTGCCGATCACCGTCGATGCCCAAATTCCCGAGCACAAGGACAAGACGCTTCGCGAACGCTTGGATCTTGCGACCAACAAGCAAGCGTGCTGGAAGTGCCATCAGCATATGAATCCGCTCGGACTGCCCTTCGAAATGTACGACGACTTCGGTCGATTGCGCGCGGCCGAGAATCTCGAACATCCCGACAACATCATCGCCAAGGCGACGATTAAAAACGGTGCTGATAAGTACAAGACCGCCCCCGTCGTCTCGACCGGCAGACTCGATGGCACGGGCGATCCAACCCTCGATGGCGACGTGAAGGACGCGCTCGACCTGATCGATCGACTCGCCAAATCCGAGCGTGTCCGCCAATCGATCATTCGCCACGCGTTCCGCTTCTACCTCGGTCGCAACGAAATGCTCAGTGACTCGCAAACGCTGATCGACGCGGACCGTGCGTATGTGAATAGCGGCGACGCCGGCGACGACCGCATCGAGGCCAACGTGGACAACCTGATGAACCACGGCCGCTTCGCCCTGGACGCGGACGGCGGCGCCGGCAACGACCGGATCGAGGCCAACGTGTCAGTCCTGGAGAGCGAGGAGGATATCCGGGGCGGTGAGCACATTCGGGTTCTCGGCGGCCTGGGAGACGACGACCTGACGCTCGCGCTATACGGTGTCGATGTGGAGCGCCTGGCGACCGCCCTGGTGGACGGCGGCCGCGGCCGCGACATCGCTCACGTGACCAGCAACGTGCGCATCGCCAATTGCGAGCAGGTCTTTTTCCTGGACGATCCGAGGTGACAGCGCACGCCCCGCCTTGGCTTCGCCTGGGCACGTCGGCCATTTACCGCCCGATTTTGGCGTTATGGTGAATCGAGTCGCATTACTTTTATTTGGAGCATTCTCATGGCTTTGTCATCCTTTTTTCGCGCGTTGACCAGTCGTAGCAAATCCCAGCCGATTACGAGGGACGCTCGCCGCTATCGGCCGACTCTGGAACTGCTGGAGGACCGCCTGGCCCCGGCGATCTTCACGGTTACCAGCGCCGCCGATGCGGGAGCGAATACCTTGCGGGCCGCGATCCTGTCCGCCAACGCCCTGGCCGGGCCGGACACGATCAACTTCAACATCGCGGTGTTGGGGGTGGCCACGATCAACCTGGCCTCGCCGCTGCCGACCTTGACCGGCGCGGTCACGATCGCAGGGAATACGCAGCCCGGCTTCGGCGGGATACCGCTGATTGAATTGAACGGCACCAGCGCCGGCGCGGGGGCCAACGGACTGGTCATGAAGGCCCCTGGCTCGGTCGTGCGCGCGCTCACGATCAACCGCTTCCAGGGTAACGGCATCCTGGCACTCGGCGCCAACGGCGTCGTCGAGGCCTGCTACATCGGCACCAACATCGTCGGCGCGGTCGCCCAGCCCAACCAGTTCAACGGCGTCCTCATATCCGGCCTGGCCACCAACGTCCGCATCGGCGGCACCACCGTTGCCGCCCGCAATATCATTTCCGGCAATGCGCTCAACGGCGTCGCCATCCTCGGCGCCCTGACTTCCGCGCATAAGATCCAGGGCAACTTCATCGGCACCGACGTCGGCGGCACCGTCGATCTCGGCAACACCGGCGACGGCGTACTAATCTCCGATGGCAGCGACCTCAACGTCATCGGCGGCACCGTCGCCGGGACCCGCAACATCATCTCCGGCAACAACTCCGACGGCGTCGAAATCTCCGGCCCCGGCGCAACCGGCAACCTCGTCCAGGGCAACTTCATCGGCACCGACGTTACGGCAGCCCTGGCTCGCGGCAATAGCGACGGTGGCGTGCGAATCGCCGCCGGCGCTGCCAACAACACTATCGGCGGAACGGTGGCCGCGGCCCGCAATATCCTTTCCGGCAACACTGACTTCGGCGTGGAAATCTCCGGCGCCGGCACGACGGGCAACAAGGTGCAGGGCAACTTCATCGGCACCAATGCGACGGGAACCGCCACCATTCTCAACAACCAAGGGGTGTTTATCGCCGGCGGGGCCGCCAACAACACGGTGGGCGGACCCGCGGCCGGGGCGCGCAACGTCATCTCCGGCAACAATAACGGAGGTGTTATTATCGCCGGCGCCGGCACGACCGGTAACCTGGTCCAGGGCAACTTCATCGGCACCGACGTCACGGGAAACGCCGGCCTGAACACCAACAATAAAGTGCAAATCTTTTTCGGGGCCGCCAACAACACGGTGGGCGGCACCGTGGCCGCGGCGCGCAACATCATCTCCGGCAACTCACACGTTGGCGTGGAAATCCACGGGGTCGGCACCACGGGCAACTTCGTGCAGGGGAACTTCATCGGCACCAACGCCGCGGGGACCGCCGACCTGGGCAACACCCAAAACGGCGTCGCTATCTTGTTCGGTGCCTCCAATAACACGGTGGGCGGCACGGTGGCCGGGGCGCGCAATGTCATCTCCGGCAACAACAACGACGGCGTGCAGATCAATGGCGCCGGCACGACCGGCAACCTGGTGCAAGGCAACTTCATCGGCACCAACGCCGCGGGAAACGCCGCTCTTGGCAACTCCGGGGCGGGCGTCGTCATCTCCAGCGCTCCCAACAATACCATCGGCGGAACCGCGGCTGGGACGCGAAACCTCATTTCCGGCAACGGTTCCGCCGGCGTGAGGATCGAAATGGCGGCCAACAAGGTCCAGGGCAACTTCATCGGCACCGACATCACCGGCAATTCGGCCCTGGGCAACGCAGGAGATGGTGTACTTCTCAGCGACGCCGATGGCACCCTCGTGGGAGGCGCCGTGGCAGCCGCGCGAAACGTCATCTCCGGCAACCTGGTCGACGGCGTGCGTGGAAGCTCTTCGCAAAGCATGAAAATTCAGGGCAACTTCATCGGCACCAACGTTCTGGGTACCGCCGATCTTGGGAACCTTGGCGATGGGGTCGATTTGAATAATAACTCCAACGGCAACGACATCGGCGGCACTTTGCCTGGGGAGCGCAACGTCATCTCCGGCAACGCAGGCAACGGCGTGGCGATCACGGGGAATCAGAATGATATCTGGGGCAATTTCATCGGCACCAGCGCCAACGGAACGGCCCCCCTCGGCAATACCCAGGCCGGCGTCATCATTGAAGGCGGCAGCCTCAACCGAATCGGCGGTACCCAGGCGGGCGCGGGCAACCGCATCGCTCACAACGGCGGCGACGGCGTAGGCATTGATCCCACTTTCCCCGACAAAAACGCCGTTCTCGGCAACTCCATCTTCAACAACGGCGGCCTGGGTATCGACCTCGGTGACGACGGCCCGACCGCCAACGACACCAACGATCCCGATACCGGCGCCAACGACCTGCTCAATACCCCCGTGATCACCAACGCCTATTTGACCGGGACCAGCCTTCTCCTCATGGGCTCGATCAACACCGAGATCAATAAAGTGTTGCGCATCGAGTTCTTCGCCAGCCCCACCGGCGGGCAAGGCCAAACCTTCCTCGGCTTCCTCAACGTGACCATGACCGCCAACACGGTCACGTTCGCCAAAGCGCTCACCGTCCCCGCGTCGGTGTTGGTAGGCCACAAGGTCACGGCGACGATCACCGACGAACTCGGCAACACGTCGGAGTTCTCAATCCCGACGACGATTGAGTAGAAGGGTTTGCCGCTGGCGGCTTCGCGCTCGCGGGGCGGACACTGTCAAGTGCCGCCGATATCAACAACGCCGGCTGGATCGTGGGGGCGGGCGGAATCAGCGGGCAAGCCCATGCTTTCCTCATGGTCTCGGGCGCCGCCCTGCAGGCCGCTGTCACCGCCGCGGCGCCTGTCTCGGAGTCCCTTCGCCTCGAGCGCAACGACGAGCGACGGTGACTACACCACCAAGACCGGCACGCTGACCTTCGCCCCCGGCGAGACGAGGAAGACCATCACTAACGAAGTCAAGGGCGACAGCAAGAAGGAGGCCGACGAGACGTTCTACTTGGACCTGTTCGACCTCAGTAGCAACGCCCTGTTCACCAAGAACCGCGGCCTCGGTACGATCCTGAACAACGATTGAATTGCAGAACGAAAGGCGACCGGTGAGGTCAGTCCCGCAAGGCAAAGCCCCGCCGGTCAGCCGCTCTCAATCCGCTCCAACAATTCGTGGCAATAACAGCGTTGTGTTCAGATTTCTCGCGCATGACCTTGCGCGCGTCGGTCTGCTCGACCGGAAGAGCGAACGCGCATTTGACAGCAGGATATCGCCGACACACCGCCAGCGCCAACCGGAGTTGCCGCCGCATCGCGGTACGGCTGAGCGGCAGGTGACCGAATCAACAGTTCTTCGAGCAGGTTCGTCAGCACGTCTGTCGGCGTCCGGCCGTGGCTCACTTCTGGACCGGATGAAGCGATCGATAACCTGAAAAACCAATGGGGGTGAGGGGGCGGTGCGCCTTGGCTGGCTGAGCATCGCTGTTCCGGAAGGTTTTTTAGTCAGGCTGGTGGTCAATATGAATAATTCGGCTTAGCGCGTTCACCCCCGGCTGTCCCTTGGGAACGTGCTCCCGTGGGCCATTGTCATGATAAGCCAAACTGCCTTTGCCGACGACCTCGGACGCGCGTCTGCCTGCGCAAAGGCTGTGGACGCAAATACCAACCGCGGCGCTGGAATCAGCATTATTGCCAAGATCTTGAATGCTTGCGGTTGGTGCGGCGTTGGCAGGCGGCGAAGCCGCAGGCCAAGCGACGCCAAGACGAGGCCGCCAAATCACAGCATGCCGAGGCTGAACGTGTGCGCCGTCAGCGCATCCCTTCTTCGCCACAACCGCCGAACCCGCCTGCGATTGGGGCGACGCGTGGTCACGCAGCAAAATTTTTTCGCCGACTTCCATGTGCGACCGGCCGGGGTGCCATCAGCCGGTTTTGAAGTCGGGCCGCAGCCAGGCACGCTACTGCTGCCCCGCTTGCCGTCAGGCCGTTCGCCGGGTCGTGGATCGCGAACGCAAGTGGCAGTTCCGTGGCACTTTCCGAGGCCGCCGCGCACGCGAGCAGGAGTACCAGGCCGCCCGCGCGCGACGTGGCAAACAGCAACACGACTCAGCCAGCGCGAGATCGCCACGGCCGCCGCCCCCCTGACCAGGTTCACCGACCGCGCCGGTCTGCCGTTGATAGCCTCGCCCGACAAGCCCCCTACCTTGGGACAGAGTGGTTCGATTCCGTTTTTGCTCCACAGGAGTCCCAAACATGAGCACGATCCAAAAACGCATTCTGGTTGCCGATCGCTTGCGGCGTCCGCCCGCAACGGGCTGGTCCTGGGTGGATCGCCGGTTTCTGCGTGAACATGGTGACCATTTGTCGCGTGAAGCGATGTTGCTGTACTTTTTCTTCGCGGCCGTGGCCGACCGCCATGGGCTGTCGTTCTACAGCGATCACACGCTAACCAGCCGGCTGCGGCTATCGCCGCAGGTTCTGGAGAAGGCCCGCCAAGAACTCCTCGATCGCGATCTGATCGCCTACCAGTTGCCGTTGGTTCAGGTGCTGGCGTTGCCAGCGTCTGAAGTCCATCGTCGGCCCGAACCGGGCCAAGGGTTGATGCTGCTCGGCGATGTGTTCAGGCAAGTGGCTGCCGCGGCAACTCCTGACAAAAGGAGGACCACGCCATGAAGGTTGCTTTGTGGGCCGAGATCCGCCGCCTCAGCGAGATCGAAAAACTCTCCGGCTGGGCGATCGCGCGGCGACTGCACTGCTCGCGTCACACCGTGGCCGCGGCTCTGAAGCTGGAGCAACCGCCATCGCCTCAAGCGGCGCGGCGTGCCCGTGTGCTCGATCCGTATGTGGAGCAGATCAAGGACCTGTTGGCCAAGTACCCCGACCTCTCAGCCGTGCGCATCCGCGAGGAGATCGCGCGCGGACCCGAGGGCTATACCGGCAGCGCCTGTGTTTTGCGTCGCTAGCTGCGCAAGATTCGGCCGGCACGCGGCCGCGTCTACCAAGAGGTGCATTACGAACCGGCCCAGGCGATGCAGGTCGATTAGGGCGAATGCGGCCGCGTGCAAGTTGGTGCGACGACGCGCAAGGTCTCGGTGTTCGTAGCCGTGCTCTGCCATAGCCGCTTGCTCTACATCGAATTCACCCTGTCCCAGCGCAAGGCGGAGTTCTACCGGGGCCTGGTCAACGCGCTGACCTTCTTTGGCGGCAGTCCGCGCAACCTGATCTTCGACAACCATAAGGCGGCTGTGCTCAACGGCGCGGGCCGCCATGCCTGCTTCCATCCCGAGTTCCTGGCGATGTGCGGGTACTTTCGTATGCAGCCCGTCGCCTGCGCCGCGCGCGACCCGGAATCGAAAGGCGTCGTGGAAGGGGGCGTGCGCTACGTGAAGCAAAATGCCCTGGCTGGTCGGACCGACGAATTACTTCGCTTCGAGGACTATCTGGCCCTGGCCCCCACCTGGCGCGATCAGGTCGCCAACGTCCGGCTTCACGAGACGACCCGCGCGCGGTCGATCGACCGCTTCGAACAAGAGCGCGCTCTGCTGCGCCCGCTCCCCGCCATCCCCTTCGACACTGATGAAGTCGTGCCGGCCGTGGTCAACCCCCATGCACGCATCGCCTTCGACGGCAATCGCTATTCCTCGCCGCCGCAGTTCGTGCGCCGTCCCATCACCCTGCGCGCCAATCGTGATGAGCTGCACTTGCTGCACGAAGGCCAAGTCGTGGCGCAACACCTCCGCAGTTACGAACGCGACCAACTGCTCGTGCTGCCCGAACACCGCCTGGCAGCGCTGACGCTGCGCCAACGTCCGCGTCAACAGGCGCTCACGCAGGAATTCGACGCCTGGGGACCGGAGGCACGCGAATTCCACTTGCGTCTGAACAGCCGCCCGATCAAGACGGGCATCCATGTGCGTCGCTTGCTGAACCTGGCCCAACTCTACGGACGCACCGAAGTGTTGGCCGCCATCAGCCACGCCTTGGAATTGGCCACCTACGATGCCGCTTGTGTGGAGAATCTGCTGCTGGCACAGCGGCGCCGTCGGCAACTCCCCACACCGACACTCCCCACGCCCAAACGCCGTGAACTGATCGACGACATCGAACTCGAACCCGCCGACCCCGCCCTTTACGACCGCTTTTGCCACAACACGACGGAGGATTCCCATGGCACGACCTGAAAACCCTTTGCCAACGCAACTGGATCGCGACTTGGCTGAATTGAAGCTCCTGGAAATCGCCCAACATTACCGTGAAGTGCTCGACGACGCAGCTCGCAAAGGCAGTTCGATGCTAGAGGTGCTGGCCACGCTCATCGGCATGGAACAGACCGTCCGCCAGCAACGCGCGCTGGAGCGAAGACTGCGGCAGGCACGCCTCCCCAAGCAAAAAACCTTGGCCGACGATGACTTCAACTTCCCCAAACGCATACCCAAGACTGCCATCGTGCGTCTGTTCGACTGCGACTTCATCCCGCGGCACGGCTGTGCCGTCCTGATCGGTCCGACCGGAACGGGCAAGACGCATTTGCTCACGGCCTTGGGTTACAGCGCTTGCGAGCGTGGCTACTCCGTGCGCTACACGCGCGTGGTCGACATGCTCAATTACCTGACCGCCGCCCAGATCAATGGCCTTTTGGCCAGCGCCCTCAAGACTTACGTCCGTCCTCAAGTTCTCCTCCTTGATGAGCTGGGCTATCTGCCTATCGACAAGCGCGGGGCCGACCTGTTGTTCCAGGTGGTTGCTGCCCGTTATGAATCCGGATCGATCGTGTTGACCACGAATCGAGCCTTCCGGGAATGGGGCACCCTCTTTGACGTGGACAACACACTGGCCACGGCCTTGATCGACCGGCTGATGCATCACGGGGAGGCACTCGTTATCAAAGGAGACAGCTATCGCATGAAAGACAAAAACAACCCTTCCGACCCACCCAGCGCCTGACGTTGGTTGGCGTTTCCAGCCGTTGTTGGAGTCGTTCCCCGGCCCGTGAGCCTCCTGTCGTGAGTGCACGCGGAAGTCCAGCCCACCCACGAAGAACCTGTCGCGTCCGCGGGCTCTTCGTGCGGCCGATCGGTTCGTTACCGGATCCAAGTCCCAGGCCCTGGTCCCCCGCTGCCGGCGGCTGCATTCAAGAGCTTTGTCCGAGCACTCGGGCCATCCTGGCGCGACTCTCGGCCATCCCACACGCACCCTTCGGCGGTGGTCCCCATCCGCTCACGTTCCGCTCACCGACCTCGAACGACTCCCCAGCCGCTCCGCGCCACGCCGCGTCAAGCCACTACATCTGGCCTGCTGTTACTCCGCGCATTGACCCGCGCGACGAGCGGCGCCACCCGTGCGCGCGGCGTCCTCCAAGCCATGCCCGCTGCCCCAACTGGCGCCGTCTTCCCGCTCAAAACTGGCGCTGTTTTTTTGCTCGGTATCAGGACTGTTCGGATCACCGACCGCGATGAGAGGATCATAGCGTTTGCCGAGAATGCCGCCCCATTGACCGGGGCATTTGTAAACCTGATCGAAGGCAACGTGCGGGATTTGCACGAACGGAGGAACGGTCTGTGACTCCGCGCGAAAGCGAGCCAGCACCGAGCCGTACGCAGGCCAATCCTCGGAAGTAGCCCCAACTTGAACCACGTCACGTGCGGGCGTGTAGCCAGAGATCGACAGATAGGTTGCCGGATTATGGTTGGCGATGCGGTGGCTCATCGACCGAATCTGAGCCAGCTTGTGACACCAGCGCGACAGCCGCGGCATGATCTCCGTAACGCGATAGCCAGGTAAACTGGTGGCGATCGTCTGGAACTCGCCGCGAATTCCGGCCGGAGCATTGGGTTTCGGATCCCAGGTGTCGATGTTGCTCGGAGCGCCGTAGTGTTGGATGAGAATCACATTGTCGGCATGCGCGGATAGGGTTGCCGCTGCCGCCTCGGATCGCAGCAACTCGGGCAGCGCAAGGCCGGCCATCCCCAAAACGCCGACCTTCAGCAGGTCACGGCGGTTGTGCGAGCGATCTTGTTGGTGCAGTTGATCCAATTTCATCCCCCCTGAATTGACCTTACTCAGCCAATTGTAGCGTCCGGATGGGGATTCACAAGAGAAGGCGGCATTCTCAACAGCATTGAGTATAACCGACAGAGATTCAGTTCGCCCTGACCGTTCTTGATTGCCCAAGGAGAGGTAGAGATGCCACACCGTTACCTGATCTTTGGCTGTCTGCCAGGTCGGTGCTTTTCACCGCGACCATCAACGGCGCCGATTCTGGCGTGAAGGAAGGACAATGGAATCGCCTGATTCAGACTCTTGACAAGGGCACCTACGATACGCGCATCGTGTTGCGCAAGTTGAAGCAGATCGAGTTTAACGGGCCCATCGGCTTCCAAGGCTACGGTATCAAGGGAGACGCACGGTCGATCCTCAGGCCGACGATCGAGGCATGGGGTAAGTTGTCGGCGGCGCGGGAATAACCGAAAAAATGGTCTGCGTTTACTTCACCGTTTTGAGTTGCCGCTCGATGCTCTTGGGGCGATCGCGGAAGAAGTTGCGAATTCGATCGACCTGCTTCGCATAGTCACGGCCGGCGGCGGCATCGAGTTTCGCGAGTTCGGGTTGCACGCGTGCCTGGAGTTCGTCGAGCCGTTTGTGCCACCTTTCCGGAACCATGATCGTCGTGTTGATCTCCGCTATCCGTTTCAAATAGCGTGCCCGGCCCTCGGGCGTTTGCAGAACGGCCTTGGCGACGAGGCCGTTCATCGGCGGAATGAGCGGGCCCTGCACGGCGTTGCCGAACTCTTGATCCATTCCCGATGGGATGAAGATGATCTTGTCACGTTTGGAGTCGTGGTAGACGCGATAGTTGTTGCGGTTGAACACATAGCCGTCCCAGTCGCCGAGGATGGCTTGCATGACGAAATTGCTGATGAAGACATCCATGTCTAGCAGTTTTTCGAGCCTCTCAAAACGCTTCGTCAGGTCGGGTTCCCGGGCCGCTGCGGCTAGAGCCTTGAGATCGACCCAGTCCTTGACATCGTCCTTGGTCCTGACGAGTTGAAGCGGCTGATCGATATCGCGCAGAAAGCCGCCGTCATAGAAGTTGCCGTCGGCGTTCTTGAAGTGGTGTTTCAAAAAGAGCTTGTCGTAGCCTTCCTTCAAATAGTACATGCCGAGCAGCCGGCCATTCAGAGTGACGACGGCGTGATGGATGCGTGAAGCAGGAACGCCCGCGGCACGCATCATCTCGCCGCAGATGAGTTCGCTGAGATAACTGGGATCCTGTGTGGAGTTGCAGAGGTGCCATTTTTCCATGCCGTGAAAGAGCTTGTCCTCGCCGAATTTGTTCATGTTGAGTGTGAGTCCCGGCTTGTCGTCGAAGGGACGAAAGCTGCCCACGCCGCCGCGGAGGTGAATGCCGATATCGGGATAATTGATGTCGCCTTCGGTGAGCGTGGCCGTGACGTATTTGCGCGGATCGAGGCGTAAGAGGGAGAGGGGTTTCGAGCCGATCTCAATGTCGAGATGGACGATCTTGTCGCTCTTGAAAAACGAAGCGCTTTCCACGGCTGCCTTTTGAGCGACAACGGGATTCGCGGCGAGGAGGGCAAACACGCAGGGGAGCACGGGGCGCCAGACCTTCCACAATACCCTTGGCATTTCTGATCTCTTGAGGAGTCGGTGAACTCTGGAGAGTCGTTGCACATACGGCAGGCTTGTCGATAATATACCAATCTATCCGAATTGAGAATCGGCGTCACACCTAAACTGAATCGTCGGCTGCAAAATTTCCCTTGCCGTGCGGAGACAAGATGAAAGAAGTAAAGATCCTGGTCATCGCAGGTTGCGCCATCGTCGGCTTGCTAACGTTGGCGCACGTGGCGCAGGCTCATCATCGGCTTGGTACCGGCAATGCCAGTCTCCTGGGCGGCGATTTAACCGACCCCAACGATGCAGTAAAAGAGAAAGACGGGGTCAACTACGGCCAAGACAAGTCCGAGAACGATCTCAAACCACTGAACGGCAACTGGCTGCGCATGAAGTCGGCCCCCAATAATCCGCCCGGGACGCCGCCGCATCAACGCCATCCCTATCAGAGCTGGCAGGGGACGCCCGCGTGTGCCATCTTTCTGAACAACCCCGAGAAACGCAAATGGTACGTCGGCTTCCGCGACGGCGGCAACGGCGGGCCGACCAAGGACGCCCCCTACTACTGCGCTGTCGAATTCAAGGATGCGTTTGTGCTGACGCACTTTACCATCACAACGGCTCCCGACATGCCAGGCCGAGACCTCAGAGTGTGGGCGATCCAGGGATCGAACAGCGGCCGGAACGACGACTGGACTGACATCTACCGATGTGACGCCAAGGATCGCCAGAGCAGCTCGCTTAGTGAGAAACGCAGCGAGACGACGCTATTTAGCGCGTTCACAACCGCCGACATGGCTAAGGTTGTCACGCCGGCGGATTTGAAGAAACTCTCGGCCAAGCTCAAGGATCAGAAAATTGACAAGGCCGACTTCGCTCTACCGAAGAAGGCCTATCCCTGGTTCCGAATCGTGATCTACTCCTGCTTCAACCCGAACAGCACAACCTTCGATGATTTCAACAGGCCTCCTGGCTTCTCTCTGGGCCAGCTCGAATTGTTCGGCGTTCAAGGCGTGCGCGAAAAGCCAGCTCCGATCAAGGTGCGGGCTTACGATCCGCCGTTCATCATTTCCGCCTGGAGTGGGCCGACGACCAGTCTGGAACGCTACAAGGAATATGCGGACTGCGGATTCAATCTCGTCCTGATCACCGATTTCAATAGGCCCGTCGGTGACGCCGCACTTGCCAAGGCCGTTGGGATCAAGGCCATCGTGGCGGATAAGCAGTTGTTCAAGTTCAAACCCGATCACGCTGATTTTGCGAAGAACATCCAGGCCGTCACCGCCAAGTACGCGAATGACCCGACCGTAGTTGGCATGTATCTCGCGGATGAACCCAGTTCGGGCAAGTTCGCCGAACTCAAGTCGATCAGCGACGAGGTCGAGAAAGCCCATCCGAAGCTGATACCGTTCATCAATCTGTTGCCTACCTACGCGCCGCCTGTGGCACTGGGAACGCGAAGTTACGAAGAGTATGTTCGTCGTTATATCCAGGCGATCAATCCGCCGTTCGTGTGCTGGGATCACTACGCCTTGCTTGAAAAAAACGCGACCAGGCCCGAATACTTCGAGAACCTGGAGATCGTGTCGAGGGTTTGCCGGGAGCGGAACCTTCCGTTCGTGCAGGTCATCTGCTCGGTGCCGCACGGCATGTATCGGCCACAAGATGAAGCGGACATCCGCTGGCAGGTTTACACCACGTTGGCGTATGGCGCGAAAGGCATCATCTATTTCACCTACACCACGCCACGCAACGATGGCTGGGGTTACAAGGACGCGATCCTCAACGCCAAGGGGGAGAAGACCGAGCGCTACGGCTATGTCCAGCGAATGAACCAGAAACTCAACGCGATGGCGCCATGGATGGTGAAGTTGCAGAGCGTGGCAGTTGCCCATACCGCGCCGGTTCCCCGCGGAGGAAGTAGCTTCGACTCCAACATCCCGGTAGCGAGCGCGACAGGCGGTACGATGTCGGTCGGCTGGTTGCAGGACGCGGATCAGAAGGACTACCTCTTCGTGGTCAACCGTCATTTCGGATTGGAGGCCAAAGAATTCTCGCTCGTTCTGCGTGGCAAGGCAAGCCACGTTGCCGAAATCTCGCAGGTGACCGGCGAGCCGTCCCAGGCATCCTTTGACGCCGAAAAGCGGACCTTGACCGTCAAGCTATTGGCCGGGGAAGGCAAGCTTTTCAGGCTAAGTGAGAAGGGAATCACGTTCAGCCTGCCGCCAGAGATTGTCGGAGGAAAAGACCTCGAACTCAACAACATCGGATTCATTGGCGAAAAGCCCGACAGCAAGGCGACCGGCAAACTCTTTTGGCGTCACAAGGGCGAAACAAAATTCGCCGACCTGCCTCTGGAATCGGTAGCAAAGGATCGCTTCAATGTAACGTTGCCCGCTTCGGTCACGAAGGCGCCGTTCCAGTATTATCTTGAGATGCAGGAGCCCGGCGAAAAGCCGACGTATGAGCCGATGCGAGGAGCTGAGGCACCGCTGGTGGCGATACCCGATTTGACGCCTCCGACCGCCGTGCCAGAGTTGGTCACGACCGTCGCAAAAAGCTTTCGCGTGTCCATCGGCTGGAAGCCGGCGACCGATGATCGGAAAGTGGTTGAATATCTGGTCCATCGTGGCACCGCCGACCAATTCAAGCTGAGCGAGAAAACGCTGCTCGCGAAACTCCCTGCCGACGCGCTCACCTATACCGATAACGCACCGACGGCCAAGCAATCAACTTGGTACGCCGTGCATGCGATTGACGTGGTAGGCCGCGAGGGTGAAGTCCGATATTTGCGTGTCGAGGTGCCCGATCATCAGCCGCCGGCGAACTCGCTCAAGATCGTGGCGATACCAGGCTCCAAGTCGGTCATGCTCTCCTGGACGGGTGAACTGGAGCCGATCGTCTCTGCCTATGAAATCCATCGCGGCGAGGGGAAAGCCGGCGAGATGAAAAAAGTCGGCGAGATCACGGATCTGAAGGTTGGACGGTTTCTCGACAAGGAAACGAAGTTCGGCACGGAATACCGTTACGCCGTTCGCCCGCGCAGCTCGGCCGGCCTTCTGAGCGAACCGGGCAAGGTCGTGATGGCATCGCCGCTTCGCTACCTGAAACGGATCAACTGCGGCGGCCCCGAGATTGTTGCGGAGGACGGCGTCCCGTGGGAGGCGGATACCGGCGATGGGCATCCCTCCGTCAAGTACGGGGGTACGAGTGTCTGGAACACCGGCAACAACGTCTCGAAGGACGTGTACCAATCCGAGCGATGGGCGAACAACGGCCTCGGCTACGAATTCAACGTCGATCCCGGGCACTACGAAGTCGTGCTGTTGTTCTCCGAGACCAACTCCGATTTCGCCGGCAAAGGCAAACGGCTGTTCGACATCGTTATCAACGACAAGACCGTGGCCGAGAAAGTCGATGTGTTCGCCGAGGCTGGCGGACAATCGAAGCCCTGGCAATTCCGCACCATCGTGGAGGTGAAAGGCCGGGAACTCGAATTCAAGCTGCTCGCCAATCCCGTGGGCCCGGCGATCAAGGGAATCGAGATTCGTGGATTGGCTGCAAAGTAAAACGATAGCGACTACTCGCTCTGACTTCGCTTTTGGGAGGGCATAAACGTGCTTCAACATTTTTCGCGGACGTGCGCAATCTTGCTGATGGCAATCGCCACTCCCTGCGTTGCCGGGGAAAAAGTCGATTTCGATCAGCAGGTCGCTCCGATCCTCGCCGAACGTTGTCTCGGCTGTCACAGTGGCGCCAAGCCGAAAGGCGGACTCGACCTCACTGGTTCGAAGGCCGTACTCAAGGGCACGAAGAACGGCCCGGCTGTGGTAGCGGGGAAGCCGGGGGAAAGCCCGCTATGGACACGCGTTGAAGCAGGGGAGATGCCGCCGAAGAAGCCGTTGTCGGCCGAGGAGAAGGCGATCCTCAAGACATGGATCGCGAAGGGCGCCGGCTGGGGAACCGACCCGATCGATCCGCTTCGAATGACGACCAAGCAGCGGGCGGGCTTCGACTGGTGGTCGCTGAAGCCGCTGCGTCGCCCCGTTCCACCCAAAGGGGGCGATGCCGCGTGGCCGATCAATCCGATCGATCGCTTCGTGCTGGAACGGCTCGATGCCGCCGGATTAATGCCGGCGGCGGAGGCGGATCGGCGGACGTTGATTCGTCGACTCTCGCTGGACCTGCTCGGTTTGCCGCCAACCTGGGAGGAGGTCGATGCCTTCGTCCGTGACGAACGGCCCGACGCCTACGAACGGCTCGTTGATCGCTTGCTCGCTTCGCCGCACTACGGGGAACGCTGGGCCCAGCACTGGCTGGATGTCGTCCGCTATGGCGAGAGCGGCGGCTTTGAACGCAACGACCCGCGCCGAAACTCCTGGCACTACCGCGACTGGGTCGTCCAGGCTTTTTCCGCCGATATGCCTTACGATCAATTCTGCCGCCTGCAGTTGGCCGGCGACGTTCTCAAACCGGGCGATCCTGACGCCATCAAGGCGTCTGGGTATCTTGTGGCCGGCATCCACAATACGGTGCTGCCTGGCATCAAGGCTTTGCAAGACGGGGCTTTCCATGAGGAACTCGAGGACCTCGTCGGCAATGTCGGCCAGACCTTCCTGGGCATGACGGCTAACTGTGCCCGCTGTCACGACCACAAGTTCGATCCGATTTCGCAGATCGATTATTACCGCCTCGCCTCGGCTCTCTCAGGCGTTCGCCACGGTGAGGCCGATTTGCCCAGCCCGAATTTCAAAGTGGAGAGCGACCGAATCTCAGCAGCCCTCGCGGAGGTCGGCGTGAAGTTGGCAGAGTTGGAGACGCCGATCCGCAAGGAGATCATGGCGGCTCGCAAGGTGCCCGTTGCGTCGGGTCCGTCACCGATCGCCGCCTGGGATTTTCGCGACGGCGGCAAGGATCGCATCGGCAGCCTGCACGCACAACCCAGCGGCGGCGCCCGCTTCACCTTGGACGGACTCGTGCTCGACGGCAAGTTAGCATTCGCGCGGACGCCGACGATTTCTCAGGCGTTGCGCGAGAAAACCCTCGAAGCCTGGGTTCGGCTGGCCAATCTCGATCAACGGGGCGGAGCCGTGATAACGATTGAGGAGGGGGACAAGTTCGACGCGATCGTCTTCGGCGAACAAGAGGCAAAGCGATGGATGGCCGGTAGCGAATTTTTTCGACGAACCAAGAGCGCGGGCGGCCCTCTCGAGACGGCCGCGCCGTCGAGGCCGGTCCACATCGCCATTGCTTATCGCGCCGACGGCACGATTGCTATTTATCGCGACGGTCTCCCTTACGGTCAATCCTATGTCAGCTCCGGCCCCCAGTCGTTTAATGCGAATCAAGCTCATATCAAGTTCGGCAATCGCCACGGGGTGCCAGGCGGAAACAAGATGCTAGCCGGCATCGTTGAAAGGGCGCGATTGTACGATCGCGCCCTGACGAAGGACGAGATCGCCATCTCGGCCAAGGTCGAAAACTTCGTCACTGAGGCCGAGTTGGTTGCACGTCTCACGGAACCACAGCGAGCCAAGCGAACCGATTTGCTCAAACAGCGTGCCGAGTTGGAAACACAACTCGCGAAGGTGAAGCCGGGAAAAGGCGCCAAGACCTACACCAATCGTCCGGTGATGCCGCAGACGATGCGCGTCATGCATCGCGGCCAGGTGTCTGAACCCGGTATCGAGGTGTCGCCCGGCGGCGTAGCGGCTCTGGGCAAGGCTGACTTCAAGTTGGAACCGAACGTCGCCGAGGGGATTCGTCGAGTCAAATTGGCCGAGTGGATCACGTCGCCCGAGAATCCGCTTTTCGCCCGTGTGATGGTCAATCGACTTTGGCACCACCATTTCGGCATAGGCATCGTTGAAACGCCCAGCGATCTCGGCTTTAACGGCGGTCGGCCCTCGCATCCAGAATTGCTCGACTGGCTCGCCTCCGAGTTCGTCGAGCGCGGCTATCGCCTCAAGGAGATGCATCGGGTCATCGTCACCTCGCGAACCTATCGCCAATCCTCGATGGCGAAAATCGACAGCCTCAAGAAAGACGCCGAATCTCGCCTGCTCTGGCGGAAGCGTCCGATGCGGATCGAAGGAGAAGTCCTGCGCGACAGCTTGTTGGCGGTGACGGGGTTGCTCGATCGCTCCGTTGGCGGCCAAGGGTTTTCCGATTACAAAGAGAACAACAACGCCGGCACCACCTATTTCGATCCAATTGACCCCGTGGGGCCGCAGTTCCAGCGCCGGAGTCTGTACCGCTTTCGGCCACGCTCGGCCAGTCAAGGTTTGCTTGACGCGTTCGACTGTCCCGACACCGCCGGCTCGGCCCCGCGCCGCAACGTGACCACGACGCCGCTCCAGGCACTCGCCCTCTGGAATGGCCCATTTGCCCTGCGCATGGCCGACACGCTCGCGGACCGGATTCGAAAAGAGAAAGCCCCCGAAGGCGAGGTCGTCGCAACGTACCGCCTCGTGTTGCAGCGCGATCCGACCGCCGAAGAGCGTGGCCGAGCAATGCGACTGGTCGAGCAGCACGGCGTGAGAGCGCTCGCACGCGTGCTTTTCAACTGCAACGAGTTTCTTGTGATCGAATAACTGACCAACCTCCAAATTGATGGAGCACAGTCCGATGAGTGACTTCGTTTTCGATCGCCGTCGTTTGCTTTCCTGGTCGGCTCAAGGACTGGGGGCGACGGCGCTCCTGCATCTCCTCCAACGCGATGGCGTTCTGTCGGCACAGGAACCGACGCCTTTGCCCGCGAAAGTGAAACGGGCCGTGCAGATCACGCTTGTCGGCGGAATGAGTCATCTCGATTCGTTTGACCCGAAGCCGGAACTTCGCCGCCGCCACGGACAATCGCTTCGCATGGAACACCAGCCCGACACCTTCTTCAACCAGATCGGCCTGCTGCGCGGCAACGATTTCGATTTCCGTCGGCGCGGCCGAAGCGGCCTCGAAATCTCGAGTCTGTTTCCGCACATAGCGGAACAGGCCGACGAACTGACCGTCATTCGCTCGATGGTCGCCGACAGCGCCAACCACACACCGGCGCTCTTCGTGCTCAATAGCGGCTTTCCCTTGAATGGCTACCCGGCACTCGGCGGCTGGCTTTCCTTTGGACTCGGCAGCGAAGCCGATGATCTACCTTCTTACGTTGTTCTCCCCGACGATCGCGGCGAGGCGAACGGCGGCGCTTCCAACTGGACCGCCGGCTTTCTGCCCGCGCAGCATCAAGGCGTTGCCTTCGGCAGCGGCCCCAATCCCGTCGGCAATCTCGTCCCGGCTCGTCCCATCAGCGCCGCCGAGGAAGAGGCAAGTCGCGCGTTTCTGCGCGAAACAAACCTTGCCCATGTTGCACGCCGTGGCGACGATGCGGACCTGTCCGCTCGGGTTCGCAGCTACGAATTGGCTGCCCGGATGCAACTCGCCGTGCCACGGGTAGCGGATCTTGCCGATGAACCGGTGTCCGTTCGCTCGCTCTACGGGATCGATCAACCGGAGACCGCCGACGCCGGCCGTCGTTGCTTGCTCGCACGCCGCTTGCTCGAACGAGGCGTTCGCTTCGTGCAAGTCTACTCCGGCGGTCCGATTGCCGGCAGCCCGCGCCGGAGCTGGGACGCCCACGAAAATGTCCGCGGCAATCACTCGGCCGAAGCACGCCGGATCGACCAACCCGTCGCCGCGCTGCTCGCCGACCTGAAACGTCGCGGCATGCTCGACGACACGCTGGTGCTGTTCACGACCGAGTTCGGCCGCACCCCGTTCACGCAGTCCGGCGCCGGCACGGTCGGAGCCGGTCGCGATCACAACCGTTACGGCTTCTCTTGCTGGCTCGCCGGGGCCGGCCTCAAAAAGGGAATCGCTCACGGCGCCACGGACGAAGTCGGCTGGAAGGCGGTCGTCGAGCCGGTCACCTGGAATGACTTCCACGCAACCGTGCTACACCTCTTCGGCATCGACCACGAACGGCTGACCTTCTACCACAACGGCATCCGCCGCCGCCTGACCAACGTTCATGGCCACGTCGTGAATGACATCCTGGCGTAATCGCGGCGATTCACGGCGTCTTTGTTCCTTCTGACGAGGTGTGTCGATGGGCGTTCTGAAAAACCACTGGCCTGTGCTTCAGCGGTTCCTGCTTGTTATTCTCACCATGGTGGTGACCCCTATTGGGGCGAGGGCGGCGACGTACCACGTCTCGGTCCAGGGCAATAACGCGGACGCCGGCACAGAGGCAAAGCCCTGGCGGACCATTCAGCACGCCGTGGATTCGCTCAAGCCGGGCGATACCGCGATTGTCGGCGCCGGCGTCTATCGCGAACGCATCGAGGTGAAACGCGGCGGCACGGCCAAGGCACCGATTTCGCTGATCGCTGCACCCGGCGCGCGGGTTATCGTCTCGGGGGCTGATCTCCTGTCCGACGGCTGGACCATGGAAAAAGGTCCCGAAGGAATATACAGCCACGACTGGGCCCATCGCTTTCCGATCAACGGGCCCAACGACTTGATTCATCCAGCCGACAAATATCACGAGGTGATCGGCCGCGCCGAGCAAGTGATGCACGAAGGCCGACAACTGCGGCAGGTACTCAAACGCGAGCAGCTTTCACATGGAACTTTCTACGTCGACCTGGCTGCCAAGAAGCTGTACGTTTGGCTTGGCAATAGCATGGACCCGGCGCGGACCGAAGTGGAGGCGAGCACGCGCACGCAATGGTTGACCGGAGTACGCGATGTTTCTTTTGTTTATGTGCGAGGCATCACCTTTCGCTACGCCGCCAACCACGCGCAGCGAGGCGCGTTTTCAGTTCCGTATGGTTCGCGAGGCTGGCAGGTCGTCGATTGCGTCTTCGAACGCACCAACGGCGTTGCCGTCACCATCACAGGCGACGGACATCTCTTTCGTCGTTGCATCTTTCAGGACAACGGCCAAATGGGCCTCGGCGCGTATGCCTGCCATAACACACGCATCGAGGAGTGCAGCTTCTATCGCAACAACCTCAAGGGCTACAACCTGGACTGGGAAGCAGGCGGCGTGAAAATCACCATGTCGCGAGGCTTCGTCTTTTGGCGGTGCCGAGCCGTCGATAATCGCGGGCCGGGCCTATGGTACGACATCGGCAACGAGAAGGCCGTCATCGCGCATTGTTACATTGCCGACAACGACGAGGCGGGTATCTTCTACGAAATCTCTTACAGCCTACACGCCCACGACAATTTGATCGTCAACAACGCCAACCACAAAGCGAAGCCGCGCGGCTCCTGGGGCGTCGGCGGCATTACCCTCTCGTCGTCGGAGGATTGCATCGTCGAGAACAACACACTGATCGGCAATCGCGACGGC
>SXGT01908392.1_pt1 | contig 25814 bp, 21 predicted proteins | sample 3176221 | NCBI WGS metagenome assembly SXGT01 (sample SAMN11356862, study PRJNA531348) | freshwater metagenome | isolation source: freshwater sample F1-120 | place: China: Fuxian Lake, Yuxi | collected 2017-12-25
AGCTACCCGACCGGAATCAAAGTCACCGACGACGAACTCGCGTCGGTGAATCTTTGCCCAGCAAAATTCCACGGCGAGTGGAACTATACGATCAAGCCGTCCGGTTGAAGTTGTACCATTAATTTCCGGACGGCCCCTAACGGAAACATGATGCTGGGCGACCTATAAACGCATGGCAAAGAGATCAAGAAAGGCCACGCTCTGGCATTGGAGCTTTGGTCAACAAGCCAATTCTACCCTCGTCTTCTAGCAACTCTCATCTTCGATACGAAGCTCCTCGCCGAAAATACTATCGATCTGCTTGCATCGGATATGCTTCGGCACGACGCGAAAGAACGCTGTCAATTGGCTGACTGGCTGTTGGCAAACCAGCTAGCCAAAGACAAGAAACTTGTCTCCCTGATCGCGACGTGGGAGAAGAATCGTTCCCCGATTCTACGTCGCTGGTTCTGGTATCACCAAGCTCGCTTGCGCTGGGTCGGGCAAGCTCCTCCCGGTAATAGCGCAGACCTGCTTGATTCCCTGGAAAACAATCTGGCTGATGCTGAACCCAAAGTTCAATGGGCCATGAACTTCTGCGCTGGCCAAATTGGTGTTCACGAGCCTAAATTCCGATCCAGGTGTATCAAACTTGGGAAAGCATTGGGGCTCTACAAGGACGAGCATGTTGCCAAAAACTGTACGCCGTCGTACCTTCCAGAGTTTATCAGAATCGAAGTCGCCAAGCGTGAATGACACTGAATAGGACAAAAGGGATCGCAAGTAAGCTAGAAAAAGTAATCCAGGAGGTGTCGAAGGTTGTGAAGCGAGACTCGCCGCTGGATTCATCGAGAAAGCAAACAACGCTCTTGTGTTTGCCCAGATCGATAGCAAAAATGGGGGTGGAGGCGGCAACGTTGGTCGTGTGCGCGGGCCCAGGATGGAGCGCAAGGACTTGCTGCTTAAGAATGACCAAATCCTTCAAAATCAGGGCGTTATCTGGCCCCTGAAAGGTGAGCTACGTTTCTTTCACCTTGACACTCCGGAATGATTTTCCGCGTCGCAATCGTTAACCGAGGGCATCGGTGCTGCGGCTGAGCAAAAGCCGGTCTACATGGTCACTTGGCGAGGGCTGCGATGCGAGGAACAGCGATCGGCTCGGCGATTCTACTTGGTCTGTTGCTCGGGTCGGCGGTCAGTCAGGCTCAGCCAAAAGCGGAAGGCAAGCTGGCTGCCGATCTCAAACGCGGCGACCTCTTCGGGCCCGACAAACTCTGGACCATCCACCTCAAGCTTGGCGCCAAGGAATATGCGGCCATGCCTCCCAAGGGGGGCAGGTTAAGCTTCCCGAACCCCAAGAAAGACGAGCCGCCGAAGAAGGATACCGAGGCGCCTGACATTCACAAGAACCATGCGTTCGGACTGGAATTCCCCTGGGTCAAGGGGGACCTTGAGTTCGACGGCAGGCTCATCAAGGACGTCGGTATCCGCTACAAGGGGAACGCGACTTACGGGATGTCGCAGCAAACCCTGAAGCGGCCATTCAAAATCAGCATCAACCACTACCACGAGGCCCAACCTCTGCACGGGCTGAATGGTTTCGGCCTGGGCAACAACCTGTTCGATCCCACGCGCCTGCATGACGCTCTGGCTTACCATCTCTTCCTCGCTGCCAAGGCGCCCGCCTCACGTACTGCTTTCATCAAGCTTTCGCTCACGGTCGCCGGCAAGTACGACAAGACCTACATCGGGGTCTACACCATGATGGAGCCGGTGGACAAGGCGTTCCTCCGCGAACACTTTGGCAGCGATAAGGGCATGCTGCTCAAGCCGGAACGCATTCCGGGCTTGCTGTACCTGGGCGAAAAATGGGATGCCTACCAGGATAAGTACAATCCGAAGCGCGAGCCGACGGAAGCTCAGAAGCGCCGGCTCATCGAGTTTACCAGACTCGTCAACCAAGCCGACGATGCAACGTTCAACGAGAAAATCGGCGAATTCCTTGTCATTGATGCGTTCTTGCGTTTCGCGGCCGTCAACAGCTTGATCTCGAATCTGGACGGTTTCTTTGCCGGGGGCCACAACTATTTCATGTACCTGAACCCGAAGGACAATCGCTTCCACTTTTTGGGGTGGGACATGGATGTTACCTTCGGCGGCCACCCATTCGCCCGGGGGGACCAGTCCGACTGGAGTATTGCGCAGCCCTACGTGGGGAAGAATCGACTGACGGAGCGCATCCTGGCGGTAAAAGCGAACCATGATCTGTTCCGCCAACATGTGCGAACACTCGTCGAAGGGCCGTTCAGCGTCAAGGAGATGAAGGCGACGATCGACACGATGGAGGCAACGATCAAGGAGGCCATCGCCAAGGAGCCGGCGTCAAAGTTCGGCATGAGATTCCCCGGCGGCAAGCCAATCGGCGTGCGCGAATTCGTCGCCCTGCGAAACGAATCCGTGCTCGCACAGCTCGACGGAAAATCGAAGGGGAGTCCGCTCGCTTTTGGCTTCGGTCCAGGTGGCCGCGTGCGAGATGACGTGCGCCGACAGATCACCGAGTTGCTCGGGCCGGCGTCCCTGGTGTTCCGCGACAAGGTTCAGGCAGATCTCAAACTCTCGGACGAGCAGAAAAAGAAGCTGGAGAAACGGCTGCAAGACACCGTCCCGGGCGCGATGCAGTTCTTCCAGAAGCTCGGCGAAAAGAAACCCGAGGAACGAGAGAAAGAACTCCACGCCTACCGCGAAAAAGCACGGGAGAAGCTGACTGCGTTCCTGGAGGGTGCCTTGCAAGACGAACAGCTCAAACGGCTGCGGCAAATCATGCTCCAGCGGGAAGGCCTTTTTGCCCTCGGCAGCGCGGAGATCGTGAAGGAGCTGGAACTCACCGACAGGCAAAGGCAGCAATTTCTCGAAGTCGTGCTGGGCATGCAAAAGAAGGCGGCGCCGCTGATGAAAGAGGCACAACAAGGGGCAAGACCCGAGGAGATTTGGCCCAAGATATTGAAGCTCCGTGAGGAGCACAGTCGTCAGATCGAGAACCTTCTGAGTGACGCCCAGAAAAAGCAATGGCAGAAGATGCTCGGCAAACCCTTGCACCTGGCTGAATGATGAGGGGCGGGAATGGGCAGAAGTCGATCGCGCAGGCGAGGAGGTATTCGGTCGGTGGCGCGTCTGGCTAACGATGGGGGTGCTCGGTTTCGGCCGTCAGATTGAGGCGACCGCGTGTCGAATCGCCAGCAATTCGGCTTCGACCTGGTCGGCAGTTGCGGGGCGGTCTGCGGGTTTTTGGGCCAGCAGGCGCATGACGAGGGTGCCCAAGGCGCGGTTCAAGGTCGGTTGTAAATCGTGAAGTGGTTTGGGACGGTCGCGGGCGATGGCCATGAGAACGGCGATGGTCGAGCCGCCTTCGAAGGGGAGCCGGCCGGAGCACATGCGGTAAAGAACAACGCCGAGGTTGTAGAGATCGCTGCGTGTGTCGCAAGGTTCGCCTGTGGTCTGCTCGGGAGACATGTAGGCCGGCGTGCCCTGAATCATGCCCGGGTGGGAGACGCGGGAGTCGCCGTCGACGGCGCGGGCCAGGCCGAAGTCGAGAATCTTGACGCGTGCGTGCGGCGCTTCCAGCCAGATGTTGTCCGGCTTGATATCACGGTGCACCAGGCCGCGCCGATGAGCCGCGGCCAGGCCGGCTGCGATCTGGGCGCCGATGCGCAGGATGTCATCCAACGGGGGCTGTGGGTTTTCTGCGAGCCAGGATTCGAGTGTCGCTCCTTCGAGATATTGCATGGCAAGGAATGGGGTGCTGTAGTGCTGGCCGACATGGTAGATGGTGACGAGATTTTCGTGTTGAATGGAGGCGGCGGTGCGGGCTTCACGCAGGAAGCGATCATGAGCGATGGGGTCGCTGGCCAGATGCGGGTGCATGACCTTGAGTGCGACCAGGCGCCGGAGATCAGCGTCCTCGGCCAGATACACCTGGCCCATGCCGCCATGGCCAAGCTGGCGGAGAACGCGATAGGGACCGATCTGTCCTGGCGTGGATGCCGACTCTGCGGCGGCGTTGCCCGGCGCGAAAGCGGCGCCCGTCAGAGGAGTCACGGGGCGACCCGCGAAGGGCCCCACGAGAGTCGCCTGCTCGGGGCGCACTAAGACATCGGTATCGCGGCTTAGTAAGACGACATGCAAGGCGCAGAACGGGTCGCCGCGCAGCATGCAGCTCTGTTCGGTCACTTCAATGTGGTCGCGATAATGCCTGGCGACCCCGCGGATGATCCCCTTGGCCAAGCCGCAGAGGTGCCGGGCTGAGCCGTAAATCAAGTGCAGCTCGTTCACGCTGGTGCGGACGCACTGCAAGACCGGCGGCGCGGCTCCGGGGTTGGTCCGGCGCACGAAGGCGTGAATAACGGCCTCGGTGTTCTCAATGAGGTCCAGAGTGCGCCACTCGGGTTGAATCAGGTTGGAGCTGAACGACAGGAGTTGCGGGGCGAGGAATTCGCCAAACTGTTCGAGCACGGCATCGAGAGGCTGCTGCAATTGCTCGGCAATGCCACGCAAGAGACAGATGGCCTCGGCATCGGGATACTGGGCGACAGGTGCATAGGATTTTGCGGTCAGGCCGACGCTATCGCGCACGGCATGCCAGCCCGGTGCGCCGCCCGCTACCTTCTCCGTGAACTTGTGAATAAAGAAAAAGATGAGCCCGTGCATGTCACGATCCCAAGGCTATCTCTGGCAACCGCGTGTGGCCGCCTACGGATCGGCTCCACGCCTCCGACCTCGTGCATCGTAACATGCGGATGGGGGTGGACCAAACGAAAAATAGGCGCTGAGATCGGTCGTCGCGTTGGTAGCTCCGCGAGCGGCTTCGCGCTTGAAATCGCAAGCGGTGCGATCAACGCATAGTAGGCATCGCGGCGATCAGATGCCGCCGCCGGCGACAAAGGGGTCGTTGATGGGATCATCCCAGTCGGAGACGCTGGGGTTGTCGAGCGAGAACATTTCCATTCGCAGAAGCGGCGGCGAGTAGATGTGAAGCGTGATCAGGTCGGCCCCGCCGCCTTGCAGGTTCGAGACCTGGTGGATGTCGTCATCGGCGGACGCGCAGATGTGTCCGGCTGTCAAATCCCGCGAGGCGACCGGGTAGATCAGCCCATTGGGCGCCCGTGCAAAGGTCGTTTCCGTCGCCACGCCGCGTAGGACCCTCACGCCGCAGTTGGAGCCGCGATGATTGTGAATGGGACTGCGATGTCCGCTGCGCCAGCAGAGCACCAGCGCCTGGTAGGCTGGACCGGTATGCAGAAGATTGCGGACATAACGCTCGGGCCTGAATACCAGGTATTTCTCCAGATCGTCCGCGGTCAGGTCGAGCCCGCCAAGCCAATCCACGAGGACCGGCAGAGGCACGCGGTCCGCATTGCGGTCGAGGACAGCAAAGACGCTCGTGAGCGATTGGCTCATGACACCTCTCCGCAGGCCAGAAATAATCTCGCCGGGCAAATGGCCGCTCACTGTACAGACGCTTAGGTAACGCTCGATCTCGAACGTTCCGATTTCCGCTAGTCGTGGCCGGGGTCACGGTACTCCGTCACCCCGGTGAGCGACGATAGGATTCGGACTATTTTCCGGGGTCCGGAGTACCAGACCCCGGCCACAGCCCTGAGCAAATCGGGAAGTTCTTGATCCAACGATCTTCGCGCTCCCCTCGCTGTCGATTGGCTTCAGCGATGGTTCAGGCGAGCCTTATCTTACCGCGGTGGCCATGGTTCGCCAACGAAGACCGCTGCTCTGCACGGCAGAAGCCCGACTTGGGCGCCTGTTAGTTTTGCCGGCAAACAAGGATTCCCTTGCTCTTCGCCGTGCCGACGGTTAGGATGTTGTAGGTGGTTCTCCCACTCGCATGGGCATTCGCCGTGAAACAGAAGTACAACCCGATTCTGGTGGCCCTTTCCGAGGGGATTAACATCCCGCTCGACAAGCCGATCGTGCTTATTGGCCGACACCAGGAATGCGATATCCAGATCCCGTCCGGCAAAATTTCGCGTCGCCACTGCTGTATCGCCCTTGTAAATGACCATCTCGTTATTCGCGACCTGGGGAGCACGAACGGAATCCGCATCAACGGCATCAAAGTGGTCGAGGGGAACCTGCACGCCAACGACGAGGTGATCATCGGCAATGTTCGCTATCAGGTCCGATTGGGCGGGATGGGGTCTGGATCGGATATGACGCTTCCTGCCGGCCCGCAGCATGGCATCCGGGCGGGCGATCCCCCGATCAGGCCCGGCGCGGCGAATGAACCGTCCTACGAGATGCCGGTGGCGCTGCCCGATCTGGCCGTCGCAAACCCGTCCAATCAGACCCATCCGCCAGCAAGCGTTTCCGTGGCGGCGAAGGCGGACCCGCTGGTGAAGCCGGGGGTCTTCGATCTCTCCGACGAGATCGGCCTCGTTCCCCTCGAACCGCCGAAGTGAGTTGGCCCAGGCTCGGACCGATCTCACCAACCTCTACGGGCGAATCAACACTTCATGGGCCGGCTGCGCGTCGGCGACTCTTTCAACGTGCAACGCCTGCCCGACGATCTGCCAGGAAAACTGCCGATCCAGGTCCAACGTGATCGAGCGATCCTTCGCCAGAGTCCACGCTTTTCCGTCCACATTCAGCGTCACGTCGCGCCCGGAAAGGTTCCAGAACCCCACGCGGCAGCGCTCTTTCGAGAGCGGCACTGCGCCGGCAACAAAATCGCTCGGCAGCGAGTGGGACGTGCTGATCACCGGCATGCGCGGATCGCCCGAGGTCTTCTTCTGCAAGGGGGGCTCTGCCGTGGGCGACGGGGGCGCTGCCGTCGGGATCGCCAGCCTCTGGGCCGGGCCCGCATTGGGCACGGGCAGAACCATCGGCATGCTGAGGCACGACGGATCAATCCAAACGCTGTAGGCTGTGGGGGCGCGATAGTACGTCGAGCTGCGCCAGCCCGCGAGCCGACCGCCGAACGCCTGGGCCGTTGATGTTAGAACGAGCAGGCTTGCAAGCACACCGAACACAAGACGCGAAGTACCGGCCATGGATGCAATCTCCTTGAAGGTTGGTTGAAGCTTGCTTGATAGGTTACAAAAAGACGATCTTGTCGTCCGCACCGGTGCTTTGGGGCGCCAGCAATTCGCGCGTTCGCTTGTGGCGATGTTCAAAGACGGCCCGCAGCTTCGGCGCCACGATCCAGCGATGGACGAGAGGTTCCAGGAACCAGCCGCGTGCGCGATACTCGATATGGTCGCAAATCAACGTCCCACCGTTGTGCGCCAAGAAGTCATGCCGGTGCTTCCACGTCTTGTAGAGCCCGCGGCGCTGCTCATCCACGAACTGGTGCGGCGGGTTCCAGACGGTGAGCTCCGATTGCCAGCGAATGGGGATCCCAAACATGCGCAGGCGGTGTTCGAGCACCGTGCCGGCCCGCAAAACCAGGCCGTCCGGCGCCAACGTTTTGAAGTGCAGCGACGGCGGCGTCAAGGCATCCAGATTCGCAACGTTGCCGAAGAACGCAAAAACCTGCTCGGTCGGCAGCGGCAGCCACATTTCGGCGTGTAACGTGTGAGCCATGGCTATTATTTTCGTAGTGTACTATTGAGCATCATCAACGGCTTTGTTAGACTTCTCTTTGGCATCGTGTGGATGCCGGCCCCGGAGTCGCTCGGCTGGGACAAAGGAGCGGCTCCGGGTTGCTTTCTTGGCGGTCTCCCTGCGGCAAGCGATTCACGCCGAGGTATGCAAGATCATGGGACGCAGCTCTCCGGCCAGGAATACGGATCCCGCCACGCAAATCAGATCGGCCGGGGTCGCCTCGGCGCGGACCCGATCCCATGCCTGGGCCGAATCGGAGCAGAGGAACGCCGTCGAACGTTTTGCCTGAGGCACCAGAGCGGCCAGTTGCTCGGGCGGCAGGCATCGTGCGTTGCTTTTGAAGCTAGTCAGGAAGATGCGGTCAAATTCGGGCGCTAGCAACTCCAGCATGCCGGCGAGGTCCTTGTCGCGGTTGCCACCGAAGATCAGCAGTCGATGCCCAGAAAACGGAAACGACGCGGCGAGCGATTGTACGAGAGCCCGTGCGGAAGCGACATTGTGGGCGCAGTCGAGCACCACAAGGGGCCTACGGGCGAGAACTTCAAGACGGGCGGGCCAGACCACGCGCGCCAACCCCTCGGCCACGGCGCGATCGCCAATCGGCACGCCGCGGGCGAGGAGTGCCTCGACGCAGGCGACGGCCAACGCCGCATTGCGAGCCTGATGCTCGCCGATGAGGCCGATCTCCATGGCCGGCCAGCGCCGCTGCGGCGTGACGACTTCGACACTCGCCATGCGATCGGTACTGGCCATGATCAGCGCCGGCGTGTGTTCGTAGCGAAAATCGACATCAAGTTGATACAGATGCGACGCGCGCTCGGCACATGCCTTTTCAATCATTTGACGCGCCTCCGGATCGCGCACGCCACTGATGGTGGCCCGGCCAGGCTTGACGATACCAGCCTTCTCGAAGGCAATCTGGGCCAACGTGTTGCCCAGTATCTGCGTATGGTCGTAGCTAATGCTGGTAATGACCGAAAAAAGCGGGTCGCATACGTTGGTCGAATCGAACCGTCCGCCGAGGCCGACTTCAACGATGGCAAAATCAACGCGCCGACGCACGAAATGCAGAAAACCCAGCAACGTGCCGATCTCGAAGAAGGTCAGCTCCTGCAGAAAGGCGTTTGGCGTCCCCTCACGAATTTCGCCCAGCAAAGCTGTCAGCTCGTTTTTGCCGATCGGCTCCTGATCTACCTGAATGCGTTCTTCGACCGCGACCAAATGCGGCGAGGTGAAAAGGCCAACTCGATAGCCGGCATGCTGAAGGATCGATCCGAGCAGCGCCGACGTCGAGCCTTTGCCCTTGCTGCCCGCAATATGCACAATCCGCAGCCGATGATGCGGATCGCCGAAGAGCGCCAGCAAATGCCTCATGCGGTCCAGCTTGAAGTCGCCGACCTGAGGTGATTTGTGCTCGTAGTTGACGCGGCCAAACCAAAACTGAATGGCCTCTTCATAGGTCATTCGGATATCCTTCAGGCGAACCGCTGGCGGTCAAGCGTGCACCGCATTCCAGGTCCTAGTTTAGTTTCTCGCGAAGGCGCAAAGAAAGACTTGAGAACCGAGGTACGACGATCACCAACCCAAGCGGGACAATAACATGCACGCCTCTCACTTGGTATTCCACTGCGTCCCTCGCGCCTTTGCGAAAGCACTTCATCCGGCCTCTTACGGGGTTGAACTATGGAGATCGGCGGCTAATTCAATGCGACGCCGGTTGACGGATTTGCTGCAGGAGTTCCTGGATCTTTCGTTGCCACTCCGTCGGCTGACAGAGGAGGTCCTTGGTCAGAAAGAAGTCGCCCCCCGCAGCGCGGAGCGATTCCAGATGCTCCGCGTCTTGAACCGGGGTGAACATGGCCACGGCGGTGCGCCGGAAATGATCGAGCTCGCGCAGTTGCTTGCAAAGTTCCAGTCCATTCATGCCGGGAAGGTTGATGTCCAGCAACAGGAGATCGACCTGTTCACGCTCGAGGTAAGACCAGGCCTCCTCGGCCGTCGGGAACCAGGTGATATTCAAGCCGTCGCGTTTGCCGAGCTTTTGGATGATCATGCCCACGTCGGCCTGATCTTCGACGAGGACAATGCTGGGGGCCGGGCCGAATCCGACGGTGACGCCGGCCTGCCGGACCGTCTTTCGTTGGTTGACGGGCGTCATCGGCGCCGGCGGGACGCGTTCCTGCCCCTTGGGCTTGCCATTGACGGGGGAGGCGACCCGAACCCCTGGCGGCCTCGGTAACGTGAAGAAAAAGGTCGCGCCTTGTTCCGCCTGGGAATCAATCCAGATACGCCCGCCGTGCCCCTCGACGATTTTCTTGCAAATCGCCAGCCCGGCGCCCGTCCCCTCGAATTCACCGTCCTGGTGCAGGCGCCGGAAGATGCCAAAGACCTGCTGGTGAAACGCCGGGTCGATGCCGATGCCATTGTCGCGCACGTAAATCGTGACTCGTCCCGGATCGTCCTCGCACGGGATCGCGCCGATAACAACGCGAGGTTGAGGATCGCGATTGTATTTGATGCCATTGGCGGCCAGGTTGGTCATCAATTGCGTCACGCGCACGGGATCGCCGACAACGTCGGGGAGGGCGCCTTCCGTGACAAGGACGGCTCCCTTGCGCTGAATCAGATCGACCAGGTCCTGCCTTACCGTTGCGACGATGGCGTTCAGGTTGAACGCCTGGGCCGCGCGCGTGATGCGCCCGGCCTGGCTGAGTTTCAGGAGTTCGTCGATCAACGCGCCGAGCCGGCGACTCGCCCGGACCAGGTGATTGATGTACTGGAAGCCATCCGGACCGAGCTGGGCGGCGTGCTCTTCCGCCAGCAGATGGCTGTAGGCTTGCAACGTCCGCAACGGCTCTTTCAAGTCGTGTGACACGACATGGGTGAAGGCCTCCAGCTCACCATTGATGATGCGTAGAGTCTGGTTCGTTCGCTCCAGCTCGTTGCCGCGTGCGCGAAGTTCATTGGCGAGCCGATTCTTCTCGCTAAGATCGAGCGCCGCGCTGCGATAGCGGATGAATTTCTTTTCCTCATCGTAAACGGATACGCTGTGCAGCCAGACATCGATCACCGTGCCGTTCTTTTTCCGCCATTGCGTCTCCAGCTCACCTTCCTGCGAAGGCATGCTCTCGGCAATCGTGACATAGCTCTTCAGCGTCGCCGGCGCCAGGAGGGCGGTATATTCCTTTCCTTGCAATTCGTGGCGATCGTAGCCTAGAGTCCGAGCGAGGGTATCGTTGAAGGTGACAAGCCGGCCGGCGCGATCCATGCTGAAGTACATCACCGGCGCGTTTTGATAGAGTTCACGATAACTCAGCTTCAAACGCCGCAAGGCTTGACCGACCGAAACCAGCCGTTGCTTGGCGTCATCCAGGGCGGCACGCGTCGTTCGCAGCTCCAGTTCCTTCGGAGCTACCATAGGCGTCAGATCGAAGATCTTGCAAACGAAGCAATCTTCCTTTGCCCAGATATCGAGCCGAACATAAAGCAGGCCTTTCTGAAACGCCGGCAGTTCGTCGGTATCGGATGGGGATGGGCCGGTGGCAATCGGTCGGCCCCAGGCCACCAGGCGACACAGAATGCGCTGCACGACCCGTTTTGCCCGCGCCTCCGCGAAGGCCTTTCGCACGGCCGCGACGTCGTCCGAATCCAGTGATTGAAAAATCGACGCGCCGAGAAGCTGCTCGCCGGGAACATGCAGAAGCTTGGACATCGCCTTTGACACCTTGGCCCAGCGCAGGTCTGACGTGACTTTGGCGAGAGATTTCTCCTGATCGAGTGGATGGCGCCGGCGCTTGCGTTTCGCGTGTTCTTTGGCTTCTTGCAGTTGCTTTCCCATTTTCTGGTGCAGGCGATGAAACTCTGCGGCAATCACGCGTCCCCAGGCAGGGCAGGGCGGTTGCTCGGCGCCAGCGGGCGAAGTCAGGTGTTGCTGAAGCTGACGAATTGCTCGTCGATCAGCCAACGATAGGAGAAATGTCGCCACGAGGGCGGAGGCCGCGCCAAGCGCCAGCGCCAGCCAGAGAGTGTGAAATTGGTCCCAGAATGAGGCGCCCAGAACCAGCGAGCCCAGCCACCAAACGAGCCAGCCGCAGCAGCCGAGCAGCAGGCCGACGGTGCAATTCAGCATCGAAGTTTTGAAGATGGAACCCATGTCGATCTGCTTCGCGCATGAAAAAACAAGGGCGCAGCGCCTGCACCCCTGTTCCTCTACAAATATACATCGCAATTTGGGAGAATGCCAATCCGAAACGAAATGCGGGACCCCGTCTGCGGCTTCGCGCTCGCAAGGCGCGATGCGAAGCCGCAATTCGAAGGTCGCTTACGAACTTACCGGCATGCAGACCTGTTCCAGCACCTTCTCGCACTGCTCCTGGACGAAGTCGGCCAGGTTCGGCAGCGCGTGCCCCTGGGGCAGGGACTCGGAGAGCGCCGCCAGCCAACGAGGAAAGGCATACAGAATCGTGAAATGCTCCATTGGCATCGGCTCCAACCGCGCGTGCAGCCCCTTGCGTTCCGATTCCTGCCAGATGGTCTTGCTCTTGCCCGTCAACGCCACATCGTCGTCAGGCCGAAGGAGGATGAGGTGATCGATGACCTGCGGGGTCATGTCGAGCGACGCAAGCTTGGTCTCTAGATCGCGTGGCTTTCCGGCGCCACGCCCCAGGAAGAGACCGATGCCGACTTTCCAAGGCTGTCCGTCCTTGCAGACCCAGTGTGCAATCGACATGGCGCCATAGGTCGGATGCTCGCTGAAAGTAAAATCTGCCACCACATGCTGCAGGCGCCACGGGCCAACCTTGACGCCATGCTCGTGACAGATTTGCAAGAGCGCGCCGAGCCCTCCTTGCAACTCCCGGGTCGCCCCCGTCAAGGAGCCTTCAGGGGCGAGCTTGGTATTGGCCTCATTCAAGGCCTGCGTCCATAGGCCAGCCAAATCGAACGCATCGGCCCGGGCACGCGGCAACGCGGTCTGGGCCGGCACCTCGACGACCGTGGCCGACTTCACCGTCGCAGGCAATTCATTCGGCGTCAGCACCGTGGTCGTGACCGCCGGCGTCTCCACGTCGAACGCGCCTTTTTGCGCCTCGCCAAAAACTACCTGATCAAATAGACGTCGAAACTGCTGCAACATGTCGCGCAGAGTCGGCTCGGTGCGAGCGATCTGCTTGACTTGCTCCTCCGTGAACGGATAGAGCGAATCGCTTCCCTCCAAATACGATTGCCCCGGAGTTTGGGCCATGCGAACCTGGACCACGCGCCGCACTTGTTCCGGCGGCGGCGCTTCGAGCCGCAAGGCTTTGACCGTACCGTGTCCCGGCACGTGAACCGGATTGTTAAGTCGATCCTGAATGTACCCATCCAGCGAGGGGACAAAACGGTTCCACAGGCCTCGCTCGGCAAACACCAGGAAGCAGATCCCGTCGAGCTGATGCATCGCCTGAACCAGGCCAGCGAAAAACGATTCGGCGATTTTGTGCCCGTCGTCCGTTCGGCGAACAAGCAACAAGTCCTCGAGCTGATCAAACGCGATCACCACCGGAATTTTCAGGCTCTGCAAGCACTCCAGCAAGACGCGAAACAGGGCCAGCACCAGATCCTGGCGGCTCGGCTTGACCTGGTAATCGATTTCCGCGAAGCCATAGGTCACAAAATTCGCAAGCTCACTCTCGTCGCCGAGCAGGGCCGCACGCACCAGGCCGTGGTAGATGTGCCGGCGCATGACCCCCGCGGTATTGTGGGTCTGAGTGCGATCGAGGTGTTTCCAAACAAGCTCGCAGGTCTTTTCCGCGTCAAGCTGAACCTGGGCGCAGATGCGGCGCAGAAGCGTCGGGTTGACCGCCCGCGCAAGCTGCTCCGTGAGCCATTGATGCCGCTCGGCATTCTGCGACGTCCCGAGACCCAGCTTGCGAAACCAGCCGCCGAGGCCCGAGGAGGGAAACAAGTCCCCCTGTTCCGAGACCGGCAACTCCTGAAGTGCCTGCAAGAGCAGGCGTCGCCCCAGTTCTTCGCTGATCGTTTCCAGCGGCCGCCGGCCTTTTTGCTTGCCGCCGCCCAGCAGGGTATCGATCAGCTGGAACAGCAGGTATTCCAGGAAGTCCGTGTCCTTCTGAAAGGTTCCCGGCGTGATCAACAGCTGACCGGCCCCCTGTTGGCCGTGCTTGATCGAGTGCAGGAGGTGTGTCTTGCCTGCGCCTTTATTGCCGAGCACGGGAATCAATTCCGAGTGCAAAGTCGGCTGAACCCGATAGAGTTCGACAACGCCCAGGAGCTGTTCGCGTTCCTTGGCGAAGAGTTCCGGCACGTGGTAGCGAGCACAGACATCGTCATCGGGGTTGCGGGCGAAGAAATTACGAAAGGGGTTGCCAGTCTGCCGCAGAAGGTCAAGCGTGGCTTCCGTCAGCGTCCGTTCCGTCATCGTGACAGTCATCGTCGATCCCTCGGTTCAATCCTTGAATTCCGTTTAGCCCCGTCTCGTAGAGGCGGGCAGACGCCTGGAGTCCGCCCTGAACGGAATTATCCACTTTCACGAAATTCGTGCAAGATCAGGAAATCAAGTTGCGAAGGCTCGCTATCTTTCCTAATATCGCGTCTGATGAATGCCTTGACCACTTTGGAGAAACTGCCATGTTCAAAGCGACTTCTTGCCTGTCCTCTGGCCTGCTGGCGTTGGGTATCATCCTCTTCGTTCCCGTTGGCGAGGGGCGGGGACAAGAAACGCCTGGCGTCCGTGTAATCAAGCTGGACAAGAGGTCTGGCGCAACGCTCGCGGAAGCGTTGGCAGTTTTGATGCAGGAAAAAGACAAGAAACCGTACGAAAAGCATGATGCCTCAGCCCTGCATAACTCGCTTCGCGACGTGATCAACACCGGCGCCAGGATGTTCAACGAGCAAGGCGATCACGCGGGCTGCTATCGCCTCTATCAGGGATCGCTGCTGTCGGTGCGAGCCTTTCTCTCGGCAGATTTGCAAAAGAAGATCGACCAGGGCATCGCCAAGTCGGATCAATTGCCGACCTATGCCGATCGCGCCTTCGAATTACGCCGGGTCCTTGATGAGATCCGCGCGAGCACCAAGCCCGGCGGCGGCGCCGTGGGGACCAAGGATCCGCCGGCAGGCGACAAAGGGCAAGTATCAGGCCGGCTGACTTTCCAGGACCAGCCGGTCACCGGCGGCTACTTCGTCACCCTGGTCGGCGCCGGGGGTAAGAAATTCTCGAGCGCCATCCAGAAAGACGGCTCTTTCTCGTTCAAGACGCCGATTCCCGCCGGCGCCTACACCGTCATGGTCGAGCCCATCCCGGGCGACACCACCAAGACCGCGGTCCTGCCGGCTCGCTATCGCACGGAGGGAAGCTCTGGACTTACCGTCAACGTCCAGGCGGGGAAGCTCACCGTGAATCTGAATCTGGTGAACTAGAGTCTTTGTTTCTCGCAAAGCCGCAAAGAAAAACCAGAGCACGGAAAAACGCGGAGGACCATTCGAGAGGGGAGAATACCATACTGTCCCCTTTCTGGTATTCCTTTGCGTCCTCTGAGCCTTCGCGAGAACTCTCGTTCCCGTCTCTCCGTCGCCCGGTTGCATCTGGGCCGTATTGGGAACTGAGCATGTGCATGTTCAACCGGCCACCGTCGTCAGCCGATCCAGCAAGGGCTCGACGTCCGCCTCCACCATCAACAAGCCGCGATTCTTGAGTTTCACGAAATCATCCGCAATCGCCCGCTCGATCCAGGCCAGCAAGGGATCGTAGAAACCAGCCGTATTGAGCAAGCCGATCGGTTTGCCGTGGAACTTGAGCTGCGCCCAAGTCAAGATCTCGAACAACTCATCCAGTGTGCCAAATCCACCGGGCAGCGCAAGGAACCCGTCGGCCAGCTCGGCCATCAACGCCTTGCGGTCGTGCATGCTTTCGACTACATGCAGCGCGCTGAGTTGCTGATGCGCGAGTTCGCGTTCCACCAGAGCACGCGGGATAACGCCGACTGTCTCGCCCCCTTGAGCGCGCACTGCATCGGCGAGCACCCCCATCAAGCCGATGTGCCCCGCGCCGAAGACGAGCCCCAGACCACGCCGCACCATGGCCTCGCCGAGCACGCGGGTCTGCTCGGCAAAAATCGGCGGCCCCCCCGTACGCGAGCCGCAAAAGACGCCTAAGCGTTTCATGCTGTTTAACCTTTGCATTGGGCTTCATTTCCAGGTAGATTGAATCATATCTTCCCAGCCCCGGGGGTCACCATGGAATACGCCGACCTTATCAAAGCCCACAGCGGCGAACTGCTGTTTTTGGGCATAACCGCTCTGGTTCTGTTGACGCTCTTGATTGCGTTGCCGCAACTGCTGCGCGCCAATCTTCGCAAGAACGAGATGCAACACATCGAGCGTTTGAAATCAATTGAAAAGGGGCTGCCGCTGCCAGTCGAGGATGATCGCGCACGCATGATGGCCCGAACCGCGATGCTGGTACCGATGGTGGTCATGATCGCCGCCGGTACGGTGACGAGCTTCCTTGCTGTTTACAAATCGGAGAACCTTTTTGCCGTCTCCTTGGGAATCTGGGTCGTCGCGGGGGCCGTCAGCCTTGCCGCAATCACTGGCGGCGTGGCCCTCATCGGCCGACTGGCTCAGATTCAGGCAGGTGAAAAGGATGAGGAAGAAGACGAAGAACGGCAATCGTCCTACATGAATTGATCTCCGTCCGCCGCTTGCAGTTTTGGCGCTTGCGAGCGCCAGGTTCAATACCAACCCGAAGCGGAAATCGCTGGACGCTAACTACCGCTCACGAGCCGCGACCGTTAGGGAGCTTTTTTTTAGCCCGCAAACGCCGACCGACAAAACCTACAACAGCCACAAGCTGGCGATCGTAAAGTAAATCACGATCCCCGTCACATCCACAAACGTCGCTACGAACGGGCTTGACGCAATACCCGGATCGACGCCGAAACGCCGGAAAATTAACGGCAACATCGAGCCGACCAGCGTTCCCCACAGGCAAATGATGGCAACGGCCTGCCCGATTACCGCGGCAAGCGACCAGCGATTGATCGCGTCATTGCGGAGCTGGCACTCGGCAGGCAGGTCATAGACTTTCCCTCCGTCCGGCGCGTCCGAGACCAGAACGCGCTTGCCCATGGGGAGGATAACCTGAATATCGGAGTCCAGGCTTGATATTTCCTGGCTATCCTTGGCGAAGAACACTCGTTGCCTGCTGCCGTCCGCCGCCTCCACAATTTTCACCGTCTGGTCCTTAGTCGTTTTAATCACGAATGGCTGGTCGCGTTTGGCAACGTTACCGCGCACATCCTCGGGCGTGAAACTGCTGCGAATGAATCCAATGCTGCCGAGCGTCAGCCCCAGCATGAGCCCCATGACCAACTCGTGCTTGAGTACGGTGAACCAATCCCGCAGCGTCACTTGCCCAAGCGCCATCGCTCGCGTTATCAGCGTGGCGGCTTGCGATCCGGAGTTTCCCCCCGTCGAGATGCACAGGGGCACAAACAATGCAAGCACGATGACGCGGTTGATCGCATCCGCAAAATGGGAAAGCGCGGTAAACGTGAACAGCTCGGCCACAAAGAGGCACGCCAGCCAGATCGCTCGCTTTCGCCAAACCGTCAGGAGGTTCGCCGTGAGGTAGTTCTCCGCCATCGGTCCAACGGCGCCCATGCGATGAGCGTCCTCGGTCGCCTCTTGCACGACCACGTCCATGACGTCGTCATGCGTGATGATGCCGACCATGCGGTTCTGCTCATCGAGCACCGGCATGGCGATCAAGTCGAACTGAGCCATGGTCTTGGCGACCGTATCGCGATCATCGCCCGCACGTACCGAGACAACCTGGTCCTCCATGACGTCGCGCACGAGCGCGTGACGCGGCGCCAGAATGAGATTGCGCAGCGACAGCACTCCCGTCAGGCGGCGCTGATCGTCGAGGATGAAGATGTAATAGATCGTCTCGCTCTCGGGCGCTTGCAGACGCAAGCGATCCAGGGCTTCGGACGCACTCAAGTTGGGCGGCAACCAGGCGTAATCGGTCGTCATCAAGGCGCCGGCGGTATTTTCGCCTTGCCGCACCAAGTTGGCGATATCGCGCCGGTCCGCTTCATCGACGAGGCGCAACAGGCTCTCCGAGACTTTGGGCATCAGTCGGCGCAGCAGATCGACCCGATCGTCGTGCGACATCAACTCGATGAGCTTGGCCATGTGCTCGCGGCCCGTGCCTTCCACCATCTCGACTTGCCAGTCGATCGGGAAGTATTCAAAGATGGCCGCCTGTTGCTTGGTCGTGGTGAATTTGAGCACGCGCCAAACTTGATCGACCGGCAAATCCGCGACGAGCGACTCCGCGACCGTGGCAGGGTGGAGCGATTCGCAGAAGTCTCTCAGGCCGGGTTCGTCGTTTTCTTGGAGCAGGTATTTGACTTCGGGAGTAAACAGTGCATGAGACATGAGATTCCCGCCCAATCGATTGCGCCGCCGTTCGTGGAGCGGCGCGGAGGTGTATCATTCAAGATCCAGAACGACATTGTCAATCAGCCGCGTCGAACCAAAAAAAACAGCCAGCGCGATTAGTACCTTTCCGTGCAGTCGTTGCACGGGCTGGAGCGTTTCGAAGTCAACGATGGCAACATAGTCGATTCGCGTTCCCGGCGTCGCCTCGATCATTTCCCGCGCGTCGCGGAGCAAGGCATCGGCGTCGCGTTCACCCTTCTCGATGGCTTCGCGAGACGCTGTCAATGAACGATACAACACCGTCGCGTTCTTGCGTTGCTCCGTATCCAGATAGACATTTCGCGAACTCAGGGCAAGGCCGTCTTTTTCACGTACGATGGGGACAGTTTTTAACTGCACCGGCAGATTGAGGTCGGTCACCATCTGCAACAAAATCCGCGCCTGCTGCGCGTCTTTCTGCCCGAAATAGGCAACATCGGCCTGCACGATCGTGAACAATTTCAGGACCACCGTCGCCACGCCGCGGAAATGGCTTGGCCTGCTGGCGCCGCAGAGCACGTTCTGCAAGTCCTGAACTTCGACAAACGTTTTGAAGAAAGAAGGATACATGATGTCCGGGGTCGGATGAAAGATGAGATCAACCCCGTGTTCGCCGCAGACCCGCACATCGTCTTCGAATGGGCGCGGATAGCGCGACAGATCCTCCTTCGGCCCGAATTGCGTTGGATTGACAAAGATCGACACGACGACAAAATCTACGTCCGCACGCGCCGCCTCGATCAGGCTGACGTGTCCTGCATGCAAGGCCCCCATCGTTGGCACCAGACCGACGCGCTTGCCCGCCGCACGGGCCGCGGCGACGGCCTGTCGTGTCGCTTCGATGGTCGTCGCAAATTCGAGGGGCACAATCGAAATCCTCAGGAAGCCTGCTTGGCCAGGACCATCTCGAGATAGGAACGCGGCTCGCTGTTGTGCAAGCCGAGCTCCCGGGCGACCTGCAATAACACCTGCTGAGCGTGCTCACGGCGTGCCGCCTCGGTGACGATTTCGATCTCGATGAATTGCCCCAGTGTCTCGACCTCGTCGCAGCAGGCCTGGAGAGCAAACCCGTCACGCGGGAAATCGTAGCCGGTCCGCCGCTTCTTGACGACCGCAGTCGGGCGATAGCCGAGGTGTTGCACAAGCTTGCAAAACTGTTCCGCCGCGCCCGAGCCGGGTTCGAGACCGATCTCGATCTCGGTCCGCGTTTTGGCAAGGCCGCCTTGTTTGGGGCCCTTGTAGGTGACGCGATTCGCTTCGCCGATACGACGCAGGCGGAAGGCCTCATCGGTCTTGCCAAAATCGCGGTCGGGAGCATTGAAGTAGTGATCGGCTTCCTCGAGCGCCGGCTGTGGCTGGGCCTGCCAGAGCCCAAGCTGATGCTGCACAGCATCGAAGCTCGCGACGGGAAATTTCATCTCGATTTCAAGCATGGCGTCGTCCACGAACAAACCGTGCAGCGTGCTGTCGTCTCTCCAACCCATTGTATGCGGGACGACAGCACGCTGCACGGTTTATAAGCGCACGACCGGCCGTGCAAAATGGGCTAAACGAGACTTTCCAAAAGATACTTGAGCTTGCGCACTTCCGTTTCCATCGCGAACGGCGCCTCGGCAACGTCGTGCAGGGCGACGGTCAAGAGACGGTCATACCGATAGCGCTGCAACTGCGAAATGATTCGGCCGTATTCGATCTCGCCCTGGCCGACGCGGACCTGGAATCTGCCAGTCGCCTTGCCGGTGTCACGCAATTGCACGTGGCGAACATACGGGAATAGATCATCGTAGGAGCCCCCTTGATTGGGGCCGTTGACGTAGTGACTGGGATCGAGCGTCAGCCCCAAACCGGGAACACGCTCGCACAGTTCACGAGCGACGCTTGGAAACTCCGTGAGCGTGCCGGTGTGTGTCGGCACCGTCAGGATAAGCCCTTCGGACGCGACGAGTTGCACCAGATCGCGCAGCCGCCGCACTTCGTCATCGAGGCCGGCGCCATTGGAGGCCGCCGGGATCGACAGCAATGGCACCGCAGCGTGTCGCGCCAGTCGGCAGATTGCCTTGAGCTGCTGAAGTCGCACCTCGATGTCGGTCGTGCCGAACTCCACCGAGAACGCCGCCGGCGTCAGGCTGGGCCCGATGCGGATGCGCAAGCCCGCGGCCGCGATATCCTCGGCAACTTCCGAGGGCTTGAGGTGTGATCCGTTCTCATGGATCGCCACGTCTACCTTGCTGAATTCAAGTTCTGCCATCAACCGCAACGCCCGTTCGAGCGGCAAGCGCGCGAAACTGAGCGTGGAACATGCCACGTACATGGCCCCCTCCTGACGCGAAGAGTAAGAACAAGCGTCGGCCAATCCCCCGACTGGCCTGGCACGCGATCCCCAGTTTGAAAGGACGTATCGTATCCTCCACAGCGATGCTGCGACGATTTCCGCCTGTTTCGATGGAATAGGGTGGCGGACTATAACGTCGTCGTCGATTTCAGCAAGAGCAAACCACGCAGATTTTCCTGCGGCTGCCGTCGCGCCGCTTGCGGCTTCGCGCTCGCAAGGCGCCGTGCGAGCGCGAACCTGCAAGCGGCATGGCGGATGTCCTAGTACTACTACGCATGGTATTTCAGCGCAAGGGGCATAAGTGTCAGCGTGCCAGGTACTTACTCCTCTCTCCCCCGGTACTCCGGGGGAGAGGGGCCGGGGGTGAGAGGGAAGAGCGGCCAGTTGCTCCGAGCCCAAACCCCTCACCCCCGGCGCCTCTCCCCTGAGTACAGGAGAGAGGGGAGGTAACGCTGTAGTACTAGCAGAAATGGCGCTTGCAATTCAGATCCCTTTGCGGTATTCCGCTCGCTCTCAAAAGTAGACTCATGGATCTCTGTTCACGGAGGACGCCCATGTCCGCAACGACATCGACGTTGCCGGCCGGCTGGTCGAGTATTCTGGATGAAATGCACCTGCGTCTCGATCACGCGATTGCCGCGACCAATGAGCGAATCGACCAACTCCCGCACATGGACCACCACGCGCTCGCGCAGGAGCGGCGTGTGGAAATTGCTCAGTGGTGCGAGCGTCTGCAAAGGCTCACGGCCTATCTGGGTGCAACCGAGCAGGTCGTACAAAGCGTGGATGAAGTTCTTGCCAATGAGGAGACGCGGCTGAAGCAGAGCCTTTTGGCGTGTGGAACTCTCAAACAAAAACTGGCAGAGGCGACAGCGTGCGCGATAGGATAAGCCGTGGCCGATCTTCGCTGAGCAATCACAAGGACGTGTGCGAACGTACTCCGAAGACAGCCACGAGGAGCCTTCGCGATGTCCGCTTTTGCTGTCATCTTTCCCGCCGCCGGACAGTCGTCACGATTCCACGGGAAGGAAAAGAAGCCATTCACGAACCTCGACGGCCGTGCCGTCTGGCTGCGGTCGGTGGAGCAATTCATCACGCGCCCCGATGTGGCGCAATGTATCATTGTTGTGTCGCCAGAGGATCAGGAGATGTTCCGCCGGCGTTTCGGCGCCAATCTGGCGTTCATGAACATCCAGATCGCCAGCGGCGGCGCGGAGAGATTCGAATCGGTGGCCAACGCACTCGCGCTGGTCAAACCCGAAGTCGAATTCGTCGCCGTACATGACGCAGTGAGGCCGTGTGTTACGGAATCGCTAATCAACGATGTCTTCGCCAAGGCGGAAAAGACCGGCGCCGCAATGCTGGCTGTCCCGGTTTCCGATACGCTCAAGCAGGTCGATGCCAACCGACAGATCAGGGGGACCACCCCGCGGCAGGGCTTGTGGCTCGCGCAGACGCCGCAGGTGTTTCGCCGAGATTGGCTGCAAGAGGTTTACGAGAATCGCACACGCCTCGGCGCCAATTTTACGGATGACGCGCAACTCATGGAGGCCGCGGGCTACTGTGTTCATGTCGTCGATGGAGCGACGACAAATATCAAGATCACGACCAAGCAGGATCTGATACTTGCCGACGCGATTCTGAAAGCGATTCCCAAGCCCAAGCCGAGCGGACCGGCTCATCCTTTCGGTGAGGAAGAAATGTGGGGCGGCAAGGGATTGAAGTAATTCGTTTCGCCTAGCTGAGTCGGGCAGAAATGACGCCAAGCAACGCCTCGGTGAGGCGGAGCTAAACGCGTCCTCGAACACGAACAGAAGGCCGTCGTCACGCCATGCGCTGGTCCATTATTAGCACGATTTGGCTTCGAGAAATGCGCGATCAGTTGCGGGACCGGCGCACGCTCTTCATGATCCTCGGACTTCCGGTCATCTTGTATCCGCTGCTCGGCCTCGGACTCATGCGGTTCGCGCTTGGCTTCGCCGAGAAGCCGAGCGTCATCGGCGTGGTCACCGGGTCTGCGGATGTGAAGGACTTCCCGCCACGCGATCCACGCTCGACCAATCCGCTGCTGATCCAGGCCGGCGTCTTCACGACGACGGATCCCAACGCAACGGCGCGCCTCAAGCTGGTTTTTCTCGAAAAGAGCAACCCCGGCTTGCTCGATGAAGGCGGCATCGACTTGCTCCTCGATGCACCGGTGGAGTTTTTTGAAAAACTGAAAGCTGGCGAAGTCGAAAATCTGCCGGGCCCGATCGTCAACATTCGCGGCCGATCCGATGACGACTCCCGTCTGGCGCTGCGCCGCCTCACGCACGTGCTGGGCCTATGGAAGTATGAATTGACCAAAGGCCGCCTGGCACGCAAGGGATTGACCGAGCGCTTCCTGGAACCCTTCGAACTGAGACTCTGGGATGAAGCCGCCGCGGCGGGGCCCAGGTTGAGCGCGATCGATCTGGTCGTGCGCGTCTTTCCCTTCATGCTGGTCATGTGGTCCCTGGCTGGCGCCCTCTATCCTGCCGTCGATCTTTGCGCCGGCGAGAAAGAGCGTGGCACCATGGAGACGCTTCTGATTACGCCGGCTGGTCGGGCGGAGATCGTCATGGGCAAATTCCTCACCATCTGGGTCTTCAGCTCAGGCACCGGCATTCTCAACTTGCTTAGCATGGGACTGACGACTTCAGCCTTCTCTGCCTATCTGCCGCACGGCGGGATCTCCATTCTCGCCTTGTTCTGGTGCGTGGTGCTGGCGTTGCCGCAATCGGCTTTCTTCAGCGCGTTGAGTCTGGCAATCGGCGCCTACGCGCGCAGCACCAAGGAGGGCCAGTACTACCTGATGCCGTTGTTTGTACTGACGATGCCGCTGATCTTCCTGACGTTGGCGCCCGGGGTGCAATTGAATCCGCTTTATAGCCTGGTGCCTGTGACCGGCGTGGCGCTACTGATGCAGCGTCTGATGACGGCCAGCAGTCTTACGGAAGTCCCATGGGCCTATTTCGTTCCTGTGTTGCTGCCCATTGCGTTGTACAGTTGGCTTGCGCTGCGGTGGGCCATTGAGCAATTCAATCGCGAGGAGGTGCTGTTCCGGGAAGCGGAGCACCTTGATGTAGCGCTGTGGGTCAAGAGCCTGTTTCGGGAGAAAGGGCCGCTGCCAACCAGCGGACAGGCATTCTTCTGTCTGATGGTTGTGATCGGTCTACGCTGGCTGTCGCTTGGCGTCGGCTCTCAACATGAGTTGGAGATCCATACAACCATCAGCCAGCTAGCCCTGCTGGCAGCGCCGGCGCTGTTCATGGCAATGCTGCTGAATACACAGCCGCGCGAAGCGTTGTACTTGCGCTGGCCGCTTGCCAAGGAGACCGGCCTGGCGGCGCTGCTGGCCATCCTGTGCTTGCCGCCGATCGCGGGCTTTACCCAGGCCGTAGCGTCTTGGTTCCCGCTGCTTCTGAAAGGGACCGCCCACCCGCTAATTGCGATTCTGAACGCACTTCAGCAGGGCGACGAATTCGATTCGGCCACGTTACTGCGCTACTTTTTGGCCCTGGCTCTCGTGCCGGCCCTGTGCGAGGAAATTGCCTTTCGCGGCTTTGTTCTGCGCGGGCTCCATCACGGCTTTCGTCCGCGCAATGCAGTGTTGCTGAGCAGCTTTTTCTTTGCGCTCTTTCACATGAACGTATTCCTGTTTGCGCCGACATTCGCGCTTGGAGTCGTACTGGGACTGCTGACGGTGCGAAGCAAGAGCCTGCTGCCGGCGATCTGCTTTCATCTCTTGCACAACAGCGTCTTGATCGCGTTGATTCCATTGAGCCGTTATTCCGAAGACCGCCTACCACGCCTGTTTCATGACCTGTGGCCGTGGTTGATAGGGCTCTGTGCGGTTGCCGCCGGCGCGTTGTTGTGGTGGCTATATCGGAAGCCGTATGCGGACCTCGAGCGGCAGAAAACGCGTCGGGTTGACGGGTGATGGCCTTGATTTCCCGTAGTTCGCTACAGTGCCAGCAAGGATTGTCCGTACATCCAGTCCATCCTCTACAATCGTTAAAGCCGTCCGCCATTTTGCCCTAATCTTCGGAATACCTTGCGCATCTTCTTGCTCGCGCGGGGGCTTTTTCTTTATGATCAACCAACCAGTCGAGGACGCCAACGTGAGGCGTCGGGTTTTACTTTTTTACAATTGCCGCCGGGCCAGACAGGAGAAGCCGTGATCGATCATGCTGGTCTGCGCCGTTGTGTGACTCTGGTAGATGACGAGCCGTTTGCACTCGACATCCTCGTTCGTTCAGCGCGATCGTTTCATTTCGATTGCCAGACCGCGACCTCGGCCGAGGATGCGCTGGAGTTGCTGGAAAAACAACCAACGCCGGTGGTGGTCACCGATCTACGCATGCCTGGACTTGGCGGCGTCTGGCTGGTGCAGGAAATCAAACGCCGCTGGCCCCATATGGCAGTGATTGTGGTGACGACCAGTCCCGACGACGATGCGCTGTTGCAATGTATGAGCGCCGGGGTACAGCATTACTTTCTCAAGCCGGTGCATATCGACGAATTCCATCACGCCCTGCAATCGACCTGGTACCACCAGATGATGCGACGGGAGCACCATCGCCAGCGCAAGCACCTTGAATCCATCGTCCGCAAACAGACGCACAAACTCCAACACACGTTCTTCTCTGCGATCACCAGCCTGGTTCGCACACTCGAAGCACGCGATCCCTACACCTCCGGCCATTCGCTGCGCGTACGCAAGTACGCTGTCCGACTGGCAAATTACATCGGTCTGGACGAGCACAGCAAGAAACGCCTGAGCCTGGCGGCCAAACTCCACGACATCGGCAAGGTTGGATTGGCCGAGGGCATCCTGAACAAGCCCGCGAAGCTCTCCGACGGCGAGTACGATCAGGTCAAGGAACATCCAGTGATCGGCGAGCGCATCCTGCGCCCCATCGTGCGTAATCGTGTTGTTCTGTCGGCAGTTCGAAGTCATCACGAACGCTTCGACGGCGGCGGCTATCCCGATCGCCTGCGCGGCGAGGAGATTCCGTTTCTCGCACGCATGATCACGGTCGCCGACTGTTTTGACGCCCTCACCAGTACGCGTGCCTACCGCGGACCGATGTCCAACGACGACGCCCTCGGCATGCTGCACGACGGCATGACCACGCAATTCGACCCGCACCTCGTGCCGCCGTTCATCCGCATGATGCGCGAGACCAAGGGACGCGTAAGGGTGCGGTGATTTGTCTCGGCATTTCAGGAAAAGCACGTTACACTAGTGCTCCGTCACAGCTTAATTGTCGGGTAGACCGACTTCAGTTTGGTCCGTGCGTCGTCGATCTTCATTTGCCAATCGACGCCACGCTGCGTGGCGTTCACGTCCTTGGACCATGCTTTGGTTGCCCTGCGCAGC
>SXGT01552573.1_pt1 | contig 25808 bp, 15 predicted proteins | sample 3176221 | NCBI WGS metagenome assembly SXGT01 (sample SAMN11356862, study PRJNA531348) | freshwater metagenome | isolation source: freshwater sample F1-120 | place: China: Fuxian Lake, Yuxi | collected 2017-12-25
ATTGGGAAAAGCGTCGGAGATAGATGTCATATGGACCGTATATGCAGCAGCATACGTACCATATAAAAGATAAAATGAAAAAAACTGTGATTTTTTTCAAATCGGAATTCCTGCCCTCACCCGCCTCCACTGACGCATTACTTTCTTCTCATGTTTGAAGTTGGCACCTTCATGCCTTCTCCTTAGTGTGGGATTTCAGCACTATGAGACTGTTAATGCCTTTTTTGAGCCGAGGTTTTCTTGGAATTGTCGCGTGTTGTTGGGTTGGTTTTGCGAGTGCCGCTGTTAGTTCTAAAACGATTCCTGCTCCCGCTAGTCGGCCTGTCGATTTTAACAAGGACATCCAACCTATCTTCGCCGAGCACTGTTATGGGTGTCACGGTGAGACGAAGCAGGAGGCCGGGTTCCGATTGGATCGCAAGGATTCGTTTTTCAAAGGGGGCGAATATGGTCCTGCACTAATGCCAGAAAAAAGTGCGGAGAGTCTTTTGATCCTAGCGGTCTCTGGTGCGACAGACCAAGTCGCCCGCATGCCCAAGAAAGGCCCCGCGCTGACCTCGCACCAAATTGGGCTGCTGCGTGCTTGGATTGATCAGGGTGCCCAATGGCCGGAAACTAATCTTTCCCAAGCCAAATCGAACAAGGATCACTGGGCGTTCAAGGCTCCGATCAAATCGGTTCCTCGGGCTGTGAAGGGTCAAAAATGGGTGCGCGGTGATTTGGATCGATTCATTTTGAGCGATTTGGAGAAGGAAGGGTTGAAACCCTCGCCCGAAGCCGACCGCATCACCTTACTCCGACGCGTCTATTTGGATTTAATTGGTCTGCCGCCGACCCCTGAACAAACCGACGCGTTTCTCGCAGATAAATCAGCGGATGCGTATTCAAAAGTGGTGGAAGGACTTCTCAAATCACCTCACTACGGGGAACGTTGGGGACGGCATTGGCTGGATGCGGCCCGATATGCCGACTCGGACGGTTTTGAGAAAGATAAACCTCGTTTCATTTGGGCGTATCGAGATTGGGTAGTCAATGCGCTAAATCGGGATCTGCCTTACGACAAGTTTATTACCGAACAACTCGCTGGGGATCTGTTGCCGGGATCCACGGAGGACCAGAAAATCGCGACAGGGTTTCTGCGCAATTCGATGGTGAACGAGGAGGGTGGAGTGGATCCGGAACAATTCCGAACTGACGGGCTTTTCGATCGTATGGATGCGATCGGCAAGTCGGTCCTCGGCATTACGATTCAATGCGCCCAGTGTCATAACCATAAATTCGATCCAATCTCTCAAGATGAGTATTATCGACTGTTCGCCTTCTTGAATAACGATCATGAATCGAGCAGAGTTTTTTATCCCCCTAGCTTGCAACAAAAGGTGTCGGATCTGACCCGACAGATGCGCGATTTGGAAGAAGGATTGCGCCACGCAACATCGGATTGGCAGGAACAAATGAAGCGTTGGGAGGATTCTGTAAAACAGGATCAACCCGCTTGGAACGTGGTAAGAGCCTTCCATCAGGGCGAAAAAGGGGAACGGTTCTATGATTATGTCGATGGTTCGATCCGTGCCTCGAGTTACGCACCTACTTACTGGACGGCTGAATTCTGGTCCACAAACCACGCCGCGACCTTGGGGTCATTCCGATTCGAGCAATTGAACGATCCAAACCTTCCCTGTGGTGGTCCCGGTCGTTCGATCAAGGGGATGGCCGCGCTCAGTGAATTTCGCGTGGAGGTCGAGGATCTCTCTTCGACAAACAAGTTTAAGATGAAGTTCGTTAAGGCAACCGCAGATTTTTCAAACGCGGAAAAACCTCTCGAAGCCGAGTTTGATGACCGGAACGGGGGAAAGAAACGACCGTATGGACCGATCCAATTTGCCATCGACGGTAAAGCCGAAACAGCGTGGGGAATTGATGCCGGACCGGGTCGTCGTAACGTGCCTCGAAAAGCAGTTTTCGTCGCTGAAAAACCCATCACATTTACCAACGATTTTCGAATCCGTTTCTTCCTCGAACAGAATCACGGCGGGTTCAATTCTGACGATAATCAGAACCATAATTTGGGGCGGTTTCGGATGAGCCACACCTCGGGAGCCGATGCCGTCGCCGATCCAGTCCCCGCCACGGTCAGGGAGGTTTTGGCTATCGCTCCAGAACGTCGTAGCCCTGCTCAAATCGCAGCTATTTTCAGTTATTGGCGGACTACGGTGCCAAGTTTTAAAGATACCAATGACAAAATCGAGGCACTTTGGAAAGTTTGGCCAGAGGGCACTCCTACGATGACTCTCGCGATGCGGAAAGGCGCGATGCCCGGGGATGAACCCCGAGCAACGCATCTTTTCCGCCGTGGGGATTGGCTTAAACCCGGGAAGGAAGTGACATTTGGCACCCCTGCATTTTTGCATCCGTTGCCTAAAGATGCAGATGGTTCACGATTGGCTTTTGCTCAGTGGTTGACGGATAAAAAATCTCCCACCACAGCTCGGGTAGCAGTGAATCGGACATGGCAACACCTGTTCGGAACTGGCCTGCTGGAGACGCCAGAAGATTTTGGAACCCAAAGCCCAGCACCATACCACCCCGAGCTGTTAGATTGGTTGGCCTGTCAATTCATGGACGATGGATGGAGCATGAAATCGTTACTGCGGGTTATGGTCACATCGGCCACATATCGGCAGAGCAGCCGAGTCACTCCTGCACTGTTGGCGCAGGATCCAGCCAATCGTCTATTGGCGCGGGGATCTCGTTTCCGAGTCGAAGGCGAAATCGTTCGTGATGTCGCCCTCGCAACCAGCGGATTGCTAAATCCGGCACTGGGAGGCAGAAGCGTTTATCCACCAGCACCCGAATTCCTCTTCCTCCCTCCCGCCAGTTATGGCCCCAAAGTTTGGACCGAGGAGAAAGACGCTGAACGCTATCGACGCAGCCTATATGTGTTTAAATTCCGTTCGATCCCCTATCCCGTGTTGATGAACTTCGATGCGCCTAACGGGGATTTTTCCTGCGTGAGACGGGGACGCTCGAACACTCCGCTGCAAGCGTTAACCTCGTTGAACGAGACGGTGTTCATGGAATGCGCTCAACAACTCGCAATGCAGGTATTAACACATGGTGGAACCTCCGATGATGACCGAATCACGTATGCCTTCAGGCGCGTTCTCAACCGTCGTCCCAATTCTTCCGAACGTGCTGAGCTCAAAGGCTTGCTAGGTCGGCAGAGCCAACGCATTGCCGATGGTTGGATCAATCCTACAGAACTCGCAACGGGTAAAAACGAACCCGCGAAACTTCCGCCCGGAACAAACCCCACTCAACTTGCCGCTTACACGGTGGTGAGTCGGGCTCTGTTGAACTTGGACGAAGCAATTACAAGAGAGTGAGCACCCCCTCCAGCCGCACATTTTTATGAATAAGTTCGAGCACCTTCTCCATCAACAACGCCAGTTCACAACGCGCCGTTGGTTTTTCAAAGAGTGTGGCGTTGGGCTTGGCGCGATCGCGTTGCGCGGATTGCTAGGTCAGTCATCCTCCCATGCAGGGGTTTCCGTCGGAGCCCATCCTCTCGCCCCCAAGAAAAGCCATTTCCCTGGAAAAGCAAAGCGGGTCATTTACCTGTTTATGGCCGGTGCGCCGAGCCATTTGGAACTTTTTGATCACAAACCCCAGCTCGCAAAATTCAACGGAACATTACCCCCGGAAGAATTAATCAAGGGCTATCGATCTGCGTTTATCAATCCAAGCAGCACCCTGCTCGGGCCAAAATTCAAATTCTCTAAGCACGGGAAATCCGGCGCAGAACTTTCCGAAGTTCTCCCGCATCTAGCCGAGGTCGCAGATGATATTGCCATCGTCCGATCCATGCACACGGATGCGTTTAATCATGCTCCTGCTCAGATCATGATGAACACCGGTTCGCAACAATTCGGTCGCCCCAGCCTCGGGGCATGGACGACTTACGGATTGGGTTCTGAGACTCAAGATTTACCGGCTTACGTGGTCTTCAGCACGGGTGGGAAGGGGACCAGCGGCGGTGCGTCCAACTGGGGTTGCGGATTTCTTCCTGCGTTTCATAACGGCACTTTATTTCGCACGGGTGGCGATCCTGTGTTGTATCTCTCCAACCCCAAGGGTGTGGATGATTCCATGCAAAAGGACACACTCGAAACGATCAACCGGCTGAATACTCAACGTCTGGGACTTATCGGCGACCCTGAAATCGCTGCACGCATCAACGCCTATGAAATGGCTTACCGTATGCAACATGTCGCACCGGAGGTCATGGATATTTCTAAAGAACCTCAGCACGTCCGCGAAATGTATGGAGCGGAGCCCGGGAAACCGACCTTCGCGAATTCCTGTCTGCTCGCCCGACGATTAATCGAGAAAGGCGTCCGATTCGTGCAGATTTTCCACGAGTCTTGGGATCAACATGGAAGCCTCAAAAAGGATTTAAAACACAATTGTGAAGTGACGGATAAAGCCAGCGCGGCCTTAGTCAAAGATCTGAAGCAACGGGGTTTGCTCGAGGACACGATCGTCATCTGGGGGGGCGAGTTTGGACGCACTCCCATGGTTCAGGGCGGGGACGATGGACGCGATCATCATCCCAATTGTTTTTCAATGTGGATGGCAGGAGGAGGCATCAAACCCGGCCTAACGCTGGGCGAATCTGACGATTTTGGTTTCAATGCCACAGTAGATAAAGTTCATGTCCATGACCTTCACGCAACCCTCCTGCACTTGCTTGGATTCGATCACACCAAACTAACCCACCGCTTCCAAGGCCGCGATTTTCGCCTAACGGATGTCAGTGGTGAAGTGGTCAAAAAGCTGCTCGCGTAACCCTCGGCAGCTTGCCGGTATGGAGCCAGACCCCAGCATCATCTCACCGGAAACACCGGAGGGAATGTCTCCATGGACATGGTCAGACCTTTTCCCAGACGCAGATTATCAATTTAGCTTCCAGTTTAAACGCGGACTTCTCTCCTCCTTCTACCAACCGAGTTCGCCCGCATCATTTGCACTCCGCGAGCGGGTTCGATTACTAAGCCAACATCGCTCCGATTGCCTAGCTTGGTCAAATTCCAGCGAGGAAGCGATTGCTGAGACGCATCGATTATTCGCCGAGCTCCGGCTCGTGGGCTCCTCTAGTATTTCTGATCCAGAACAATCATTGCTCGCGTTGGGTCAATCGTTGGAAGCCGATTTAATCCTCCTCCAGATCACCGAGGGTCAACCCGTCGTGGTCGCTGGTGTTGCCTGTTTTCCCACGGGTTGGAGCTTGCCCGCCAAGCTCGGTCTGCCCCTTCTTGGAGTTCACCAAGGGGTTCCCAAGTTGAATGAGGAACTGGGACCCCGTATTAATCGTTTCCTAGGTGGTTTGAAATCTGATGTTTCTTGGGAGCGAGCGAACTGGGGGCTCTCTGCCACGTCTCAGCTCAGCTTGAACCCCTTGACGCCTTTCCCGCGTTTGACGCCCCAAACTCCGCTCGAGGAAATCTATATCCGAGTAGAGACTCAATCGCTAACCATCCTTCCATCGCGCACTGCGATTTTATTTGGCATCCGTATCCATCTCACTCCGCTGGCTGACCTCTGGGTCAATGCGAATCTACGGCAACGAATCCAACGCGCCCTTCGAACCCTTCCGGCCTCTTTGGCCGATTACAAAGGTCTCACCCCTGTGCTGGCAAAACTGATCGCGGGCTAATCCTGCTGCCAAGTCTCCACGGGGAAGTCGAGGCTTCGCCAACAATACCACGCTGCGACACTCCCATAAGGAGCCCACGGTGCTGCGATTTCGTGAGATTGTTTTTTCTCAGGGACTGACTTCAATCGGTAAAGGTTTCTAATGGCGTTCCGGATACCCAAATCATCCGCCGGAAAAACATTCGGGCGATTCAGCGAGAAAATAAGAAACATCTGCGCTGTCCATACGCCGATGCCCTTCACCAAGGTCAGTTCCTCGATGACCTCATCGTCCGTGCGACGGTGGAGTTGTGATAATCGCACCGTGCCTGCCACCACCTTCTCAGTGAGATCGCGGAGGTATCGACGTTTCTGTGGAGAAAGGCCAACTGCCTGCATTTGCTCCTCGCTCAGCGCAGCAATAATGGGTGCCTCCAACCCCTCAGGAGCAATCGCTTCGCAGAGGCGACGGTGGATCGAATCTGCTGCTTTAGTTGAGATCTGTTGCGAAATAATCGACCTCACCAATGTTGCGTAACGATCGCGATGATGAGGAAGTTCACAGGGCCCCACCTTCTCGATCACCCGACGTAGGGTGGGGTCAACAGCTTTCAAATGGGCTACTGCGTCCCCTATCCAGACTTGTTTGGAAACAATGGATTTCTCTTTCATCACTTGATCCTCTCACACCGTCTAGGTCTGGGCATCACCCACGATATAAGGCTCAAATTCCGCGTGCAAATACGGCGGGATGCGTGCTTTGAACCGGGCTCTCTGACCTTTAAAATCTTTTTCCACCACTTGGGCGATACTGTGCAGCCGAGCCATCACATGGCCAGCTTCGTGTGGAATTTCCAAATCTAAAAACTCGCGCACTGGCCGCAGAGCGATCCCCAACTCGCCCATCAGCGTAGGAAGTCCCTCTCCAGTCTTCGCTGAGACCGGGACTCCTTGCGGATATTGCTCAAGAAATCTCGTCACCAGACTCTCCTGATTAAACTTATCCACTTTATTAAAGACCATCAGGGTAGGTTTGGTTGCGGCACCTAACTCCTGCAACACCGCGTTGACTGCTTGAATTTGTTCATCCGCATGCGGGTGGCTGACATCGACCACATGCACGAGAATATCCGCTTGAATTACCTCCTCAAGCGTCGCCTTGAACGCTTCCACCAATCCATGGGGCAACTTCCGAATGAATCCCACCGTATCCGACAACAAAACATTCTGGTTTGTCGGTAATCGCAACCGACGTGTGGTCGGATCGAGCGTCGCAAAAAGTTTATCCTCAGCAAGAACCGTCGCACCGGTGAGCGTGTTGAGAAGAGTCGATTTTCCCGCATTGGTATAGCCCACGATCGATGCCATCGGCCACTGGTTCCGTTGCCTCCCCGCACGTTGGGTGCTACGTTGCTTTCGCACGATCTCCAGCTCGGTCCTCAGGCGATCGATTCGCTCCTGCACTTTACGACGATCCGCTTCAAGCTGAGTTTCCCCTTCACCCCCACGCATTCCGATACCGCCTTTTTGCCGGGACAAATGCGTCCAATACCGAGTCAACCGAGGAAGCAGATGTTCCAGTTGGGCCAACTCCACTTGCAACCGGCCCTCACGCGTTCTCGCACGTTGTGCGAAAATATCGAGAATGAGTTGAGTCCGATCCAATATCTTGCATTCAAAAATCCGCTCCAGATTCCGCCCCTGTGCTGCGGAGAGGTCATCATCAAAAATCACCGTATCAACCAACTCCTCCTTGCAGCGGCGTGCCAACTCCTCCGCTTTGCCCGGTCCGATATAAGTCGCTGCGGTAGGTTTCTCGATCTTCTGTGTCGCCACGCCAACCACGTCGCCCCCTGCAGTAACGGCCAGTTCAGAGAGTTCCTCGAGAGAATCGTGAAGATCCCAATGGGAACGCGATTTAAGTTCGGCTCCCACTAGAAAGACCCGTTCGGTTTTTCGACGGGCGGTTTCGATCAGTGATTTCAATTGGGTAAAAGGACTATAAGGCTAACCTCACCATGCGCAACCATCGCTTCAAACGTGTTTTTGTGCTTCCATAAAACCCATCTGAAACCACGCCGCCATGTTGATGGCCCATGCCAACTCAATGTTATCTTCGCTGATTTTCACCTCTGCCGTAGTTTCCAAGTCCGTGGGACAACCCAACCGCACCCAACTTCCGACGCGGACATCATTCAGAATTTGCAACATGATCTCCAAATGCTCAGGAGTCAGTGATAATTGGATTCCACGTTTATCCTCGGCCCAACTGTCGGGATTCTTCAAAATCGTTTCAAGTTCCCGCCGGGTCTGCTTTCGAGCCTGAACCAACGCTTCCTCAAGCAAATCCGCCTCCCCATCCGGAACAATTTTGAGTGCGTCCGTCCGTTCGCGCTGGTAGCTCACAGAGGTCACCGGATATCGTTGAACCAACTCCAGCAGGATGCGGCGCGCCTTTTTTCCGATGAGAAACGTGCAACCATCGTGGTTCCGACTCAACAACCTCATCCCTATTCGTTCCCTAGACATCGGCTTTTTCTAGAGTCGCGTGAAGTGTATATTTTTGAAGCGTGTGAGCGTAATGCTCGGCTTTCTCCAATCCTTCGCACGCCACCACGCTCCGACCTTGGTGATGAACCTCGAGCATGTGGTGTCGAGCCTTGGCTTCATCCCAACCGAAAACACGTTGGAATACATGGGTCACATACTCCATCAGGTTGATCGGATCATTCCAGCAAACTACCAAATAATTGGGCGCGAAAGCCGACTTGTCTTTCGTCCGCGCATGAACCTTCGGTGCTGACTTGGTTTTTGTTGTGGCCACCACAACGCTACGCTACCAAAGAAGGTCCCACTTTTCAACCCACTGAACCAAAAGTCTCCTCGCTCAGTGCATAAAAAACCCCGCACGACCCGGTGGCCGTGCGGGGTTGTAATTCGTGAATCCCTTATTTCAACGGCAGGATCCGCATGTTTCTGAACGCCACAGAACCATGATCGCCTTGCAAGAAGAAAGGCCCGGGCTCATTGATATTATCGTCTAGTTGACTTCCAGTCGGCTTGGGAACATCCGCATCCGCATGAACCTTCACACCATTCAAGAACACGGTCACCTTCTGACCCCGCATCGTCACTTCCGCATGCTGCCATTCTCCCGCCTTGCGTGAAACAAACAGCGTTGGAGGTGCCGTATTGTAGATGCCCCCGTTTCCACCCATCGCAGGTTTACCCGAGCTATAATCATCAAAAATTTGAATCTCATGACGGCCACGCAGATAGAAACCGCTGTTTGCACCTTTCGGCACACGATACTCATAGCGCACCTTAAAATCGCGGAACTTTTCGTTACCCACCAAGTCCGTGCCATGTTGACCATCCGCCACCGTGTTCATCAAGATACCGTCCTTAACACTCCAACTTGGGGTGCCATCCGCCCGACGCAAGTGCCAGCCATCCAAGTTTTGACCATTAAACATCGATTTCCACCCCGCCGCCTTCTCCTCCGCACTCAGGCCAACCGGCGTGCTCGTGGGGGCTCCTCCTGCGCGCACCAATCCCAATGCCCATTGAATCCCACCGAGAATATGCTTCTGGTAAGCTTCACTCGTCCAAACATCCTCCCGATGCCCGAGTGACGTGTAGAACAAACGCCCTTTGCCGATATTCTTGCTCCACGAAATCGGATAATCACCGGGTTGCCCGGTATTCGGATGCTTATCAAGAGTCAACAGCCCATGAACCTTTTCACGTGAAAAACTCTTCATGATATAAATCTCATCATGAACCGTAAACTTCGACCCTAGATGCGCCGTTGCCGGGTGGTCCCCCTGACCATTGTTGCAGTCCACAGTCGCTTGCGCACCGTGAGTCAAAAACTCTCCGCCCAACATATCAATGTAAGGCCTAAACCCGTGAAACGTATCGCTCGCGGCGTGCATCCCCACAAACGCATGACCCGCCTCCACATAATCAATCAGAGCCTTTGGCTCCGGCAGTGCCAGATCCCCTGTCGTATTCGCGAAAATAACCCCATCATAATTCTTGAGAGCCTCAGCCGTCATCTTGGCCTTCACATCGTCGCTCCCTTTTCCATCCGCTCCCCCACGAACAAAATCAACCGTCCACAAACCCGTTTGTTCCCCCATACTTTCAAGCACGCGTTCAGCCGTGCCGATCGAGCTATGACGGAAACCTTGAGTGGCAGTCACCACCAAGAGCTTTTTGGGAGCGGCCCACGCTGGGGCGACCGCCACTAGACACAGTGCCAAGACCAGCGCGGCACGCGAGAAACGTTTCATACAAGTATAGTTCATAATCGGGACCCAATAATCAGACGTGGCGGATTCGAGAGAATTCAATAATCGGAAAAACCAAACCCCCGCAAGCCGAAAACCCACGCAGGTGGTTTTCGATTTTTGGAAATAGAATTTGACTTTTTGCGAATTCGTTACATTCTCGCCTTGAAAGCCATAAAACCTATGAAGCAAGAAAACGTTCTCCGTTCTCCGTTCTCCTGATCCTGCTCGCACTAACCGGTGGCCTGCGGGGACAGAACATCGAAATAATAGGGGATTTCGTCTATGTCTCCAAAGGAGGCGGTAACCCCAAAGGCAATCTGGTTATCAACGCCACTTGGGACGGTTATCCTGTCAGAATCCCTTCCGAGGGGTTCAAAAACTGCACTGAGTTGACGAGCGTGACGGTCGCTGACGGCATCCCCGCCATCCCTTCAAATGCGTTTGAGGGCTGCATTGGATTGACGAATGTGACCATAGGCAAAAGCGTCACGTCCATCGGCGCCAAAGCGTTCTACGCTTGCACTGGATTGACGAACATCACAATCCCCGACAGCGTCACTACGATCGGCCAAGAAGCGTTTAAAACCTGCACTGAATTGATGAGCGTCACACTTGGCAACAGCGTCACATCCATCGGAGGCGGGGCTTTCCACAGCACTGCGTTAACGAGCGTGACCATCCCCAACAGCGTCACCTCCATTGGAGACCATGCGTTCCGTGAGTGCACCGAATTAACGAGCGTAACAATCGGCAATGGGGTCACCTCCATTGGGCTTTGGGCTTTTATATACTGCCCTCGATTGACGAACGTTTACTTTTCAGGGAATTCACCCCGATCTGTTTCTGCCAATGTGTTTGAGTATTCCGATAACGTAACAGTTTACTATCTTCCCGGCACAACTGGATGGAGCAATACCTTCGCCGGGCGACCTACTGCCCCATCAGCTCCTCCGGCTATCACGAGCTCTTCCGTTGCCACGGCGACAGCCGGCCAACCCTTCACCTTCACCATTGTGGCAAATGGTTCGCGGATTGCTTTCAACGCTACGGGTCTGCCGGCTGGCCTTGTCATCGAGGCAACCACCGGCGTGATCTCGGGCAGCACTATCGCCCAAGGCACCCACACCGTCACTTTATCCGCGAGCAACACAGCGGGAGCAACGACCCAGACGCTGACGCTGACGATCCTCCCTGAGCCGATCTTAATCATCACGAGCCCCGGTGTGACGACCGCCACGGTAGGCATACCCTTTACCTACGCCATCACAGCCAACTATACACCGAATCTGTTCAATGTTTCCTCACTGCCTCCGGGTCTGGTTCTTAACAAAACTACTGGCGTGATCTCCGGCATTCCAACCGCCGAAGGCACTCACAGCATTATTCTTTCCGCAGGGAATGCGAGCGGGTTAGACAGCAAGATCCTTACTTTGACAGTCGTTCCTGCGCCGCCGTTGTTGAAAATCAATTTCATCATCGCGCGGAACGAGGTTGCGATGAAATTACAAAACGGAGGGATCAAGGAACATGTCGTGGAATACACCGACGATTTCAAACAGTGGATTCCCTTGCCTACCAAGCTGGTCGGAGCCAAAGACCTCTCCCAGTTGGATCCCCAATCAACAAACCGTCCGTTCCGGTTTTACCGCGTTGTGCAGCCGTAACCGCCGGTTCTATTGCCCCTTCACCTAAGCAACAGACTATGTTGTTCAGGGGGCAGCCCACGACTGGGATGTGCGAGGAAACAAGGCAGGAATGAGTTAGTCCGCCTTTTCAGGGCTCGACGGTTGTTGCGGTTGAGGCTCCTAGGCCGTTTCCCTAGGCTGCTCTTGTGTTGCACCGTTGGTGCTCTTGGGGGGGTAATCCGTGATCCAATGGATCGCAAAACCCGAAGCCCCAACGGGGCGTGCTATGCCAGCCCATGGCAACGCCATGGGGAAACGACGAAAGAAGATAAAGAGCCCTGAAATGGGCGAACCAATCCCACTGAATTTAAACGTGCCGTTGCGAACCCCATATTGGGACCTCCACGAGCCTGCCTTGGGTTCAGCCGGTTTTCACCCATGAATCTTTTAGGGTGACTGTGCGGTTGAACACGGGGCGGCCGGGTTTGGAATCTTTCGCATCCATCTGAAAATAGCCAAGGCGTTCAAATTGATAGCTCTGGTCGGGACTGGCCTGCACTATGCTGGGCTCAAGTTTCGCATTGGGGATGGTTTCTAGCGATCGGGGATTCAGAAACGTTTTGAAATCACGGCCTTCTGAGTCGCCATCGGGGGATTCCACCGTGAACAGACGATCATACAACCGAATCTCCGTTTCCAAGGCGTGTGCTGCCGAGACCCAATGGATCGTTCCTTTTATTTTGCGGCCCGCAGTCGGTCCACCAGATTTCGAATCGAGGTCCACGCTGCATTTGAGTTCGATCACGGCTCCGTCAGCGTCTTTGATGACCGCTTCACATTTCAAAATATACGCGTAACGCAATCGCACTTCTCCACCGGGAATCAGGCGGAAAAATTTCTTGGCTGGCACCTCCATGAAATCGTCTTGCTCGATGTAGAGGGTGCGTGAAAACGGCAGCAACCTCTTCCCAGCTTCCGGATTCTCCGGATTATTGATCGCTTCGAGTTGTTCGACCTGTCCCTCAGGGTAGTTCAAGATCTCAACTTTCAATGGTCGCAAAACAGCCAACGTTCGAAGCGCCTTCTTATTGAGATCTTCGCGTAGAGAGTATTCGAGCAGTGCGATGTCTGTCAGGCCGTTGTATTTGGTGACCCCAATCCGTTTACAAAACGCACGAATTCCACTGGCCGTATATCCTCTCCGGCGTAGGCCTGCCAACGTCGGCATCCGTGGATCATCCCACCCCGAGACCAATCCTTCTTGAACGAGCTGCAGGAGCTTGCGTTTGCTCAACACTGTGTAGCTCAGGTTGAGCCGTGCAAATTCGATCTGCTGCGGGTGCGCCGGCACGGGGAGCTGTTGGAGGATCCAATCATACAAGGGGCGATGCACCTCAAATTCTAACGTGCAAATCGAGTGCGTGATTTTTTCCAATGCATCAGAAAGACAGTGAGCGTAATCGTAGATGGGATAGATGCACCATTGATCCCCTGTGCGATGATGGTGCGCATGACGAATGCGATACAGCCCGGGGTCGCGCAAATGGATATTGGGCGAACCCATGTCGATCTTTGCCCGAAGTGTGCGCGCACCATCAGGGAACTCACCCGCCCGCATCCTTTGGAACAAGTCGAGATTCTCATCCACCGTCCGGTTTCGCCATGGACTGGGCGTTCCGGGCACCGTTGGAGTGCCGCGATCGCGCTTGAAATCTTCTGCGCTCTGATCGCACACATAAGCTCGGCCAGAGCGGATCAACTCGAGACCAAACTGAAACAATTTTTCAAAATAATCCGAGGCATAAAACTGGTTCACGCCCCAGTCAAATCCCATCCAACGGACATCCTCCTGAATCGAATGGACATACTCGATCTCTTCACGAGTAGGGTTCGTATCATCAAACCGCAGATGACAGCGGCCCTCGGAATGCTCCGAAGCGATACCGAAATTGAGGCAGATCGATTTGGCATGTCCGATATGGAGGTAACCATTGGGTTCTGGTGGGAACCTTGTGACGACGGCACTCCCATTCTTGCCTGAGGCGACATCCGCAGCCACGATTTCACGGATGAAATCTGAAACCACGGCTTCAGTTTGCTCGCTAGGATTCGGTTCTGTGGACATACTTCAAAAAATCAGAATGCAGTGATTACGGGGAAAAACTCAAGTTTATCACGTCGAACGAACACACACCCGGCCTATTCGGCACTAAACACACTAGAGAAAACCGCTTCCTTGATTTTCCAGATCAGTGTCATGGTCATCGCCAATGGTAAAAGAATGAGAACGGCAAATAATCCCAAAAGCAAGGGCTTCGCAAACGTCAACGCGATCATCAAGCGAATGAACCAATCGGGTAGATTTGTAATCTGTAAAAGCCCCATATAAACCGCCAGTCCACCGAGAACCAGCAATAACAGAAAACGGTTTAGATTCCCAAAGGTCCGGGTTTCAGATCGCAGAGTTTCGTCTGGGAGCATTGCAGCCAAGCGTTGAAGCACTAAGTTCAAATTAAAAATAAACAACACCCCCGAAACCAATAACATCCCGACCGCGATATTATAAAAAAACACCGATGGCAATTGGCCCCACCAAAAACAGAATGGGGATAAACCGATGTTCACCACTGCAACCAATTTGGCGCGATCAAGGGCGTGACGCCACACCCGTTCCTGTTGTTGAAAATGACCCAGCAACGCCAAGCCATAAAAGAGAAGCCCTGTCGCCCCCACAGGTGCAAAAATAAACAACGGTTTGCTCCACTCCACGGTGGCAATTTTTACACAGACGAACAACGCAATCGGCAAGCCCCAGAAGAGCGCGGACAGCCCACGCACCAAACGACCCAAGGAGCGAAGGAGTTCGGCTTTGGGTGCGTATTCAGGCATGCGGACAGTTCCAACAGGATCAGAATGAAAGATACGTGTATTCCTTCAAGCCTCGCTCATACTCGTCTAGCAAACGCATCGCCTCAGATGGCTTCAAGCGGTCGCTTTTAATCGCCTCATCCATCTGGGCCTTCATTTGTCGTTTCAGTTCGTGCTCGTCATATTGCACTGCTGCCAAGGTCTGCACGATCGTGTTCCCCTCGATAACTTCCTCGATATAATAACCGGCAGGTTCATCTGGATCCAAGAATACATGCACCTCATTCACACGTCCGAATAGGTTATGCAGATCCCCCATGATATCCTGATACGCACCCATCAGAAAAAACCCGAGGTAATAAGGTTCCGTCCCTTGCGCACTCGACTTCAACGTATGCAACGGCAGCGTGTCATGCACATCCGTTAGCCCGACAAACTTGTTGATTTGGCCGTCAGAATCGCACGTGATATCCACCAAAGTTCCTTCATTGGTCGGAGCCTCATTGAGTCGATGCACCGGCATGATCGGGAACAACTGCCCCAGTGCCCAGTGATCGAGCAACGATTGGAACACGGAAAAATTGCAAAGGTATTGGTCCCCCAGCAAGTCGCCTAGTTTTCGGATCTCCGCAGGGATATAAGCCTGTCCTTTGAAACTTTCCACAACCTTCCCGCTGATTTCCCAATAAAGACTCTCGATTTTGGCTTTCTCGGGCAACTCCATCAACCCCATCGTGAACATATTGTGGGCGTCCTCCTTACGCTCCAGCGCATCATGGAATGCCTCCAGCTTATTCAGCTTGGCGAAGTTCTTGTTGATGTCTAGCAACTCTCTCACCAGCGCATGTTCATTCTCTCCGTAGGTCAGTCCAAGATCCGCCCGGTTCTTTGCGATTGCCCCAAAGACCTCGACAATCAGCACACTGTGATGCGCGACAATGGCCCGACCGCTCTCGCTCACGATGTTGGGGTGCGGCACTTTCTCTGCATTGCACACATCACCGATGTAATACACCACGTCGTTCGTGTATTCCTGCAGGGAGTAGTTCGTCGAATTATCAAAAGCCGAACGGCTGCCATCGTAATCCACTCCCAACCCACCACCCACATCCATGAATTCGATCGGGAAACCCATTTTGTAAAGTTTCGCGTAAAACCGCGTCGCTTCCTGCACCGCTTTTTTCACCGTCAAAATATCCGGCACCTGCGACCCGATATGGAAATGCAACAGCTTGAAACAATGCCCCAAGTTTTCTTGACGCAACATTTCCGCCGCCGCCAAAAGTTCCCCTGTGCTCAGACCAAACTTCGCATTCTCGCCGCCGCTTTCTGCCCATTTACCCGCACCTTTGCTCAACAACCGCGCTCGGATTCCGATCAACGGTTCGACGTTCATCTGCTTCGAAACCGTGATAATATGGCGAAGCTCTTCCAGCTTCTCCACCACCATGATCACCTTTCGTCCCAGTTTAATCCCCATCAACGCCATCCGGATAAACACCACGTCCTTATAGCCGTTGCAAATGATGAGATCGCCTGACTGCCGTTGGAGCGCGAGTCCAGCGAGCAATTCAGGTTTGCTCCCGACCTCTAAACCGAATTGGAATGGCTTGCCCGCATCGAGGATTTCCTCCACCACTTCGCGGAGTTGATTCACCTTAATGGGAAAAACCCCGCGATATTGACCCTGAAAATTAAACTCCGCGATGGAAGAGCGAAAAGCCTGATTAATCGCCTCCACGCGGTGACGGAGAATATCTTGGAATCGGATCAACAGAGGAAATCGTAACCCCCGCGATTTCGCCTCCTCGATGACGTCCGTCAAACCGACCGACGCGCCAGCCTCTTGCAGCGGCATCGCCACCACTTGGCCCTTGTCATCAATATCGAAGTATTTGGCACCCCATCGGTCGATGTTATACAGACTTCGCGCCGCATCGACATTCCAAGGCTTGGAACTCTCTTGTGTATTGCTCATCAATCTCTCAGTGACGATGACTATAGAACCCAAGACAGCGATTTCAACAGGCAGTATGTAAAATCTTTGGCCCCCGATACCGGGAGCCAAAAACTCCGAGACTGACGATGGCAACCGTTGCTACTTTGTCTTGCCAGAAACGAATCCGTGCATGTTTTTGAGAATGGTCTGGTAAGCCTTTAGGTTATGGGATGCTCCATCGTGTCCCAAACTCATGCAGGCAATCTTCGCCGTCGGATGGCTGGTCACCCACACCACGGGCCAACTTTTCCCAGCCGCGTTCCGGCCCGTTGCTAGCACCGTAATCTTGGCGTTCTTAACTCCCCCCTCGAAATGATAAAGCTCATCCGAGAGCCTAAACGTCTTAGGCACCCCCGCCATGATCGGGTGATCCGGTTGATCCACCGTGACTTCGAATTCCCCATACTTGTCATGACTCCGCGCCCCGCCTCCCACCATTCCTGAGTTATAGGCTGACCAATCATTCCAACTATACCAAAGCGCAGCATGAACCAACATCAACCCTTTGCCGGAAAGCGCGAAGGCACTGATTCCATCCCGGGTCGCTGCATTCGGAAACGGTTTGTTGTTGGAAAGATAAAGCACATCCAAGTCCTTCAACACTCCGCCAACTTGGTCAGTCGCTTCAGTGTAATTTGCCGGAATCCCTGCGGCTTTAAGCGTTGCGGTATCGACCTCGTTGAACCATTTGTTGAAATCGTGGCTGCTGTTCCCACCCACAATCAAGGTTCGAGCAGTCACTGACAGTGCCGCAGGAGCTGTGGTCGCTGCCTCCACGGGTCCATCCCCAGTATCCGCTGTAATTGCCACAAATGTCGGTGCGACAAAATTACTGAAGCTCTCGAGCGTGATCGTTTTAATTGCCCCGCCGCGCTTCAACGATTTCGTAAACCATCGCACCTGACCGGATCGGACAATGTCATCCACTTTCTTCGACCCCGGCACATCGAATTCTCCAATATAATCGGCGACTTCCACCCCGTTCGTCAGTGTGATGATCTCGGGTTCACCCTCCGTGTAGTTCACCGTCACCTTGGCCACCGGCAGGTTCTCGTGTCGATCATTTCCGCAGCAAGGGAAAGCCCAGCCCCCGATTCCCCCGAGGAAATGTAAGCGTTTCGCTTTCACACCATGACCATTGATCTCCACCTTTTGTGGTAAAGTCCTCGCAAATCCCTCGCCCCCTTTCAACACCACCACATTGTTTCCATTGGCGGTTCTAGCCGGGTTAGCCACTTCGAATGGAACCCCACCTGCCTTGATTAATCCGAATCGTTTGAAATGAATGGATTCACCCGCTGACTCAGTGGAAACATAAATTCCACGAGTTGAATTCGCCGTAAACGCATTCCCAAAATCCAGTGCTCGGAACCTCAAATCACCTTCCGTCAAATAGGTGAGTAGATCCCTAAGCCCAGCTGCTTCCAACGCTTCGAAACCGTCCGGCATCAATGATCGTCCAGTATTCCGTCGGCTCTTGATTTTGGCTGTCTTCAACTCCAAATCATTCACAGCCGTACGGATTAAGACACTCTCCCGATTCTCACGACCCACAATTCCGTCATACGTTTCCCCGTCCAACGTATCAAAACTCCACGAGAGGTAGTTCGGCTCCACCACCCGGTTTGGGTCAATAATGTGTACCAACAATTCTCCCACACCATGGACTCCCATCCCTGTCAGATCAGGTGCCAAATCACGGCCTGCACCATTAAACTTATGACACGCCGCACAATTCTGTGTGAACAATTCCTTACCCTTGGCACTGTTCCCTACCTTCTCAACCTCCGGCGTGAGAAGCGCGATGAGCGCATTCTTCTCCTTCATTTCCGGCCCTCTCAAATCATTGATCACGGCGATCGCACGGTCAGATACTCCCTTGTTCGCATGGGTTCGAAGCCGGCCGACCGACACGGGATTCAACAACGCTAAGGCGATTTTTTTAGAGGCTAAAGCCTCCACAAATACGGAGGCCCACTCCGCCCTTTTGATGATCTGTGTAAACGCTGCTTCTTGAGCTGCCGAAGGCAACTTCGAAAAACTTTCCGTAATCGCTGCACCGGCAGCCGGATCACCACTATTCCCGAGTGCATCGATCACCCGACGTTGCAATTCTGCCGATGCATTCGAACCCGCGATCTTGGCGACAGCCGGCAGGATTTTTGCATCCACTTGTCGCACCGCTAGAAGGCTCGTCGCCAATTGTGCCCGCTGATCATCCGTCTGGCTCGCATCATTCACTTGATTGATCATCTGAGCTACAAGAGCCCCAGTCTGAGAGGCCATCTTTCCTTCCTTGTCCCAGCGGGAAATCAATGGAAGCACCGCCGCAGGCACAGCGGGATCTTTCTCCCCCAACAACGACGCCAACGCTTCCTGAAGCTCCCCAGACCACGTGGGCACGATGCTCGGCTTAAGGTTCTGACTCAGGCTCCCCAACGCCAACGCTTTTAATCCGCCATCGCCGCTCTGCCTCGCCAACGCCAAAACCACTGCCGCCACTTGACTGCTGTCATCACTCGAAGCAATCACACGGCTAAGCTCCGTTACCGGAATCCGAAGGTATTCACTTCCATTCTCCAGTGCTGTTTTCAGGAACTGCACAGGTGCATTCTTGTAATAAGCCACCATCGCGGACTGCGACCAATGATCTTTTAGAAAATCAAACGATTCGATGAGGTATTTCCGCACATCCGCACTTTCATCCGTCTTATACCAAGGAGTCTCGTTCACGGCGAAGGCCATCAACACCTCGAGACGTGTCCGATCGTCGTTCGCACGAACCCCTTCAGCCATCCCAATCAACAACGGCGTCCAAGCTCCAAAATTCTGACTCAAATCTGCTGGCAAAGGAGTATTGCGAACCATCTGCATCGCAGTCCGCTGCAGCACCGCGTTGCCGGATTTCCACAGCGCCGTTAGAACCTCCGAGCTCTGCGTCTGGGTGATCCCCAAACCAGTCCACGCCGCATTGACTCGCGTTAACACGGCAGCATCTGCATTCATCGCCACCGCGTTGAGAGCAGCCACAGAATCCCCGCCGCCCCGTTCCACTAGCAGCCGCTGCGCATTCATCCGCACCGTCCCATTCAAGTGATTCAACGCTTGCACCAATTCAGCCGACGACGCCTTGCTCAGATTTGGAACCACCCATTTCTTCGCATCCTTGTGCTGCGTCCGCCACACTCGCCCAAAATAATGGTCGCGATCCGGTCGAACCGCCGCATTGTTAGGCCCGTGTTTCGGCCCGCGCGTATCATTGTGCACCGCAGCCTGATTGTAAAAATCCAGAGTATACAACGCGCCATCCGGGCCAATCCTTGTGTGAATCGGACGGAACCACAGATCTGTGCTCGCCACGATTTCGCTCTCGGGATACTCGCTCGGACGCGATGCGGTGAACGTAGGCCCATTGGCCTTGAGTAGATCCAAATGCACCAAATTCAACGTCGGCTCAGTCACGGTGAACGTATAATCCCACTTCGCCGGCCAAGCCCCACCGTTGTAAACACACGCTCCCGCCGCCGCCGTCCAATTCCCCACCCAATCAATCTGAACATAAGCCTGCTGGTGATAATCTCTCGCTGGGAATGCTTTGTTATGATCCTCAATATTCTTATAACTCGTAGCATTCCCCACCTTACCCCGCGCCAACACCCCTTCCGGCATCACCACGTGATCGATATGATTCCCGTTCGCTTGCGAATAAAAAACCTCTCCATCCGGTGCCACATCCACCCCCCAAGTGTTGCTTCCTTTCGACGAGAATTGCTCAATCGCAGTCCCATCCGCTTTGAACCGGAAAACGCCATCATTAATCTTACCAAAATACTTCGTGCCATCACCCGACTTGATATCCCCACGGCTATATCCCACCGTCGCATAAATCCATCCATCCATCCCCCAACGCAGATTGCTGATCACCGCATGCGTATCAAACGTCCCAAAACCCGTGTAAACCTTTTCTACCTTATCCCCTTTTCCATCCCCGTTCGTGTCGCGCACAAAGAGAACATCCGGTGCCTGCGAAACAATCACGCCGTCCTTGTAAAAAACGAAACTGGTGACGAGTTCCAAGCCTTCATAAAAAATTGTCTTCTTATCCATCACCCCATCACCGTTCGTGTCCTCAAGGATCGAGATACGATCCCTAGCCGGGCGTGTCTTATCTGTCTTGGCAGGATACTCCACCGCCTCCGCAACCCACATCCTCCCCGCAGGATCCCAATCCACCGACATCGGTTTCTGCACCATCGGCTCCGCGGCAGCCAACGAGGTCGTGAATTCCGGCCACGTTCTAATCTGTGACAACGTCTTTTCCGGATGTGAAGGTCCCCCCTCAGGATAGCGAAAACTCTCCAACTCCACCTTTGAACACAGCGAGTTCATCTCCCGCTTACCCGCCCACGCAATCCCTCGCAGCAACATCCCGCGAAAATGCGGAAGCCCGAATGATTTGGTATTATGCCCTGGAATCGAAACAAACGCCCTGTAGTTATCTTTTTCATACACCCACATCTGCGGCACAATGTCATACACCGATGGCATGATCCGCCCCCCTTTACTTGCCCGCTTGTCTGGCGCATAAGAAGCCGCTAACACCTTCGCCTCAGGCATCATTCGCAGATCCCAGTAGATCTCGTCATCAAAATCCCAATTCGACACCCCCTCAGTCAACTCATGCTTATAATCCGTGAAATACATCGAAACATCCCCCTCGAACCACTTCGAGAACCCATGCTCCCACGCTCCACCAATCACCGTCTTCCACCATTGCGGATCCGTGCCGCACACCGAATCATGAATCACCACCAACCCACCGCCCCGTTTCAAAAACTTCTCTAAATTCACACGATCCGCCGCAGCCACGGTCCCCGCCTCCGCCGCGTATAACACCATTACATCCGTGTTCTCCAATTGCTCCCCCGAAGGAAAACCAATCTTCCCATCCACCTTCGCCCCTCGCGCCGTCAACAATTTCGTCCAATCACGCAAAAACACCGGCCCATCATGCTGGCCGGGCCCGTGCGTTTTCTCACCCGCCCGGATAAACACCCGCAACGCACCCGGATTTTGACCCTGCACAGGCATCCAAGCCACAAGGAACGATAGAAGTAGGAACAATCGAAATTTCATACGCGTATTTGTTGACCGCAAAACCATAATCAACCAAGAACGAGGAATCAATCCCAACGCCGAGAATTCGGAAAAGAAGCCTTGCAAACTCTGCCCAATCCCATAAATTAGAAAACACTTGGAACGCGAGCGTAGCTCAGTCTGGTAGAGCATCACCTTGCCAAGGTGAACGTCGAGGGTTCGAATCCCTTCGCTCGCTCCATAGTCCCCCTATTTTCTATCCCTAAGGGTAATGCGGACGGTTATCCCTGTTCCATTGAGTTGCTGCTTTTTGCTTCTGCCCTAAATCTTTGTGAAGTTGCCCTATAATGTCCAATCGTCGCTTGGATTCTACATGGCCGTCACAATACAAGATTTTTGCCCTCTTATTATGGATTTCCAACGGCCACTGCCTTTCCTCATACATCCCAATAAAACCGCTCCAATCCCGATCCCCTTTTCGTTTCAAATCCCAATTGCTATCCCCAATTGCAATCATTTCTGTCGGCTTTACCACCGCGCTTTCCTTCGTCTCCCCCCAAATCGGATCTCCCAGGTATACACCGAGACCTGTGTTCGGCGTGTTGCCGGCGAAAGCACCCCACACGTTGTAACCGTAACTCATGAAGAATAGCCCTCCAGGTTTCAGCCGAACCTCATCCTTCAAATACCCGAGTCCCGCTGGCTTGCCACTTCCAAATTTGGGAATCCACTGCGAAGCTGGCGGTGCGGCGGGACAGTGAAAAACAGCCGTGCTGCCCCCGCTGCTGTACATGGTTTGTCGCAGCAGAGCGGGCCAAATCCAAGCAGCCCCATCATTGCCGTCAATACCTACTGGATAAATCCCATGGTCGCCGATGTAAACCGCCATCGCCACACCCATTTGTCGGAGGTTACTTAAGCATTTGACCCCCTGAGCTTTTGATTTGGCACTGCTCAGTGCTGGGAGGAGCATTCCTGCTAAAATGGCAATAATCGCGATAACAACTAACAGCTCAATCAACGTAAAACCTTTGATTTTGACAGGGGTTTTAACGATTAAGTGCCTTTTCATACGAATCTTTACCGATAACGCAATCGGTAAAACACCGTGGTTGAGCCCGAAATACTCGCTGTTTGCTGCCATGGGGCGGGGGTAGCCAGACTATTAGTCTGGATGGGGGCCCAGTCTTTGAGGTTGGTGGACTTTTCTAGGACGATCGGTGTACTGACCGAGTAACTCTGGTAGGTCAACTTCGGATTCTGACCGGATGAAACAGACAATCGCAGGGGAGCCAATGGAGCGATTTTCAACGCCTTTTCGAGGTTGAGGCGGCCGCCGGTCCGGGTTTTCCCAGCAAAAGCAGCCAAGGGATCCGTTGTTGTTAATAACCGATTCCGGATTTCTGCGGCTGTATATTGGGGAAACCTAGCACGAATCAGCACCGCCGCTCCGGAGACAAACGCCGTCGAAAACGATGTTCCGCTTTTGCGTGCGTAGGATTGATCCGTAAAAATCCCCGTTGACCAGATATCATCTCCCGGCGCAGCAAGATCCACGCTGCTCACCCCCGTATTGGCTCCAAGACTCGTGCTTGATTTCCAAACCCCATTCGTCTTTGAACTGGCCGTCACCACCACGATATTGTCCAAACCAAAACTCCCCGGATAAAGAGGCACCAAATCGTTATCCCGGTTCTCGTTCCCAGCGGCCGTGACGATGAGGATTCCTGCCGTTCGAGCCGCCGCAACTGCGTCTGCAAGGATTTGGGAACGATCCAATCCATTCCAACTCGCATTGATAATCTGCGCCCCATGCTTGATCGCGTAATCGATGCAAGCCACCGCGTCATCAAAACTCCCATCGCCCGTGTCATTGAAGAATTTCAGCGGCATAATCTGAACACGCCACGCAACCCCGGAACCGCCAATCCCGTTGTTCCCCATGGCTCCGATCACTCCCGAGAGGTGAGTGCCGTGACCATAGCCATCCGTCACATCCCCACTGATCTTATGAGTTCCCGCTAGATCGTAATAACTGGCGAACCCGTGGACATCATCCACGATGTTGTTCTTGTCGTTATCAAGTTTATCCCCAGCCACCTCCGCTGGATTCCGCCACAAATTATTGGTTAAATCGACATGCGTGACGCGCAACCCGGAATCAAGGACTGCGACAACCACCTGCGGCGCATCGTGCAACAAATCCCAAGCCGCAGGTGCTCCAATATTCGTGAGCCCCCATTGCGAACCGTTATTGAACGCGGGATCGTTGGGAACCCCCGCTGCACGGACTTTAAAGTTGGGCTCCGCGAACTCCACCAATCCGCTCGCTTGATAGTTCCGAACTTGATCCCTGACTGATTCCTCCGCCTGCAATTCGATGAGTTGCCACCCTCCAAATCGCTCAAACCGACGCAAGACTCGATGCTGGTTCTTCACAACCAAATCGTCCAAACGAGTGTGGAGAACCTGTCCAGCAAGCGGCTTAATCAAAACTTGGCGTGGCCGGAACGGTTCGTCGATGACCCCGTCAACACGTGCGACGCCTCCAATCAGGACGAGACCCCAAAAAATGACAAACCTCAGTAAGCGCATTCCTAACATTGGATCGAGAGGGTTTCAGTCTCAACCCACCGATTCCCAAAAGCAACGCCTTTCCCAAACAGGCTCTACTTTGCTCGTGACTTTCTGGCCACTGTCGCCATAACTAAAAGCCACCAGCCCAAGTTTTCCTCTGCGAATCACGGCTTCGAAGCCGGAGCAGGGGAACTGTGCCGGGGTCGCCTAGCACGCGATCGATGCCTAGGAACTGAAGTATATACCGATATGCATCTCACATTTCTCGATTGGTTGATCGCCCTGCTTTGTGTTGCGGTCTGTTTTATTCCGGCTCTGTTTCTCGCAAAGCGATCAGGGGAAAGCACCGCAGAGTTTTTTGCCTCAGGTCGTTCCGTTCCTTGGTGGCTGGCCGGTCTTTCGATGGTCGCCACAACGTTCGCCAGCGATACGCCCAACTGGGTCACTCAGCAGGTTCGCCAGTATGGGGTGGCCGGGAATTGGCAATGGTGGGCATTTGTTCTCACCGGCGTTTCGACCGTGTTCTTTTTCGCCAGATTATGGCGTAGGTCAGGCGTCATGACGGATCTAGAATTCTATGAAATCCGTTACTCAGGGAAGGCAGCCTCACTCGTGCGCGGGTTTCGAGCTGTCTATCTCGGGTTGTTCTTCAACTGTTTCATCATGGGCATGGTGACCTTGGCCGGATGCAAGATCGCCAACATCCTTTTCGCGATGCCTCCTTGGCAAACCATCGTCATCTTGGGTCTTCTCAACGTCGCGTTCGCCGCCTACTCCGGTCTCTGGGGCGTGCTCGTCATCGATATGATCCAATTCTTCATCAAAATGGGTGCCGTAATCGCCGCTGCTTATTTCAGTCTGAAAGCTGTCGCGGTTCATACCGGCGTCGGGGTTGGAGCGTGGGAGGGTTTGCAAAAAGTCGTCGAATTACTCGGAAACCAACAAGTCACTCTCCAATCCAACTCCCAACCCGTCATGTCCCTCATCGATGGTAAAGGACAACCCATTCTCGACATCATGCCCAATTTCGCCATGAGCGAATTGGCACTCATGGTGTTCATTCTCCCTATCGCCATCGGATGGTGGGCAAACTGGTATCCCGGTGCCGAACCCGGCGGTGGGAGCTACATCGCCCAGCGGATGCTTGCCGCCAAGTCCGAAAAAGATTCTTTGGGCGGAACCCTCTTTTTCAACTTCGCCCATTACGTGCTCCGTCCTTGGCCATGGATCCTCACGGCGCTGTGTTCCATTATTATTTTCCCCGAATTGAAAGATATCCAAGCAGCCTTCCCCGAGGCAGATCCAAAGTTGATTGGTCACGACAGTGCCTTTCCTGCCATGCTCAAGTTCTTACCCGTGGGGTTCGTGGGGCTGATGGTCGGTGGCTTGATCTCCGCCAATTCATCGACAATCCTCACTCACCTCAACTGGGGTTCCTCCTATCTGGTTCACGATTTTTACCGCCGATTCGTCATGCAAAATGCGCCGGAGAAACACTACGTGAACGCAGGTCGCATCTGCAGCGTGTTGCTCTACGTCGTAGCGGCGTTGATCAGCCTCGTCATGACCACTGCACAGGAAGGTTTTGAGGTCCTCATCTCCATCGGTGCGGGTACTGGCCTCCTTTACCTCCTGCGCTGGTTCTGGTGG
>SXGT01790577.1_pt1 | contig 25799 bp, 25 predicted proteins | sample 3176221 | NCBI WGS metagenome assembly SXGT01 (sample SAMN11356862, study PRJNA531348) | freshwater metagenome | isolation source: freshwater sample F1-120 | place: China: Fuxian Lake, Yuxi | collected 2017-12-25
ACCGCCTCGAGACCCTCGAGGACCTGGATGGCCTCAGCTCCGTACGAGGTTGAATCTGCGGTCAAGCGACGCTCCTGTGGCCCCACCTGCTTGTGGAAACCCTGTGGAAAACCAGCGGACGGGTCCGTCCCGGCGACCCGCCACCCTAGCACCGGGGACACCCGTTCCCGTGCCAGTTCGACCGGGTCCTCGGGCCCGTTCCGGAGCCCGGCCCAGGGTCGGGTTCAGCTGCCTGCGGCCTGGGGCGGGAGGACCCGGACATCCACCGTGTGGACGAGGTCCGGATCGCCGCAGAGGTCACCGATGGCGGCACACAGGTCGCGGGCCTGCCACCGGAGCTGCTCGCCCACCGCCGGCACCGACGTCGAGACGACCAGCCGACCATCACGCAGGGTCTCGACCGAACACGACCGAGCGAGACGGGCCCCGACCAGTTGCGACCAGTGCTCGCGGACGGTCTCGAACGAGTCCGGCCGCGCCAGACCCAGCGCCAGACGGACCCGCTCCAGGGACTCACCGACGGTCCGCGCGGGTCGACGACCGGTCGGGAGTGGTTCGATCGCCATCCTCGGACGCTACCGCTGGGCCACGACGGGCACGCCGTCGACGATGCGGACGACGCCGTCGGCCACCACTCCCGGGGGTGCACCGGTGGCCGACGTGATGAACGTCTGACCGGCCGGCAGCACGTCGACCAGCGCCGCCGCACGGTCGTCGTCGAGTTCCGAGAACACGTCGTCCAGGATCAGCACCGGCGCGTCGTCCCGGACCCGGGTCACCATCTCGTGTCCGGCCAGACGGAGCGCAAGGGCGAGACACCGCTGCTCCCCCTGCGATGCGTGCGTCCGGGCGGGCAACCCTCCCAGCGAGACCATCAGCTCGGCGCGATGTGGTCCGACCGTTGTCACCCCTCGGCGGACGTCGTCCGGCCTGGCCGCCGCGAGGGCGTCGAGCAGGCCGACCCCGGGGCTCCACCCGCTGCTCAGCTCGAGGCCCACCATGGCGCGGGGCGACGTCTCGGGCAGCCCGGCCAGGCGGGCATACAGGTTGCTCACGAACGGCAGCAGCCGTCCGACCACCTCGCAACGCCGGTCGTGGAGATCCGATCCCGCCGCTGACGCCTTGGTGTCCCAGACGTCGAGGGTCAGGGCCGCTCCGTCGTCGAGTCGGCCGTGAGCCTGCTTGAGCAGCGAGTTGCGCTGTCGGAGCGACCGGTCCCAGTCCGACAGGATCTGTTCGTCGATCGGCCGGAGCTGCACCACCAGGTCGTCGAGGAACTCCCTCCGGACCGCCGGCCCGGCCTTGACCAGATCCAGATCGTCCGGCCCGAAGATGGTGACCTGCAACGTCTCGAGCAGCTCCCGGCGTCGTTGCAGCCGCTGGCGATTGACCTGCATGCGGACCCGCCCGCGTTCGGGCACGTCGATCTCCACCAGTTGGCGGCGGCCCCGGACATCCACCTCGGCCCGAACCGTGGCCCCATCCGATCCCGCAGCGATGAGGACCTCGTTGGGGACGCCCCGGAACGAACCCGCCGTCGAGAGGAACCCCACGGACTCCACCAGGTTCGTCTTGCCCGACCCGTTGGGCCCCACCACGAGGTTGACCCCCGGAGACCACTCCAGGTCCACCTCGCGATGGGACCTGAAGTTCCGCAACCAGAGTCGGTGCAACTCCACCGAGGCGGCCGACGATCAGGACACGCGGACGGGCATCAGGAGGTAGAGGAAATCCTCCGAGCCGACCGGCCGCAGGACCGCCGGCTTCTGCGGATCACGGGTCTGCAGGACCACCTCGTCGGAACCGGCGACCTCGAGCCCGTCCATCAGGTACTCGGGGTTGAACGCCACGACCAGGCTCTCCCCGCTGTACGTGGCGTCGACCTCTTCGTTGGCCTCGCCGTCCTCGGCGTTCTTCGCCGTCAGCATCAGCCCGTTCTCGGTCATCGAGAGGTGGATGGGGCTGTTGTTCCGGGCCATCAGGCGAACCCGGCGGATCGCGTCCTGCAGGACCTGGCGGTCGACCAACAACTCGTTGGGCATCTCCCCGGGGATCAGCTTGTCGTAGTCGGGGAACTCGTCCTTGATGAGCCAGGACGCCAGGTGGAAGCCCCCCACCCGGAACGACACCTGGTTGTCGGCCAGCACGACCTCGACCTCGTCATCGGACTCCAACGAGCGAGCCAGTTCCTGGAGGGCCCGCGACGGCACGTTCACCCGTTGGCCCTCTGCCAGCACGGTCGTGCCGGGGAACTCCCGGAACGCCAACCGGTAGGAGTCGGTGGACACCATCCGGAGTCCACCGGCCTCGGCCGCCAGCAGGACACCGGTGAGCACCCTCCGGGACTCATCGGTCGATGCCGCACCGACGACCTGCCGCAGTCCGTCGGCGAACTGCGCTCCCGACACCATGACCCGTTCCCCCTCGAGCTCGGGCGGGGACGGGAACTCGTCGTGGGGAATCGAGTGGAGCGTGAACTCCGAGCGACCGCCGCTGATCCTGGAGCGTTCGGGTGTGGTCTCGACCTCCACCGCGCCGGGCTCCAGGTTGCGGACGATGTCGGTGACCAGCTTGGCCGGGAGCACGGCGATGCCGTCGTCGGAGCCGGCGACGTCGAGATCGATCGTCACGGTGAGCTCGAGGTCGGAACCGGTCACGCGCAGTCGGTCACCGCGCAGCTCGAAGCGAAGTCCTGACAACACCCGGAGCTGAGCCTTCGGACTCGACGCCCGGCCGGCGGCGGCCAACGCCTCCACCAGAACGTCTCGTTCGCAGCGGAACTTCACCTGGGCTCGCTTTCCCCACGACTGGTGCTGATGTGGTGTGTCACGGGTGGTCGTAGTTGTAGTGCTTGTGGATTGTGGGAAACCTAGCGCAGCCCTGTACCGGCACGGTCCGTGGGTGCACAGGCTGTCCGCAGCGTCCACAGCTCGGTGGTGCCGGTCGCCGGTGGGCTGTGGAACCGCACCGGACCAGCCCGGCTTCTCCACACGACGTCCTGATCGCGACCATGCTCCCTTCCCCATCGCGATCCCTCTCCCACGGGATCAACTGGTTGCGAGGATCGTCTGGATGAGGCTGGTCACGTCCTCGTAGGTCTTGTGCTTGTCCTTCATCCGGGTCGAGACCTTCTCGTAGGCATGGATCACGGTCGTGTGGTCCCGGCCCCCGAACTCCTTGGCGATCTGGGGGTAGGACAGATCCGTCATCTCCCGGCAGACGTACATGCCGATCTGTCGGGCGTGGACCAGGTCGCGGGTTCGGCTCTTGGAGGTGAGCTGTTCCACGGTGAGTCCGAACATCGAGGCGGTCTCGTTCAGGATGAGTCCGGGAGTGACCTTGCGTGGCTTGGTCGACGCGATCGTGTCGGCGAGGATCTCGCGGGCCAGCTCGACGGTCAGCTCGGTGTCGTTCAACGTGGCGAAGGCGTTGACCCGGATGAGAGCGCCCTCGAGTTCCCGGATGTTGTAGGTGATGTTCGTGGCGATGAAGTCCAGCACCTCGGGCGGTGCGGTGGATCCCGATTGCTCACCCTTCTTCTGGAGAATGGCGAGCCGGGTCTCGAAGTCAGGGGGCTGGATGTCGGTGATCAGGCCCCACTTGAATCGGCTGCGGAGACGATCCTCGAGTGTGGCGATGGCATCCGGCGGACGATCCGATGACAGGACGATCTGTCGTTGGTCCCCATGGAGCGTGTTGAAGGTGTGGAAGAACGACTCCTGGAGCTGCTCCTTGCCCTCGATGAACTGGATGTCGTCGACCAGCAGGACATCGATTTCCCGGTAGCGCTGTTTGAACTCCTGTTGAGTGTTGTTCCGGATCGCCACGAGGAACTCGTTGAGCAGCGTCTCGGTGGAGATGTACCGGATCACGTAACCGGGGTAGTTCTGGCGGATGTAGTGGGCGATGGCCTGCAGCAGGTGGGTCTTGCCGAGGCCGGCCTGGCCGTAGATGAACAGCGGGTTGTAGCTCCGCGCCGGCGTCTCGGCGACCGAGAGCGCGGCGGCGTGGGCGAAACGGTTGGACGGTCCGGTGACGAAGCTGTCGAAGGTGAGTTGGTTGTTCGGGAGGTTCTTGTTGCCGCCGCCGGCGATGATCTGATCGACCTGGTTCGCCTCGCTGGTCGTTGCGTCGTTGGTGGACGACATCTCGCTGTCGAGTTCCACGGAGTCGTGGGCAGCATCCTCGATCTCGACCTCGACGACGACCTGGATCTCGGGGTGTCCCTGGTCCTCGAGTGCGTCCTCGATCAGTCCGGCGAACTTCCGCTCGATCCGACTTCTGGCGACCTGACTGGGGACCGTGATGGTCAGGGTGTCATCGACGAGCCCGTCGACCCGGACATCCTCGAACAGCGACCTCCAGGTTCCGGGTTGCAACTGGGCGCTGAGCACGCTGGAGACGGCGCCCCAGATCTCCTCCGCCTCACTGTTCGGCACGTTCGACCCCTCCTCATTCGTCCACAGGATGTTCCACAGTTGTGGACAGGTCGACTTGGACGTCCGTCGCTGTGGATAACCCGTTTCCACCCTGATTTGACGCGGGTTTCGACGAAACCTAACGGCGATCGTCGCCGCTCGCAAACCCGAATGTCGCACAGGTCACATCACTATGGGTGGTAGTATTTCCACTTCGCGTGGCTGATCACCACGATGTCCACAACGCTGTCGGCGACATCGTGGCGCAGGCGATCCAGTCGGCGAGCTCGTGGACTGGCGTCGTGGTCGGGCTGGACCTATCATCTCGCCGCTCGTTGTCGGTCACCGATCCTGCTGACCAGGCCGGCGTTCGAGCGACCGGACCACGGCGGCCAGCCCAGCCTGTGGCACGTCGTCCGGCACCACCGAAGCGGAGACTGTCGTGAAGCGTACCTACCAGCCGAACAAGCGTCGTCGAGCCCGCAAGCACGGGTTCCGGCACCGAATGTCCACCCGCGCCGGTCGAGCGATCCTCAAGAACCGGCGCCGCAAGGGGCGGCACCGTCTGTCGGCTTGATCGACCGGATCACGTCTCGTGCGACGTTCCGCTCGTTCAGTCGATCCCGTGACCGGGTGGGAACGCCCTGGTTCACCGTCATCCGGTCGTCCGGCCCGCCCGACCCACCGGCCTTGGGCGCCGGCCTGGCGTTCGCGATACCTCGACGCGTCGGGACGGCGGTCCAGCGGAACCGGCTGCGTCGTCGTCTCCGTTCTGCAGCTCGGGACCGGTACCTCGACCGTGGCGGCCCGAGCGGTTGGTTCCTCGTCGTGGTCCGGCCGGGAGCCGAAGCAGCGAGTTATGCCGATCTCGCCGGGGCGCTGGACACCGCCCTCGATAGCTTTGGCCGGATTGATCGATGACTGATAACTCATCGACATCGTCAATTGCTGCGAAGGTGCTGGTCGCTCCGATCCGGATGTACCAGTACGCCTTCGCGGGCCGGATGTCGCCCTGTCGTCACGATCCGAGCTGCTCGGCCTATGCGGTCGAGGCGCTCCAGGTACACGGAGCGATCCGGGGGTCGTGGTTGGCGGTCAAGCGGATCGGTCGCTGTCACCCCTGGGGCACCCAGGGCTACGACCCCGTTCCTGACCCGGTTTCGCACGAACGAGAGCAGGTGGCCTGATGTTCGAAGGGTTCTTCGATCTCGTCGGATCGATCCTCAACTTCTTCTACACGTTGATCCCCAACTACGGGATCTCGATCATGTTGCTGACCGTCCTCGTGATGATCCTCATCACCCCGCTGACGGTGAAGAGCACCAAGTCGATGTTGCAGATGCAGCGGCTCCAACCGGAGATGAAGCGACTGCAGACCAAGTACAAGGACGATCGGGAGAAGCTCAACGAAGAGCTCATGAAGTTCTACCGGGAGAACCAGATCAACCCCCTGGGGGGCTGTCTCCCGATCCTGGCGCAGATGCCGGTGTTCATCATCATGTACCAGTTGCTCCGGGGACTGACCAACCGGGTCGGAGGCACGGGTAGCGGCGTCGGGCAGCTGGCCGGGGAGTTCCAACGCTCCCTCCCGTTGACCCCGTGGATCTACGAGGACCAGAACTTCCGGCCGCTCCACCTCAACCCGGGAACCGAGCTCTACGAGGCTCTCTCGAACACCAACGACATGAACTTCCTGGGTATGGATCTGGCCCTCTCGGCCAGTCAGGCGCTGAAGGCGAGCCTGGTGATCGCCCTCCCCTACTTCTTCCTCCTGTTGGTGATGCTGGTCACGGGCGTCTACCAGAACCGACAGCTCCAGGCCCGGAACAAGAGTGCGGCCACCAACCCCCAGCAGCAGATGATCATGAAGGTCATGCCGTTCTTCCTGCCGATCTTCTCGTTCGGGTTCCCTGCGGGTCTGGCCCTCTACTGGTGCACCCAGAACTTCTGTCGAATCGGAACCAACGCCTACATCACTCGATCCGTGTACGGCTCCGACGACGATCGAGGCTCGACGGATCGCCCGGCCAAGCAGGTCGGGAAGGGTTCCGATGACGGCGGATCGGGGTCGGCGACCGACTCGAAGCCATCCAAGTCCAAGCCGGGGTCGAAGAACGGTTCCAAGAACGGAACGGCACCGGAGTCGACGAAGCCGAAGCCGAAATCGCCCCCGTCCTCCAAGCGGGTTCAGGGCGGTGGGTCTCGACCTGCCGGCCGGAAGTCGGGTTCGGGGAGTGGGCGTCGATCGGGTGAGCCGCGGAAGAGCGGGGAGTGAACGATCCCGCCGTCAGCGGGAGCGAGGACGACCCGGCGGAGCGAACTGCCGGGCCAGACGAGGAGTGAGGTAGCAGCGTGGAGTGGGTCGAAGTGACGGGCAAGTCCGTCGAGGAAGCACAGGAACTGGCGTTGGACGAGCTCGGGATCGACGAGGCCGATGCCGAGTTCGAGGTGCTGGAGACACCCAAGCAGGGCCTCTTCGGCCGGGTTCGGGGTGAGGCTCGGGTCCGGGCCCGGATCGCCCCCAAGGCACCCCGGCCCAAGCAGGAACGGCCCCGCCGGAAGAGCGAAGGTGGTCGGTCGAAGTCGCGATCGAACAAGTCCTCGGGCGGGGACCGATCCGGTTCGGCCCGGGAGTCGGGTTCCGACGATGCCGGAGCCGGTGGCTCCGGGTCGGCCTCTTCGGATCAGGGTGAACCGGCACAGGGCAGGGAACCGAAGCGACAGGCAGCACGATCGACCACGAAGGAGCGAGTCATGATGGAAGCGTCGGAACAGGAGTCGGTGGCGGTGGAGTTCTTCACCGGTCTCTCCGAGGCGATCGGTCTGGAGACCACCGTCACGGCGGAGCTCTCCGAGGACAACGTCCTCCAGATCGACATCGATGGGAGCGAGGTCGGGCTGCTGATCGGTCCGGGACTTCAGACGCTCGATGCGCTCCAGGAGATCGCCCGCCACGTGGTTCAGCGTGAGGCCGACGACCGCGAGTACGGCAAGGTGCAGGTCGACGTGGCCGGCGTGCGGACGACGCGACGAGCAGCGCTCGAGGCGTTCGTCGTCACGACGGCGGAGCGGGCCCGCGATGAGGGCGTGACGATTCCGTTCGAGGTGATGTCGAGCAACGACCGCAAGATCGTGCACGACACGATCGCCGGACTCGATGGGGTCGAGTCGGCCTCGGAGGGCGAGGAGCCCCGTCGTCGCGTCGTCGTCCGACCAGCCTGATCAGCTCGAGGAGCAAGCCGGGCAGGTGGCTCGATCGTGCCGGTTGATTCGGCCATCGACCAGTTCATTGCGGCCGGCGTTCGCCACGATCTGATCGGAGACCCTGAACCAGGGGTTCACATTGCGAACGCCGAAGCGTTCGCCGCGCGGATCGACCCGAATGGCGCCGTGCTCGACCTGGGTTCGGGCGCCGGCCTCCCGGGCCTCCTCCTCGCTCGACTTCGTCCGGACCTGTCGTTGACCCTCGTCGACGCCAGCGCTCGCAGGTGCCGATTCCTTGCCGAGTGGTCTGAGCGGCTCGTCCCCGATGCTCGGGTGGTCCATGGTCGGGCCGAGGCGGTGGCCAGGGACCCGGCCCATCGTCGGGCCTACGATGCGGTGACGGCTCGGTCCTTCGGTCCCCCGGCGGTGACGGCGGAGTGTGCTGTGGGGTTCCTGCGGCCGTCGGGCCGACTCCTCGTGAGTGAGCCACCGGGTGGCGACGACGACCGTTGGCCGCAACCGGGACTCGAGACCCTCGGACTGACCAGCCGGGGACTCCACACCTTGGGTTCGACCACCATCCAGGTGCTGGAACTGGTCCGGCCCGATGACCGGTTCCCCCGTCGTGACGGCCGGCCGGCCAAGCGGCCGATCTTCTGAACCTGTAGGCCCCTCGACGCGGCGGTGCACCACGGGCGTGACCGGCGTGTTCCACGTGGAACATCGAATCGAGGCGGGGTCGTCGATCACATCGAGGTCACCTGGTGTTCCACGTGGAACAGACCGGATCCGTGCTCGGAAAGCCTTGACCTCGCCGACGGGACCGGGGAGGATGACCTACCGCCCCGCCCCGGGGACGGCCAGCAGGTGCTGTGCGAGGAGCAGAGATGAGCGATCCGTCACCTCCACTGACTGGAGCGTGGACACCTGAAACCGGCCCACAACGGGAGCTGGCTACAACGGAGCAGGTCGTTGACACGGATGAGCCCGAACGGACACCAGCCGGCCCGACGGTCGCCGAGTCCGCCGCCGATCGACCCATGTTGACGCCGGAGTCGGCCGCCGGCGGAGCGACATCGGAGCCGGAGCCCATCACCGAGCCCATCTCGTCGGGGAGTGAGCAGCGGGTGATTCCGCCCCTTCCTCGTGTGATCGCCATCGCCAACCAGAAGGGTGGGGTCGGCAAGACCACCACGGCCGTCAACCTGGGAGCTGCTCTGGCCGAGTTGGGGTTCCGCACGCTTGTCGTCGACATGGACCCCCAGGGCAATGCCACCACCGGGCTCGGCATCGACCCCTCGTCGCTGGAACACACCACGTACGACGTTCTGATCCGCTCCTTGCCCATGGAGGACTGCGTCGAGCCGACCGAGGTACGGAACCTGTTCGTGGCGCCCGCCAGCCGGGACCTCTCAGGTGCCGAGGTCGAGCTGGTCGGGATGATGAGCCGGGAGACCCGACTGAAGCGGGCGATCGAAGGTGTCCTCGACGACTACGACTACGTGATCGTGGACTGTCCTCCGTCGCTGGGCCTCCTGACGGTCAACGGCCTCTCGGCGGTCAAGGAGATCATCGTTCCGATCCAGTGCGAGTACTACGCCCTGGAGGGCCTGGCGCTCCTCACGAACAACGTCGAACTCGTGAAGTCGCACCTGAACCCCGATCTGGAGATCACCGGGCTGGTCCTGGTCATGTACGACGGGCGGACCAAGCTCGCCGAGCAGGTGAAGGAGGAGGTCCGAGGTCACTTCGGCTCCAAGGTGTACCGGAATGCCATTCCGAGGAATGTCCGCCTCTCGGAGGCGCCGTCCTTCGGCCAGCCCATCACGGTGTTCGACTCGAGCTCTCGGGGCGCCGTCGCCTACCGGGAACTGGCGCGGGAGGTAGCAGGTGTCTCGTAAAGGTGGACTCGGCCGGGGGATCACCTCCTTGATTCCTGCGGCGAACGACGGCGACGGCGACGTCTCCGCGGCGGGGTATCAGATGGTGCCGATCGAGCGGGTCGTGCCCAACCCGATGCAGCCCCGCAAGGCCTTCGACGAGGAGACCCTCGTGGGTCTGGCCGACTCGATCCGGGAACTGGGCGTGCTGCAGCCGCTGCTGGTCCGACCATCTGGCGACCAGTTCGAGCTGATCGCCGGCGAACGTCGACTGCGGGCGGCCAAGCGGGCGAACCTGACCGAGGTCCCCGTGGTGGTGCGGACCGTCGAGGACGTCGGCTCGCTGGAGCAGGCCCTCGTCGAGAACCTCCACCGACAGGATCTGAACCCCTTGGAGGAGGCGGCGGCGTACCAGCAGCTCATCGAGGACTTCGGCTACACCCAGGAGCAGGTGGCGCAGCGGGTCGGCCGGAGCCGAGCATCGGTGGCCAACCTGCTCCGTCTGTTCCAGCTGACCCCGGCGGTGCAGAAGCTGGTGGGGGAGCAACTGCTGAGTGCCGGTCACGCCAAGGCGCTCCTCGGTCATCCGGATCGTGCCTATCAGGAGGCACTCGCCCGTCGGGCTGTCGCCGAGGGTCTGTCCGTGCGAGACCTGGAACAACTGGTCCGGGAGCGACAGGAACTGGAGCGAGGTCTGGGGGACGATCCGGTCGCGCCGGCCGGGACCGGGACGCCGTCGGGGGGCGAGGATGGACGCCCGAAGCTTCGTCCGCCGGGCCTTCTGGAGCTCGAGGAGCTCCTCGCCGAGCGACTCGACACCAAGGTCTCGATCTCGATGTCGGCGCGGCGGGGCAAGGTCGTGATCGACTTCGCCAACCTCGAGGACCTGGAGCGGATCTACCGCTCGATCATCGCCGACTGAGGCCGTTTCCAGCTGGGAACCACACCATGGACCGGCTGTTCAGGGTTTATCCCCACGTGTGGACAACCCTGTGAGCTACCGAACTCGGGACTAGAGGTAGAGGGTCAGCACGGTCCGGTGGCCGCGAGCTGCGGCCACCGTTCCAGAGCCCGGATCATCGCCGTGGCGATCATCCCGTGCTGCGGTTCGACCAACGCCGGGTTTCCGATCCGGAGGACGACGGCGGGCACGCGCGTCTCCCGAAGGATCGGCGTCCGCTGCCTCGACACGGTGCCGGCGCCCCAGCCCGGCACGGCCGGGAGTTCGTGGACCACGGCTTCAGCCATCCGTCGCCCGCCCAGGGAATCGAAACCCTCGACGCCGAAGTGGGCGGCGTCGAGCTCGACGACCGGACTGATCTCCAGGCCGAGGTAGAGGTCGGCACCCAGGTCGTTGCAGTACGAGGCCTGGGCGGACCAGTCACCTCTCAGCACTGATACCTGGATGTTCGCCTCACCGAGGATGGATCGGACCTCCTCGGCGATCCGCGTGGCCTGGTCGCTGCCGTCCGAACCGATCGCCACCACCAGGTGTTCCAGTTCGCGTCCGCTGGTCCGGAGCCGCTCAGCCTCACGGACGACCGTGACCGTGGTGAGCTCGCCATCTCGGCCCAGTTGTTCGAGCGCATCGACGGTGTCGATACCGCAGACCCGGTCACAGACGAGGCCGGTGTTGCGCTGGAACGCGCTCACCGCCAGTTCGGTCTGGGGGCCGAAGATCCCATCGATCCGGCCCGGGTCGAAGCCGAGATGACTCAACCTCAGCTGGAGGTCGGCGACGTCGTCGCCACGGAGCATGGGTCGCTGGAGGCAGAGCAATCGGGCCCGGATCTGGAAACTGGCTTCGACGAGGGCGGTCCAGGTCGTGAGGTCGCAGACGCCGGTGATGGGGATGTTCCGTTGGCTCTGGAACAGTCGGACCGCCTCGGCGGTGCCATCACCGAACTGTCCGGCATCGTCGGACGACGGCAGTCCCCGGGCCCCCAGTCGCCGCTGGAGGTCGGCGACGTCGTCGCCGGAATCACCTGTCCGGAGGGGGAGCGATGAGAGGGAGATGACGCTGCTCGGGTCGAGGCTGATCGTCGTGGATCAGAGGAAGTCTGCCAGGTCAGCGACGATCTGCTGCTTGCCCTTGCCACCGACGAACCTGGCGACCTCTTCCCCATCACGAAACACGATCATGGTGGGAATGCTCATCACATTGAACGAACGAGCCAGATCGGGCGAAGCATCCACATCGACCTTGGCGATCCGGATGCTGTCGGCGTGCTCGTCCGAGATCTCCTCGAGCGAGGGCGCGATCATGCGGCACGGACCGCACCAGGTCGCCCAGAACTCGACGAGCACGGGGAGGTCCGAGGATCCGATCTCCTCGTGGAATGTGGCGTCATCGAGAGCGAACGTCGGCATCGGAATCTCTTTCTTCGGTCGGCACCCTGGATTGCCGGAACATCATTCCACCAAACGAATTGAAACGGAACGACCGCTCCAACCACCAACTGCCCGCAAACATTTCCCGATGACGACCAGATCGGACGACCGGATCGGACGACCGGATCGGACGACCGGATCGTCAGTGACCCTGCCGCTCCAGCCAGCGCTCCACGTCGATCGCCGCCATGCAGCCGCTTCCGGCGGCCGTGATGGCCTGGCGGTACCAGTCGTCCTGGACGTCGCCGCAGGCGAAGACCCCTTCCCTGCTGGTGTTCGATCGTCCGTCGAACGTCTGCAGGTAGCCGTTCTCGCGGAGTGACAGCTGATCGGCGAACAGGTCGGTGTTCGGTCGGTGGCCGATGGCGACGAAGGCTCCGGTGAAGGGGTGGGTCGTGAGCTCGTCGGTCTCGACGTCCCGGGTCACGACACCCTCGAGCCGCTGGTCCCCGATCAGGTCCTCGACCACCGAGTTCCACAGGAAGGTGAGCTTCTCGTTGGCGAACGCCCGCTCCTGCATGATCTTGGAGGCGCGGAGCGTCTCACGCCGGTGGATCACCGTGACCGATCGCGCGAACCGGGTGAGGAACAGGGCCTCCTCGATGGCCGAGTCCCCACCGCCGACGACACAGATGTCCTGATCCCGGAAGAAGAACCCGTCGCAGGTGGCGCAGGTGGAGAGCCCGTGCCCGAGGAGTCGTCGCTCGGCATCGAGTCCGAGCATCAGTGACGATGCACCTGTGGCGATGATGATCGCCCGGGCCCGGTACGTGGGATCACCCTCCGGTCCCCCGACCCACACGCTGAACGGGGGCGCCGAGAGGTCCAGGCGGGAGACCTTCGCCGTCAGGATCTCAGATCCGAACCGTTCCGCCTGGGCCCGGAAGGACTGCATCAGCTCCGGGCCGGTGATCCCGGTGGGGAAGCCCGGGAAGTTCTCGACCTCGGTCGTCAGCATCAGCTGGCCCCCGGGCTGGTCGCTGGTCGAGGAGGGCTCACCCTCGATCACCAGCGGCTCCAGCGCAGCGCGGGCGGTGTAGATGGCTGCGGTCAGTCCGGCGGGTCCGGAACCCACCACGATGACGTTGCGGACGTCGTCGGTCACGGCGTGATCCTCTCAGTCGATCGGTGCGCCCTCGGCGCGCCGCGTGAACCTAGACCCTGCCACGGACCGGCCGCGACGGCGGGGTCAGTCCCGGCGGCGACTCCAGAGGAAGGCGCCCAGCAGCACGAACAGCGCGCCCATGACGAGGTACGACACCCAGATGCCACCGGGCAGCAACCAGTGGAGGAATCGGGTCAGGCCGACCACGACGATGACCAGCACGGGCACGAGCACGATGACCGCGACCAGAGCGAGGACTGCGGCCCGGCTGACATCGAGCAGGGGGCCGGTGGTGCGGGCCCGGACCTTGTCGACGCTGTCGACGATCAGGTCGGTGACCTGATCGGTCCAGTCGGGCTCGGTCCGCTCGGCGGTGCCGGCGGTGGCGGTCGGGTTCGGCTCTGCAGACGCCATCGCCCGGAGCCTAGAGGCCGCGCCCGGTCAGGGGTGGCTTCGAGGGCCGCCGGTCGGGTTAGCCCTGAGCCGGGCGACCCCGCGCCGACAGCTCGTCGATGCGAACGCTGTGGCGGCCGTCCTGGGCCTCGCCCAGCTCCGTGATCCACAGCAGGACGAGTCGCCCCGGGGCCCCTCGGGTGTCCACCTCGATCGTTCCCCGGACGCCCTGCACCTCGGCCGACGGGGTGAGACGTCCCAGATCGATGGCATCGGTGGACTCGGCGTCGATGACGTAGACGGATCCGCTCCAGCCGTCGTCGCTCGACTGGATCCGGACCCGGTCGACCAGGGACCGGGACTCGAGGACCAGCGCCACGCCCACACCGGTCTTGGCCCCGAAGAAACCGCGTTCGTCGTAGAGCTCCGTCTGCCAGCCCGTGGCCGGGTCGCCGTCGGCGACCGCCGGCGCATCACCGTCGTTCTCACCCCTCGTCCCGCTGCCCTGGGGGTCGAAGGTGCCGACCCGGGCGATCGCCAAGGGCTCGAGCTCCTGGGCCGGGGTCGTCGTCGCCGGCTCGGCTGGGACCTCCTCTTGTCGCGACTCCCGCACCAGGAGTCCGGCCACCGTCAGCGCGGCACCGACGAGGACGATCATGAGGGCGGGCAGCAGCCAGCCGCGTTCGGATGCGGTGAAGGACTCCGGATCCTCGCCGTGGTGGTCGGGGCCCGGGCCCGCCTCGAAGCCCGTGGGTGGTCCGGGGACGTGCACGCTCCCGCCGAGCAGGGCCGCCCGGAAGTCGGCCGCGGTCGAGAAGCGGTCGTTCGGGTCCATCGCCAACGCGACCATCAGGACCTCGGCGAGGTGGTGGGGGACATCGGCGCGCACCTGTCGTGGGTCCAGCGGGGCCGTGTGCAGCCTGGCGAGTGCGACGGCGGCTGCCGTGTCCCCGTCGAACGGGCTCCGACCCGTGACGCACTCGTAGAGCACCACGCCGAGCGAGTACAGGTCGGCGCGACCGTCGAGGTCGACCTGCTGCAGCTGTTCGGGGGCCAGATAGGTGGCGGTCCCCACCAGCGAGCCCTCCTGGGTCAGCTGGGTCTGGCCGTCGGCGACGGCGATCCCGAAGTCGGCCAGCTTCACCCGACCGTCGCGGCACAACAGGATGTTCGACGGCTTGATGTCCCGGTGCACCAGGCCGGCCCGGTGAGCGGCCTCGAGGGCGTCGAGCACCCTCAGCCCGACCCGCTCCGTGGTGGCGGCGTCCAGGGCGCCCCGTTCGTCGAGCAGGTCTCGCAGCGTCGTCGCGTCGAGCAGCTCCATGACGATCGCCTCGCGCTCCCCGTCGCTGCAGGTGTCGAACACTCCGACCACTCCGGGGTCGTTGATGCTCGCCGCCGCCTTCGCCTCCTGACGGAACCGCTCGACGAACAGCGGGTCGGTCGCCAGGTGGGGGTGCAGGAGCTTCACCGCCACCCGCCGGGCGAGGACCGTGTCCGTTCCCTCCCAGACCTGGGCCATGCCGCCCGAGCCGATCAGCCGATCCAGCCGGTACCGGCCGCAGAGCACCAGACCGGAGAGCCCGGCACTGGTCGATGTGATCGGCGCGCCGGGGGGCGCGGATGTGATCGGTGCGCCGGGGGGCGCGGGTGTGATCGGTGCGCCGGGGTGCGTTCCGGCTCGGGTCTCATCCACCATCGGCGACGCTACCGTCGGCGGGCGACGGTGGTCTCGGCACCCGGTCGGTGGGATCGGAACCGGACCCGCCCTCCGGATCCGGGGTGGCGCTGGGGTGCCGGCCGTCGTCCCGGACGGTGCGGCGTCGACGTCGCCGGACCGTCACGAGCCACCACCAGGCCAGGACCACCAGCGAGGCGATCGACAGGGCGGCACCGACCCCCGAGATGGTCGAGGCCTGCACGGGCAGGCGAACGGAGTCGATTCCGACCGAGTCGTCCGGGGAGGTCACATCCACCCGGACCACGGACTCGCCGGGAGCCCGGACCGTGACCCTCAGCTCGACCAAGTTCTCGCCCGGGACCAGCCGGACGGTCTGGCGCTCACCATCGGGGAGCTCCAGTCGACTGCTGCGGACCCGTAGGCCCACATCGACCGGGTAGGGGAGGCCGTTGCGGAACCGGAGCGGGATGGTCGCGTCCCGGCTGGTGAGGACGACCTTGCGCTCCGGGGGCGCCTCGATCCGGCCGAGGAGCTCTCGTGACTCCCCGTCGATGGCGGCGTGCGAGGCCAGACGCACCGCCGGGTCGAGCGTTCGGGCCAGGCTCTGGGCGTTGACCAGGTCCCAGGTCCGCACCCTCGGCTCCACGGGTCCGACGACGCTGCGGACGCCGATGATCCTGGTCCGCGAGGAGCGGTACTCCGCCACGGGGCCCGCCTGGTCGACGACCGTGCGGGGTGCCAGCCCGGCCACCAGGTACTCCCCGTCCACGGGCCCGGCCGGTGGCGGGACCGCCTCGGGATCGGCCGTGAGCGGACCGGCTCCGGTGAGGGCGGGAACGAGCGCGAGCAGCACCGAGGGGTCGATCTGGGGTGGGACGAACAGGACCGACTGCGGACCGGGGAACGAGTCGGTGTCGTCCTCGACGGCGTTGAACCAGTCGCCGCTGAGCTCGGCGGCCACGAGGTTGGCGACGACGCCGGGGTCGAGGTCGGGCTCGAGCGAGAGCAGTCCGAGGAGCGGATCGTCCGCCACCACCGTCAGCGGCGCGGGTGGTGCCTCGTCGGCGGTCGTCGGCTGCCCGCCGGTCAGGACCATGGTGCGGCTCCGGGCCGTTCGGTCGTCGGTGTCGTCGGGCAGGACGAGCCGGTCGACCGGCAGGACGACCCGGGTGGTCCCGAGCGCCGTGATGGCCGGGAGCGCCTCCGGGGTCAGCGTGTCGTCGAGCAGCCAGGTGTGTTCGACCGGCCGCTGGAGCGTCTCGGCCTCGACGACCCGTGACCCGATGGCGAGCTCGTCCTGGAGCACGTCGAGTCCGTTGGCCGTGATGATGCCGCCCACGTCGACCGGCACGTCCGTCCGTCGGATGCTGCGGGCCCGCAGGCCCGGACGCTGGAGCGCCGCGGTGAGGGCCTCGGCGGTGAGTGTCTCGGACCGCCCGGCCCCGGTGAGCAGGTTCGGGCTGATGGCGAGCGAGAGCGGCGCCTCGGGCACGGCCTCGAGCAGGCCGGCCACGTCGTCGAGGGTCGACAGCAACTCGTCGTCGACGACCGACCTGCCGTCCGGCGTGAGCGACGGCGGCCCGTCGAGTCCGAGGGCGAGCGTCACCGACGTCCGGGCCGGCCGGCCGTCCCGGCCCACCGGCGCCGTCTCCGGCGGTCGGACCATGAACACGGTCCGCTCCCACAGGCTGGAACCGTCGGCGGCCACGAGCTCGAGCGAGACCGGGTGGATGCCGTCATCGGGGACCACCAGCACGCCGGTGGCACCGGTGCTGGAGTTGGTGATCTGCAAGGGGATGATCCAGCCGGCCGCCGGGTTCCCGAGCAGGGCCGCCGGCAGTTCGATCGGCCCCTGCAGGACCGACCCCGCCGATCCGCCGTTGGCGACGCGAGCGACCTCGGCCCGGAGGTCCGAACCGCCGCTCAGCCGCCGGTGGATCCGGACCTCCATGGGCGAGTCCGGCGGGACCGCCGTCGTCGGGGCGAACCGCAGCTCGAAGGTGCCGGTCGGAGGGACCGACGGCGACACGAAGGTCACCTCGAGGTCCGGCTCCGCCGGTGCGGGTTGCGGTGCTGGTTGCTGCGCGATCGAGGGTGATCCCCCTGCGGGCAGGGCCCCGGTCGCCCCGACGGCCGCCGCCACGACGGCCGCCGCCACGACGGCCACCGCGAACGCAACGAGGGGTCGCCGGGTGAACGACCCGGTGCGGGATGCCGGGCGTCCCCTCACGGGATCCCGCGGACGAGGACGACGAGGTCGCTCGGGGTCATCCGGAACCCCAGGTGGTGGTAGAGCCGCAGTGCCCGTTCGTTGTCGACCTGGGTGTTCACGAGCAGTCGACTGCAGCGGTGGCGGTCGGCCCACCGGAGCGCGTCCTGGCACAGCGCCGTGGCCAGGCCCGATCCGGCATGCTCCGGGTCGGTCGCCAGGCGCTGCAGGAACGCCTGGGAGCTGCTCCGCCCGGTGATCGCGTAGGCCACCACGACCCCGTCGGACTCGGCGACCCGGAACCGGGCCGACGGGGTGGCCGTCTCGGCGTCGTGCATCGACGCGGCGTCGAGCCGCCAGAACTCGGGGAACGCCCGGTGGTCGACCCGGAGGGCGGCGGGCCGGTCCCGGCGGCGCGCCCGGCGCAGCCGCACACCGACCGGAGGGTGCGGTCGTCCGAGGTCGGAGGACCCCGGGTCGACGGCGAGCACCCGCAGCCGGTCGAACTCCTCGAACCCCAGTCGGACGAACGGTCCGGTCTCGTCCGGGTGGAGCGCCGAGGTGATCACCGATGTGTACCCGGCGGCGGACAGCCGCTCCACGCACACGTGGAGGCTGTCGTCGTGGATCCGCACCGTGTCGGGGGCCAGGGCGAGGTAGGCGATCCGCGGGTCGGCGTGCCACGGGCCGATCCGAAAGCGGTCTCGTCCCACGGTCAGGGTCGCTCGGGAGGTCACGGCGCGGGAGGTCATGGTGCGGATCAGCTCGGCACGCCCTCGGTGCCGACCCAGAGCGTACGGGGCGGGGCCGACCCGGTGGGTATGGGGCGGGGCCGACCCGGTGGGTATGGGGCGGGGCCGACCCGGTGGGTATGGGGCGGGGCCGACCCGCAAGGGGAAACCGGGCGGGGCCGACCCGCAAGGGGAAACCGGGCGGGGCCGACCCGCAAGGGGAAACCGGGCGCCGGGGGCTCCGTCGTGTCCCGGTACGATCGGTCCGTGGGTCCTGAGCGCGTCCGTCGTCTGATCGAAGAGGTCGCGCCGTTGACCGAGGTCTTCGAGCAGGCCGGCCGTCGGCTGTACCTGGTGGGGGGCAGCGTCCGTGACCTCTTTGTTGCCGGGGACGGTGTCGTCGCCGAGGCCGGTGTCGTTGCCGAGGCCGGTGTCGTCGCCGGCGCAGTGACGGGCGACGCGGCGGCGACGGTGGACGGCGACGGCCTCCCGGTGTCCCCCGACGTCGACCTGACCACCGACGCGCACCCGGACGAGATCAAGGCCATCGTGGGGCCGGTCGTCGACGCGCTGTGGACCACCGGCGAGCGATTCGGGACGATCGGCGTCCGCTCGGGGGGCCGTGACATCGAGATCACCACGCACCGGGCCGAGGCGTACCGTCCCGACAGCCGCAAGCCCGAGGTCGCCTTCAGCACCGACGTGCTCGACGACCTGAGTCGGCGGGACTTCACCGTCAACGCCATGGCGCTCGAGGTGACCTCGGCCTCCCCGACGCTGATCGATCCCCACGACGGTCTCGCCGACCTCAACGCCGGGATCCTGCGCACCCCGCTGTCGCCGGAGGAGTCCTTCTCCGACGATCCCCTGCGGATGCTGCGGGCGGCTCGCTTCGTGGCCCGGTTCGGGTTGCGTCCGACCGACGAGCTGGTCGAGGCGGTCCGCAACGGCCTGGACCGGATGGAGATCGTCTCGGCCGAGCGCGTCCGGGACGAGTTGTGCAAGCTCGTCGTGGTTCCCGACCCGTCCGCCGGCCTCTGGTTCGCCAGCGACACGGGATTGGCGATGACCTTCCTGCCGGAACTGCCCGACATGCGACTGGAGCAGGACCCGATCCACCGTCACAAGGACGTGCTGACGCACACGATCGCCGTCGTCGCCCAGTCCGAGTGCCGGCTCCGGGTCCGACTCGCCGCCCTGTTCCACGACGTCGGCAAGCCCAAGACGCGGTCGGTGGGCCCGAAGGGTGTCTCGTTCCACCACCACGAGGTCGTGGGCGCCCGTATGACCCGGGACCGGATGAAGGCCCTCCGGTTCTCCAAGGCGCTCGTCGACGACGTCACCCAGCTCGTGTACCTCCACCTGCGGTTCCACACGTACCAGATGGGGTGGAGCGACTCGGCGGTCCGCCGGTTCGTCCGTGATGCCGGTCCGCTCCTCGAGGACCTGATCGCGCTGACCCGGGCGGACTGCACCACCCGGAACCAGCGCAAGGCGGCGGCGCTGAGCCGCCGGATCGACGAGCTCGAGGAGCGCATCGCCGCCCTGCAGGAGGCCGAGGCGGTGCGATCGATCCGTCCCGACCTGGACGGCGCCGAGGTGATGCGCCACCTGGACATCGGACCCGGACCGATGGTCGGCCGGGCGCTCGCGCACCTGCTGGAGCTCCGGCTCGACCAGGGGCCGATGGACCGTGATGCCGCCCTGGCGGCGCTCGACGAATGGTACGGATCACAGGACGGCACCGGTGGGGGCCGCGACGGGAGGAGCAGCTGATGGCGGGCATCGTGGTGGGTGTCGACGGGTCCGAGCACTCCCTGGCGGCGCTTCGTTGGGCGGCCGTCGAGGCGAGGTTGCGCGGATCGGCGATCCGGGTGGTCGGAGCATTCACCACCCCGTTGATGAGCACGGGCTACGAGGTGGCGGCCCCCGATCCGGACGATCTCCGGGCGGCCTCGGAGACCATGCTCGGCGCCGCCGTGGACGCCACGTCAGCCGACGGACTCCTCGACGGCCTGGACGTGACGGTGGAGTCGCTCGAGGGGCACCCCGGTGAGCGGCTGATCACGCTGTCCGAGGACGCCGAGCTCCTGGTCGTGGGGTCCCGCGGCCACGGAGGATTCGTGGGGTTGCTGCTCGGCTCGGTCACGACCTACTGCGTGAACCACGCCCACTGTCCGGTGGTCGTGGTCCGGGGCTCCGACTGAGGGACAGCGTCTGGATCAGACCCCGAGTCAGATCCCGAGCTTGCGGGCCCGGATCACGAGGGTCTCCGGTACCCACTCGCTGAGGGACGACCGGTGGAGGCTCGTTCCGGCGGTGCCGGCCTGCGGCTCCAGGACGGTGTCCACCCGGAAGCTCGCCCGCGTGAGCGTGGTGAACAGCTCGCCGAAGGAGTGGGGATGGGCGACCCCCTCGTCGGCTCCGGCCCTCCAGGCGATCGGGGTGGAACTCCAGGACGTCCGGGTGAGCGTCGGCGGCTGCTGTTCGGTGTCGTCGTCCTCGAGCATGGTCGCAAAGGGGTGGGGGAGCGACAGGAGGAACGGGGACTCAGGGGTCAGCACCCGGTGGACCTGTCGGACCACCCGGCTCAGGTCCTGCACGCCGGCGAGCGAGTAGACGGAGACCACCAGGTCGACGGCGTCGGCCCGCAGGAAGGCGAGGTCGGCCAGGTCGCTGTGGTGGAACTCGATGCGGACCTCGGCCCGCTCGGCGGCGGCCCGGGCCTGGGCCAGTCGGGAGGTCGAGGACTCCACGGCGATGACACGGGCACCCCGCCGGGCCAGGGCGATCGCCGCGGCGCCGGTCCCGCAGCCCAGGTCCAGCACGCGTCGGCCGTCGACCGAGCCGATCAACTTGGCGAGCTGCTCGTGGTCCAGGTCGGGGCCCAGCTGCACCAGGTCGCCGGTCAGTTCCGTGCCGTGCGGGAAGCTCAGCGGAGGCAGCGGTTCGGGAGCGGCGTCCTCGGCGACCAGGACCGGCCGGCTGTCGAGGTTCCCCGCCGACGGATGCCGACGGACGGTGGTGGTTGGGGGAGCCATCACCGACCATTCTCGCCGTTCCCGGCCGTTCGGACGCGGACCGGTGGTGTGGATCACCGGTGGGATCGGTCCCCCTGCCGGATCGACGACACCGGGGGTACCGTGTCCTCGTGCCGTTCACCCAGTCCGACGCCCCCGCCCGCCCGGGCCGGGCACCCGGCAGCATCGACTACCGGTTCGCACGACGGCAGGTGCTGCGCCGGGTCCGCGCCGGCGAGCTGCAGCGGTCCGAGGTCTGCGACGCCCAGCGCGAGCTCCTGCGGGTGGCGGAGCACTACTCGCAGCGGGCCACGACACCCTGTCCGGTGTGCGGCGAGTCCGAGCTCCGCATCGTCCGCTACGTGTTCGGGCCGCGACTCCCAGCGGGCGGCCGGGCGGTCGCCAGCCGGGCCGAACTACGCAAGCTCGCCGCCGGTCGGTCCGGATTGCGGTGCTACACCGTCGAGGTCTGTCTGGGCTGCCGTTGGAACCATCTCGTGGAGGTGGTTCCGCTCGCATCGAGCTCGGATCCCGAGCCCGTCGCGCCTGCACGAAGCCGTCCCCGGTCGTCCTCCTGAGCCGTCCCGCAGGCACCGACGGGACTCCGGGAGCCCCCTCGGGCAGACTCTCCGGGTCCGACCCCGGTCCGGCGTCCGCCGGACACCTTCTCCGCCGTGGCCTCCTCGACCCCTGAACCCAGCACCGACACCGCAGCCGTGCCCGGCCGCCGCAGCGTCCTGTGGCGCCTCCGGTTCGTGGGCTTCGGGGCGTTGGTCCTCGGCGTGGTCGCCATCGGGGGCGTCTGGACGGCGCTCAACACCCTGAAGCTCCCACCGGAGCGCCGGCCGGTCGAGACCTCGTTCGTCTGCGATTCGACGGTCGAGGCCGGTCAGTGCGGGTTCGACACCGCCATGGCCCGCCTGCGCACCGAGCAGGAGCGTGTCCTCGTGGACTACGAGCAGCTCCCGCCGGTCCTGGTGCAGGCGGTGCTCTCGGCGGAGGACCGGAAGTTCTTCGACCACAGCGGGGTGGATCCACTCGGGATCAGCCGGGCGCTCTACCAGGATCTCCTCGGGGGCAGCGAGTCGCTCCAGGGCGGGTCCACGATCACCCAGCAGTACGTCAAGAACGTCTACCTGACCTCGGAGCGGAGTCTGGACCGCAAGCTCCGGGAGGCCGTCCTGGCGATCAAGCTCGAGCGCGAGCTCGACAAGCGGGAGATCCTGACCCGGTACCTCAACGAGGTGTACTTCGGCCGGGGCGCCTACGGGGTGGAGGCGGCGGCCCGGGCCTACTTCGGCGTCAACGTCGAGGAGCTCGACCTGGCGCAGTCGGCCTACCTGGCCGGGCTCATCCGGTCGCCGGAGACGGCGGACGCGACCCGGGATCCCGAGGTCGCCAGCCAGCGGCGCAACAGCGTGCTGGTGGCGATGGTCGAGGAGGGCCACATCACCCAGGCCGACGCCGACCGGGTCGGCGCGCTGCCGTGGCTGACCGAACCGAGCATCCAACAGGACGGCTCGATCCAGGCGGCCACGATCCTGGAACGGTCCGAGGAGACCACCGACTTCGGGCCGGTCCGCTACGACGACATCGGCTCCGAGTACTGGGTCGACCTGGTCCGCAGGCAGCTCCGGGAACGGTTCGGACCGGGTGCGGAAACCCGCGGGTTCCGCGTCTACACCACCTTCGACCCCGACCTGCAGGAGGCGGCGGTCGAGTCGGTCAACTCGACGGTGAACCAGCCCGATGGTCCGCTCGGTTCGCTCGTCTCGGTCGACGCCGACGGCCGCGTGGCGGCCATGGTCGCCGGCCGTGACTACCAGTCGGCCCAGGTCAACCTGGCCCTGGGGGCCGAGGGCGGCGGTGCGGGCAGGTCGCCGGGATCGACCTTCAAGCCGATTGCGCTCGCGGCGTTCGTCGAGGACGGCTTCTCGGTCGACTCCCGCTACGAGGCCCCACCGACCACCCAGTTCCCGGGCGTGACGGAGCAGGACGGGAGCCCGTGGCGCCCCGCCAACTACGACCGGGCCGACCACGGCGTGGAGACCGTCGAGCAGGCGACCTGGCAGTCGACCAACACCGTCTACGCCGGGATGGTCGACCAGCTCGGACCGGAGCGGCTCGCCAGCATGGCCAACCGGCTGGGCGTCACCGCCGAGCTGGACCCGGTGTACTCGTTGGTCCTCGGCGCCGAGGGCGTCTCGGTGCTCGACATGGCCTCGGCCTACTCGACCTTCTCGAGGCACGGCGTGCGGATCGACCCCTACATCATCGAGCGGATCGAGGACTCCGACGGCAACGTCGTGTTCGACGCGGCAGTGGACGTCCCCCGTCAGCAGGTGATCGCGCCCGATGTGGCCGACACCGTGACGTCGGTGCTGACCGGGGTGATCTCGCGGGGCACCGGGAAGGCCGCCGCGTTCGGCTCACCGGCCGCCGGCAAGACCGGGACGACCGACAACGCCGAGGACGCCTGGTTCGCCGGCTACACCTGCGACCTGACCGCCGTGGTCTGGATGGGCTACGAGGTCCCGCGTGAGATGACGACGTCGAGCGGCGGGCAGATGTCGGGCGGTGCGACACCGGCGCGGATGTGGCGGTCGTTCATGTCGAGGGCCACGGCGGACGACGACGACTGCGACTACGCCGAGGTCGACTACGGCGACAAGGTCCTGAACTCCGGGTACTCCCCGTCGAGGTCGTCCAAGCGATCCTCGCAGGGGTCCTCCGGTTCCTCGAGCGGTTCGACCACGTCGACGACCACTCCGTCCGGCGGCTCCTCGACCTCGGTGCTCCGGTCCACGACGACGGTGCCCAGATCCACCACCACGGCCCCCCGTCCCACCACGCCGCCGACGAGCTCGCCGCCGACCACGGCCACCTCCGGCGGAGGCTGAGCAGGATCTCGGGAATCCGTTCGGGTACAGGGGGATCTGTGCTTGGCACGGGACCCCTCGACGTCGTACCGTTGGGGTGTCGGCCGGCAGCCACAGGGCGCTGGACCAACTGAGGAGGTGGGCCAGTGGCACCATCTGCAGCCATCCCGTCGGCACGTCGGACGGTTCCGGCCGTCCGAGCCACCAAGGTGCGGCGGGGCGACGCACCGCTGGTCATGGTGACCGCCTACGACGCCCCGGGCGCCCGGATCGCCTCGGAGGCGGGGGTCGACATGATCCTCGTCGGCGACTCGGTGGCCATGGTCGTGCTCGGCTACGACGACACGCTCCAGGTCACCGTCGAGGACCTGGCGCACCACACCGCAGCGGTCGCCCGGGCCCGGCCCGAGTGCCTGATCGTCGGTGATCTGCCGTGGATGAGCTACCACGTGTCCCCTCAGGAGACCGTCCACAACGCCGCCGCCCTGATCCGGGCCGGAGCGCAGTGCGTGAAGCTGGAGGGGGGCCGGAAGCGGGTCCCCATGATCGAGGCACTCGTCGACGCCGAGATCCCCGTGGTCGGCCACCTGGGACTGACGCCCCAGTCGGTGCACGCCATGGGCGGGTTCCGGGTCCAGGCCAAGGAGTCCGAGGCGGCACTGCAGCTCGTGGCCGACGCCAAGGCGCTGCAGCACGCCGGGTGCTTCGCGATCGTGCTCGAGGGGGTTCCCGACGAGGTCGCCCGGATGGTGACCGAGGCGGTCGACGTGCCCACGGTGGGCATCGGTGCCGGTCGCCACTGCGACGGTCAGGTCCTGGTGTTCCACGATCTGCTGGGCCTCGAGGACCGGGTGGCGCCCAAGTTCGTCCGCCGCTACGCATCGCTGAAGGGCCAGGCCGTCGAGGCGGTGGCGGCGTTCGCCGCCGACGTGCGGGGCGGTGCGTTCCCCGACGACTCGGAGTCGTACCACCTGTCGGTGGACGAGGCCGAGGCGCTCTCGCTCTACGGCGGCGCCCACTGACCGGCGCTCCGGCCGGCTCCGTCGGTTCGCTGTCACACCCCTGCCCCAGACTGCGGGCGTGACGATCACCGGCCCCACCACCGGCTCAACCGACACCAGCCAGACCACGACCGGGCACCCCACCGACTGGACCCCTGCGGGGTCGGGGTGCCTACACTCTGCGTCGCACATCGCCCGGGCACGTTCCGGGTCCCTGTCCTGCAGGTCGCAGGACCCTGGAGCGCCCGTCGCCCAGGTCCGGAGGGAGGAGTCAGCGTGGCAGTCCGCGCGTACGAGCTCATGATCATCGTCGACCGTGACGTCGACGACGCCGCCAACACGGCTGTCCTGCAGCGCGTGCAGGAGCTGGTCAGTGCCGGTGATGGCACCGTGCCCACGGTGGACAAGTGGGGTCGGCGACGCTTCGCCTATCCCATCAACCACAAGGAAGAGGGCGTGTACTCGGTGCTGGAGATCGTCACGGAGGCGCCGAACCTCGACGAGGTCGACCGGTACCTCCGGCTCGCGGACGAGGTCGTCCGCCACAAGCTGATCCGCCTGCCCGACTCGGAGGCCGCTCGCCGCGGTCTGCTGAGCCCGGCCGGCTGACCCAGGAGGACACCATGGCAAACGGCAACACCGTCGAGCTGATCGGCAACATCACCCGCGACCCCGAGCTGCGCTTCACCCCGTCGGGTGCGGCCGTGGCCAACTTCGGCCTCGCGGTCAACCGACGCTGGCGCAACCAGCAGACCAACGAGTGGGAGGAGCAGGTCTCCTTCTTCGACATCGTCTGCTGGCGCGAGCTGGCCGAGAACGTGGCCGAGTCCCTCTCCAAGGGCAGCCGCATCATGGTCTCGGGCCGACTGGACCAGCGGTCGTGGGAG
>SXGT01183979.1_pt1 | contig 25798 bp, 21 predicted proteins | sample 3176221 | NCBI WGS metagenome assembly SXGT01 (sample SAMN11356862, study PRJNA531348) | freshwater metagenome | isolation source: freshwater sample F1-120 | place: China: Fuxian Lake, Yuxi | collected 2017-12-25
AATGATAAGCGCTGTCCCCGCAGAGGTCAAGTTCCACCTTGCACTACTTCCACTCTAGCAATAGCTGAATGGCAATCAATCACTTTTGTTCGATATTCCGAGAAATAGTAGCCGCATAACACACGCGGATTGCAGATTGTCTTCAATCCGGCAGTGGCAGCCGTAAACATTCAGTGCACTCTGCCAGCAGCTGGACCACGCCTAGTCACGCTGCGCCGCGTGTGCCATTACTACAGCGCAAGAGTACCATCCCAACGTCTGATCAAACTCCAGCTCCAGGATTGGCTCTACATGCGCATGCGCACCCGCATTATCCACCAACCCATCATGTCCGGCTTCCGCTGGTACCTTTGCCGTCTGGTCAAACTCAAGCTCGGGAATTGCCTCCACTGCTTCTGGACCAATCAGCTGCTGTGCATTCGCCTCCACCGGTGGTGAGCGCGCGGGTGCGATTGCCGATGCAGTTGTTGGCTCGCCGACATGCGCCAGTATCTGTCGCACCGTCGCCGGGTCTGATTCCTCCCAGGGATGGTTTCGAGTGTTTCGATTGCAGCACGGCTCAGGCGGCCTTTGGGCCGCTTCTCGAGCTTTGGCCAGCGGCGACCTTAACAGGCCGTCTGGACACCCATTAAGCGCCTTTCCAACTCAAATGCGCTTACAAGTGATCACGCTTGTAAGCGCGCTTGAACCGGCGCTCGGCAAAGGGCTTGCCGGCATCGAAGGTGCGGTGCCAGGCATCCAGGTGGAAATGGGTCCTGTCGCAGGTCATGACGATCTCGCTCTCAGTCCGGGCATCCCAGTTGCCGCGCTTGTAGTGGGTCGAGCAGGCGACACGGGAGCGGGCGGAGGCCGGATCGTCCCGGACGACGCTGAACTCCTTCGTCTTGGTGAGGCTGACCGCGGTGCCGATATCGTCGATGATGTAGGTCCCGTCGTTGCGGGCATGCCGGAAGGTCGTCCGCTCGGTGGCGATATCGTGATGCACCTCGCGGGTCTCACCGCCAGGGTCCTTGATGGTGATCGGCGCCGAAGGGGCCTTGTCGACCGGATCGAAACGGACGCGCGGCAGACCCTTCTCGGAAGTGAGCACCGGCAGCTCCAGCACGCAGCCTTCGCCAGCGACGGTGAGCGTCGTCATCTCCGGGTCTGGCCAGGTCATCGGGAAGTAGCTCGTCGAGGCGGCGATCCGCAGCCGGTGTCCCGGCGGAACGGTTTGGGCGATCTCGTTGAGCTCGACGGTCACGTAAGTGCTCTGGCCCTTCTTCAGCGGCTTTGGCCTTTCATGGCTGTCGCGGTGCGAGAGGTTCAGCAGTCCGTAGGTGATGCGCTCGCTGGTGCCGTCCGGATGGATCGTGTTGAGCCGCACGCAGATATGAGCCTGCGGCTTGTCGGCGGAAAGGCGGAGTTTCACGACCGGCCGGCCGACGATCGTGATCGCCTCGCCGAGAATCTCGCCGTCCCAACACAGCGAGCCCCCGTCGTCACCACGCTGATCGAGCGTCAGCTCCGGCGCAATCTTGCCGAGGCCGTAGGCGCACCATTCGCCGGCGGCGAGGCCAGTTGTCAGTGGCGAGCAGACAGAGCGCGGCGCGCCGGCCTTGCGCGGCGTGGTCCGAGTCAGGTTGTCGCCGGACAGATGGAGCTTCTGCATCTTGATGTTGGGACTTGGCCATTCCGGGAAGCCGATCCAGCGGCCCGGCCGCTCGTCGTGGTGGGGCTTGGGTTTCAAACTGTCCTGAGCCCAGACGCGGATTGTGGGATCATTCTCCGCGCCGTTTTCGATACCTTTGAGCCACCTGTCCCAAAAGCGCTTCGTCTCCTGCAGGAAGTCGATGGCTGGTCCAGGCACGCCATTGTGGGGATATTTGTGGCCCCACGGGCCGGCGATGCCCTTGGATGGCGCGCCGAGGCCCTCGACACAGCGGAATACGGCAGCCGTATAGCCGTCGACCCAGCCGGAGGCGTTGAGCACAGGAACTTCGATCCTCGTGTAGTCCTCGATGACGGAGCCGTGCTTCCAGAAGGCATCGCGCGTCTGATGCTCCATCCAGGTGGCAACCGGGTTCTCCATGTTGTCGACGCGGTGCTTCCACATCTTCCGCCAGTTCTTTTCACCGACGATCTCGGGGTCGGGCGGAAGGCCAAGGATCTGGAAGAAGTAGCCGCCCCAATCCATCGTATCGTTCAAGAGGCAGCCACCCATGAAGTGCACATCGTCGTTGTAGCGGTCGACCGTCGAGCAAAGGGAAACGACGGCCTTAAGAGCCGGCGGGCGGCGCGCGGCAACCTGCAAGCCGTTGAACCCGCCCCAGGAGATGCCGATCATGCCGACAGCGCCCGTGCACCAATCTTGCTTGGCGAGCCAGGCAATGATCTCGAGCGCGTCGTCCTGCTCGCGCTTCACATACTCGTCCTCGATGAGGCCCTCGCTGTCGCCGGAGCCGGCAATGTCGACGCGGGCGGCGGCATACCCGTTGGCGCCATACCAGTAGTGCGTATCGTCGTCACGCACGCGGGTTCCGTCGCGGCGGCGATAGGGGATGTATTCGAGGATCGCCGGCACCGGGCGGGCGGCCCGATCGCGCGGCAGCAGCAGGCGGGCAGCGAGCTTGCGTCCGTCGGCCATGGGGATCCAGGCGGTCTCGACATTCTCGACCACCGCCCGGTAGTCGACCTCGGCTTTGGCTTTGGCTTTGGCTATCTTCCTTTTCATCAATCCCTCAGTGTGAGCTGTGCGGCGTATCCTCCCGCTCTAACGGAAAGGAACTTCAACCCATCTATTGTAAGCGCTAAGCCCGAACTTGTCAAGTATCAATTTGCGCTATCCTCCACCCCACCATTGCTTAGTCAACGATCACTTTTGTTGGATGTTCCGCGAAGTATTTGCCGCGTAACCACGGAAATTACACAACTTCTACAGACCAGCATTGGCAGCCCTAAACGTTCAGGGCGCTCTGCCAGCAGAACCACACCACGCCTACTCACGCTGCGCCGCGTGTGCCATTACTGCAGCGCAGATTTACCAACCCAACGTCTGATCAAACTCCAGTTCCGGGACCGGCTCTGCATGTGCATCAGCACCCGCACCGGCACCGGCTACTAACCCATCATGCCCGGCTTCCGCTGTCAAGTTTGCCGTCTGGTCAAACTCCAGTTCGGGGATTGCCTCTACTGCTTCTGGAGCAATCAGCTGCTGTGCATTCACCTCCACCAGTGGTGAGCGCGCGGGTGCGATTGCCGGTGCAGTTGTTGGCTGGCCAGCCACGTCTCCAAATTCTCACGCACCGATTGATACGCCGCACTCCGTTCCGGCCGCCGGCGTACATACACCACGGCCCGCTTCAACTTGCATTTACTGCCTGCGCGTGTCACCGCCGCACCTGCAGCGCTGCTCATAATCAAGGACCAATCTGAAATTCCAGCAGCCAGGCTCGATGCTCAATAACCACACCCGCGCCCACTTCCACGGCAACGCGCAATTGCGTTGCCGGCGAGTACAACGGTGATTCATGATGTGCTGCCCTGAATTAACCCCTCACCGTGACCATCTCCCGGTGGGAGATGGCACCCCGGGAAGCTACGGCTCTTTGGGGATGCCGGGTAGCAGGTTGTCGTTTATATAGTCCCAGTTGAAGTCGAACCCCAATCCCGCCGTTTGCGGCAGGTCCACATAGCCGTCTGTCCCCATCGGATCGCATATTGATTTTAAGTAACGCGGCGTTCGGTCGTAGTCGTCGTCCAGGTACAGCAGCCCGCGCTCGAAGTACTCGCACGTCTCCTCTGTCGCCGCACCGAGTATCGCGGCGTTGCCGAAACCGCCGACTTGCATCTCGCAGGGCAGCCCGAACGCCTCGTACATGTCGAATGCCTTACGACACGCCATAATGCCTCCGAAGTTGGTGTCGATCCGCCCGATGTCCGACGCCTTTTGCAGCACCCACTCCGCCCTTGAGTAGTGGTACCCATCTGTGAGTTCAGGAGAGCACACAGGTATATCGAGTTCGGCACAGAGGCGGCGGTCGGGCGACTCGGCGATGGAGACGATGCCTTTGGCTCGCAGGATGGTGGGGGGCAGTTGCTTGAGCGTGTCTTGTAACGCAGTCAGATTAAATGGCCGCAGCGACGAGAATGACCAAGTTTAAAAATCGGTGCAATGGTGATGAGGCCCAGCGGGTCGGTCTTTCTCTGAGTCAAGCCCCAATAGCACCGCTACGGGCACCTGGGCCTGGATGGTTTCGAGCAGGCGCGCCTTGGGCACACGGGCGAGTATCCACGTTTTGAGCGCCTCCATTTTGCCGCGCCTCACCAAATCCACTTTGTTGAGAGGCACGATGTCTGCCGCCGCCAGTTGGTCAAGCATGACATTGGAAACAGGGTGTTGCGGATGGGCTTGCTCGGCATCCACCGGAGTACTGACCCCATCTAGCCGTATCAGCGAGCGCACTTCGGGCCGCGTGCAGGTCGCGGCAATCACGCCCGGGTCGGCCACGCCGCGGGCCTCGATGACGATATGCTCGGGCAGCGGCGATTGTTGCACCAGCCGGAGCACGGCTTCCAATAGATCTCCGCGCAATGAACAGCAGATACAGCCGTTGCTCAGAGCTACCGCATCAGTCTTGACATCTACGATAAGTTGCGCGTCAACGTTGAGCGCGCCAAAATCGTTGACCAACACCGCCAACCGTCGGCCATGACGGGATTGCAGGAGGTGGCGGAGTAAGGTGGTTTTGCCCGCGCCCAGAAAGCCCGACAAGACGGTGAGGGGGATAGGGGCGCTCATGCCCACGCCTGACGCAAGACGCGCACCCAATTTCGATACAGGACAGCGGCGATGTCTGCCTTGGCATAGCCGAGTTGCGCGAGCAACTCGCCCACCCGTTGTAAGTCGGCGATGGTGTCGAGGTCGTAGGGCGAGGCCTCTCGCCCAAAACCGCCATCCAAGTCAGAGCCAATGGCGGCGTGGTGGGCGTTGCCCGCCAGTTGGCAGACGTGGTCAATATGCTCGACCACCGTGGCAATGCTGGCGAGGCGGTTACTGCTTTTGTCCGCGTTCCACTCCGGGATGAGCATCCAAATGTCAAACGCCGCACCAATGACGCCGCCGCGCTCGATGATGGCGCGCAATTGCGCGTCGGTGAACTGGCGCTGATGCGGGACGAGCGCGCGACAATTGTTGTGGCTGGCCAGCACCGGCCCCTCGTAGTGTTTCAGCGCTTCCCAAAATGCTTGGTCAGAAAAATGAGTCATGTCGAGCATAACCCCTAACCGCTCCATCTCTTTGAGTAGACGCACGCCAAGGGCGCTTAAGCCCAGCTCGGTGCCGGTGCCGCCGGCATATCGCCCCAACCCGTAATGCGTCGGGCCAATCACACGCAGTCCCGAGCGATGCCAATCGGCCAATTGCGCGGGATGCACAATGGGGTCGGCGCTCTCCATGCTAATGACGAAGCCGAGCGGAGGCGTGGCGTCCGTTGGGTCAGGATGCGCCGCATCCCACACTTCCCATTCGGCGAGGTGGTGATTCAAGACCTCCAACGCCTCGATGATTCGAATCTGCCCCTCGGCTTCTAGCGCGCGGTAGTAGGCGAGTTGGCCTTGCCCCACCGCGTAGCATTGGGCCTGGGAGGCATAGTCGAGGTTCGGATATAGAATGCCGGTGTGCCGACTGAGCACGGTGGCGAAGCACAGCGCCACCCGCCCGCGCCGCATCTCCGGCAAACAGACCGTGTTTTGCGCGCGGCCTCCACCAGAGAGTCCGCTCTCTTGCGCGCGCACGGTGTAGGCCGAGAGGCGCAGGTCACGCCCCCACTGCATGGCGTTCCAGGCGAGGTCGAGGTGTGAGTCAATGATGAGCATGGTCAATATCCCACCCCCCACGCCGCCATCGTTTCGGGTGTGAGGGTGACAATGGTGCGTAGGTGGAGCCAGTTTTGGATATAGGCTTCGACGCGCGGCCCTTCGATGTAACGGCGGGTGATGCGCCGGATTTCTTCCGAGACCTCGTCGGCGTCGCTGGTGTGAATGGTGACGCGGCCCCGCATGGTTACGGCGGCGAAGGGCGGTCGCTCTTCCTGCACCGAGAACGACACACGCGGGTCACGCGCGATGTTCCTCACCCAATGCCGTGTGGCCTGTGTCCAGATGTACACTCGGCCCAGGTCGGGCGAGCCTTCGTAGCGATACCACACCGGGATGGCGTGCGGATGCCCATCGGCCTCCAGCGTGGCCACAACGCCAAGCAACGCCGGGAAGGCACGGTCAAGCAAGGCCAGCCTCTCGTTTGGATTTTTCATGCCGGCCCCCCTCGCATTACAAGCCGCTCTTTTCAACGGCCTTGAACCATGAGTCCGCGGTGGCGTCTATCAGCGCCAGGCCGCCATCCACGAACAAGGTCGCGCCGGTGATGAACCCCCCCAGCGGCGACGCCAGGAACAAGGTGGCCGAGGCGATTTCATCCACGCGGCCCATGCGGCCCAACAGCGAGGCGGATGTTCGCTCCCACTCCGCTTGCGCCGGATGCTCAGGGTTGGGCAACGTGCCGCTGGTCTTAATCCATCCCGGCGCGATGGCGTTGACGCGGATGTGGTGGTGGGCATAGTCAAATGCCATACTGCGCGTCAAGCCCTCCAGCCCTGCCTTCATGGTGCTGTACAGGCCATAGTTGCCGTGCATACTGGCGGTGGAAGAGATATTGACGATGGCCCCGCCGCTGGGCTTCATAAGTTCGACGCCATGCACACTGACCAGATAGGCACTGAGCAGGTTGCTGGCCGATATCTTGTTCCAGCGCTCTAGCGGGCTACTGGCGGCGGTGGCTCCAGCTTTAGTGTCACCGCCGCCCGCACAGTTCACGATGACATGCAGTGCGCCGTAGCGTTCGCGCACACCGTGCAGTAATGTCTGAACAGCGGCATCGTCGCCCAGTTCTACGGAATGAAACTCCGCCCGGCCCCCGCGCTCGACAATTTCGCGGTGCGTGGCCTCGCCCTTGGCCGGGTCACGCGCGGCCATGATGAGGCTCGCCCCGGCCTCGGCGAATTGATGGGAGATGGCCCGCCCAATGCCGGAACTGCCTCCGGTCACCAGCACAATGCGGTCAGTGAAATCTAATGTCAGCATGAATGCATCCTCCTTCAGACTTTCACAACAGCCTCCGCTCCACCGACGCGGCCCAACGCCGTTGAAAGTGCGGGGCGTCGTTGATGCGCACGTCGAGGTCAATGGTCAAATGAAAGTGCGTGGCTGTCGCCTGAATCATCAAATCGGAATTGCCGCGAATGACGTGATTGGGCCGGTAAATGTAATGCACGCTCTGCCCGTGCGCGCTGGTGTGCGCCGGGTCGCGCGGGTCCACTTGCGAGACGACCGAGAATTCACGTCGAATGATGGTCGTATCATCTACCCGATACTCACGCACCGAGCCGATATTGGAGGTCACGCGCCCGGTCAGCACATCGGTGATGACCTGCCAGGTGGGCGGGCGAAGGGCATCGGAGAAGCGACTGACGCTGGCGCGGCTGGGCTGGAATTCGCGCGAGATTGCGCTCCCGTGCGCAGGCACGGTGGGCAACACCAGCCGCGACGGGCGGGAGCTCCCTCGATGAACCTGATTGATGCCCGCATGCGGCGTCGGCCAGACATTGGGCCAATCGGCGCTGGCGATGCTCAACCGGACGCGATTGCCTTTGGAAAATTTCCAAGCCGTGCAATCAATTTGGATATCGAGTTCGTAAACCTCGCCTGGCGTCATCGCTTCGGGCGTCACCAACGATTTGCGCCGCGTGCCGTTCAGCATGCCTTTCGCCACCAAGCGCGACGTGCCATCGGGCGCGACCTCGCTCAGGCTGGCAGCGAAGCCCATCACCGGCGCGGTGGACGAGACATGCAATATTGCATGCGCCCAACCGAAGATGTGGACATCGGCGGCGAGTGATGCGGTGGTGTAGTTGAGCGAGAGGGCTTCGTCAGGCCGCTGGTCGCCGGCCTGACCGAATTGAATCCCGCCTGACCATAGACCCGCCGTCACGCCAACGGTGGGGTTATAGGCATAGGCATCATGGCCCTCGCCCGTTGCATCATCGCTCAATTCGCCGCCTTCACAGAGATACAACATCCGTGCCTGCGCGCCGGGCGGCGGCCAAGCGGATTCCGCTCGCCACTCACCGGCGGTGTCCAAGCGGTCTACAATCGGGTCTTGAAATTGTTGCATGTAAACGGTAATGGGCGGCTCATCCATCACGCCGTTTTGCATCCCTTTGCACCAATAGTCGAGCCAGCGCACCACTTCGGGGAAGTGGTCAATGCGCGGGCCGGGGATGGCGGTGTCCGGGTAGTTGTGGTCCCACGGGCCGATGAGCGCTTTCTTGGGAACCTGCAATGCCTGATACAGCCGAAGCGGCGGATTGGGATACCCATCGGCCCAGCCGCCAATCATAAAGACCGGGCACTTGATGTTGCCGGGGATGTCGCGCACCGAGCCGTGCCGCCAGTAGGGGCCATCGGTTTGATGCTGGAACCATTTGAGGATATACGGCTCGTTGTGGGCGAGATGCTCTTCCCACACCCTCGCCCATTCACCGCCGCTCCAATCGGGATAGGGTGGCATGGCGTTGAAGGCAATCATCATGTTGCCGTATGCACCGACATCATAATACTTACGAATCAGCCCACCGCGATAGTGGCAATCGTCGGTGTACCGGTCATCGGTGAAATCCACCGGGATGATGCTGGTGAGGTGGGGCGGGGCATGTGAGGCCACCTGCAACGAGCTGAAGCCGCCATAGGAGATGCCCATCATGTTCACATGCCCATCGCACCAGAACTGGCTTGAAAGCCATTCAATCGCATCGTAGCCGTCAATCTGTTCCTGCAAAACATACTCATCGGTGTTGATGCCCTCCGACGCGCCCGTGCCGCGAATGTCCACGCGGGCGACGACATAGCCGTGACGCGGGAAGTATTGATAGAAGTCCGCGCGCGTCCGGTTGACCTCGTCTTTGCGGTAGGGGATGTATTCCATGATGACAGAAAATTTGTCCCAGCCGCGTGAGGCTTCAGCCCCATCTGGCATATACAAGTCGGCGGCCAGGCGCACGCCGTCGCGCACGGGAATCATGACGTTCTTGACCAGTTTGACCCCTTCGGCAATGTGGATGGTGATAGGTTCGGACATAGGGTATCTCCTCTAAAGTAGTTGACGTGGGATTGATTCAACCCAACGTTTGGTGAAATGTGTTGCGCCGTTGACGCGCACTTCTAAATCCAGGGTGAGATGAAAGTGCGTGGCGGTGGATTGCAACAGCCCATCCGATCGCGCCTCGATGCGCTGATTCGGCCGCTCAATGACGCACAACGCGCCGCCTCGGGCGCTGGAGTGCGCCGGGTCACGCGGGTCAACGGCACACACCACGCCGTATTCGCGGTGGATGAGGGTGGTGGCGTTGACGCGCCAATCCATCGAGTCGAGGATGTCCACCGAAACGCGGCCCGTCAGGACATCGTGAGTCAGTTGCCAGCGCGGCGGTTTGAGCATGACGGCATGGCGGTCAATGTGGAGTGCGGAGGGCGCAAACATGGGCGGCACAGCGCTCCCCTGCGCGGGCACCACGGGCAGGATGAGACGCGAGGGATGTGTGTCGTCGCGATAGAGCGTATTGATTCCTAACTCCGGGGTCGGCCAGACGTTGGGCCAATCGGCGCTAGCGATGTTCAACCGGATGCGGTGGCCTTTCTCAAATTTCCATGCGGTGCAATCAATCTGGATGTCGAGTTCGTAAATTTCGTCCGGCGTCAGCGACTCGGGCTGGCTGTGCGACTTACGATGCGTGCCGTTCAACATCCCTTTGGCGATGAGATGCGATGTGCCATCCGGCGCGACATCACATAGACTCACGGCGAAACCCATCACTGACGCGGTGGAGGCGAGGTGTAGAATCGCGCGCGCCCAGCCAAGGATGTGCAGGTCTTCGGCGAGTGGCGCGGTGGTGTACACGAGTGAATAGGCTTCGTCGGGTCTTTGGTCGCCCGGCAAACCAAAGCGCAACGCGGAGGAATATAACCCGCCCGTGACCCCAACGGCAGGGTGGTAGGGATATGCGTCACTTCCCGTCATCGAAGCGCTGGCTTGAAGCGAACCGGACTCCGCCAGATACAAAATCTCTTCGCGCAAACCGGGTGCGGGCCAGTGCGTCTCTGCCCGCCACTCACCGACCGTTTCCAGGCGGTCTACTATCGGCGCTTGAGAGTGTTGCATATAGACCGTCACGGGCGGCTCATCCATGATGCCGTTCTGAATCCCTTTGCACCAGTAATCGAGCCAGCGCACGACCTCGCGGAGGTAATCCACGCGCGGGCCGGGGATGGCGTTGTCGGGCAGGGAGTGATTCCACGGGCCAACCCACATTTTCTTGGGCACGTTTAAGAGCGAGTACAAGCGCGGCGGGGAATTGGGATAGCCGTCGCGCCAGCCGCCAATCATAAACACCGGGCACTTAATCCGGTCGGGGATGTACTTCACCGAGCCGTGATGCCAGTACGCATCATCGGTTTGGTGCGCCAACCACTTGAGCTGATAGGGTTCATTGTCGGCCAAGTGCCGCTCCCACACCTGCGCCCAATCGCCGCCCGACCATTCGGGGTACGAGGGCAAGGCGTTGAAGGCCAGCATAAAACTGCCATAGGTGCCGATGTCGAAATACTGGCGCAGTAGCCCACCGCGATAGTGGCAGTCGTCGGTGTAGCGGTCATCGGTGAAATCTATGGGGATGATGCTGGTGAGGTGCGGCGGCGCGTGGGTGGCGACTTGCACGGCGCTAAAGCCACCATACGAGATGCCCATCATGTTCACATGCCCATCGCACCACGGTTGCTCCGCCAACCACTCGATGACATCGTAGCCATCCACTTGCTCTTGCGGTGTGTATTCGTCGGTGTTGACGCCCTCCGAGCCGCCACTGCCGCGAATGTCCACGCGCGCGGTGACATAGCCGTTGCGCGCCAGGGTGTAATAAAACCGCGCGCCGGGCGCAACCTCGTCTTTGCGGTAGGGGATGTACTCCACGACGACGGAAAATTTTTCCAAGCCGCGTGTGGCTTCTGCGCCGTGTGGCATGTACAGGTCGGCAGCCAACCGCGTGCCGTCGCGCATTGGAATCAGAATGTTTTTGATAAGCTTGACGCCGGGCGCTGGATAAAGAATGGTTTCAGGCATGGTCTCACTCCATTCTACACAAGATGTCGGGCGAATGACCGCATCCAGTGTTTTTGAAAACGCTCAACGCCATCTACCTTCACCAGCAAATCAAAGCTCAGATGGAAAGTGTCTTCGGTGCTGGACAGCCGCGCATGAGCGGCGGCAGTGGTGGTGGAATCGCGGCGCGTGACGCGCACTTCATGGTCGCTCACCAACATCGCGCGCGCGGGGTCGCGGTCGGAGGCGGTGAACGCGGCGCTGTAGTCGTGGGCATAGGTCGTCGGCTCATCGGGCAGTGTGCCATGCTGACGGATGACAAATTCCAGTGTGGCTTCGTCGCGCAACGGTTCCCGGATGACGCGCATCTCGGTGGGCGCGGATTGGGTCACATAGCGGGTGAGGGGCATCACTGGCTCGCCAAAGACGGGGGCATCATTGGGATTACCGTTAGGCACAATGGGCAGAGTCAGGCCCGCATTCGTCTCGCCACCCCAGTGAACGGTGTGTTCTGCGGGATAGGGCGAGGGCCAGTAGTTGGGCCAATCCGCGCCGGAGATGGCCAGCCGTAGGCGATGCCCCGGCTCAAACGCCCATGCGGCCACATGCAGTTCCACTTCAATTGAATATGGTTGGCCGGGGACGAGCGGGGTGGGGTCAGTGTGCGATTCGCGGTGGGTGGCGTTGAGGATGCCCCAGGTCACCAACGCGGATGCGCCATCCGGGGCGACATCACTTACCTTGCAAACAACATTCGCCACGGGCGCGGTCGAAGCGAAGGTGAGGGCCACGCGCACCCAGCCCAACATTTCCATTCGCTCGGCCAACGGCTCGGAGGTGAACACAAGCGAGTGCAGTTCATCGGGCCGTTGGTCTTCCGCCGGGCCAAGATACGGGCCGCCGCCCAGCACGCGGTGGTCGCGCCGACAGTGGCTTTGTAAGTGAACGAGGCGTTTCCAGCGTATGAGGGCGTTGGTTGTAATGTTCTATTTGGGCCAAGATAGAGCGAATGATTGTGAGCGCCCGGCAAGGGCCAATTGCGCGCCTCACGCCAATAGCCTGACGTAAACGCGCGGTTGCGGCTGGGTGGGTCATACTCCTGCATGTACACGGTGAGCGGCGGCTCGTCCATGATGCCGGTGTCCACGCCCTTCAGCCAATGGTCGAACCAACGCACCGCCTGCGCCATGAAATTGATTTTTGGGCCGGGCAGGCCCCAATCAGGGAAGACGTGCTCCCACGGGCCAATCAGACACTTCTTCGGCGCTTGCAGATGTTGAAAGACGCGCATCGTCGAATTGCGATATACATCCATCCACCCGCCGATGATGAAGACCGCGCACTGCACACTGCCGTAATCCGAACGCAACGACGCGGGCCGCCAATACAGGCCATCGGTTTGATGTGCGAGCCAGTTGAAGTGATAGGGCTCGTTGCACTCCAGATGTTGTTGCCAGAGTTGCATCAACTCCGGGCCGACGCTCTCATGCGGGGGCAGGGCGTTCAGGCACACCATCATCGTCGCCCAAGTCGGCAGGTCGCACAGCGCGTGCAGAGCGCCACCGGTGAAATGCACATCGTCGGTGTAACGGTCGTCGGCGGCAAAGAGCGGGATGACAGCCTTGAGGTGTGGCGGCCGGTGCATCGCCACTTGCAGGGCGGTGAAGCCCGAATAGGATGTGCCAATCATCCCCACATTGCCATTGCACCACGCCTGCGCCGCCACCCACTCCACCGCGTCGTAGCCATCGGTCTGCTCAATCAGCGAGTATTCGTCGGTCACCACGCCCTCCGAGCCATCGGTGCCGCGCACGCTGAGATGCAAAACCACAAAGCCATGTTGGGCAAGATAGTAAAAGACATTGCCGCGCGCCAGCGTCCGCATGTCGGAGGAACGATATGGGTCGTAGTTGATGATAGCCGGGAAGGGGCCGTCACCAGCGGGATGCCAGGCCAGGCCAAACAATCGGATGCCATCGCGAGCCGGGATGCGATGCGTCTTAACCGTGACTGGGTACGTGGGCGCTGACGTTGGGCCGGGCAGAGGATGCGTCATTGAATTTCAATCTCCAGTCGGGTTTGTGGGGCCGAGCGAGTGCGTTGCAGGACGGTGAACGACAGCGTGAGGACGATGCCGGCCATCGCGGCATAAAGCGGCCAGGTCGGGGCGCGTTCGTAGAGCAAGCCCGCGATGTAGGGCGACAGGGCCACCGCGGCTTGAGTCACGGTTTGATAAAAACTAAGGCCTAGGTGCATCTGCGCGGGTTCGAGGGTGTGGGCTAAGCGCCCCACCAAGAGCGGGCGCATGAGCCAATGCCCGCCGCCGATGAAGTAGGCGAGCGCCGCCAGCCAAACATTGCTCGTCAACCAGAACAAGGCCAGCGCCGCCAGCATCATCACCTGACTTAACACCAGCGCGCGGTTGCCTTCCGTTTTCATCCGGCCAAAGAGCCAGGTGAACAAGGTGACGCCCGCAATCGCCGCCGTGCCCATTTGCCCAATTTGCCCGAGGCTAAAACCGCGCACTTCTTCCAAATACTTGGGCAACAATGCCTGACCCAGGTTGAGGATAAAAAACAATAGGAAGATAAAACACATCAGCCCGACGAAAGCGCGGTTACGCCACAGCTGTTTAAGATGGTGAGTGGCCGGGGTGCGCTCGTGGGGCTGGTCGCGCAGAGGGATGAAGGTGAGGGTGGCGAGGCCAAATAAGCCCGCGGCGGTGGCGTACACCGCGCGCAAGCCAAAATGTTCGCCAATCCAGCCGCCGATGACGGGCGCAAAGATACTGCCCAGCCAGAACGCGCCGTACAGCGTGGAGATGACGTATTGCTGGGTGCACGGCGTGGCGCTGGCAATGATGTAGCTCTGAAACGCGGGAAAGACAAAATTAGTGAGATGGTAAACTGCGTAAGCGACTGCGAACCAACGCCAGTCGGGGGCGAGAGCCATGATGCCCGTACACCCCGCCGCAACCGCCCAGCCGATGACCATCAGCGGTTTGCGTCCCAAATTGTCCGTCCACATCCCTAGCGGCACATAGCCTAGCGTGACCACCAGCACGCTTAAGCCCAGGGCGATGCCGATTTGCTCGGGCGTGGCTTTTAGTTCCGTCAAATAAATCGGTTGAATGTAGAGATAAAGGGAGCCGCCGAATCCCCAGAGCAGATTGTTGATGAACAACAACCACTGGTCACGGGTGAGGGCGGGCAGGAAATAACGCATGGGCATTTAGGCTGACAACAGTACCACTGGTCCGATGCGCGCTGACTGATACGCCACCAATGCAATCTCCAGCGCGCGCAGGCCATCCTCACCGGAGGCGGCTGGCGCGGTGAGTGTGCCTTGTCGAACACACTGGATGAAGTATTGCACCATCGCCGCGTCCACATCCACGCCGAAGGGTTCAAGGTAGACGTTTCGGTCTGCCGCCGTTTCGATCACCACCTGCAACGCCTGCCGTCGGTCATCCACTGACAGCACCCCGTCCGTGCCCACCATTCGCAGATAGAAACCGTAATGATAGGGATTGCGCGATGAGAATGACCAACTGGGTTTCACGCTGGCCGTCGCCCCGTTCTGAAACTTAACCAGGAGTTGAGCGCAATCCTCGACAGGGAGGTGGGGTTGGATGCGCCTGCCCGTCTCAGCGAAGATGCTTTCCACTTCTGCGCCCAGCACGAAGCGCATGGCGTCGGTGACGTAAACGGAGTGGTCAATAAGCGCGCCGCCGCCCGCCTGAACCGGGTCGGTAATCCACTCCGGAGAGTTGGCGGGCCGCGTCCCGCGGTTGCCGCCCACGATGCCGCGCACCGCGCCGATTTCACCGGCGGCAAGCATCGCCCTCGCCTTTTGCACCATCGGGTAGAAGCGGCAGACAAAGGTCAGGTGCAATTGCACGCGGATTTCCCGGCAGGCGGCAACCATCGCTCGCGCGTCACCGGCGGTGGTGGCGATGGGTCTTTCACACAGCATGTGCTTGCCCGCGCGCGCGGCGGCCACGGTCAGGGGCGCATGCTGATTCGTCGGGCTACAGACTACGACGGCGTGAAGGTCTTCACGAGCGAGGAGTTCCTCAACCAAGGAATAAAAATGCGGCGCACCAAAGCGGTGGGCGAACGACTGGCCGCGTGGCGCATCAGAGCCGTACACAGCGGCGACTTCGACGCCCGGCATCTGCGTCAGCACACGCGTATACGATGCCGCATGATAGGCATGAGCGCAACTCAGGAAGCCAAGGCGGAGGGGAAGGGCATTCAACGCCAGTCTCTAATTCACAGTCTGCGGGTCAATGGCCCCGCCCGCGCGCAACAACTCCAACGCCGCGAGCGCGACCCGGAGGGCCGCCAGCCCCGCACTACCGGAGATGGGGGGCAGGCTCCCGTTTTGAACACAGCGAATAAAGTCGGGGGCCGGGGTGATGAACGAATCTTCGCCGACCATTAGCTGTTGGCTCTGGCCTGTCGTGTCCGTGACCAGTTACATAGAGGCGACGTCATCGTAATCCCAGTGCAATCACGCCAGCGTGCCAACCAAATGGGTGCGGGCAATCAGGCCGTGCGCGCGGGTGCGCCCAACTGGTTTCCACCACACCCAGCCCTCCATTTTCAAAATGCAAACTCACTTGATCGTAGCGGTCATCGCCGCTCGCGTATACCCGCGACACCCGCTCGCCGAACAGCCAGAGCAGGTAGTCGAAACTATGAAGGGCCTAATCCAAAACCGGGCCGCAGAGCAATTGCCAGGCCATACACAGCCGACCCAAAGCACCGAGGTCCAGCACGGCTTTCGCCTGGCGATGGTCTACTTCGTAGCGCGAGACGTGGGCACTCATCAGGGTCACCCCCGCCACCTGCGCGGCCTGCACCATCGCCTCCGCCTCGGCGATGGTGCGAGCCATGGGCTTTTCACACAAGACATGCTTGCCCGCGCGCAGGGCGGGGATGGCGATGTCGGCGTGCGTCGGCGTGCAAATGCTCACCACCTTCACGCCGCGTAGAAATTTGTCAAGGTCAACGACGGCATGAGCGCCATACCGTTCGGCGGATAACGCGGCACGTTTCAGGCTCCGGCTTAACACACCGGGCAGGCGCACGTCGGGTTGAGCGGCATAACCGCGCGCGTGCGCCGCCGCGATGTACCCAGCGCCGATGCGTCCGGCGCGGAGCACCCTCATACCCCGTCCCTGGGCACGGCGAAATGCCAAGTCTTGCTGAACACGCGCGTCTGGCCCTCGAAAGCGTCCAATACATTGGTCACGTGAAAATGAGACGCGTCCGCCGACATAACGCTTTTTGTTTCTACTCGCGTTTGCCACTCGCCGCGCCCGGTGCGCGTCATCCACTCACAGGTCACGCTCGCCGAAAGCGGGTCACCCTCGATGAGGCGATAGGTGGTCGTGTCGCTATGCTCGTTTTCTACCCCATTCCCGTTGGCAGTGATTCTGACGCCGTCGCGGGTGTGGTTGGTGAGCGTGGTTACACCGGTCACCACCTCACGATGAATGGTGCGTGTGCGCTGACTGCTGACCAACGTCTCGCGCTGAAGCGGCGGCGCAATTTCCGGCGGCTCGAAGGGGCGCAACCGTGAATCCTCAGGTCGAGGCGCGCGGATGGGCAACAATAAATGACTGTCCCCGCCAGTGAAGAGCGTCAGCTTCACAAGCGTCGGGGAAGGCCAGGCTTGCGGCCAATAGGTGGGCGAGACCGCCACCCGCCAGCGATGTCCGACGGCGAGGCGATGCCCAATGGCGTTAAGGCGCACGGTGACTGTGTAACGCTGGCCTGGCTCTAGCGGCGTGGGGTGTTCGTGACTCTCACGATGAGTCAGATTGAGCAAACCCCAACTCACACGGGTGGAGGCTCCGTCCGGCGCGACATCGCACAAGCGCACGGCCAACAGCGCGTTGGGCGCATCCACCGCGATGGTGAGTGTGACCTCAGGAAAGCCGAGCACTTCCTGTGGTCTATCGAGCGGGGATGAATCAAAACACAGACACAGGCCGTCCTCGGAGCGTTGGTCGGGCGGCATGTCGCCCGGCACGCCAAACGGGCACCACTCGCCAGAACTTAAACCATGAATCTGAGAACTGCTGAGGTAAAGGGGCGATCCAGATGATGATTGCGTTGAGAGGCCGTCATTGGTAATTGGTAATTGGTCATTGGTGATGGAGGTTGAGGGCCAGGTGGGTTCGGCCACCCAGTGCCCCGGTATTTCGGTGTGATGGATGGCGGGCGGGTGGCTGTCTTGTATCCAGGCGCGCAACATCGGCTCCGTCATCACGCCTGTGTCTATCTCCTTTAGCCAGTAATCCCACCAGCGCAGACACTCCTGCATAAAGCCGATGGCTGGGCCAGGCACACCTTCCATCGGATAAGCATGGCCCCAGGGGCCAATCAGCCCTCTCTTGGGGCAGGTCAACCCAGCGAGCAGGCGCGGCACCGAGTTGGTGTAGGCGTCCGCCCAGCCGCCGATGGCGTAGACGGGCGTGACTATGTCGCTGTAATTTTCAATGACTGAGCCATGCTTCCAAAACGAGTCGCGGCGCTGATGAGTCAGCCACGCTTCCACATACGGCGGCGATTTTTCCATGCGCTCAAACCACATGTCGCGCCAGCGGTTGCCCACTAAGCGCGAGTCAGGGGGGCGGGCGTTGAAGGCGAACATCGTCGAGGCCCACCTCAGCATTTCGGAGGCCAGCACACAGCCGCCCATGTAATGCACATCATCGTGATAGCGGTCATCGGTGGAGTAGAGGGTGATGACGGCGGCTAGGGCGGGCGGGCGGCGGGCGGCAATTTGCAGGCCGTTGAAGCCACCCCACGACTTGCCCATTATGCCGACCTTGCCCGTGCACCAAGCCTGCGCCGCAATCCACGCAATCACCTCCAGCGCATCGTCCTGCTCCTGTTTGAGATATTCATCGAGCAAAATACCATCCGAGTCACCACTGCCCCGCACATCCACCCGCACGCTGGCGTAGCCGTGCCCGGCAAAGTAAGGGTGCATGATGGCATCGCGCATGACGGTGCCATCCGTTTTGCGGTAGGGGATGTATTCGAGGATGGCCGGGACGGGATGTTGCTCGGCATCCACCGGCAACCAGATGCGCGCGGCGAGGCGCGTGCCATCGGCCAGCGTTATCCAGGTGTTTTCAATTTCACGAATGGGGTGAGGGAAATCAGTCTTGATTTGCATGGTTTTAGTGAAGTTTGCCTCGCGCCGCTATCGGCCAGACCGCTTCTACGCGCCCGTCCCGCACGCCGTATAGAGCCTCGTGCAGAAACACAGTGGCATCGCCGTAGCCGACGATGAAGTTGAAGTGGTCGCCGAGCTTGACTTCGGGGATGGGTGAGATGGTGGTGATGGTGAGGTGTTCCGCGGAGGCGGAAATGTCTTTCACCTGATTTAGCCCAATGGCTTTTGGCATCCCGGCCCACGTGGGCAGTGACTTGAAGCCCGCATCGAAGATGAGGCGTTCGGGCGCGGGGTGACTGGTGACTTGGGTTTGCACAAACAATGCCGGAGCAGTGCCGGTGTCGGCGGTCTGGTAATACAAATCCCCGAAAATTCCACCGCCAGCTTGAATTTCAGTGATACCCGGCAGGTCAGCGGTGACTGCGTGGGTGGCGCTCCCTCCGGCGCTGACGATGTCCACCGGTAGTCCAGCCGCTCGACACAATTGCGCGGTGTCGGTGAGGCGTTGCACCGCGCGTTCAATCTCTGGGCGGCGCGCGGCCAGCGGTTCGGTGGTGGCCATGTGGCCCTCCCAACCCATCAGGCCGCGAAAGCGCAAGCCGGGCGTTTGGGCCACGCACCGCGCCAACGTCAGCGCGGGTTCGCCAGGCAAGACACCAGCACGCTCCATCCCCACGTTCACCTCCACCAGCACGCCAATCTCCATCCCCCCCGCGCGCGCCGCCTGGCCCAGCGCTTCAACATTGGCCGCGTTATCCACCGCCACTTTGACATCCACGCTCCGGCAGAGTTGAGCAAGCCGCGCGGTCTTATTTGGGCTGACGATTTGGTTGGCGATGAGGATGTCCATTATCCCGGCCGAGGCCATCACTTCGGCTTCGCTTAATTTCGCGCACGTCACCCCAATCGCTCCGGCGCGCAAGGCTTTATGCGCGAGGGCCGGGACTTTGATGCCTTTGCTGTGTGGCCGCCACTGAACGCCCGCCTTCTTAAAGCGTGCCGCCAGATAGGCCAGGTTGCGGTCGAGGATATCGACGTCCACCCACAGGCAAGGCGTGTCCACCTCAACCAGAGGGCGGCCAATGTCGCTCATGCCGGCTTCCAGTTCCCGCGTTGGTTGTCACGCACGCGCGACCAAAAGTGGCAGGCGGCGCTATGCCCCGGTTCGATTTCCTCCAACGGTGGCGTCTCGATTTTGCATCGCGCCTCCGCAAACGGGCAACGGGTGTGGAAGCAGCAACCGGGCGGCGGATTCTTGGGGCTGGAGATTTCGCCCGCCAACAACAGGCGGTGGTCGGCCCTGCGCTGATGCGGGTCTGGCTCGGAAACAGACGCGAGCAGGGCCAGGGTATACGGGTGCGCGGGCGATTCAAAAATGCGAGCCTTGTCACCCAACTCCACCACCTTGCCGAGATACATCACGGCGATGCGATCGGCAAGATAGCCAACGACGTTCAGGTTGTGCGTGATGATGAGATATGTCAGCCCCAACTGCTGGGCTAGGTCTTTCATCAAGTTGAGGATGCTGGCCGCGACCGAGACATCCAGCCCGGAGGTCGGCTCGTCAGCCACCAGGAATTCCGGACGCAGGGCCAAAGCGCGGGCAATGCCCACCCGCCGCGCCTGTCCGCCCGAAAGTTCATGCGGAAATTTCAGGGCCTGCTCATCGGACAAACCCACCATCTCCAACAACTCGGGCACGCTGTGCTGTTGCGCCGCCGGGATATGGTGGATGGTGTACGGCTCGGTGAGCAGATAGGAGACTCGCAGGCGAGGGCTGAGGCTGGAGTAGGGGTCTTGAAAAATCATCTGCATATAGGCGCGCAAACGGCGCAAGACCTCCCCGCGCGCGCGCGAAATATCCTGCCCTGCATAACTGATTTGTCCACCAGTGAGGGGCGCGAGGCGCAAGATGGTCTTGCCCAGCGTGGTCTTCCCTGAACCGGATTCGCCCACCAGCCCAATTACCTCCCCGCGCCGCACGTCGAACGTCACCCCATCCACCGCGCGCACCGCGCCACGTTGGCGTCGGGTAATCTGCTGGACAAGGTTGAGATGGTCGTAAAAATAAGTGGAGACATCGCGCAGTGAGACTAAGGCCGTGTGCGAGGCATTGGTCTGAGCCGTCTGCGGTTCGGCTGTTACCAGTTTGGCACCGGCGACGGTTTGGGTTTGGGGTTGGGCCTGATAGCCGGAGGCCGCATCGTAAATAAAACACCGCACGCCATGCGACCCGGTGTGCTTATAATCCGGCTCGCGCTCGCGGCAAACATCTTGGGCGAAGGAACATCGGTCTACGAACTTGCAACCGAGCGGTAGCATGGAGAGGCTGGGCACGCGGCCAGAGATGGTGGCTAATCGCTCGGCATAATTCAGCCGCGAGGGGACGGACGCTAACAGCGCCCGCGTGTAGGGATGTTGGGGCTGGTCGAAAATCGAGACCACATCGCCTTCCTCCACCACGCGCCCGGCATACATCACCACGACGCGATCACACACCTGCGCGACCACGCCCAAATCGTGGGTGATGAAGACGATTGCCGTGTTGTGTGCGCGCCGCAGGTGTTTGAGCAGTTCGAGGATTTGAGCCTCCAGCGTCACATCCAGCGCCGAGGTCGGCTCATCGGCGATGAGCAGAGCGGGGCGGGCCATGAGCGCCATGGCGATCATAATCCGCTGGCGCATGCCGCCTGAAAACTGGTGCGGGTAGTGCTTGAGGCGTTCGGTAGCGTCGGGGATGCCGACTTGCGTAAGCACCTCCACCAATTGTTGGCGCAAGTCGTCGGAGGCCAAGATACGTTCCAGGTGCGCGCGTGCCACATCGGCCATTTGCGTTTCGATGTCAAAGACCGGGTTGAGGCTCGTCATGGGATCTTGAAAAATCATGGCAAGGTCGCGCCCGCGCATCTTGCGCAATGACTCTTGGCTCAGGTTCACGATGTTGCGCTCGTCAAAGATGATTTCGCCCTGCGTGATTTCGCCATTGGGCGGCAGGAGGTGCAACAGGGTAGAAGCCACGGAGGATTTGCCACAGCCCGACTCGCCCACAATTGCCACGACCTCCCCGGGGCGCACGCTAAAGGTCACATCGTGCAAGGCTTTTAATTTTCCCTTTTGGGTGTGATACACCACTTCCAGCCCGCGCACATCCAGCACCGTTTGCGTCATCACGCCCTCCGCGCGCCGGCCAGTTTCGGATCGAGCAGGTCGCGCAATGTCTCGCCGAACAGCGTAAAGCCGAGGGTAGTGAGCATCAGCGCAAAGCCCGCCCACAGCACCGGCCACGGCGAGTTGCGGATTTTGCTGAACCCGTCGGCCAAGATGACGCCCCACGAGGGGGTGGGCGGCTTGACCCCGAGGCCGAGGAAGGACAATCCCGCTTCAAAGGTGATGGCGCTGGGCAAATCCATCGCCAGCAAAATCACCAACGGGGCGAGGATGTTGGGCAGGATGTGCACCAGGATAATTCGCGCATTGCTCGCGCCCAAAGCACGCTCAACCTCGATGAAAGGATTGTCCTTGACCGAGAGCACTTGCGCCCGCACCACGCGGGCATAGCCCGGCATAAAGGCGATGACGATGACGATGATGACATTGGTGGTGGACGAGCCGAGCAAGGCCAACAGGGCCAAGGCCAAAATGACCGCGGGGAAAGCCTGCATGCTGTCGGTCAAAACCAGAATCACGTTGTCCACGTTGCCGCCCAGGAAGCCCGCCACAAGGCCCAAAATCAACCCGCCTGTTACCGCCCCCAGCACGGCCGGAAATGCCGTCCCCAACGCGACCCGGGTCCCGAACAGCAACCGCGAGAGCAGGTCACGCCCCAAGTGGTCGGTGCCCAACCAGTGCGCGGCCGAGGGGCCTTGGAGCCGATTGGAGATGTCTTGTTTGGCATCGCCATAAGGTGCTAAGGCGGGCGCGAAGATGAGGATAATAATGAGGGCCACGACGACGGTAAGGCCGAACAAACCGGAGGGTCGCCGCGCGACCTCGCGCAATAAGGCGAGAACATTGGAAATGCTGGAGCGGATTTTGCGACCCCAGACTGAGGTGGTGAGAGTCGTCATGTGCGCGTCCCCTCAGATCGAATCCGTGGATCGAGATAATAATAAGACAGGTCAGCGAGCAAGTTGGCTAGTACAAAGAGGAGCGCGGCCACCAACACGCCGCCGCGCACGATGGGATAGTTGCGGCTGGCAATGGCATCGAAGATTAAACGCCCCAAGCCAGGCCGCGAGAAAATGACTTCAACAAAAATGGCACCGCCCAGCAAATTGCCCAAGCCCACGCTAAAAATTGCAACGGTGGGGATAATGGCGTTTTTGAGAGCGTACTTGTAAAAGACAAGGCGCTCGTGTAACCCAAACGCGAAGGCTGTGCGGATGTAGTTGGCATTGAGCACCTCCAACACGCTGGCCCGCACCAACCGCGCCAGATATCCAATCCAGGTAATGGCCAGCGCGACAGCGGGCAGGATGAGGTGTTGGGCATAATCCTGCGGGTCGCTCAACTCGCCTGCGCCGATGGCGGGTAGCAGATCCAGTTGCACGGCAAACAAGAGCAGTAGGAACAAGCCCGCGACGTAGGAGGGCAAGGTAATGCACGCCACCGAGAAGATACCGGTGAGGCGGTCCATCCAGGAATTAGTCCGGGTGGCCGAATAGACTCCTAAAGGGATGCCGAACAGGCCCGCCAGCCCCATCGCGGCCATGGCCAGCGCCAGCGTGTGTGGCAACACGCCCGTAACTAATTCCGCCACCAGCTTGCTGGTCACAAAGTCGCGCCCGAGGTTGCCTTGCGCCGCCCGCGCCACAAAGTTAAAAATTTGCGTCGGCACCGGCAGATGAAGTTCCATTTCTTCGCGGACGCGTTGCGACATCGTAGGACTGGCGCGTGGCCCGAGGATGACGCGCACCGGGTCGCCGGGGATGAAGTGCACCATGGAGGCCAGGAAGACCATGGCGATGAGGGCCACCAGCATACTCATCCCAAAACGTTTGAGCATATAGTGAACCATTGCATTATCTCCACGGGTGGCAGACCCTAAGGATTTCTGCAAACTTTTGTTGCACAAACCCTTAGGGTCTTGCGGCAGTTGGGGTGATTACTTCGTGGTCACGGCCCAGGCAATCCAACGGCCATTGGGCTGAATCGGCACATTCAAGCTAGCGCGGCCCACGTAGAAAAACGACCGATAGGACACCCAGTTAAAGACGGCCGCCTCATCCCAGATTTTTTGCACCTCGATGTACAGTGCGCTGCGTTTCTGCTGGTCGGGTTCTTTGGCGGCCTGAGCATTGAGCGCATCGAGGTCGGGGTTGCAGTAATAGGTGAAATTCCACTGGTCAACCTGGTCGCACAGGTGCCAAACGGTAGACCATGACGGGTCTGGGTTGGTGCTGAAAGAGACGAAGGTCAGGTCACGGGTTTTGATGTGACCACCGATGTCATTAAAGGTCGCATCGTCCACCGTTTCGAGGTTGACGGTGATGTCCGCCTGAGCCAACTGCGCCTGAATCACTTGCGCCGCGGCTTGGTTCGGCTCGGATGTTGTCACGGTAAGATTAAGATTCAGGTCGCTCACCCCCGCTTCGGCCAGCAGTTGCTTAGCCTTCTCGATATCTTGGTCGTAGCACGGCGCGTCAGCCCAGTAACCGACTTGGCCAGGGGCAATCATGGCGCAGGCGCGTTTCACTTTGCCCTCATGCGCGGCCAGGTTGATGGCATCAATATCCAGCGCATAGCGAATGGCTTGCCGGACTCTGACATCCTTGAGCTTGGGCGACACATAGTTGAGATTCAACCACTCGTAATCAATGCCCGAGACGGCTTGGGTGGTGAAGTTGGCGTCGGCTTGGAATCGGTCAAAGTCTATTGGTTGCACCCGGCCAAAGTCCACATCGCCCGCCTCCAGCGCCACCGCCGCGGCGCTATCTTCCACAATGGGGAAGATAGCAATCTCATCCCATTCGAGCGAGACCGGGCCCATGTCGGAGATGGTGTCGGGGTTGAAGTCGGCGAACTTCTTGAGCGCGATGAGTTCCTTGGGCTTCCATTCCACAAATTCGTAGGGGCCGGTGCCAATGGGGCTGAGGCCGAACTTCTCCGCGCCCATTTCCTCCAAGGCTTTCTTGGAGAGCACCATGCCAGAGCCGAGGGGCATGGTCGTCGTCAACAGCGGGGCAAAAGGTTCCTTGAGGATAATCTTCCCGGTGTACGGGCCGGTCACTTCCACACGGTCGAGCGGGGCCCAGTCGCCCGCATAGGGCGCATCCAAGGCTTCATCCTTGAAACGCTCGTACGAGAACTTCACATCTTCGGCGGTGACCTCGCCATATCCTTTCTGGAATTGGATGCCTTCTTTGAGTTTGAAGTCAATGGTCAGCCCATCGGCCGAGGGCGTGAAAGACTCGGCCAGGACCTTGACCACTTCCCAAGTGCCGGGTTTGTAAGCGACCAACCCTTGAGCGATGTTGGTCATCACCAACTCGTCGGTGCTGGAGGGCCAGAACGCCGGGTCAAGATTGTTGATGTCGCTGTGCATTCGGATTTTGAGAATTTGTGGTTCCTGAGTCACCTCGGTGGGGAGCGGAAGCGGGGTGGCCGCAGGGGCCTGCGTGGCGGCCGGGGCTTGCGTGGCAGCCGGGGCTTGCGTGGCCGCCGGGGCTTGCGTGACAGCGGGCGCACACGCAGAGAGCATCAGCCCGGCCACAGTCAGTGCCGCGAGCAGTCTCATGAAAACATGCTGCGATTTCATTAGCCTCCTCCAACTAGATAGTCTTACCAACGGAAAAACATGCTGCGATTTCATTAGTCTCCTCCCACTAGATAGTCTTGCCAAAAGAAAAACATTCTGCGATTTCATTAACGGATAGTAAATTCAAGCCCTGAGCCACCCGCACATGATAAGTGCTGCGCCTAAATCTGTCAAGCACCAATTTGCGCTAACCTCCACCCCGCCATTGCTGAGTGGTCAACGATCACTTTAGTTGGATATTCCGAGAGGTACGCTCATTCAACAAGCGGAAATTACACAACTTCTGCAGGCAAGCATCGGCAGCCCTAAACATTCAGTGCGCTCTGCCAGCGGCTGGACCACGCCTACCCACGCGGCGCTGGGTGTGCCATTCCTCACCCCAGGATTACCAACCCAATGCCTGATCAAACTCCAGTTCCGGTACCGGCTCTGCATCCGCATGCGCACCCGCATCAGCCACCAACCTATCGTGTCCTGCTTCAGCTGTCAGGTTTGCCGTCTGGTCAAACTCAATTTCGGGGATTGCCTCTACTGCTTCTGGAGCAATCAGCTGCTGTGCATTCACCTCCCCCGGTGGTGAGCAAGCGGGTGCGCTTGCCGGTGCAGTTGTTGGTTCGCCGGCATGTGCCAGTATCTGTCGCACCGTCGCCGGCTCT
>SXGT01861355.1_pt1 | contig 25790 bp, 15 predicted proteins | sample 3176221 | NCBI WGS metagenome assembly SXGT01 (sample SAMN11356862, study PRJNA531348) | freshwater metagenome | isolation source: freshwater sample F1-120 | place: China: Fuxian Lake, Yuxi | collected 2017-12-25
ACGTGAGGCCAGTTGGTCCCGACAAACAGGCAGAGAGGCTTGTCACTGGTTCGTCCTTGAAGCCACTTCAAAGCCTCGGGAACAGCAATGTCTTCGTGATAGTTGAAGTGACGGGCGATATCGAACCCGTACTCGGTCGTTTGTTTGTAATGCCCAACCTTTCCAAATGAGACAACCTCGTATCCCAACGCATGCAGATAGGCTGGCAGTTTTTTGATGTCGGCTCGAGGTCGCGAATGATTTGGTTCAGCACCATTCTTCGCCGGATACATGCCGGTCAACATAGCCGCACGACTTGGTGCACACGATGGTGAGGCAACGTAAGCCTGATCGAAAGTCATTCCATCAGCAGCCAGCCTCGCCATATTCGGAGTCTTGATATCTGGCGATCCGTAAACCGACGAATCCCGCAGCGTATGATCGTCAGACAGAAACACAACGATATTCGGCTGCTTGGCAAACAACTGACCCGCACACAGCGAAAGCAGGAAAACGACAATGAGACGCATCATTCAGCTCTTCCAGACAAAGTAACGTCATCACCGACACGTGATGAGAATCCCAAAGACATCCATTAAACATTGCCAATATAACGATGGATATCACTGACTGCGAGTCAAAGCTGCAATTGTATTTTCTTGCCATTCTGGCAAACACTATCGTGCCCAGAATCGTTTTCCACGCCCAAGTCCCTTCGGTAGTTGCCGAGCAAAGTGGACACCAGCAGAGGAGGGCATCTCGTTCTGATCGATTGGTCAGCAGACCAGCATGGAATCTGACACAGACAAGGTGGGCATGATTTTCTCGCTTACCTTTTTTCGTTTCTTGCCCAAAGCGTCAACCAAGATCAGAGCGTCATTACTTGCTCGTCTGTATGCCGAATGATTAAGCCATCACAGTGCGGCTTGTTTCACAATTCAACTGGTTCTTGATTTCCAGAAAGCGATCCTGACACCCAAGAAATGCACGCACGATACGTGGATCGAAGTGAGTGCCGCTATCACGCGTAATAATTTCGACGGCGGTTTCGTGGCTATAGGCGTCTTTGTAAACGCGAACACTCGTAAGCGCATCATAAACGTCCGCAACAGCAGTGATGCGGCCACACAGTGGGATCTCATCACCGATCAGGCGATTGGGATAGCCTTTCCCGTCATACCGCTCATGGTGGGTCAGCGCGATGTCGATCGCCATTTTCAAATAGCCAGCAGAAGGGTAGCAGGTCGCTACTTCGGCCAACGTCTGAGCACCAAGCGTCGTGTGAGTTTTCATGACCTCAAACTCTTCTGTCGTCAGGCGACCTGGCTTGAGAAGAACGGAGTCTGCAATCGCGACCTTACCAATGTCGTGCAATGGGCTGGTCAAATACAACAGCTTCACATACTCGCCATCAATGATGTCGTGGAACTCGACTTGCTTGGACAGTTCTTCAGCAAGGATCTTCACATAAGTACGAATCCGCTCGAGGTGATCGCCAGTCTCTTTATCACGCGATTCCGCCAGTTTCGCGAGCGAGAAGATCGTCATCTCGCGACTTTCCAGACTGATGATCCGCTCGCCAGCTCGAATCCGAACAATCAGTTCCGCAGGATTGAATGGCTTGGTCAGAAAATCATCCGCACCGGATTCCAGGCCTTGGACGACACCTTCCATGGATGAAAAGGATGTCAGCAGAATGACGTAGATATAGTTATCAAGTCCACGATCACGAATTTCTTTACAGAGTTCGAGCCCCGTCTTACCCGGCATCTGCCAGTCAGAAATGAAAATACGATAGTCACCAGTACGCAGCAGACTCGACGCTTCAATGCCATCACAGGCTGATGTCACGTCGTAGCCAAAAGCTTCCAACGTGTTGGTCAGCATATCGATGGTATTGGGATCGTCGTCTGCGATAAGGATTTTCATCGTGGCTGTCGCTTTGGAAGGCAGGATAGCTTCGGGTCAGGATCACTCGTGGCGACATTCTGAATCAGGACGGGCAGCTGCTCCTGGAGCAGTTTATTGTTTTGTTTGAGGTCCGCGAGCGCGCCAACGGCGATCGGAAGCTGCGACTCCCGACAGGCATCTTCAATCGATGCCGAGTTCTCGCGAATCAGATTGGCTCCCAGATTAGCTGCCTCACCTTTCAGACGATGCGCGAGTAGACTCACCTCTTCGAGTTGCAGCTCAGAGAGGGCTTTCTCAATTTTGCCTTCAAGTTCACTGGTACTGATCTGGAAACGCTCGATGAGTCGTCGAGCCAGATCGCGGTTCCCCAGGCAACGCGACAGCAACTGAGGCACGTCAATCGACAGCAACGACTCGACCGCTTTTGTGCTGATACTCACAGCGTCGCTTGGTGAGTCACCATCGCGAGTTTTCGAATCAGTTGTATGAAATAAAAAGTTAACCACGACGCACCATTTTCTGCTGGCCGACACGAAAACCACTCAGACCTGGCTTTAATGGACGCATCGGACTCAACGTGATGTTGTTTTCTTTTGTGCCGTTGTCTTGGAGCAGTAACGACTTCCGCCCAGAACACTAGTGAGCATTCCGTTCAGATTAGTAAGACAATCCGGACAAGACGACACGTTGAAACCGTACGACACAAAGTTCATGCGCCAGTCTCGACGATGTCGTCATCCGTCGAAAAACGTGGTTTCCATGAGACGCAAAATCATCCAAACGGTTAATCTGCCTAAGTCTCACGAACGTCATGATCGTTAATAGCCATCCAGCCTGATCCTGATGTAGGAGCACTCTCAACGAAATAGGGCACAGCAAGTTACAAAACTCGCTGTGCCCTGAATTCAAAAGTCGTTTGAGACGAACGCTGATTTCTCAACGTCCCGAAGTCTTAGCCTTCCGTCAGTTCGGCATCTTCCTCGGAGAGTTCCGAATCCACATTGGGAATGTGTGGACCACGGAGCCCTTCCGCAGCATGAAAGCGGTTGCGTGCAATCGCAGGCTCGCGAGCGATGAAGTTCATAATGACTCCGCTGCTGTCGCGGAACATTTCCATCTCGTCGACATTGTAGCCGGCGTCTGCAAACAGCTTGCGACAGTCACCTTCGGTTCGCTGATAGAAATACCAGTCAACGTGCCATTGGTACTCAGCAGGGTAGTACTTCAGGAAATCCTTGAACGCAACATAGACCACGCCGTTCTCGCCGACCGTTTCTCGCCACCCATTGAGCATACGGATCATGTAGCGATCAGGAATGTAATCACACAGCCCGACGCTGTAGATCATGTCGACTTCGCCGAAACGCTCGATGTTCTTCTGAGAAGAAGTCATCTTCAGGGCGTTATAATTGACGCAGTTGAGGTCGAGTGAGCTGGCGTTCTCAGCTGAAACGTTTTCACGCAGAAATTCCAGGGCGGTATCGTCTGAGTCGACGCAAGTCAGCGTCATCCCCTCAGGGGCGACGAAATCGTGTGTGTATTCACGCCCCGGGCCGCACGCAACATTCAGGACAGAAAAGCGAGCCGACCGGCTGGCTGCTTCTTCCTGAATGAACTGCTTGACGTTCGCCAGTCGCGTACAAACTCCGCGAGCCAGATCCGTATTCAGGAAATACAGATCCAGATACCCGCCAATGCCCGTCGACTTGGTCTGGCCGTCATAGATGGAAGAGAGCATCAGATAGTCGCCCGGATAGCCACGAGGTTTGACCTTGGCTCGCTGCATGAACCAGCTCTGGTCGAACCATGGCGCGATGGCATCACGGAACTTGCTCTGCATCTCCTTCAATAAATCGGTATTCGACCCGATCGCAATTTCAGCCGCCTCGCAGGCATCGCGTGAGCGGTGGAACGCCACCGTCAACTCCCGGAGAAATTCATCATCTTGAGGAATTTGACCAGCGGGGATGCGACGCTCAAGGCTTGCAAGGGCATCAGTAAATGCTCTCACATCAACGGAGAGAAAGCTGTCAATGTCGAACTCGTCCGTCTGCATAAACTCTCCCATGAACACAGCACCTTTCGTGAATAATAAGATGTCTCAGATATGCAAATAATGATGATCGTATAGATTGGGCACATTCTTCTGATTGTCAACAAGTTCTTGCTCAACTGTCGCAACTTGAGGGTAATCCCGGTTGTGCGAATTAAGAAAATTACGTGAGTTGACGGGATTCGAAGGGACGTTGTTTTTGGAGAACACGATGCCAGAAGGCAACATGAGATGAGTTTGCGAGCTACATCTTTATGAGAGAACGAATGAGCTCTGGTCCTCTTCAAAGACCGCCATCCTGCACATCGTTTCGTGGCCAATGCATACCACCGAATGGTGACTGATACGATCTCAGCCGAATCATGTACCCCGATAACCCACAAGCTCAAATCAACAGCGCACAGGGCAGACCGCACCTGCAGGCCCCCTTATCGATTTCAGGCAATCGTTTTCACGTCCAAGATGTCACCTCAACTGACCTGACCGGTAGTACACGCCACGGACTTGACCGACAGACTGGACGATCAGTTCTCATGAAGGTCGTGCATCCTCAAGAAATCTCGCCGGTCCTGCTGCTGCAGATTCAGCACGAGATCCAGGCGCTGTCAGATATCCATCATTCCAATCTTGCAGAGTTGCTGCATAGCGGAGAAGAGCAGGGCTGGTTCTGGCTTGTTTATGAATTTGACGCCTCAGAAACTTTGCAGACGCGATTCACCCGCGGCGTTCTTTCGCTGACTCATTCCTTGCAGATCGTCGAGCAGATTCTCAAAGCAACTCATGCGCTCCACCAACATGGCATCGTGCCGAGATCTCTCCGCCCCGAGAATGTTTATCTGCGTGACGACGGCGAGAACGTACAGATTCGACTCGCAGCCATTGACTCGATTGATTCCTCGCTGTTTCTGTCTTGCTTCGATGCAGATTCAAAACACTTCCTTCAACTGGCAGAATGCATTCCTCCCGAACAGTCCGGCGTCATTGACGATGCCTTCACTGAGCTTTCTAACATCTATGCAGTCGGTTGTTTATTGTTCTGGTGCTTGAGTGGACGAACACCATACCAGGCAACAACTCTCAACGAGCTGCTGCTTCGACAGGCGACCATGCAGGTTCCCAAACTTCGGGAACTCGGCGTCCTCGTCCCCAGGGCCGTTGATGAAATCATCCAGCGTGCCATGAGCCGCGAGCAACAGGAGCGATACCAATCGACCCGAGCAATGGCTGACGACGTCCGTCAGCTTCTTGAGGCCTTGGCGACAGGAAATTCCGATCCCGACGTCTCGATCGGGGCGAGCGACTATCGAAAGTCCCTGCTGCAACCATCATTTGTCGCGCGGACCAAAGAGCTCGATCAACTCAATACAGTCATTCAGCGTACTCAAGTCGGCCAGGCCGGTTTACTGTTTCTGGAAGGACAGTCTGGCTTCGGCAAATCGCGACTGACGCTGGAGTTCACAACACGCGCAACCCAACACGGCATAAGCGTCTACCGCGGACAGGCGACGTCTGATGCCGTTTCCTCGCCATTTGAACTATTGGAAGGCATCGCAACCGGGTTTGAAGCCGCCTGCCGGGCAAATCCCAAGTTGGCCGCCACCACCATTGACGCCCTGCAGGAACAGCGTTTCACCGTCGCTAAAGCCTTGCCACGTCTGGCGAGATTACTGGATGCCGAAACAACTGATCGAGAAGACTCCAGCCCAGCCGGTGAGTCACGAACCCTGGCCGCCCTGGTTGCCTTTCTCGATGCACTGGGTCGCAAAGCCTGCCCCGCAGTCGTCATTTTCGACGACTGCCAATGGGCCGCTGACCTCGTCTACGGTCTGCTCCAGCGCTGGAAGATGAAACACAGTTCGCAGCAGTCACTGCAAAACTTCGTCCAGCTCGTGGTGATCTTTCGGCAAGAAGAAGTCGCGACAACGGATGCGCTGCGCAAAATCACCCCCGATGCCCACATTCAATTGGGACCTCTCGGAGAAAACGATGTCCAGAGACTCGTCGAGTCGATGGCCGGACCACTACCCAAACAGGCATTAGAAACGATCATCCGACTGGCAGACGGCGTCCCGTTCATGGCCAGCGCAATTCTCCACGGCCTTGTGGAATCGCAGGCACTCCTGCCGGGAACCAACGGCTGGGAAGTCGATGTCAATGAAATCGTCAAAGCAAGATCATCTTCGCATGCAGCCGCATTCCTCTCTCAGCGGATGTCTCAATTGCGACCCGACACACGTCGCCTTCTCTCCATTGGAGCCGTGCTCGGAAGCCACTTCGATCTGATGGCAGCGATGGAACTGGCGGGCTTCTCGAAATCCGATGCCATCGAGGCCGTCAATGATGCGCGACAACGTCACCTGCTATGGTGCCAGGTGTTGGATGGAACTTGCTCCTTCGTCCATGACAAAGTTCGAGAAACGATCCTGTCACTCTTAAGTGACCAGGACCGAAAACAACTTCACGGAAACGCAGCAACCTTCCTGAGCCTGAAATTCCCTGAGCGGGCAGCCGAACTGGCTTATCACTTTGACGCAGCAGGGGAAAGCGAACAGGCCTTACCCTACGCACTCGAAGCAGCCAGTTTCGCTCATTCGCGACATGCCCTCGAAGTGGCAGAACAGCAATACGCCATCGCCTATCGAGGCATGAATTACGCTTCAAACGAAAAACGCTTTGCGATCACCAGAAATCTCGGCGAAGTCCTCATGCTGCGTGGAAAGTATGGACCCGCTGAGAAAATGCTTCACGAAGCATCTCGCTGGACCTTGGGAACGCAGGCCCAGGCAGAAGTGCGAGGAATGCAGGGTGAGCTCAACAAAAAGCGTGGCGACATGGAAGGCGCGGTCAAAGACTTCGAAGCCGCACTCCAGCTTCTCGGTCGCTCGTTTCCCAAGAGCAAGTTCGGAGTATCAATCGCCATAGTCTTCGGAGTGCTCACACAGTTTCTGCACACCATCCTCCCCTCCGTCTTTGTCCATCAGAAAAAGCGGTTACCCAACGAGCGCGAACGACTGATCATGCGTCTGCACAGCGAACTCTCGCACGGCTACTGGTACTGCCGGAGTGTCGTCCGTTGTCTGTGTGCGCATATGCGAGGCATGAACTTCGGCGAGCGGTTTCTTCCCAGCAGCGAACTCGCTCAGGCCTATTCCGACCACGCACCGGCAATGCTGCTCATGGGCTGGTTCCAGCGCGGGATCTGGTATGTCGAACGCTCGTATCAGATTCGCACCAGGCAAGGCGACCTGTGGGGACAAGGCCAGTCACTGAGCTTTCACGGTATCATTTACTACGCCGCCGCCCGATACGAAGAGTGCATCGAGAAATGTCGACGCGCCGTCCAGATCCTGGAACGAACAGGCGACTTCTGGCAGGTTCACATTGCCCGCTATCAGATCGCCGCCGCGTATTATCGTTTAGGAGATATCGAATCTGCTCTCGAAGAATGTCGACGCAACTACTCATCCGGCATGATGCTCGGAGATGAACAAGCCTCAGGCATCATTCTGGATGTCTGGGCGCGTTGTGCAATCGATCGTCTCCCGGAATCCATCCTCGACGCCGAGGTCGCGCGCGTTCGACCTGACGCACAAGGTCAGGCCCAGGTGACACTCGCGCGCGCCGTCCAGCTCATCAAACGCGGAGATCACCAGCAGGCTGGCGAACTGCTCAGAGTGACTGCCATGAATGTCGAGAAAGCAGGCGTCGCGAATCCTTATACCATGCCCGTCTACTCCTGGCTCGCAACCGCCTGGCGCATGACAGCCGAATCTCAGACCGCCCTCAACCCGCTGCAGAGAAAGCAGTGCCTGAAACGCGCACTGCGAAGCTTGCAGATTGCTCTTGGACAATCGTGGCGGTTTCGAAACGAACTGCCCCACTTGTACCGTGAACTCGCTCTCGTCGAAGCCATGTCAGGACATTCCCGACGCGCCAGACGAGCCATCAAGGCCAGCATCGCGATCGCTGTTCGACAGCAAGCCAGACTCGAATTTGCTCACACTCAGGCAGAAATGCTGCGCATCGCCAAAGAGTTCGGCTGGTCCAACCTTGATCAGGTTATCGGGCCGATTCCAGCGAATTTCTCAGAAGGACAGTTTGGTCAACTCGATGTCACTCAGCATCGCTCAGGTGTTCACTCGCTGTCTCTTGTCGACCGGTTTGAAACACTGATGCAGTCAGGACGCAACATTTCGTCCGCGTTGTCTCGCGATGTCATCTGTTCAGAAACAGAATCCGCAGCGAAACGCTTACTTCGTTGTGAGTCTGTGAAAATCGTCTGGGTCAATGAGCAAGGAGACATCACACACTTCGCCTCGGAGCCGTCCAGCGAATCCCGAGTTGACAACGATTTGATCAAGAAAGCCGTACAGCAACGTACGGTCATTTCACGTATCCCGGTCGATCTCGATACCGGGTTGGAACTCCCCATCTCCGAAATCGTGGCTCCCATTCTCGTTCGCAATGAAGTCGTGGCCTGCCTTGTCGGCTCGCATAAAGGACGCAAGCACATCTTCGGCGCTGACGAAGAGAAGATTGCAAAATTCATCGTCAACCTCGCCGGCGCTGCCTTCGAAAACGCAGAAGGCTTCGCACAACTCGAACAGTTGAACCTGACTCTCGAACATCGTGTCGCAGAAAGAACCACTGCTCTCCAACAACGAGCCGAGCAGTTGACACTCTCGAATGATCAGCTCGAACGCGTCGCTTCAGAACTCCGCACAACTCAGTCTCAGCTGGTTGTCTCCAAGCAGATCGCTGAAGAAGCTAACAACGCTAAAAGCCGCTTCCTCGCCGCCATGAGTCACGAAATCCGGACACCCATGAATGGCATCATCGGCATGTCCGAACTTGCACTGCGTTCCGACCTTGATCGACAACAGCAGACCTACCTGCAAACCGTTCGCAGCTCAGCAAAGTCTCTGCTCACCATTCTCAATGACATCCTCGATTTCTCTAAAATTGAAGCAGGAAAAATGGAAGTCGATTCCATTCCCTTTAATCTTCATGACTCCGTAATCGACGCCGTGCGCCTGTTTGCTGCGACCGCAGCACAGAAATCGCTCGATCTCAATTGCCGGATCAGGCCCGATGTTTCGCAACGACTGATCGGCGATCCCAACCGGCTTCGCCAAATCCTCGTCAACCTGCTGGGGAATGCCATGAAATTCACCTCCTCAGGATCGGTCGGAGTCGAAGTCTTCCAGGAATCCTCTGACCAGTTTCAGACTTCCATTCACGCCATTGTCAAAGACACCGGAATTGGAATTCCCAAAGACGTCCAGGCGCGCATCTTCAGTCCGTTCGACCAGGGCGAAGCATCAGTCACCCGTCGATATGGCGGTACCGGCCTGGGGCTGTCAATTTCCTCGCAGCTCGTCGAATTGATGAATGGACGAATCTGGGTGGAGAGTACACCGGGAATCGGCAGCCAGTTCCATTTTGTCATCTCTCTCAGCAACGATCCGCAGGATTCATCGGATCTGTTCACCACTCACTCCGTCTCACATTCAAGTTCCTGCCTCGTGTATAGCGAACGGCTCGACGTGCTGAGAACTTACGAAGAGGATCTCCCGTCATTTGGCTTCAATGTACTCGGCGCCAATAGCTTCGAACTCGCCCAGGCCATCACGATGCTGCCAGACTTTGGCGATCAGTGCACGCTCCTGTTCGACCTCGATCAACAGCCAGCCTCTGCAGTCCGGTCAATCCAGCAACTCATCTCCCATACAGGCATCTCTCCATCTTCGTTCGTCATTCTTGCTCCGGCAGGTATTGAAACGTCCCTCGTAGAACTTCGAGCAATGGGAGTGACATCCATCCTCGAGAAGCCAGTCACTTACCGCGCAATCGCAGATACGCTGACATCACGATCCATCTCGGAAGAACACAGCATCCCGGCAGAACAAAACATCGACAGTGATCGCCCACCGCTGAAGATCCTGGTCGTCGATGACAGTGACATTAACCTGGAAGTCGCGAAAGGCATTCTGGAATGGTTCGGCCAGGATGTTGAGATCGCATCGAGTGGCGCCGAGGCATTGAAACTTCTCGAAGATCGACAATTCGATCTGGTCTTCATGGATATCGAAATGCCAGAGATGGACGGCCTGACAACCATGAAGCACTACAACTCGTTCGTCCACACCTCAGGCCGAAAGCAGTCCGCCGTCTACGCGATGACAGCTCACGTCCTCGATTCCATGAAAGCAGACTGCCTCGCCGCTGGCATGGTTGGATTTATCTCCAAGCCGATTGAAGTCAGTGAACTTGAAGATGTCCTCGCACAACACCAGACAGCATCACTGCACCAATAGTAGATAACATTCAGGACAGGCAGGTGAGTCACCCCCGACTCACCCGCATCTCCTATTCCATCACTTCGTAAACACGACTTTCTGACCATTGTTAATCGGCTGGAAGTCGAGCGTCTTGTCGTCTTTCAGCGCGATCGTGCTCAGCATCGTGCCACCAGAATCAGGCTGCATCACCATATTATTACCACGCACAACATAGGCCCCCGACACCGACTGCGGCTTGCCATCACGCGAAAATGACCAGGTGAATTCATCCTTATCACTGAGCGTCATTTCAAAATCTCCATCAGCTGTTTTCGAAGTCCAGTCCCCGTAGAGCTTCTCCATCGGAAAAGCAGGTTTTTCGAAGTCGGGCTCCTTACCCGATGCAGGAGGTTCAGCAGCATCCGCTGGCTTGGCATACATCTTCACCAGCTGAGCCGACAACTGATCCTTCGGCTGCAACTTGACGACATCTTCCAGGACAATGACCGCATCATCCGTATGACCACCCGTGATGTAATGATAAGCCAGCAGAAACATCGGGCCTGCATCCTGCTGATGTCCCTGGACGTAAGTCTCCAGCGATCTCAACTGAGTCGTGTAAGCATTTGAGTCTGCATACAAGCTGATCAACGTCGTCCAGTCCCATCCGGGCCCCGCAGCCAATACGGCATGAATCGTCGCTGCAGCATCCTTGTATTGCCCAAGAGCAAACAGGCACAACGCGCGAAATTCATTGATCGCCGCATCCTCAGGAGCAATGGAGAGCGCATCATTGGTCAGCGTCAACGCCTGCTGGTAGTCGCCTTGATAAAAGGACGACCGGGCCGCGTTGAATTTCTCTGTCACAGGGTCAGTCTTCGCAGCAGTCGTATCATCGGCGCCGGTATCTACACTCGCCAGTTGGGCTGCTTGAGTGTCGTAACTCGGATCTCCTACAATCGGCTGGTTGTAAGTAATCTGGGTGTCGCCCACATAAACGGGTTGCGTGTAGTAAGGGTTGTAATAGCCACCGAGACCAAAGGCGTAATTGACCGCATTGATCCCCCACATTGTCGCTCCAAACCCCATCGCGACAGGGTACTCATCCCACAAGTAATTCCAGCGACCATAGCCCCAGGCAGGGGCATAGCCATTGTACCAGCCACCCCAGTTACGCGACCAATGCCCCGCAGGTCCTGAGTAGCCCGCATAGCCAAACGCACCATTCGGTCCGACCGCGACACCATGTCCCCAGACATTGCCATTCGGCCCCCAGCCGACCGTTCGACCGTAGGCACCATTTTCTCCGATTCCGGTCGTATGCCCCCAGTGACCGCCGTTTGGTCCCCAGGCTCCCGTGTGTCCCCAATAACCATTCGGCCCCCAGAATCCCACATGATTCACGTCGGTTCCATTCGGACCTGTCCATTGCTGATGATGCCAGTCAGAGTCATCCCAGTGAGTCTGCATATCATCAAATCGGTTCGCCAGATCCTGATGTCGAGCCGGAATCGAATTCGGATTCCCTGGAGTAAAGCGTTCCCCAGAACCACCACCGGCAGGATTCAAACCAGGCAAACGCTCTCCTGCTCCTCCTTGCCCCGGCCGTGTTCCCGGCGTCCAACGCTCACCAGCGCCACCTTCTCCTGGGCGACTCCCAAACGGCAGCCTCTCCCCCGATCCACCTTGTCCGGGCCGAGAGGGACCTGGACCTAAGCCAGGCAGACTTCCGCCATCCGAACCCGGTCTCGTATTCCCTGCAATACCTCCGCCAGGCCCACGACCAGAAAAGTCAGGACGTTGCGAAGGAAAGTTGTCTGGCAGATTCGGACGAGGCCCATCGCCCCCAGGACGCTGGGCAGGGCGATTCCCACCACCAGCCAGATCCGGACGATTGATTCCTCCATCTGGTCGAAGTTGAGGGCGGTTCGCGTTATTCATTCCCCCTGCCCCTTGATTCGGCAGATGCACAGGATTGCCGCCACTGGGCAGTCCCCCAATTCGCGACCCGCCGCCCATAGAACCGCCACCTTGAGGGCGATTCCCAGATGGCAGGCTTGGTCGAGACGGTTGGCTGGGGCGAGACGGTTGGCCTTGTGGCCGGGAGGGAGCCGACGGCATGCTCGGATGGAACCCTCCACCAGAACGCCCACCCCCACTCGGCATTCCACCTCCACCGCCATGAAACCCACCTGACGGCATACCTCCCCCACCATGGAAGCCCCCGCCTCCGCCACCACCTCCGCGGAAGCCTCCCCCGCCACCACCGCCTCCACGAATTCCAATCGCCCACGTCGGCGAAACAATCATCAAACTCGATAACAACGCCACTAAACCGTTCTGCCACACAGCGCGTTTCATGTCCTGAATCCTTGAATGTATGAGTAGCAGCTTCGACCAGTCAGAAGCTGAGGACAAGCCAAATCAAAACCGATTATCGCGATGCCGCACGTCCAGGCTCGGGCGGCTGACGTACAACACGATGAGTCATTCCCGGCAATGTCTGCCCACCTCTGGTCCGCAGATCCTGAGAGATGATCAATCCATCGGCGCCATCACCCCGATAGGTCAGAAGTGAACTATGTCCAACCCCCATGGCATCCACGCCAGACAGATTCACCGACCAGACGCCCTCATCACTGACACTCCACAAGCCCGTCGCAGAACCTCCCGTCGAATCAAACACCCACGACCGAAACTGCTTGGCCCCTGCATCCCATCCAACGCGATGCGAGCCTTTCATCGCCACACCCGTCACATCCTTCAATACAAAATCTGCCAGCAGAAACTGCTCATCTTCCGACCATTTCCACGTGGTCGAAGTCGCTGTCCCGCCCGCTTCTTCGCGCCAGGCCCCTAATAACCAACTGAGTGTCTCCAGATGCTGATGCGGCGTCGTTCCCTCCAGTTCAATCTCACGTACACTCGCCATCAGCCATTTGTCACCCACGCGGACATGAGTCGCCGAGTAATGAACTCCCGAGACGAACTCACCTTTCTCATCGATATGGCGAGCAACTCCTTCATGCACGAGAACATTTTCCGCAATCGGTCGAATCGAGATCAGATTCAACTGCAACTTGACCGGAGGCGTGCTCTCGAAGAGGGCTTTGAACTCCCCTTCGATAACTTTCTGACCGTGAAAGACAACGCCATCGATATCGATATATTCCGCTTCCGGAGTAAACAACTCAGCCAGCTTGCCAGCATCCCGCTGATCAAACAGCGCGATGTAATTCGACATCGCTTTCTCGATCCGAGTCTGAAGCTCTTTCGGATCAGGCTGCTGAGCGACAGCCTGCGAGCCGTAAAGAAGCATTCCACCGACTAGCAAAAGGGCCCTGAGCGACTTTTTCATACTTTCCTCTCTCGATTGATGCGCGTGATCGTTTGCCCAGACTGATTGTGACACTCACCCATCAGCGATTCAATAGGCAAGAATACAGACAGAGCGTCTATTAAGTCTTTCTCGCAACAACATTTATCCCATTAAGTCACTCCCAGTTCTCATGGTTTCACCGCGGCTTGACTGGCATCCGACGGAAGAGTTTTACTAACCGTTACATCTGTCAGATGCATCTCAACTCCCAGAATCCTTCATCAAGACCTGCTCGTTTTCCTGCCAGAGTACGTCGATTCTATTAAGGTAAAACCTTCCATCAATGGTGGTCAAAACAATGGCACGGATGCGCAATTCAATTCTGGGTACCTGTCTGGCTTTATGGTCGTCGATCGCAGTGGCGCAGGAGCCATGCCTCCCGCCGACGGATTGCGTGACGGATGAATGTGGCGTCGGCAGCGTTGCTGAGCTGTCGTGCTTTGAAGAGTTCTGTTCGCGTGATACGCTGACCGGCGACTGGCTGGGAGCTCGGACGTCCCTGGCAGAGAAGGGGATCTCTTTTCAAGCAGACCTGACCCAGTTCTACATGGGCAACACAACCGGCGGGCTTGATCGAGAGTTCCGTTACGGCGGTCACGGCGATTACGTCGCCATGCTTGATATGGACAAACTGGCCGGTGCCAAGGGAATGTTCGTCAAACTGCGAGCAGAACACCGCTTTGGTGAGTCACTCGCCGGTGCGACAGGTTCCTGGCTGCCGCCGAACCTGCTGGCGGGACTGCCAGTTTCGAACTCGGAAGAACTCTTTCTGACAAATGTCCTGTTCACGCAGTTTCTCTCCGAAGAATTCGCCGTCTTCGCGGGGAAGATGGATACGCTGGACGGGGACACAAATGACTTCGCGCATGGTCGAGGAAAAACTCAATTCTCCAACTTGGGCTTCGTCATCAACCCAATTCTGTTGCGGTCGGTACCGTACTCAACACTGGCTGCCGGTTTCGTCTATCTCTATGAGGGCAAGCCGCTATTAACATTCAGCGTTTTGAACGCCACCGACACGACAACGACGGCGGGCTTTGATCAACTGTTTCAGAACGGCGTGACACTTGCGACCGAGCTTGACCTGCCGACAACCTTCTTCGACATGCCTGGACATCAGACTTTCGGAGGAGCCTGGTCAAGCCGTGAGTACGTCTCTTTGGATCAGGACCCGCGGATCATTCTTCCCAATGTCCCTGTCAACCGCGAAACAGGAACCTGGGGCTTGTACTGGAACTTCGACCAATACCTTTATACCTACTCCGATGATCCCACCCTCGGCTGGGGTCTGTTTGGACGGGCAGGCATTGGCGATGAGTCCACGAATCCACTCTCCTGGTTCCTCAGCTTCGGAGTTGGAGGACACAGCCCGATTCGCACACGTCATGCAGATAGCTTCGGCGTCGGCTGGTACTACTTTGATACCAGCAACGACTTGGAAGCCACCTTCGCACCCCTCGTGGGATCGCTGCAGGCAGGGCAAGGGGTCGAGCTCTATTACGACATCGCCGTCACGAAGTGGTGCCACGTCACGCCTGACATGCAAGTCCTGACATCGCCACAGGAAAATCTCGATACCTCACTCGTTGTCGGTGTGAGAACGAATCTGTCGTTCTAATGGATCATCACTGGAAGAGGGCGAGCGGACAACCAATAAAAAACGGCCCGATAGACAATGGTATCGGACCGTGACTTGCTGAATCGGTTCATGGTTCAGATCAAAGATCTGCAACCACGTTTACTTGGCAGGCACGACAGAGTCGAAGCCTGCATCGATAAATTGCCCACCTGTTTTCTGACGACAGTGAATTGCCAGGACATTGCGTCCTGCGCGTAACTGCTCGCGTGGAATTTCGAATGTCGAGTAATCCGTTGTCCAACCGGTAAAATCAGCGATCTGGACTCCGTTGAGATAGACGAGAACATCTTCATCATAGTGCATTCTCAACACGACATTCTCAGGCCACTTCTCGACATTGAATTCACGTCGCAGCCAGATATCGCTGCCGGACCATTCTGTTCCGACGATGGCGCTCGGGGTCTCTTTCTTTCCAAACCCACCCACACCGCGTTTCCATGACGAATCATCGAAGTCTGCCTTAGTCCATTGATCGTCTGGCTTGCTCAGCGTATACGCCCAGGTCACCTTCGCCCGCTCTGCGGTTTCCACGATCGGTTTCATCTCAGGGGCAACCGGCAGGTCAGCCCAGCCAGATGCTTTTGTGACATCCTGGGAGGCATACTTCGACCAGGCCTTCTCGTCGTAGAGCATTTGCAGGAAGACACCACCAACGACGGGGCGAGCCGTGAAGCCCTGCTTCTTTGCTGATGAGGTAAAGTACCAGTCCCCCATCGGAGCGCGATCAGGCGATTCATTGAGAAACAGGTGAACCGGTTCCATAAGGGCTTTGAAGTCGTCCGCGTTGCCGGTCAATGTCGCAGTCCACAGGATCCAGTCGAGCTTGGTGTAGTCCGAACGGTTATCGAGTGGCAGGCCATACTTGTTCTGAGATCTGCGATAGAACGCCATCTCCGCTTCAAAGACCTCCTTGGGGAACAGGTTGAACCCAAGCAGTCGATCCCAGACGAGATTGTACTTCTGGCTCCAGGTTCCCGGACGATCAAACGCCAGTCGCGTATGATCGCCATCTTTGGCCTCCTTGATCCAGCGTTCTGCAAAGCCCTTGGCAACCTTCCGTACGCGTTGAGCTTCATCGCCTTGACCATTCATCTCGCAAAGCAGGGCATACGCCCCCAATCCCATGATGGCTTTGGCACTCAGGTTGACATTGTGAGCCATGTGGCCAGCGAAGTCATCCGTGCAAAGCTGGTTATCCGGATCGAAACCCTTCTCCTCCAGATAAGCCGCCCACTTCGAGAGTTGAGGCCAGTAGATTTTGGCGAACTCTGCATTGTTCTCCATCTTCGCCAGGGCCGCAAAAAGAATCAGGATATTGCCACTTTCTTCGACGGGCATCTGATCGCGTTCACTCGTTTCACCACCCCCGTAAACCTGACCGTTTGCCTTGGGGTAAGTCCCAAGATCATGCGGTGCGAACGGAAACTTCCAACGCTCAGAAGCGGCGTATTCCATGAAAGGAGCCAGGAACGCTTTCGTCATCGTTGGCCCGAACAGCAGAAATTGGGGTGCCATCGGGTACAGAATGTCGGATGTCGCAATACACCCGTTGGAGAAGTTCTCCTTGCTGAACTGCAAAGGCTGACCATTGGCATCAGCAACGAACTTACCAGCAGCAAAACACTGTCGATAAGCCAATGCGCAGATCTCCGCATATTTCTGGCCACCAGCAGTCCGAAGGTCATCCATGAGCTGCTTATCGAACTTGTCGCAACGCTCAGTCAGCGAAGCGTATTCCTTAACAGACGCTTTCAGCAGATCCGCTGCAACCCAGCCATCCTTGCGCCAGTAAGGTCGGAGCTTGTTGTGCATGAACTCGATCGAGTAAATGTCGTCGTAAGCGAGGATCAAGTAATTCTGGACCTTCTTGGCTCCGACCACGCCGAAGTCGATCACAGCCGAGGCAATGACATCGCCCGCCTGGACGGGAAACTGCACGTCCGAAGAAATCGCTGTCTGTGCATTCGCAAGGATCTGCTGATAAGCCTCCCGCGTGTGGAACTGAAGCTTAGCATTGTTAGACTTCGGCACCGCGACATACAGGTAACCCCAGTCAATTCGCAGATCATCGCCCGAGCGAACCAGAACCTGCTGCGCCTTTGAACCAATCTTGAGCGCAGAGACGGTGTCGAATTCAACCTTCTCTCCCACGACCGGCTGAGCAAGCTTATCCGTTGCTAATTCCCCACCAGCGTCAAAGTGAAAGCTGACCTCATGCTCTTTCCCATCCAATGAAGTCACAGCGCAGGTGACATAGGTGACCGGGCGACTCAAAAGCAACACATCCTCAGGCAACGCCGGCGTGAGGAATGTCAGGTCGACATGGACCTGCTTGTTTTCAAACTGATAGATCGTCTTCGTCGGCAGAACTTCCAGCGAAACCTGCTTCATGGCAGGAACGGCTTTGGGCTCTGCTCCCATCAGTCGATTGACTTGGCCGTCGACTGTCAGATACGCATGGAGCCGGTGAGGGGATCCCGTCCAGTGCGTTGTCTCAACTTGATTCAATGCATCCGCTGACGACCAGATACTGAAATAGGGATCACAGGCAACGAGCGGGACCGAAGGTGGACGAAACTCCGTTTCTTCCGCCGCCGTGACAACACTACTACTCAAAACAACAATCACCAGACACAGGAGAATCTGTAACTGTCGACACGTTTTCCACGACGATTTCTGTCGGAGTCCGGCCTTGCGCATGCGAGCTGCCCTCGTTTCAATCAATTAACATACCGAAAAGGTTCACAATTTCTACTTAGATTTTAACGCAGACACGCATCAAAAAAAAGCGAACTGTTCCAGATAAGATTGACGATGGCTTATTAATGCAGAGGTGCCGGCTTGATGGCAGGCATTGCGTGATCGTCAGTCATCGCATCGCTGTGCAGATCACAGGGTCGATCAATGTCTCTGAAGGCAGCGGGATTTTCTAACAGGATCACTTCAGAAGCTGAGAGCGAACGAATCCAATGTTTGGCTCCCTGATCTCCTCGCAGTTGCATCAGATGCGAGAGGGCGCCAACTCCAAAACAGGCTGGTACGCCAGCTCCATCTATGTACGACGTCGCAGCGACAAGCACACATTTCGATCGGCGTTCGCGTATCAACCGTTGGTAATGATCGACGCTGATCAGAGGCTGGTCGCACAGAGTCAAGAGAATGGAATCCTTAGCATCAAGGTCGCCTCCGACGGCTTCACACGCCACACAAATACTGGACGACTGCCCCTGATTCCAATCGGGATTCTCAACGATCACTGCCTTCAAATCAGCTCGGGCAATCACGTCTCGAATCTTGTCGAACGACGATCCCAGGATCACAACAACGGAATCACAGCCGGCTTCCTCTAACTGAGTAATCGCGTGAACGATCAATGGCTGACCATTCCAGTCAGCTAACTGCTTGGGCGAACCAAAACGCGAGGAGCCACCCGCCGCTAGGACGACGCCAATGGTTTTCATTGCGCCGACTCTGCTAGGAACTCGACGTGTTGTTGGCGTCGGTTAGTAGCATCGACTCTCAGGCGAGTTTCCCGCTCGTGCAAAGGGCGGTCGAGTGATGCTAGGCTTGTCTTACTGCGTTTGTTTCGTCGGGCCAGGATTTCAGCAATGATCGAAACGGCGATTTCTTGAGGTGTCTGTGCCCCGATGTCGAGGCCAACGGGACTGCGCAGTAGTGAAAGTTGCTCGTCAGACAGTTGATGTCCGTGTTCGTGCATTCGAGCAAGCATCTTGGCTAACCGGCGCTTCGAACCGAGGAGCCCGATATTCTTCACCCCTCGATCAATAAGGACCGGAAGAAGTTCAGCATCTGAGTCGATGTTATGTGTCAGGAGAAGAACTTCGTCATCGGGACGGAATGCGAATTCCCCTGCGAATTGGTGGAGACTCTGACAGGCAATCGTTGTCTTTGGAAACCGGCTTGGGTGCGCCAACTCAGGTCGTTCGCCAACGACAGTCACGTCCCAATCCATCGTGACGGCGAGATTCGAGACAGGCATCACGTCGTCGCCGACACCGAAGATAACAAGCCGAGGTGAAGGCTGCAGATACTCGAGCGCGACTTCGATGTTGCCAGTCTCAGTTACGATCTCTGCTGTCGATGATCGGCGTAACTCCCAGCAGTCTTCCATGATTGGATCAAGCAACTCAAGGATTTCATGAGCAAGGTTGTAAGACTGAAGGCCTGCCGTATCGCGATGCCCCAGATGCTGGCCTGCAGTGATATCAGAACGCTCACTTCGATAAACTGTTGCCATCACAATCGGCGTGTGTTCCTTCTGACTGCGGAGGGGAACAGACAGAGCAGGGTGATTGACCGATCGGATGCGTTGGGCAAGAACGTAAACAACGCCCTCACAACCCGTATTGTAAGCACTCCGCGCGGGAATCGAGTTCCCTCGTGTATCGAACGCTAATAGCTTCGGGCCTGACTCTGTCTCCGCCCAGACTCGTCTTCGCAGGTCTTTCTCCAGACAGCCACCGCTGATGTACCCGAGACGTTCTCCCGATTCCGTAAGCAGCATGCGAGCACCCGGGCGACCATAACCACTTCCTTCCAGTCGCACGACCGTGCAGAGAATCACGATCTCTCCATCCATGACTGCTTCGCGTGCTGTTTCGAGTAATTCACGCATGCGCAGATCCTTTCAGGAATCGCTCTGGAGTCATCGGAAGGTCGTATAGGCGCCGTCCCGTTGCGTTATAGATGGCGTTTGAAATGGCAGCGGCCACTCCCGTGATTCCGATTTCTCCAATTCCCTTCCCACCGATGGGGGAGGCGTTGAAGTCGGGATCGGTGATCCACATGACATCGATTTTCGGTATGTCAGCCTGCACGGGGACGTGATACTCAGCCAGGTTGTTGTTGGTAATGCGACCAAGATGGTGATCCCATTTTGTCTCTTCCATGAGAGCATGGCCGACACCCATGATCATCGCCCCCATGAATTGACTGCGGGCAGTCTTCGCATTCATGATCGTCCCACAGGCATAACAGGCGAGCATTCTTCTCATGCGCACGATGCCGAAATCTTCATCGACACCAACTTCCACGAACTGGGCACCGTAAGAATGATTGGCCGTCTTCGAATCCTTACCAGGCTGGAAGCTGCCGACCTCAGCGACGCTGTCTTTCTTTGCTTGCTTCAAGAGATCAACAAGACTGATCGATGCTGACGGCCCAACGAGTTTCCCCTCGGCGAAGCGAACATCATCCACTTTCAGTGATTTGAAGTCCGCGTTGGTACTGGCCAGTTTCAACAGATTCGACTTCAAAGCATCGACCGCTTTCCGCACAGCTCCGCCCAGACTGAAAGTCGTCGAACTCCCGCCAGAAATACCGCCCGGCGGTAACGTGGAATCACCAAGTTCCATCGTTACGTTCTTTACGGGAATCCCCAGAAGACTGGAGAGTAGCTGGCATTGGACGGTCTCCGTCCCCGTTCCCAGTTCGTGAGAACAACAGTCAATGTGGGCAGAGCCATCCGACTTCAGCGTCACCCGAGCCGCCGTCGGAAACCCGAGCGCAGGAAACGTCGCAGGCGCCATTCCCATGCCGACAAGCCAGTGACCATCCCGCGTGGAACGAGGAGATTGATTCCGATTCGCCCATCCAAACTGCTTGGCCCCGAGTTCCATGCACTCGACCAGATGACGCCCGCTGTAAGGTTTCTGACTGTGCGGCTCGATCGAAGGCTCATTGCGTTTTCTGAACTCAATCGGATCGAGTTTCAGCTTGTCAGCCATCACATCCATGGCGACCTCCAGCGCGAACATGCCAGGAGTCTCAGGAGGTGCTCGCATAAAAGTCGGCAGCTGAGAATCGACCCGACATTGTGTCTGGTCGAGCTTCAGGTTGGGAGTAGCATACATCGAGCGCGATGGCATCGTGAACGCCTCCGCATAGACGTCCTTGCGCGAGGTCGATGCAAACCCCGAATGAATCAACGACTCAATCTTCCCATCCGAATCTGCACCGATCGCGACACGTTGGAACATCGGCGTGCGATGCCCCGTCCCGCCATACATCATCTCACGCGAGATCGCAATCTTGACCGGAGCCTGCATGACCTTCGAACACATGATAGCAAGAATCGAGTGTGGCCACATGAGTCCTTTAGACCCGAATGCCCCGCCGACCAGTTTGCAGATCACCTGCACCTGTTCGGGCTTGAGTTCAAACATCTGCACCAGCGTCATCTGGCTCAGCGAAATACTCTGCGATGCGTCATAAACTCGCAGAAATGGTTCGCCATCCTTTTCTTTCCAGTCGGCAATTGTCGCATGAGGCTCGATTGGATTATGGTGATTGGCAGCGAGTTTGAATTCGAGATCGACCTGGACAGCGGCTTTCTTCAAAGCGCCGTCTGGATCACCCATTGTAAACGTGGGTGGCTCACCTTGAAGGTCTTTCGGACGTTCATCAGCCGGCGATTGAAAGACATCCGTTTGATGCTCTGAAACTTCGTATTCCAGCTTCACCGCCATCGCCGCATCACGAGCCGCTTCGAATGAATCCGCGATCACAGCCGCCATGTATTGGCCAACGAAATAAACATTCCGCTCAGCGGCAGGAATCAAACTCGACGCCAAAGAAGTTCCGAAGTTCGATTCCCCGGCTGGCTTGACCTTCTTAACGCGAGGGACATTCTCAGGCGTAAGAATCATTCTCACCCCCGGCATCGATTCGGCAATCGCCGAATTGATACCGACCACTTTCCCGCGAGCAATCATGCTGAGCACCGGCATCGCGTATAACAAACCGTCGACTTTCCATTCGGCAGAGTAGGGGGCAGTCCCCGTGACTTTCGCTCGACCACCTCGACGTTCGAGCGGTTGACCGACGGTGTCATCATAGGTGAGAGGCGTAAAGCCAGTTTGAGCCATGGGATCATTCCTGTCATTGTGATCGTAGTCAAAGGGCTGGGAAGTCTGTTAAGAACGTCCATGCTGCATGGAGAGAATGGTTGCGTCTGTCATCGGCCCTTGATCCCGCAACGTCTGCAGCGCGCGGATGAGCATCTTCTTAGCCACATCAACCTTGAACTCGCTCCCCGCGGGCGGTTGGGCACCAACCAAAGCAGCATTCGCAGCGACGGCAAATGTTTCGTCGGACGCGGAAGCACCTTCCAACTTTTGCACTGCGGCGACGCTGTTCCACGGAATTGGTGCCAAGCCCCCCAGCGCAACATTCGCCTTCGTAATCTTCGCTAAACTGCCGTTACCGTCCATCTGCAAACCGATCGCAGCGCTGGCGAGAGCAAAGGCATAGCTACTGCGCTCGCGAATTTTGTAGTAAAGGCTGTTACGAGCAGTTTCAGTCAGAGGCAGCGTGATAGATGCAATCAACTCACCCGGCTTCAATGTCGACTCGTATTGAATCGCCTTTTCAGGGAGTCGATAAAGGTCCTTCGCCACGACCGTCCGTTTCCCTTCCGAACTGATGAGATTCACCTCACCGCCAAAAGCCACGAAAACATTCGCAAAGTCACCCGGATAGGTTCCGACAAGCCGGCCATTGTGGCCGATGATGGCGAGACTCGACGTATCAGCATCTGCTCCAAAGGGCATGTCCGTCCGCTGAACTTCATCGTCACGCTCGCGCAGATCCTGATGTCGAAAATAAGCTGTCCGCGTTCGCTGCAGCAAGTTGCCGGCCATTGTCGCCATGTTGCGAATCTGCGGTGAAGCAGCTTGAATGAGCGAGTGTCGAATGGCAGGGAACAGCCTTTGGAGCTGTTCATTCTCAGCCAGTTGAGCCATGGTAACCGCGGCCCCAATAGTCACCTTGTCGCCTGCGATCAGAATTGAGTTATCGAGAATTGGCGAAACGTGAACCAGAGTTTGTGGCTTGAGGACATTGATTTTCATCAAATCAACCAGCGTCGTTCCACCTGCCAAAGGCATTGAGTCCTCGGTTCGGACAGCTCGAAGGGCGGTATCAATCGTTGCGGGATTTTGAAAAGTGAAGGGAATCATGAAACCGCCTCCCGTGCCTGTTGAGAAGTAAGACTAAGCACCTGACTGGCGGGATCGACCGCCTCCTCAACACCAGCAGTCTGGCGAACGGCAGCCAGAATATTCGGGTAGGCCGAACAGCGGCACAGATTCCCGCTCATCCACTCGCGAGCTTCTTCTTCACTCCCGGTCGCATGACCTTCCTCAATACAGGCAATGCCCGACATGATCTGCCCCGGCGTACAATATCCACATTGATAGGCATCGCAGCGAAGGAACGCTTCTTGTAGAGGATGCAATTCATCAACCGAGCCGATGCCTTCAATCGTCGTGACCTCTTTACCATGAACAGTTGCCGCTAAGGTCAGGCAGGAAAGAACGCGTTTCCCATTAACGTGCACCGTGCAGGCCCCACAGGCCCCCTGGTCACATCCTTTTTTCGTTCCGGTCAGATGAAGCCGTTCGCGTAGCAGATCGAGCAGAGTTGTGCGTGTATCGATGTTGGCCTTTTGCGAGGCTCCATTCAGCTTCATTTCAATTTCAACGGAATACGTCGGCATTCCAGGGGATTCTGAAGCCGACAAACCGGCCTGCTGTTCTTTTCTGACGACATTGCCTGCCACGAGCACTGCTCCAGAGGTATTCATGAAGTCTCGCCGAGAGACGCCGTTCGTTTCGCCGTGATTCCGGGGCATTGAATCCTCCTTAGTAACAGGCAGGGAATAAGTCTGTCGCATCGCCTGCCAAGAGTTGAGCAATGATCATTCCACTGGTCGATAAGCAGTCGGACATGATCTGTGAGCCCGATATCCCACGCTCATTCAGATGATTTACGGTCGATGAACGCGCAATCGGGACCAAACGATCTTGGTTGCGAGAGTTCCACAAAGGTGAGTGATCGATCGATCTTTGAGCTTCTCTGCCTTGGAAAATTCAAGAGTGGCATTAAGCTTCCATGCGATCGGCTGTTGTACGAGGTCCTCCACGTCCGCTTGCGAACCAGACAACGCCTTCTGATGTCAGGCAGGAAATTTCCACGGAGTCCAGTGTGAGCGAAACAAACGTGAGCGAATCAGTATCGTCACCACAAATGGATCTGAACGATCCACAGGATTCAGCCGAGCCAACATCGAACGTCATCGATAACGATCATTCTCGGTCATCAGAGGTGACCGCGTTCACCATCCTGATGGCCTTGAGTGTCTCGCATCTCCTGAACGACACCGTTCAATCACTGATCGCCGCCGTCTATCCAGTCCTCAAAGATTCCTATGCCCTCAACTACACTCAGATCGGGTTGATCACACTCGCATTTCAATGTACTGCTTCGCTTTTGCAACCAATTGTCGGACTGTACACAGACCGTCGCCCGCTCCCTTTCATCCTGGCCTTAGGAATGGGGATTACGCTGTGTGGCCTGCTGATGCTTTCGGTCGCCAGTAATTTTCCGCTCATCCTTATTTCAGCAGCCCTTGTTGGCATCGGTTCAGCAGTTTTTCATCCGGAAGCCTCCCGCGTTGCACGCTTGGCATCGGGCGGTCGTCACGGCTTCGCCCAGTCCCTCTTTCAGGTCGGCGGGAATGCAGGCTCAGCGATTGGTCCCTTGTTGGCCGCCTTCATCGTCGTGCCCTGGGGACAGAAGAGTCTGGCGTTCTTTTCAGTGACAGCAGTCGCTGCGATTCTCATCCTTCTCCGCGTCGGAGCCTGGTATCGAGCTCATTTGGCGGAGCGGGTTTCAAAACCTGTTCGCGCCGTTTCCTCGCCGGTCTCGACGACGAAAGCAGTGATGGCAATCGCTGTGCTGCTCTGCCTGATCTTTTCAAAATTCTTTTACCAGACGAGCCTGACAAGCTATTACACCTTGTACCTGATTGAAACATTCGACATCTCTGTTCAGTCAGCTCAAATCCGATTGTTTGTCTTCCTGGGAGCCGTCGCCGTCGGAACATTCCTGGGAGGCCCCATCGGCGACCGTATCGGCTTCAAGGCCGTCATCTGGGTCTCGATCCTGGGTGTCCTGCCATTCACACTGATCCTGCCGTATGCAGACCTCTTCTGGACGACAATGCTGACCATCCCGATCGGCCTGATCCTGGCCTCGGCTTTTTCAGCCATCGTCGTTTATGCCCAGGAATTGCTCCCCAGCCGCGTCGGCATGGTCGCAGGCTTATTCTTCGGCTTCGCATTCGGGATGGGTGGCATCGGCGCCGCCGTTCTGGGCTGGCTCGCCGACCAGACGAGTATCAGTTACGTCTATCAACTGTGTTCATTCTTGCCTCTCATTGGCCTGTTGACGATTCTGTTGCCAAACCTGCATCCCAAGTCCTGAAGATTATGTTTCGTCTCTGTAAGGTTTGGATCACTTTTTCGACTCTACTTCGTTACGACTTCGACACAGAAGCTGAGGAAGAGACGGAAAGAAACATAGTGGTTGAACTTTCAATTCTTGAACTGGGACGAGTTAAGCAAGGGTCGGATCGCCGTGCTGCCCTCGACGATGCGAGAACCCTCGCTCAAAACGCAGAGAACTGGGGCTACAAACGCTTGTGGGTCGCTGAGCATCACAACATGCCCCCAGTGACCACAGCGG
>SXGT01485584.1_pt1 | contig 25783 bp, 14 predicted proteins | sample 3176221 | NCBI WGS metagenome assembly SXGT01 (sample SAMN11356862, study PRJNA531348) | freshwater metagenome | isolation source: freshwater sample F1-120 | place: China: Fuxian Lake, Yuxi | collected 2017-12-25
AGGAGACGCATCAGAACCATGTGCAGCTTTACGACCCGTCAGTCCTGTGAAAGAATCCTTTTCAGCGTTTTTAATCGAATGAACACCCACTGGAGTTCACGCCCGCTTTAACCTTTTACACAATATTCTTTACGCTACCTTCTCAGATAGGTTAGTTCTACAAAGCAAAAAAACGGCCCAAAGAATGGGCCGTTTTTCGTTGTAATTACTTAGAATCCGGATCAGGGAATTTCGTGAACTGTGCCCAAAATAGTCTGTTTAATCTCTTTGCCCGATTTGGATTTCAGAGTGTATTTGAGCTGAACCTGCATTGCAGGAACAAGTTCAGGAATTGTTAGGGTTACCGATTTACCATCGGGCGACACCTTCGCAACGCTGACCTCAAGCTTATCATGCCCATTCCGATCCTTGTTTTTCACGGAAACTTCAGGGGATCCGTAATTCGAGGAGCGACGATAGTTCCACATTTCGACAGAGTAATTTTGGATATCCTCAGCATCCTTCGCTTCAACCGGTTGGGTGAATGTAAGGTGCAAACCTCGCTTGTCGACTTTGAGATCCCTCACGCTCTCCACCGGTTGGCCTGTGTAACGAATTCGGTCGAGACCGGCTAACTTGACGGCCTTGGTCTGCCAACCTTGCAGACCTGCCACATATAACTGGCCATCGCCCGGATTGAATTTCGGACGCATGGCGGAGGAGGTAAACTTCACCGGCAAACGCACTGCAGCTCCCTGCATTTGATTTCCGAGATCCTGTTTCATGATCAAGTAAATGGCGCATTCGCCGTAAGAACAATGGAGTAGTTCCCCCTTGAACGGGCCCCATTTGTCGCTATCCACCCAGACTTGCCCGCCGCCAGAATTATCCCATCCATTGTGCGACAGCCACAACATCGGAGGATTAAATGCTGGAATTGGAGTTTTATGGGCCGCGTCTTCCACTCCGTAAAATCCGCCGGGCTTTACCCAGTTGACGGGGCAGGTGGGGACCCATGTTCCTTCGTTGTCGCCCGTAGTGATCTGGCCGGTCCATGGATTCACTCCGATTCCGTTCGGTGCACGGAATCCGGTGGCAACTACTTCCAGTTTCTTACCATCCTTCGATACTTTCATCAGCGTTCCGGCATTCGCCGCAATTCGCTCGAATCCACGTCCACCGCCGCGAACGGGTGCTGCCTTGGCAAAGTAAAAGTTCCCTTCCTTGTCCGTCTGAAGATCGAACAAGAATTCGTGGAAACCTTCGCTGGAGGTAAATTGATTATTGAAGTTTTCGTAGTAATCGGCTTCACCGTCCTTGTTCAGATCGTGATAGCGAGTGAGTTGATCCCGGCCCGAAGTATAGATGACATCGTCCACAATTTTCAGTCCGATCGTTTCATACATTCCGGATGAGAACCGTTTCCATCGCAGGTTTTCCAACTTCGCATCGATTCCAGAAACAATCCAAACATCGCCATCCCAAGTCGAGAGTGCTGCCCGTTTTCCGTCTTTGAAGAAATCCAAACCGCTGAAACGAACCCGACGTTTCCATGGGTTTTCCAACGGAGCTGTTAGGCTGTCGGTCACGTAGGCTCCGTCAGGTGTTTGGCTGGTTTCAAGTTGCCCCTTCGTCACGACCTCTTCCGTCCAACGTGCAGATCCAGCTTTTTTGAAATCTGCTAGTTTCGGTGCTCCTTCGGCTAGTGCAGTTGCGTTCGATGCATCGGCATGATTGCCGTTCCAGAGGGTCAGTTTGAAAACTCCAGCAGCACCCTTAGGGAGCTTGAGCAAAACCTGATTACCAACCACGGCCAATTGTGCTTTGGCGGGAAGTTTGGATGCTACCACCACAGTGCTTTTCTCTCCTGCCTTCAAGACGGCCTGATTGCCGCTGACTTGACCTTGACCACCTTCAATTTCGCAAACCAGTAGAGTCAAATCCTCCTTCGCTTTGGCGAGGTCGAAAGTGCGGACGAAACCGGTTTGTCCATTAGCCTGAACGCTGCTTGGTTGTTCATGGATCTTGGTGCCACGTATCGTATACGCGAGCACACTTTCCATCCCAACCACATAAAGCCCATCCCAGCGAGCTACCTCTGGAGGCAACGCACCAAAGGGTTCAGGACGAGTGTCTTTGAATTCAGCATTCGCTCCAATCCATCCCGGCACAACGGGAGTGCCGAAAACTTGGTCTCCATCGATCGTGGGGTGTCCGCCGTGTCCTCCGTCAAACGCGACGCCGAACGACGTGATGTAACCTCCGGTCCATCCAGAAGCCATCCGCAAAAGTTCCGTGTCGAATAGCACTGAGGCTCCGTTGGAGAGACGAATGGCAAGGCCCTTCATCGCCACATTCTTTCCAGGTCCCTTGGCGGTAATGGCAGCCCCTTGGAATGGAAAAGTCTCTTCAAACAGCGGGCTCTTTTTACTCTGAGCTTCTGTGGTTGCAGTGAGGCCAATCAAGAGGGAACAGGCCAGAGAGAGAATCGGCCGCGAAGAAGGGCGATTCTGGGGCGGTGTCATCGAACAGCGCATGGTATCAGTTTTCAGTTTACGGTTAATCGTTTTCTAATCTGCCATCGTGCCCGTTTCACGGAAAAGGGCATCGACAAAACAGGAATCACTGCCGAAAGTTCTGTCTCGTGAAAAATTCACAAAACAGTGCTTCTTCAAGTTGCAGTAAAATACTGGCATAGCTTTTGCGCGTGAAGCATAAAAGTCAAGCCCTTCGCCATTCCCGATGAACCCTCTCGTTGAAATCATTCGGGAGGAGATTGTTCGATGCGGGGTGATGTCTTGGCCACGTTTTATGTCGCTCGCATTAGACCATCCGGAGCATGGTTTTTACCAACAACCGGGCAGGGTAGGGCGTGCGGGAGACTTTTATACCAGTGTCAGTGTCGGAAGTATGTTTGGGGAGTTACTCGGTTTTTGGCTCTCTGAGAAACTTGAAACGCTTCAGGGACGGGTTCAGATCATTGAGGCTGGAGCCAACGAGGGACAGATGGCCTGTGATATCCTTGATTGGCTCCTCCAGCACAGGCCCGAAACCTATCAACGCACAGAGTACTTAATCCTAGAACCCTCGGTTCGCAGACGTGACTGGCAGAAACAAACCTTGCGAAATCATCCGACGAACGTTCGTTGGGTCAAAGATTGGAGCGATATTCCTACTCACTCAGTGCGAGGGGTGATCGTGTCCAACGAACTTTTGGATGCGTTTCCTGTTGAGGTTTGGCGATGGGATCGCAGCACTCAATGTTGGAACGAATTCGGGGTCACGCTGGAGGATCAAGTATTGAAATGGGCACCATTGCTTTCAAAAGGTTGCATTCCACATGAACTCGAACGGTTCACTTCATCGTTGGCTCAGTTTCTGCCTGAAGGATACCAACGCGAGCTAGGTCGCCAAGCCATCTCTTGGTGGCAGGAAGCTTCGCAACGCCTCGGGCAAGGGTGGCTGATGGCGTTTGACTACGGGGGTGCAGAGATAGATTTTTGGGCTCCCGATCGACCTCACGGAACCTTACGAGGCTATCGTAAACACCAGTCGGCCCCGGTGTTGGAAGCCGAATCCGGGGAAGTTGACCTCACATCTTCGGTCAATTTTTCTCTCATCCAAAACGCCGGAGAGGCAGGCGGCTTAGTGACGGAGTTTTATGAGCGGCAACAAGTGTTCCTCATCAAAACCCTGACCGCTTGGATGGCTCAAGGTTTGGAAATCAGCCCGACCCAAACGCGAGCCCTAGCAACGCTCACTCGTCCCGAGTTCCTAGGCACAAAATTCAAGGCCATTCTCCAATACCGGCCGTAACGAGGGATTTCGCTGGATCCACAAGGTAAGTTAACCTCGGTGGTTAACCTATCAACTTAATCGACTCGTCCATCGCGGCATAAAGGGTTCCCATCGTTGCTTCGGTTTCGTCTCCCATATTGGAAATGCGAAACGTGGTGCCCTTGATTTTACCGTAGCCACCGTCGATCAGAAATCCTCGGTCTTTCACGAGTTTTTGCAACTTTGACACATCCAAAACCCTACCCCCAGTACGTGCTCCGTTACTGACACAAGTCAGAGTAGAAGATTCAAACCCTTTCTCGGGAAACAGCAGAAAACCGTGTCCTCTTGCCCAGTCCCGAGTTCTTTGTGCAAGGGTAAGATGTCGGGCGAACCGTGCCTCTAGACCTTCTGCAAAAAAATCATCCAGCTTGGATGCGAGTGCATAAATATGACTGATGCTCGGTGTGCTCGGAGTCATATTGTCCGCAGCATTCTTCTGGAATTCCACGAAATCGAAATAATAACCCCGATCCTTCAGAGTCGCCGCTTTCGCAAGCGCGGCAGGGGAACACGTAAAGACAGTCAATCCCGGCGGCATGGCAAATGCCTTTTGTGTTCCTGCTAGTAGGACATCAATCCCTAGTTCATCGAAAGCGATTCTTGTCGCGGTCATCGAACTCACCGCATCCACGATAAACATCACGTCCGGATATTTTGCCTTCAGTAACCCAATATCCGTGAGCGGACTCATCGTACCAGTCGAAGTCTCATTATGAATCAGAGTGAGGGCATCAAACTCTCCTGTGGCGAGTTTCGCATCGATTGCCTCAGCTCGAATCGGGGAACCCCAATCGACCTGTAATGCCTCAGCGGCCTTTCCGCAACGTTTTGCGACATCCAACCATTTGTCTGAAAACGCCCCACACATGCAGCAAAGCACTTTTTTAGACACTAAATTCCGTAACGACCCCTCCATGATGCCCCAAGCAGACGAGGTGCTCAAATACACCAACTGTTTTGTAAACAAGAGCGACTGAAGCTGAGGTTGAATCTTGGCGTAGAGATCTTTGAACCCTTGGCCTCGATGACCAACCATCGGTGCACAAAATGCAGCAAACGTTTTCGCGCTCACCTCTACCGGCCCTGGAATGTGAAGTTTTATGTGTCCCATAGTGTCCATGTGAAACTTTTCACAAAGTCGCCAATCTGGCAAGCGAACTTATGGTTCCAACCTTTCAAGGAGTCAGAAAATGGCGTTCTCGTAGCTTGACGAGAAGACCCTCGCTAGGTAATCTTTGGATTGCGAAAAGTTTTATTACTGGGTTGCCAGTGCCGAAGTCGTCGGAAGGTTTCTGCCGACTTTTTTATTCCCCGCGTGAATGGGGGGAGTTTGGAACATTATGAACGCCGAGTTTTTAGCCATCTTAGATTACTGGGAGCGCGAGAAAGGGATTAGCAAAGCTATTCTACTCCGTGCTGTCGAGGAGGCGTTAGTCGCATCCGCCAAAAAAGCGGTTGGCCCTGCACGAGAACTTCGTTGCGTGATCGATCCTAAGGGAGGTGATATCAAAGCCTTCGCTAAATTGATTGTCGCGGACAAGGTGGTTTCCAAGCATGACGAAATTTCCATTTTCGATGCCCGACGTCTCAAGGCTGATGTCGTTGTGGGCGAGGAGCTAGAGGTAGAAGTCACTCCTGCCAATTTTGGACGCATCGCCTCCCAAAACGCGAAACAAGCCCTCATGCAGCACATCCGCAAGGCGGAAAAGCTCATGATTTTCGCCGATTTCAAGGATCGGGTAGGGGATATCGTCAGTGGTGTCGTCCGACGATTCGACCGCTCGGATGTTACGATTGACCTCGGGAAATACGAGGCTTTGCTCCCGAATCGCGAACGTGTTGGCACGGAAGAATACCAGATCGGGGAACGCATCCGTTGCTATGTCCGTGCTGTGGATAACCTTCAACACGGCCCGGAGATCGTCCTGTCGCGAGCTGCACCAGAATTTGTCGTGAAACTCTTCCAGTTGGAAGTTTCAGAGATTAGCGACGGAACCATTGAGATTAAAGCCATTGCGCGTGAGCCGGGGTTCCGCACCAAGTTGGCGGTCTATTCTCGGGATGAAAAGGTAGATCCTGTGGGTGCCTGCGTGGGATTACGTGGCAATCGAGTGAAGAACATCGTCCGAGAACTCAACAACGAAAAAGTTGATATCGTGAAGTGGGATCCAAACATCCGGATCTATCTCACGAACGCCCTTGCCCCTGCGAAGTTAAAGACATTCGAGGTCGATGAGGCCCGACGACGAGTCCGCATTTTGGTGAGTGAGGATCAACTTTCTTTGGCAATTGGCAAACGCGGCCAGAACGCTCGTCTGACTTCCAAATTGACCGGTTGGCATGTGGACATCGAGGCTGAGTATGTGCAGGTGATCGGTTTCGACCAAAAGGTCGCCCAAGCGGTCGCCAACATAGCGATGGTTCCGGGGATCACCCCTGAGCAAGCAGATCTCCTCGTTCATAAAGGGTTTTTAAGCATCGACGATTTGGCTCAAGTTGAAGAATCCGATCTCGAGGATATTCCTGAGCTCGCCGGTACGGCCCATGCCATCAAAGAAGCCGTCCAGGTTGAAATGGCGCGTCGCGCTTCCGACTCCAATTAACTGTTACCGCCCAAAGTGGCACTGAGATTTGTTCGATTCGAAATAATTAATTATGCCCGTTCGTATTTACGAAATTGCCAAGAAACTTGGTCTGGAAAGTAAGGAAGTCATTCTCCGAGCCAAGGAATTGGGCATTGCCGCCGCCAAGGTGCCATCGAGTTCCCTCGACAAAATCACAGCGGAATTCCTTGAGGAACAGATCGCCAGTAAGATGGCTCCTGCTCCAGTGGCAGAACCAGTCGCTCTCCCGATCGAACCAGTTAAAGTGATCGTTCACGCGCCAGCCCCAGAACCCGTGATCGAAGTGGCCCCACCGGTGATTGTCTCAGCTCCCGTCCCGCCTCCAGCACCTGTGGAAAAACAGGAACCGGTCGAAATCCTACCCGCACCCGTGATTCCTCCCCCTGTGGTGGAGAAGGTTTTAGTCAAGCCAGTCGAAATTACGCCTCCGGTGGTCGAAGTCGCCAAAGTTATCCCTCCTGAACCCGTCGCACCACCCGCCCCAGTCGTCGTCCATCCTCCGGCACCCGTGATTCCGCCGCCTCCCAAGTTAGGGGATAAGGTGGGTTTCATTGTTCTCCCAACAAAACCGGGGTCGAAACCTGCCGCCAAACCAGTCGTCCCACCCGCAGCGGTTCGCCAAGGTCAACGTCCTGGTGCTCCAGTTCAAGCGCGTGACGGAAACAGAGCTCCCGGCCAACGCCCTGAGTTTCGCCCAGGCCAGCCTGGGAATCGCCCTGGCCAGGTTGGATACGGTGCAGCAGGCCCAAGACCTCCCGCAGGACAACGTTCCGCATTTCCCGGGCAAGCCGCTGGGCGCCCCGATGCGGGTCGTACAGCAGCACCAGCCGTCCCCAAATTCGTGGTGCCTACCACGGGAAAAATCATTTCTCTCAAACCACCGATCATTGTTCGTGAATTAGCTGAAAAATTGGGACGCAAACCGTTTCAATTGATCGCCGACCTCATGGAATTGGGGGTTTTCGCCAACGTCAATCAGTCGGTGGACGAATTGGTGGCACAGAGATTAGCTGCCAAGCATGGTTTCCGGTTTGAGGCGGAGAAACGCGAACGTGGTGGTGGAATTGTCCACGCCCCGGTTGCGAAAGTGGAGGTGGATCTCGATGACAAACCTGAGGATTTGAAACCTCGGGCACCGGTGGTCACCATCATGGGTCATGTTGACCATGGAAAAACCACCCTGTTGGACGTAATCCGAAAAGCAGATGTTGCCGCAGGAGAATCCGGCGGGATCACCCAGCACATTGGTGCCTACACGATTTCAATTCCTCATCCCGAACGGAAAAAGGAGCTTCAGCAGATCACGTTTCTTGATACTCCCGGCCATGCTGCGTTCAGTTCAATGCGGGCTCGTGGGGCGAATGTTACCGATATTGTCATTTTGGTCGTTGCTGCGAATGACGGCGTGATGCCCCAAACTTTGGAGGCATTGAGCCATGCGCTGGCCGCCAAAGTTCCGATTATTGTCGCGGTGAACAAAATGGATCATCCGAGCGCGAACGCGATGAAAGTCCGTCAGCAGTTGCAGGATAAAGGTCTGGTCTGCGAGGAATGGGGCGGTGAAACCATTTTTGTTGATGTTTCGGCGATTACGAAGGTCGGGATCGACAAGCTTCTGGAGATGATCATTCTGCAGTCTGAAATCTTGGAGCTAAAAGCAAATCCCAAACGGGCAGCCAAGGGGAACGTCATCGAGTCTGGCTTGGAGCCAGGGGGACCTACTGCCACTGTCCTAGTCCGAAAAGGGACCTTGCACGTCGGAGAGATTGTCATCTGCGGTCCTTTCTACGGAAAGGTGCGTGCTCTCACCGACGAAGAAGGGAAGCGACTTAAAGAAGCCGGTCCTTCGGTTGCGGTCAAGCTGCTGGGACTGAATGGGGTTCCTGATGCCGGCATCGAATTTACGGTGATGGAGAACGAGAAATCGGCTCGTCAAATCGCTGCGGAACGAGCATTGGCTCAGCGCAGTCTCGACATCGAGCGACGTCCGGCGGTGTCGTTGGAAACATTATTCTCCACCTTGGCTTCTGAGACTGCCAAGGTTCTCAACGTCATCGTCAAAGCGGATACTCAAGGTTCCGTAGAGGCCATTGTCGAAGCACTCGAAAAGATTGAATCCGACAAAGTGAGCCTCAAGGTCACTCATAGTGCGGTGGGCACGATTACCGCCTCGGACGTTTCGTTAGCGGCTGCTTCTAAAGGAATCATCCTTGGGTTCCACACGCGGATCGATAACGGGGTCTCTGACCTTGCAAAACGAGAGGGCGTCCAGATCAAACTGTATGCCATCATCTATGAATTGATCGATCAAGTGAAGGAGGCGATGGCAGGGTTGCTTGATCCACTCCTGAAGGAGGTCGTGATCGGTTCGGCAGAGGTGCGCCAAATTTTCGAGCTTTCCAAGGGCGGAAGTGTCGCCGGTTGTTTCGTCTCCATGGGTCGTATCGTCAAAGGAAAGATGCGGATTCAACGCAGAAAGAATCTTATTTACGAAGGTGTTTCCCTTTCTTTGCGCCGGTTCCAAGACGAAGTCAACGAGGTCCGGTTCGGCATGGAATGTGGTGTGCGTTTGGATGGATTCAACGAATTCCAAGTAGGCGACAACATCGAGTGCTACACGTTGGAAAAAGTTGCACAGAAGCTGTAACGTTAAAAACGATCGTTTTTTGACGGAGTAGTTTCCTTATTTTTTATGCAGTCACTTCGACTTCAGCGCGTGCAGGAATTGCTCAAACGTGCCATCGGCGAGGTAATCCGTCGTGAGGTGCCTGTGGAAGAGGCCGGGGTCATCACAGTGAACGATGTCAATGTCTCGAGCGATCTCCATTCAGCGGCGGTTTTTGTGGGGGTCATCGGAACCGATTCCCAACGTCGGCGCGCCTTTGATCTGCTGATCAAAGAACGCAAACGACTTCAAGGTCTTGTGGGGCGCGCCATCATTCTCAAACACACCCCGCAGCTCCGGTTTTTGATGGATGATAGTGGCGCACGCGGTGAAAGAATTCTCGGTATCATTGAAGAGTTAGAGAAATCGAACCCTAGTCATGAAACCCCATCCGAAGATTCTCGATAAAATTATCGAAGCCGTGGAAGGCAGTTCCACCATTTGTATTGTGGGCCACATGCGACCCGATGGCGATTGCATCGGTTCCCAGTTGGGGTTGACGTTGGCCTTGAAGAATTTAGGAAAAGAGGTCACCTGTTGGAACGAGGATTCAGTGCCCGACAAACTCGCATTTCTAGATCCCCAAAAGTTGGTTCAAAAACCCCGAAAGGATCGCGAGTTTGATTTGGTGATTGCTACGGATGCCGCAAGTTTTGAGCGTCTAGGTGCGACGGGTGAACGGATCTCCCAACGGAAGCTGTTCATCAACATCGACCACCATGCGAGCAACACGAGGTATGCCGATATCAATTGGGTCTCCCCTAGGGAACCTTCCACGGGTGAGTTAATTTTTAGGCTATTGAAAGCTGCGAATTGGCCGATCACTCCAGCGATTTCCGATTGCCTTTTTACAGCGGTTTCCACCGATACCGGTTCCTTTCAATACCCGTCCACGCGTCCCAGCACCTATCATGTTGCAGGTGAACTCGTCAAACGAGGTGCTAACCTTGCAAGGATTTGTGATGAGGTCTATCAGTCGTTTCCTCTCGCACGGGTTCGTTTGGTTCGGCACATGTATAACAAGTTCCGCCTCGTTCACGACAATCAGATTGCTTACTTCTGGCTTAAAAAGGCGGATTACGTTCGCACGGGTTCCGAATCAAACGATAGCGAGGGGTTGATTGATCACATTCGTGCGATCGATCCCGTGGTGGTGGCTTGCGTGTTTGAAGAGGTGGAACCGACCTTGACGAGGATCAGCCTGCGTTCCAAGAGCGATCGGGTGAACGTGAACCATATCGCCGGTCAATTTGGCGGAGGCGGCCATCCTGCGGCGGCTGGTGCGCGGATTGAGGGGACACCGCTAGCCGTGCAGCGTCGTGTTATTCGAGCGGTGCGACAGGCACTAGACAAGAATTCTTAGTTTTCATGCATAAGTTTAACGCTCTTGACGGAGCTCTGTTGATTGATAAACCCTCCGGTCCAACGTCTCACGATGTGGTGGCCGCGATTCGGCGCCGGTTCAGAGTCGAAAAAGTGGGTCACTGTGGCACCCTAGATCCGCAAGCGACAGGCTTGCTGATTATTGTCCTTGGGCGGGCGACCAAACTCTCGGAAAAACTGATGGCCTCGGATAAAGTTTACGAGGGATTGATCAAATTTGGAGAAGCAACCGACAGCTACGATGCCGATGGCGAGATCACGAGTTCACTGCCAGTCATGCCCATGACGATGGAAGAATTGAACGAAGCTTCGGTTTCGTTCAATGGGGATCAAATGCAAGTTCCACCCATGGTTTCAGCGGTCAAAATTGGGGGCGTGCCTCTTTATAAAATGGCCAGAAAAGGCGTTGAAGTTGAACGGAAGCCGAGACTAGTGCACGTCTATTCATTCCGTTTCATGGATTATCAAGAACCCTTGGGAAAATTTCGTTTAGCGTGCACGAAGGGTACCTATGTCCGCAGTGTCGCCCATGAACTGGGACAGAAGCTGGGCTGCGGAGCCCATTTGGCCTCGTTGCGACGAACGGTCTCTGGATCGTTTGATGTGGCCAACGCGCTCACTCTGGCCAAGGTTTTGGAGATGTCAGAAGCGGAGCTCGAGCCCCATGTGATCCCGTTCCTCCGACTCTCCACGGCTGCTTAAGCCGTCGCGCATGAGAATTATCCAGCAGGCAGCCGAACTGGGTCAGGGAAGCGTTAAAGTGGCGGCGGCTATCGGAGTCTTTGATGGATTGCACTTAGGCCATCAACAAGTTCTCCGACAGGCGTTGTCGGATGCCCGGAGTCAGGCTGGTATTGCCGTAGCGATCACGTTCGATCGCCACCCGTGTTCAGTGGTAGCACCGGAGCGCACTCCTCCCATCATTTATACCCTCTCCCAAAAACTGCGCGGAATTGAGTGTCTTGGATTGGATGCCGTAATATTGCTCAAGTTTGATGAATTGTTGAGCCGTGTTTCAGGAGAAGGTTTCATCCGCCAATTATCCTCAGAGATTACCGCGTTACAGAGTGTTTGTGTCGGAGACAATTTCGCGTTTGGCCATAAACGGAGTGGCGATGTGCACCTCCTACGTCGTCTTGGAGGAGAGATTGGTTTTGAGGTTCACGGTTTGCCTGCGGTCACTCTGGACGAAAAGAGGGTCAGCAGTACCCGCGTCCGCGATGCGATCCGCACGGGCGAATTGATTGCCGCCGGGCGGTTACTGGGTCGGCCTTATTCCATTTGCGGTGAGGTCATTCGTGGGGATCAACTTGGTGCGTCGTTAGGATTTCCGACGGCCAATTTGGATACGACAGGCCTCGTGCTTCCTCCTCGAGGAGTTTACGCCGTGCGCTATGGCGATCATCAAGGTGTTATGAATATTGGGTTTCGTCCTACCTTGGAACAACCCATACCTGAGCAACGGGTGGAGGTCCATTTATTGGATTTCCGTGGCGATCTCTACGGTCAGGAAATGGAGGTCACCCTAGTCGAACGAATCCGTGAGGAAAAAAAGTTCGCCAATCTTGACGAACTTCGTTCCCAAATCAGCCTCGATATCGACCGGGCTCGCCAGTTGTTAGGGTAACCCTTCGATTCGATAGAACTGTTGTTTCCCCGGGTTCACGCTCGCCTCGTAGCTCGATGAACCGCTCGCCGCTGTAATCTCCGTCACCACCGTCCAGTTCGCGCCGCTCCCAATCGTAGGCGACGACATCACGCGATATTTTTTTCCAGCAACGCTTCCCCACGAAAACTTCACGGTCTGATTGTTTGGGTTGAACGTAGTGATTCCTAAACGCAAGCCGACTTCTGCCTTGGGGACAACGATGACTTGGAGGGGCCGCACTTCGAATAGCGGGGGATTCCCATTATCCGTCACCCGCACGGCGACCTCGTAGGTCGCAGGGATCGCAACGAGGTCGGGCGAGAGGATAAGGTTTCCGTTGGTGGCATTGATCGAGACGAAGTCCGGGGCACCAAAGTCGATGCTGTAAGTCAAAAGGTTCACCGGAAGATCCAGATCGGTGGCTGGAGTGGTGATACTCGAAATGGTTCCCACTGTTACGGTTTGTGGTTGGAACGCGGCGAACGTCGGGGCGCGGTTGACCTCGGTCACGGTCAGTTTAATCGATACAGTGGCCGAGAGTTCCGGGGTTGCGTTGTCCGCGACGCGAACTGTGATCGTGTTGACCGATGGCCCTTGCGCCTCAGTGGGTGTCCACGTCAGCAACCCGGTGACCGCATGGATGGTCATCCCAACGGGTGCTCCGGGTTCGAGACTAAACCTCAAAGTTTGAGCTGGATTATCAGCATCCTGAGCCACACAGAGCAGAGAGAAAGGAGCATTCTCCGCCAAGGTTTGGTCGGGAATGGCTGCAATGACCGGTGCGGAATTCGCTGCTGGGGCTAGGCTGTGCGTGACGATGATTCCTGAACCCGACAACCGCATGGTCAGGTTGGCACTGTTTGTTTGAGGTAGATACCAATAGCTCAGGGTGAAGGTGCTACCCGCCGTCAGAACTGGAGTGATATCCTGCCAGATTGAGGAAGCGCGGGTGGTTCCTGCCGCCGAGGCGATCATCCGCAGGCTGGTGGTTCCGGTCTGGGCTCGTGTGGAATCCAATGCAGAAGCTGAAAGATTGGCGGAGACCACCCATGGTCCAGTGAGGGCGGATTCAAAATCTCCATTCGGCAGGAGGTTAGGGCCGACATCGGGATTTGAACCTTCGACAATCCGAAGATTATCCAGATAAACCTCTCCGGGCGCATCGAGATAAATGTAGAGGCTGGAGCTTGAGGCGGTCCCTGTTGCAACGATCCGCTGCCAGAGCGATGTGGGTTTAGCGATAATTTGGAACGTCTTGACCTCGTTCAACGCTGGGACTCCGTTATCGGTGACTCGGACGCTGATCGTGTTAGTGGTGGGGGCTTGCCCGACCGTCGGTGTCCAAGTCATCAGTCCTGAACCAGAATCAATCGTCAGCCCGCTCGGGGTTGCTCCAACGAACGAAAAGGCCAAAGTGTTCGCCGGGTAATCTGTGTCGCGTGCGGTGGCCTGATAGTAAAGAGTGCGTCCAACCAAGACTATCTGGTTGGTAAGAGCGTTCAGGACTGGAGCCTGATTGATTTCATTAACGATTACTTTGAAAGAACGGACATCGCTCCTTGGGGGTGTGCCGTTGTCGCTCGCTCGAACTGCCAGAATATGAGTGGAGGGACCTTGGGTTTCTGTAGGAGTCCATGCAATCTGCCCCGTCGTTCCGTTGATGGTGACGCCGGAAGGAGCCCCGGGTTCAAGGCTGTAAGTGACTACCTGTTGTTCATCGGCGTCTGTGGCAGCGACAGTCAACGACATCGCAACACCCTCTGAAACGGTTCGATCAGGGATCACCGCGATGACAGGGGCGCGGTTGGGTTTGACCGCCATCAAGGTGAACGTCTGGCTGCTCGACCGTCGTGGCGAGCCGTTATCGGTCACATGAACCGTGATGAAGCTCGTGCTGGGGACTTGGTCTGGTCGGGGTTGCCAACGAAAGGCTCCCGTGGCTGGGTCGATCGTGGCACCCTCAGGAAACCCCGGAGAGAGGGAAAATTGGAAGTTCTGGGCTGGAAGATCGCTATCGAAAGCGCGAGCCGAGAAGGTCAATGTGTCTCCCTCGGTCACCATCTGCATACTGATGGGGAGCAAAGTAGGTGCTGAGTTCACTTCGTCTACGTGGATATTAAAACTCTTCGTACTCGTCAGGGGGGAAGTGGTTTGGTCGGAGACACGGACGGTCACGGTATAATCTCCGGGGCCTTGGATTTCTGTCGGAGTCCAATCAATCTCGCCTGTGGTGGGATTGATCGTAAGACCCGCAGGGGATCCAGCTTCGAGGTTATAAACCAAGGTATTGGCGGGGAGATCTTGATCGGTGGCAACTAATCCTAGGGTGAGGCGAGTGCCCTCTCCCACCGCAGGAGCGTTGATCACGCCAAAGGTAGGGGCTTGATTGACTTCGCGGACGGTGACCGTGACCCGTTGGCTTGCTCCTCGGGCGGGTGACCCGTTATCCACTGCTCTTATCGTGAAGGTGTAAACTCCGGGTGCTTGGACTTCTGTCGGGGTCCATGTCCAGACTCCAGTTCCGGGAACAATTTGAACTCCCGCTGGCGCATCGACTCCGAGGCTGTAAGTGAGGGTTTGATCCGGATCCGTTTCGGTAGCTGAGGAAGCCACGCTCAACAGGACGTGTTCATCGACGGTTTGAGGGGGATACGCAGCAAGGGTGGGAGGATGGTTTCCGCCGATCAAAAGGTTGGGGTTGCTGGGTGTGGCGGTTTCGAACGCCACGGCCGCTCCCTCTTCACCATCCGGATAGCGGCCCATGCTGATGTTGCTGGTCTGTTCACCAAAAGTGACGCTATCAACGAGTTGACCATCGGGAGCGAATAGTCCGATTTGAGAACCGGATTTGCTGAGTTTAAAATTGATGTGGAGATCGCTGTTGGTGGGGGAGTTGGCCTTGGTGTTTTTATCGGCCCAGACCATGAGGAATCCACCCGGCTGTAGGACGTAGCCTGTCGGGATCGTGAACTGAGTGGCGTTGGTCAGAACCGAAGTGAGGGTGTAGCTGGTCAGGTCCACTTCAGTGACGCCTCCATTATAAAGTTCGAACCAATCGTCGTATTTTCCTGTGGATGGATTGATCACAAAGTTGGTGTTTCCAGCCATGAATTCGTTAATCGTGACCGCAATCTCAGGGAACGCTGCGTTGTTGGTATTCGCGGCAGTGACGCTGAAGAAGGAACGACGGTTCCGTGGTTCCCCATCGGGGGAACTACCGAAGCTACGACCCGGTGAGACTTGTTTGTAATCTAAGTAATCGAGAACTGCGGGCAAGTTTGCGGTGCCTTGAAGGCGTGCCAGTGCGACAGAGGCATTGGTTGCGTTGAGTCGGAACGAAGCGTGCACTGCGTTCGCCGTGGTTTGTTCGGGTTGACCGTCGGCCCAGATAACAAGGAATTGTTTGGGGCCGATCACGGTGCCAATCGGGAATTTCCAGCGGGTTAAATTGGTATAAGTATCGGTCAGGTAAAGGGACGAAAGGTCGATGGTGCCGGCACCAGAATTATAGAGTTCGATGAACGGATCTTTCTCGCCTGCGTTATCGAGTGGGCCGGCCACGTTGTTGGGCAGCACTTCGTTGATCCAAACATCGGGGAATACCGCCAAGGTTTGTTTCACTCCGACATTGTTCGCTCCCGGTGTTACTAAGGTTGTGGTATTGGTCGCGGTCGCGGTCCAGTTCGCGACGCGATACGTTCCTCGCACTGGATCGATCAATTGGAGTGACGGGCCGAACCCTGCGGCGTTGGTAGCCCATGGAAGCTTGTCGTTGAACCGGACGTCACTGATCACCAAATCGCCCACGCCGCCAGTTCCTCCGTTCGGTTTGATCAATTTGAGAGTTTCTCCATCGGCGTCCAAGGATCCGGGAAATTCTCCTAGGACTCGAATGGTGGAACCGTAAGCGAGAGCAAAGGCGGCAGCGTTTTTGGCAATGATGGTATAACCCCCGGGTTGAATCAGGGATCCTTCTGGGAAGGTGTAACCGACACCGTCCAACCGGAAACCGGAGAGGTCAAAAGCCGTGGTTGTGGATCGGTTATGCAATTCTAGGAAGGAACCTTGGGTAGCCACAGGATTATACTGAATCTCGTTGATCATCACATAATCCTGCGGGCGTTGCACGGTGCCTGTGTATCGCACGCTGATGGTCTTTGCAGTTCCTGCGAGTGTGGCTCCTTTTTCATCCGCACCGGCGACGGTAAGGACGTTTGTAACTCCGGTGAGGGGGACGGTGATGGAGTAGGAGTTTTGATCGGTCCACGTCGCAGGGTAGGGGATCCCATTCACCTCGATCGAGACGACAGCGAATGGAGCTTTGCCAGTAATCGTGGTGCTGCTGGTTGAGGAGGTGTAGTTGCCACCGGCATTGCTGGTGATGCTGAATTGAGCGACGTCGTTGGCTGTGATTTGACCTTCGATGTGTGCCTTTCGAGCCGCCATATAGGCAGAGACTTGAGTGGGTGCCGCAAGGCCGATGTTATTTTTCGCCAGACTGCTGCGTCGTGCCTCGATTTGTTCCGAATATCGGGCGGTGTCCATCGCTTGTTTGACGGCGCGTTGATAGGCTCGCCAGCTCATCCGTCGGAAGATCGGTGTATCGTAGAGCCGGTCGCCTTGCATGATGGCTTCGCTGGCACCTCCGCCATCCCCCAAGGTGAAATCGATGTCCCATGGCACCAGCTTCGCCGTAGCTCCGGGGAGTTTGTAGATATACATGTTCTGCGACCCACCCAAAGTCCACGCGTCCCAGTTCCCGAGGAGTCGGTTGAACGCGAAGACGTTCATCCATTCGTCGATGTCGGCTTGGTTGAGAAGGTTCGCGACAAAATTCGGAGTCTGATCGTTGACGGCCTTTGCGAGGTTGAAAATGTTGGAGTAATTGTTGACGGTTCCTTGGTAACCTCGGGTCTGCCAATTGTAGCGATAACGAGCGAGTTTGTAGGCACCGCCTGTGGTTTTGAATTCCTGAAGGGTGGCACCGGCTCCGCCGAAGCCAGAGTTATCATCGTTGAACTCGAACCAAATCGCGATTTTGTAGTGGTCGCCCTCTTCGTCTGCAGGAAACCAGCTTTTCACGAAGTCGCCATTCGGAAATTCCTCATCCTGCGAGATACTGTATACCTGCCCTCCGTTTCGATAGAGCTGCATGTAATGGGAGTGAAGATAAGGAATCTCCATCTGCCGCCCGATCCACATGCTGAGTTGATTTCGGAGACCGGTAGATTCGGCTCCGCCGTTGCCGGTGCTGCGGAAGACGCGTTCCGTCACTCCAAGCAGTGGTTCCTCGTTTCCGTTGACCACGGTGAAACTGCCTGCGCCGCCATGGTAAGGACTGCCCTTATCGCGAAACCCGACGTTGTAAAGCACTCGGGAATTTCCGTAAACGAGGGTGGCATCTCGATAGGTGTTGTTCAACGCGTTGCCTCGGGCCGCCTCGGAGGCTTGCGAATGCCAGAGGTGATAGCGGGCAAAGTTACCCCATGGCGTCGGGTCTCCCCAGCGCACAAATGCTTCGGAGGAAGGTAGTCCGACTGGCATCAGGTTGCTCCCCGGGAAAGTCGTGCTCGCCGTGATTCCTGCGGCGTCGGTGGCGAGGATTTTGAACGCCACGGAAGTCCCCGCAGCCCTTCCTGTGATTGTGCCTGAATATATTCCATCGCCTCCAATCAGGTCCCCATTCGTGCCATCATCGCGCATTGCTACCGTCGTGATCGTGGTGGCAGGATCGATTCGGTAACGGAGTGAGATGGAACTCAATCCATCGGGATCCGAGACTCGGCAGGAAACGACGACGGGCAGATTCGCAGCAGGAACCGCTGGCGAATGGGTCACATCATAAACGGCGGGGCCCGCGTTGGAGATCGCTCGGCTGTTGACCATGCCGGGAGTGCCAAGATTCACTGGAATAGGAACTCGGGCTGCGAGCTCGAGCCAACCTCCGCGAAGTTTGAAAAGCAGTTCTCGAGTGCCGCAGAGCCATCGGACTTTGGCGCGGATAGTGGCGGTTGCTCCGGGGTTGAGGCCGGCTTTCAGTTCGTTGCGAATGCTATTGATCCCGGGATCTCCATCCCCTTGACCTCGCACATGCAGGCAGCGCGTCCCGGTGGCGGCTCCAGTGGCATCAACTCCAGAGAGGCTGTGGTTGCCGTTAAATACCCAACTCGTCGCGGCTTGGCCTGTGCCCAATTCGAACCCGCCGTTGTTCATCACATCGGTGATTCCGGTCACCAATTCGACATCGTCCACAAGGATTTCACCCGCGTTGCCTTGAAGCAGAATGTGCAAACGGTCGGGGTTATATCCACCCATTCCATGATCCAATAAACCGGTGACCGTGACGGTGGACCAAGCGGATTTTTTGGTCTCATCTGAATCTGCCCAGTTCGAGGGACGTAAACCATCGGAATGCGCGTCGATGAGTTCAAGACTCGAGCCCCCTCCGGCGGCGTAGCGGCCCCAACGACCTTCGCTCCAGTAAACCAAATCGGCCACAGCGATGTGGATGGTATTGGTTTCTAATTCTCCAAAAGCGTTGGTGCTGACGATGTCATCAGGTTTACTTAAAACCAGTCGATCCGTAGAATTGTTCAGCTTACCCGAAAAGTCTCCCACCGTGTTTGCCGCAGTCAATTGGGGATAGTTCTTGAGCATCCGTTCTTTGTCTTTGGCAACTACGAGATAGCCTCCGCTGGGAAGAATGGTGCCACTGGGGAAATCGAATTCGATGCCTTCTCTCAACCTCCATCCTGAGAGATTGACCGAGGTGGTTCCACGGTTGTAGAGCTCCAAATACTCGTCCTCCTCCATGCCGGTGAGCGGGTCATACATCAGTTCGTTGATGACGATGTTCTCCACTTTCCATGCGGCGTTTGCTAATTTTGGCGTAGGTGTAGAGAGGCGGCGAATCGTGTCGGAACCATCGGGTGATCGGCCCGAGGCGATCCCGTTTTCTTGGCCTCCAAATTCGATCGCGTCCAACACACTCAGGCCATTGGAACTGACGAGATAAAGCCGTTCTCCGGCCGCATTAAGTCGGAATCCGAGTTGATCTTGATTCCACGACATAAACGCTCGCCCATTGAGAACCGTTCCCGTGGGGATGGTGAAAAGATTCGAACGGGTGGTGTCGCTGAGGAACCAACCACTGATATCCACAGCGGCAGTGCTCCGATTGTAGAGTTCGATGAAATCCAAATCTGGATCATCGGTGTGTGCGAGGAATTCGTTAATCACCACGGTGTTCGGGGCTGTGGTGGTGATCAAATCCCGTCCACCGGGAGAGCCTCCGATCCGGTCGCTGATCCCCCAAGCGCGTGGATCCTGTTCTCCGTAGCTGGGTCGGGTTAAGGTCAGAGAATGGCCGGCTCCATCGGCTGCGATTGGCCATGGAGATTGGGCCGAGTAGGTCATCTCCAATTTAGTGGCCCCTTGTTCATCCGAGAAACGGATCGTGTCACCTGACCCACTGAGGTTTCCCTCAAATGGCCCGACTACATTGGTGATTCCATAGACTGACCGAATCGCGGCGGGGTTTGCAGCAACCACGACGAATTCTCCTGCCGCCAATCGGAATCCCGGTGGAAATGTGTAGCGAATCCCGCCTGAAAGCGTCGATCCTCCAAGTTCTTCAAAGATCGAGTCGGCGTTGTAAATCTCGATGTATTCGAGCCGATTCGTGTTCCCTACCGATTCCTTGGGATGATACATGATCTCCGAGAAGATCAAACCCGTCCGGCGATTGCTTGGTCCGATCGGCTCTCCTCGTGGGGTGTAGGTTCCCGTAGTGGTCGAGGCTGTGGTCGCGTAATCGCGCATCTGTGCTTGAGCGGTCTTGCCCGTTTGACCCGAGGTCAACGCCAGCCCCACATACATGACCGTCGGAGTGGTGATGGTCGCCGTGCCTAGTTGAATCCATGATTTTCCATCTAAACTTCCAAATCCTGTGAACACCGATCCCACCCTTCTCAAACGCAACCACGTTTGGGGATAGTTGACCGGAAACCCTCCGACAGGTGCCGCAGTGACGGCACCACCCGCGAGCGAAGCACGGCTTTCAAAGAATGATCCCACCTGCGGCGAGGCCCCAAACACTCCAGCGAACGCGGCGTTGGCTTCCAAACCAGCCCGCGCCATCAAACCCGCTTGCACGAACGGATCCGTCATGGTCACTCGATCGACTCGGACTTGGAGATCAAAATTATTCGTGCGCTTTTCCCATGCGAACTGGAATTGATCGGTTCCACCCCCAATATCCGTCCCAGACCCCACGAGGTCGTAAGCACCTGTCCCGATGCGTGCGATCGTTCCGAGGGTGGGGGAACCAATCGTTTGCGATACGAACTCAAGGATTAGCAAAGTTAGAGATCCCGGCGCAGACATCGTGTTGGGGGTGCGTGCCCGATCCTGCAACCCCGCCACCGTGATGGTGTAAGTGGAACCAAACGCCATTGGCGTCGTCGTCAGCACCACGGTCTTGTTGTCCGCACCGAACGCAGCCGAAACTACCGTGACCCCGCCGTTGACTTGGAAATTGGTTAGCTTCGCAATGCTGGCCGCGGAAATCGCTTCACTGAAGACGAGCTCCAAACCCGTGGCACCCAGATTGACTCCCGAAACCAACACCGGCGGCGTGATGTCGGGTGTCACTGTCAACTTTGCCGTTGTGGATTGGGCGGATCCCAGCCGATTCGTCATATAGACGCTGAACACCGCATTGTTATCATCCAACGACACCGGTCCGAACGTGTAAGTTCGCGATTTGGCTCCCGCAATGATCACCCCGCCGCGACTCCATTGATAAGCCAGACTATCCAGATTCTTGACCTTTACCGTAAAACTGGCCATCTGACCTTCTACCACAGTCGTATTAGTTGGATGTTGCACAATCTCGGGCGGAGTGAACGAGGTCCCGAATGGCAGTAAATAATTCACAGGGATCGGCCCTTCATCCACCCCGTCTGGCCTGAGCCATCTCACCGCCAAATTGTCGCCGCCGCCCCCTTCCTTCTGCAACGCTTCGATATAATAATTGTCACCTGCAACCAACGTGATCGCGGCCGATTGTTGATTCGCTTCCTTGCTCCATTCCCTCGAACTCGTCCATCCACCCACCCACGCGATCGCGCGACAATTCACCGGATCCGAATCCGTGCTCAAATAAAGACTGCTTCCATCATCACTCGCGATCCAGAAGGTGTATTTCCCACTCACCGGCGGCGTGATATACCCCCGCATCCGTTGACCGTAGTTGTCCTCAACATCCGAAGGAGCCTCGAACCCTATGGTGACGATATTTGTCGTCGTTGGAGAATTGGGGAAGGCCGGGCTATTGGTGAGATCGGCCACCGAACCGCCGCCGATCCCTGAGAAAACCTCGCGCAGAATCCCGTGTTCTTGGGCGCGAACCCAACTCGACCCCAAGAAACCCACAGCGACCATCGCCACGACCAGCCGTTTAATCGAAAAACCCATCATAAAAAAAGTGACTAGCCGTCAACGTAGCAGATTGAAGGCCAAGTGTCTCCGCGAAACCGAAGGAAAAACTCCCGTCATCGAGGTTCATCAACCAAGAATCCAATAGGCGTTATTGCAACCGCAATTCGACATGGGATGTTACACCATTAGATCGCCCATTCAGGGCTTTTAACCTTATTTGGGCCATTACCCATGGCGTTGCCATGGGCTGTCATAGCGCGCCCCGTTGGGGCTCCTGACCATGCAAACATCAGGATTCCATACCAACCTCCAAAAGCACCAACGGTGCGCGATCCCCCCCAAGCACCAACGGTGCGACCTAGCACGAGCCTATGGCAACGCCATAGGTGTCTCGATCCAAATCCCCGAGCACCAACGGTGCGACCTAATACCAGCCTATGGCAACGCCATAGGTAATCCAATCGCACCACCCCTCGAGCACTGAAGGTGCGGCCCAATTCGTCCGTGCTGAATCGCGTTCGCGGCCTCCCCCCATCGGCGTGCACCCCCAAACCGTCCTTACGGATCCCTTCGACCCGTCGTGCCTCCCACAAAAAAACTCCACAATGACACTTGACTCCGACGCCATTCGGGCGATTCTGTAAAAATATGAAGGATACGAAGGCGACAATAGGAACCCACCATTCCCGACCCTTTCCCACATCTATCGCAAGGCGTTATTCTCAATACTGCTGACTGTTGGTCGCATCCAAAAAAGCTATAAAAAAACTACATGTCATAATGCTGGCGACCGCCCTACTGGTGGCTGCCCTTCACGCTTACGCGCAATCTGGCCCTCCCAACCCCGGCGGAGGCGGCGACCCCCAACCCCCTCCAACGGAAGAGGAATTGGCGACGGCATGGGCGGCCTACTTGGCCCAACTGGAAACCAATCGTCTTTCCGTGCTGCCCTACCTGCACCGAGGAATTACGAACGCTAGCGGTGGCGCGGTCAATTCAATGCAGACATTCATCACCGACCTAACGATGGCGTTTTCCGAAAGCGAAGCGTTTAGCTGGCAATCGTCTGCTTTTGACGAAGCTTTGACTTGGGCGACCGCTGTGGGTTTACCAACAGTCATTACGGGCGGCGATGGACCAACGGCTTATTTAATGAATCGGGAAGGAACGGTTCCGACCTATGTCGGGACATTTGATGTAGCGTCTGCAACCACCATTAATACCACCAATGTTTGGCCGGGCGGGGCGACGGGATTTGCCCTGACGGGGACAAATACAACTATTAGTCAATGGGATGAAGCGTCTCCACGTCTAACACATTCCGAGTTTACTTCGCGAGTAGTTCGCTTGGGAGGTTCCACAAACATTAATTCCCATTCCACTGCGGTTGCTGGAATCATGGCGGCGGCTGGTGCAAATACTGTATTCAGCAACGGCGTTGCCATTGGACCTGCTGCCAAAGGGATGTCTTTTGCAGCCAACGTGCAGGCATGGAGCTTTGTCAACGGTGATGTATAGGAAATGACCTTTTCCGCCGGAACGAACCACATGCGACTCTCCAACCATTCCTATGGAGCGATTGCCGGTTGGTACCATCCAGCGGGCACCAACTGGTATTGGTTCGGGTTTCCGGAAATTGGGGCCCAAGACCCGCGTTTTGGTAATTATACCACCAATTCTTCCACATTTGACACCCTCGCATTAAATGCCCCTGCTTATTTGCAAGTTTGGGCCGCTGGGAATGACCAAGGCGAAACGCCGCCGACGCAACCGACAAATCATTTTGAAATCACCTTAGGTGGCGTGGTTTTCAGAACAAATGTGGTTCGGGCTGCAGACGGCGACGCGGGTGGGTTTGATACTTTATCGCAGCAAGCCTCCGCGAAAAATGTGCTGACCGTCGGGGCTGTAAATCCGCTTCTGGAAGGCATACTGGCCCCACAAATCTAGTTCAAGGATTCTTCAGTTCTACTGGCCCCACGGACGATGGACGCATCAAGCCAGATGTCGTTGGTGACGGCGTGAATAACATTGTTGTCGGCAGCAGTAGCGATTTTGCTTACGCGCGATCGAGCGGCACCAGCTTAGCTGCGCCAAGCGTTACTGGCTCAATTAATTTGCTCACTCAATTTTACGGACAACAACATACGAACGCTGCCGAGTTGCTTTCATCCACTACCAAAGGGTTGGTAATCCACACGGCGGACAGTGGCACAACCAATAACGGGCCGAGTTATCGTTTTGGCTGGGGGTTGGTGAACACGCGGAACGCGGCCACTCTCATTAGCCGTGATGCAACAAATGGCCTGAAGAATCAAATCAAAGAAGTCCTTTTACTGCCTGGCGAGTTTGTTCAGTTTCCGTTGGTGAGCGCAGGCACTAATGCACTAAAAGTTACGATTTGTTGGACCGACCCTGCCGGCATTCCCAACACTGTCACAAACCTCAACAATCCTGCGCCGAAGTTGGTGAACGATTTGGATTTGCGGATTAGCTCCCCTACCGAAACTACAAACCTGCCGTGGGTACTCACGCCCGACCTTACAAATCGAACCTACACAGCGCGGTCAGCAATTGCGAGCACCGGCGACGACACGCGCAATAACGTGGAACAAATCTATATCCCGAGTCCGACTAATGGAACATACACAGTGAAAGTGACGCACAAAGGGACGCTATCAGGCGGTTTGCAATGGGTTTCGATTTTGGTGAGCGGAAATGTGCCACAGGCCGCTCCTTCATTGGTGTTCAATCAAATCATCCAAATCACCACGAACTCAATTGCACTTGGCTGGCCCGCAGTTGTGGGCCAGCAATATCAACTACAGGGGAACATTGACCTCATCACAACGAATTGGGTCAATCTTGGCGGGCTCATCAGTGCCCGCCTAACGAATGTTGTCTCGCAAATTTCCATGACGAACAACATAAATTATTATCGCCTGATTCAGGCCCCGTGAAAATAATCTCGGATATCGTGCAACGCACGCGTTTTTTTTGCCTCGCGCTCTTGCTTGTTATGCCTAGCCGTGTGCAATCTCAAGGTATTGCCTACCACGAGCCGAGTGAGCCTATTTTTTACAGTCTCTTTTTCCCCGGTACTCTGGATTTCAATCTCGACCTGAATGCCGATGGACAAATCGATTTCCTACTCCGGTCCAACGACCCTGGAACATCGGTAGCAAATGCAGCCCTTATCCCCCAAGGGCAAAATGGGTTAGTCATGGAAGACGGCTTTGTCGCGGCGATGAACGAGGGCGAATCTATCAGCCATTCTTTAAGACCCCTCTATCAATGGACCACTGCTAAAACGCCAATTGCCGCTGCATCAAGCATAGAGGGAGGTGGAACCGTTGAAGCTGGTCATTTCGTTGGTAAGGTGTCCGGTTTTATGGGCTTTGATTTGATCACGGACGGCCGCCACCGATATGGATGGCTCCGCGTCAGTAGCCCTAACGAAGACGCTGCCATCTACGCAAATGTGATAGATTGGGCATTTGAAACGGATCCTAATACGGGTATCACGGTGGCGGTTCTGCCAGAGCCGGGCGCAATTTCATTACTTGGGTTAGGAGCAGCGCTCTTCTTTACATTCAAACACTCCCGCAAAAAGTGAAGTTTTTTGCATCGTCGCGGTGTTTTTTTGCGGACTATTCATTAGCACTCAGGATGCCGTAGTCTTTATTATGGAGGCGTCATCTGCCGTTCCGCACATGGGGGCGCAATCAGTGGTCATGCACGACGACGGCATGGAGAATTTCATTTTTTGGGAGAGCAGCCACCGCTTACCGCCGATTCCCATAGAACACCTCCCTCAGAATCCGGTGTGTTAGGCGTGAACCCCGTTGAACCCCATGCAAACCACCACCACCAACGCGAGAACTTGCCGTTAACCTAGGAGATTGAGGGCCAAGTGTCCCCGCGAAAACAAAGGAAAAACACCCCCATCCCACCTCTTCACGACTCGGGGGAGCTACGAATTAAACGAATTTACGAATAGGGCTATGCACTTGACTCAAGTGACCACAACAGGTTGTATCTTACGGTGGTCGATTATCCAATAACCAGTTTGGAATTGGGTATGTTTTTTCCGGACGAGGAGGCATGCCGTGCTTATTTGGCACTGTTGCGTTGGCCGGATGGTTTTCGGTGTCCGTCTTGCAGCGGAGAGGATTACTGGATGACGGATCGTGCCTTATATCA
>SXGT01152946.1_pt1 | contig 25782 bp, 21 predicted proteins | sample 3176221 | NCBI WGS metagenome assembly SXGT01 (sample SAMN11356862, study PRJNA531348) | freshwater metagenome | isolation source: freshwater sample F1-120 | place: China: Fuxian Lake, Yuxi | collected 2017-12-25
ACAGGCCGGCGTTCGCCGTCATCCCAGAGCGTGCTCTCTGCACGGCGGGCAGATGGGGAGCGAGCACGCAGAGCGAGGCGAGCTTGACGCTGGAGGCGGGCTGCTTGGCGCGGCGTGCCTTTCGAAACAGGCCCTCGTTGAAGAGCACCAGCTTGGCCTTGGCCACCGTGAGCTCGCGGTCGGAGGGCGGGTTGCGGAAGCACTCGAACAGCAGCCGGGGATGGAGCAGACGACCGAGCAAACCGAGCTTGCGGCGGTAGGAGGGGAGGGAGCGTGTCTGCTCGAAGAAGACGTCGGCGTGGAGATGCTTGGCCGGGACGAGCTGAAGGCCGCGTGCGAGGCGCTGGGCCTGGACAGCCGCGGACGAGAGAAGGCGGGGCTCGCCGAGCGCCTCCTCGCTTCGGGCCCGGACGGTGAGGAGCCCACCGTCACCTCCACGACGACGAGCAGCGCGCCTCCGCCACCTAACGGGCACGGCGAGGTGGCGCTCAAGTCTCGGCTTCGCAGGTTCGTCGTCGAGATGGCGGGTGTCAACGGCGGGCTCTTCACGGCTCCGGTGACGCTCCCACTCGGCGACGCTCAGCTCGCCGCGCTCACCAAGGCCGCCGAGGCCAACTGGAAGTACGTCGACCCGCACATCTTCGGGAGCGTCTTTCAGGGCATCATGAACGACGCCGAGCGGCACAAGAGCGGCGCCATTACACCGGACCCGGCGGTCGTGCTGCCGTTCCGAGGGCACGGGAAGTAAGAGGCAATCCTGCCGGACTTGAAGCCCTTGGCTGAGGGGGACGTGGTTCGATTCACAGGGAAGAGGCGAGGAGAAGAGCTTCAGAGCTCCAGCTCCATGCCAGCTTTCTGGCTCCTTGCGCGGCGAGCGTGCAAGCCCTACCTGGGAGCCTGATGGACCTCAAGAAGCTGCTGGCCATGCTGCGCGCCTTCTACGGGGGCGCTCCGCTCGGCGATGTTCTGATGCTCAAGCTGGACGCCCTCACCAAGGCGTCAGAGAGCCTGACCAAGAGGCTGGAGAGGCTAAGGGGATATGCCCCCGAGCAGGAGCTCTCGGCCCTTCGCCGGATGCCTCCAGGCACTCTGGGACATGACTACGCGGCCTTCCTCGACGCCAACGGGATCGAGCCTCTGGTCATCAGCCCTGGAGTGAAGGCGCGCTTCCAGGACGCTCCCTACGCCCTTCGCTATACGACCACCCACGATCTCCACCATGTGCTCACCGGCTTCGACGCGGGCCTGGCGCGCGAGGCCGGGGTCCTGGCGTTCACCGTCGGCCAGGGATCGGCCCCTGTGAGCCAGGGGATGCTCTGGCTGGTGCGCGCCCTTTACTCGCTCATCGCACCGACCCAGGCCAGGAGGATCTGGCACAATGTCGGGGTAGGCCTTTCGATGGGCAAGGATGCCGAGCTCGTCCTGGCAGAGCCCCTGGAATCGTACTTCGAGGAGCCCCTGGAGGAGGTCCGCAAGAGGCTCAAGATCCAAGATCCACGGGCCGCAGGAGTGCTCCCCAGCAGGAGCAGCCTGATCGCCAGGCTGATCGCCCCGACAAGGAGCCCCAGGTCCCTTCGTGCTGGTCCAGGGGGGACGAGCTTCGTATAAGCTCGCCGGAAACATCGACCCCGAGCCCGAGGCCCATCATGAGCAAGCGAGTCACCTTCCCAGGTCCCGACGGCACCACCGTCCACGGCACGCTGACCCTCCCCGAGGGGACCGAAAGGGCCCCCGCCATCGTCCTCGTCCAGGAGTGGTGGGGGCTCAACGCCCACATCGACTCGCTCGCCGCTCGCCTGGCCAGCGAGGGCTTCCGGGTGATCGCACCCGATCTTTACCACGGGGTGACCACCACCGATCCCGCCGAGGCCAGCCGCCTGATGCAGGCGCTCGACACCCGCGCGGCGGTCGGCGAGATAGGCGCCGCGGTCGCCCACGCCGGTGGCCACGAGCGCTCCAACGGCAAGGTCGGGATCACCGGCTTCTGCCTTGGGGGTGCGCTCACCTTCGCGGCGGCGTGCCACGTGAAAGGGCTGTCCGCGGTGGTCCCCTTCTACGGGATCCCGATGCCCGAGAAGGTGGACTACTCCAGGGTCGAGGCCCCGATCCTCGCCCATTTCGCGCTCAGGGACGGGTGGGTGACCCCCGAGAAGGCCAGGGCCCTGGAGACCACCCTGGAGGGCCTCGGCAAGGACATACGCTTCGAGTACTACGAGGCCGATCACGCCTTCGTCAACGACACCAGGCCGGACGTGTACGACCCCGAGAGCGCCAGGCTCGCGTGGAGCCGCACCGTGGAGTTTTTCCACAAGCACCTGAGCTGAGCGGTTTGCCGGCGCGCACAAGAACGGTTGCGCCAAAGGAAAGGGCTCCGGATAATCATGCGTTGGCTCGCGTCCGCTGCCCACGCTCCACTCCTCCCCCACATCCAAGGGACCGCCCCGCCATGGTCATGAACCCCAACCTCTCGTTTGCCGACTGGCACAAGATGCGAAACCTCGACGGAGGGATGTACGGCATCTTCAACGGCGATCCCAACGAGCCCGAGAACCCCATCGAGACCACGGTGGTCCCCAGGATCATCACGCTGAACCCCGGGCAGCCGATCTTCCGCTGGATCCACAGCAAGAACGGTCGAAGCCACGCGGACAAGGCCGCCGGCCCCTGGTGGTCCTCCAAGCGAGGCGCTCAGAAGGTGCTGGAGCGGGCGAGGCGCGCGGGTTCACCGGACACGAGCGAGCACGCCCGCTGGTACTCGAGCGTCGCCCGCTCCTGGGGGAGCGATCTGGGCGAGGTGGTCCACGCGATGGTGGTCCAGCCCATCAAGGTGTTCATGGGCGTGGGCCGCGACATCTACGACTCGGCGCTGCGCGAGAAATGGGAGTCCCACGGGCTCCAGCTCTACATCCCCGGCATGGCGGAGAAGAAGAACGGTGTCCTCACTCTCTCGCGGGTGGCCAGGCACCACCTGGACGTGATGTGGGTGAAATCAAGCGACGAGTTCGATCAGTGGGCCCTCGACAAGGCCATGACGAGGGGTCGGCGGCTGGCCACCTGAGGAGCGGGCAGCCCCGTCGTGAGGAGCCAGCTCAGAAGGTCAGCCGCGCCTTGGTGGCGGCCTGCGCCTCCTCGAGCTCGCTCCACGTCTCCTCGAGCTGCTGCGACGCGGAGTCCGTCGCGTCGACCTCGCTGGCTACCCGGATGCCCTTCGCCACCGCGGGTGAGCGCGAGGCCTCGGCCAGGTCTGCGATGCGGGTGCGCTGCGCCGGCTCGAGCCTCCCGAGGACGCGCGCCGCTGCGACGCGGAGCTCGGGGGTCATGTCGGGATCCTCCACTGCGAGCCAGAGCGCCCCTCTGTCCAGCGCGGAGCCCCGGTATCCCCCCATGAGCCCCGCGGCGAGACCGTCGAGCCTCGCCAGCCAAACGCCCAGCGGGGCCTGGCCGCGCTCCAGCGTGGAGAGCTGGTTCCCCACATGCTCGCGGGACGTCCCCTCGCCTTGCGCTCGCCGACGCGCGCTATCGATCTGGGAGGCCACGAGCTCGATCTCCTCCGGCCTGGCGAGCTTCATCGCCACCGAGAACGAGTGGCCGCTCCGGGTGGTGAGAACGAGCGCTCGGCCATCCCTCCCCACCCACGCGATATCCCAGTACTCGATCCGCGCACAGCTGGGGATCCACGGGATATATAGCGCGTCACCGCGGAGCAGCACGCGGTTCGTCGTCTGCGGCATCAGGCGGAGCATGGAGAAGAGCAGGGGCATCACTCCCATCGTGAACGTCGGGCTGAGCTCCCCCTCGCCCGCTCCCTGGGCGACCAAGATCCCGGTATACGCCAGGCCCGCCGCCGAGAGGGCAAAGGAGAGCCACCCGGAAAGGTTGAAGAAGAACACACCGACCGGCTCCTCGGCGCGCCAGGCGAGCTCCCCCTCGCCGTCGTGGCCGATCCCGAGCGCGACACGCAGCCTGGCGGCTTCCTCCTGGGTCTGGACCAGGAACGAGAGGGGGTGAGCGGCTCTCTTCACGGTCTGGACCGACACGACGAAGCCCTCGCCGTGCCTCGCCGTGGACGCGCCCATCACCTCGCGTGCCCGCACGGTCTGCGCCAGCAAGGAGCTCCCCCGCACTCGCACCTGACCGGGGGCCAGCTCCAGCTCCACCTCGCGCGGCGCGAAGCGCGCGGGGGCGAGCGCCGCCAGCGCGCCGAACATGAGCGACGCGAGCCACGCGGCCAAGGCCAGCCCGCTCCCCAGCACAAGGAGCGCAAGGATGGCCACAAGCCCCGACAGGGCGGCGAGCCCGAGGAGAATGAGCCACGAGGTCCGGGGCCCTCGACGATCGAACAGGCGAGCGCGCATCCCGGCGCGATCCTAACACCGCGGCTCGCCTTCGCACGCGAGGCGCTCCGTCCGCGACCGCGAGTAAGCGCGGCGACGCCGCAACCGATCGGTGATCGGCTGCAGGTCGCTCGCGATCGATGACGGAAAGGGCCAGCTTACGTAGCATCCGCCGTATGACCACACGCGCAGCCAAGGGCAACCCTCGCACGCCGGCTCCGCCGCGAGGTCCTACCGATCCTCTGGCCGACATCGTGCGCTCCGCGGGCCTCGGGGAGGCGGTCCGCACCGCTCTTCGGCAAGCTCTCGCCAGCCAACTCCGCGAGGATCACTACGCCAAACTGGAACAGGCTGGACACACGGAGGACGAGGGGATTCCGCTACGACGAGTGTTCGTCGATCTTCACACAACCACGGTCCGTGGAAATAACGAGCTACCCTCTAAAAAAGGCCTCGTTGCCGAACTACTCACCATGCGCCCCGCCTTGATGGGCGGAGAGCGCCACGACGAAGCGCCCTTTTTACCGAATTCGCGCAGGAGGGGGTGCGCGGGCTTCGTGCTCATCGGGGGACCTGGGCAAGGCAAATCCACGCTCGGACAGCTCGCTTGCCAGATGCACCGTGTCGCGCTCCTCAAACCCTATCTACCTACCCTGACAAAGGCGGAGAGAAACGTGGTCGCGGACTTCACCCAAGAAGACGCGCGCAAAGAGCTCGGGGACCCTACGCACCCGAGCTTGCCCGTGCGCATAGTGCTGCCCGATGTAGCCGCATGGATTAACGATCAGCTACAGCGAGACCACAAGGCAGAAGAGCATGAAGGCGTGCCATGGCTCCTCCGGTTCTGGTGTTCGCGCCTGCTCGAGCCGGCCAAAAGCGCATTGGCTGCTGCCGACCTACTTGCGTTATTGAAAACGGGGCCGTTTCTGCTCGTGCTCGACGGGCTCGATGAGGTCCCCGCTGTCGAAGCACGCCGACGCGTGCTTTTGGCCGTGCGCGAGCTCGGGAAAGCGCTGGTAGGCGCTCCGGGCCTTGTGCTCGCCACGACAAGACCACAAGGTTATGCTGGCGAGCTGGACGAACTCGACGTGCCACTCCAGACCCGCCGCCTCGCGCACCTCACCGCGGAGCAAGCGCTCATCTATGCAGACCGTCTGCTCAAGGGACGCATCGTAGATGTAAGTGAGCGGGAGAAGGCGCTCGAACGTATGCGGGATGCGAGCCGGGAGTCAGCCACGCGGCGCCTCATGACCACGCCGCTTCAGGTGACCATCCTCGCAGCGCTCCTCCGCAAAGGAGGGCGCCCTCCGGGTGAGCGATGGAACCTGTTCGAGCGCTACTACGATGTGATGTACGCGCGCGAGCAAAGCAAACCGACCGATACGGCAAGCCTACTCCATCGGTACAGGGAGCACATCAACAAGATCCACGCTCGCGCAGGTCTCCTTTTGCAGGTTGAATCAGAGAATGCGAATCGCTCTGCAGCTCTACTCACCCGCGACCGCCTGGAAGCAATCGTCGATGCTGTGCTGAGCGAGGAAGGTTTTCAAGATACGGAGCGCCCCGCACTGGTCGAACAAATCGTGAAGGCAGCGGCGCAGCGCTTGGTCTTCCTCGTTCAAGCCCAGGAGGGAAAATTCGGTTTCGAGATCCGTTCGCTCCAAGAATTCATGGCGGCCAGGGCATTGACCGAGAAGAGCGAGTCCTCAACCAAGGAGCGCCTGGTTCACGTGGCCAAATCCGGCAGCTTTCGCAACGTAACATTGTTCGTCACTGGGAAACTGTTCGCCGACACCGGCGATCTACGCGATGCCATCGCCAAGGAGGTTTGCCCAGCACTGGAGCGTGACTCGCGCGATCTGCTCGCAAAAGAGGCAGCCGCCGGGGCTGCGCTGGCGCTTGATATTCTCGAGGACGGTGCAGTCTTAAATCAGCCAAAGCGTGCATCAGATCTCATGCGCGTGGCGCTCGGACTACTGGATCTCGCGCCAAATGCGCTCCAAGCTCGCATCGGCGAGCTTCTATTTGGCGAAGATACCCCGGCGCGAACGATTCTGGAACCCGTACTCCGAGATGGGATTCAAGTTCGTCTGGCGCGCGATACCATGAGACAGCGCCTTGGAGCATGGATGGCGCTCCTGGTCCTCCTGGGACATGGACAAGACGATCCCGGCTGGGCCGTATCGCTCGCAGACAGCATGTGGCCCAAAGACAGTGCCGGACAGCGAGCCATCGTCAATGCCTCACTACTTCTCGCCTACCCCAGCGAGGCACATTTTACATATCACCCAGGCTCTTGGATTATCAAAAAAATCGACGCGTCTTTGGCAAATTTTTCAGCACACATCGTTAGGCGCCTAACAATCAGCGCTTTCCTAGATCGTTATCATAGAACAAAATTCAGGCGTGCAGCTCACCATCGAGCGCCACATCAAATGCCGACAACCGCACCGTTAGGATGGATACTCACCTACATGCAGTCACGGCAACTTTCACACATTACTCTCCTTCGTGAAGGAAGACAACGTGACAAATTTAGTTTTTGGAGTGTGCGCATCCCGGCCCCATCTTCGCCCAGAAATATTCCAAGTTTTCCAACCACGCCAGATTGGCAGGCGCTCGCTTCGGTGGTTGCGTTTGGCTGTCAGCCGAGCTGCGGGAACCTTGCCGCCACGCTGCGAGTCCTCACCCAACTCAAAGCGGGCACTTGGCGTTCGTTTGAAGGCCTCGCTCCTTGGCCCCTGGACGTTGCCATTAGAACGTCTTCCTCCATCGAGGAATTGCATGCTTTGGCAGAGAGCGCCGCCGAAGGAAACCTTGGAGATTATACCTTGTGGCTAAAAGCTGAAGATGCATGGAATGAAGGGGTCACCATCAACAACCTTTTTGGCTTAAGCGATTCGTTGCCCTGGCGAGCCGAGGAATTACTACACGCACCGCCCCCCTTGTTGATGCTCGAAAAGATTCACGAACTCCATCCGAGCGACATGACCAGTTTGGTCCATGCGCTCGTCAGTCGCTTTTCCAAAACAGAATTGGCCAAAATTCTGACCAATTTAATAAATTTTCACGTTGCTGAAAATTTTCTAAGAGCAATGCTTGTCCATGTTCCGCCAGGGGCCATCGACACGCATTTGTCAACAGTGACTGTTTGTAGGGAAGATGTAATAGGCACACTTCTCGAGACTGGCGCTATAACGCCAAATCATTTGGATAAATGGGGCCGCCACCGCCCCATAATTTATGGCGACTTTGAGGACTCACCCGCCTCCTTGCTAGCCGGAGCTTACACGAAAGATCCGTTGTTGCACGGCCTGCTGTACTTGCTCGCACAATTCGGCGAATGGGGTAAATCCTGGTCGATCCCTGGGGAGCTTTTGGACCGCGCACGCTTCGAGGATCCCCTCATTCGCGCAGACGCATGGCTCGTTCGACTACGAAGCGGGATGGTTCGCCGGGATGAAATCCCGGTGCTTCTTCAAGACGTAGAGACAGCGGCGACACGCGAGCCCCGTTTGTTGTCGCGCGTTGTATCCGTCGCTGTCGCTGGAGCGCTCGACCCCGCCGTGCGCGACGAGTTGCTCGCCACCATCCACGCTACCTCATCGGAGGTCGCCGCCTCCTCGGCTGCGGTAAGCGCGATGGTCCGAATCCTCCAGGCGCGCACCAGCGGCCTCAATGACCCGGAGACCTGGGACCGCCTGAGCCTGCCCTTGCCACGGCCTGCGGCAACTCCCGTCTCTCCCGAATCGAAGCCCGAGTTTTCCAGGGCGCCGGTGCATCTAGAAGGCCTCGTGCTTCAGAACGTGCGTTCCCTGGAGCACCTCGAGTTCAAGATGACCCCGCCGCCGAGGGACGCAGGCCAGTGGGTCGTGTTGCTCGGGGAGAACGGCGTCGGCAAATCCACGGTGCTACGAGCGATAGTATTTGCTCTTCGAAATCTCTCCGATCCAAAGATCTGGCCGCGAGGCACCTTCGCCTCGGCGTGGCGGAGGTTCGGGACGAACCCCGAGACCGACACCTGTCGCATCGCGCTTCGCCTCGCGAACGGAGCCGAATACGAGGCGACGGTCCGCCAGAACGGGAGGGAGGTCTTCTATCAATCTCCGTCCAGGAGCGCAGCGACCGCCGCGCCTTGCCTGCTGTGGGCATACGGGTGTCGACGAGGCTCGGCGCTCGGTGGGGCGGCCCGGGAGGTCGACACCTCCGAGGACGACGGACCTGACATCGCCACGTTGTTCGACGAGGGGGCCTCGCTCGTGCACGCGCAGACATGGCTACAGACATTGGATGGCGAAGCAAGCCGCGAGCCACGCACTCGGAGCATCTACGATGCCGTTATAGGTGCTCTGAAGAGCATCCTCGACGTGGAGACGATCGAGTTCGACGGTGATTCAAACGTGATCGTTACCGGCGCCGGGGTTGGCGTTCGGGTTCCGTTGGCCGCGCTGAGCGACGGGTATTTGACCACGGCGGGGTGGCTGCTCGACCTGCTCGCCCGCTGGATCGCCCGAGCGAAGCAAGCTGGAGTACCCATCGAGCCGAATTTCACGGAGACCATGACCGGGCTCGTGCTCCTCGACGAGATCGATCTGCACCTCCACCCCGAGTGGCAAATCGAAGTGATCTCGCGCGTGCGTAGCATCTTCAAGCGGCTATCGTTCGTGGTCACCACGCACAACCCCATGACCATCGTCGGCGCCAAACCCGAGGAGATATGGATACTCCGGCGCGATGAGCAGGGCGTCCACGCAGAACAAAGACAGGATATTCCAGCGACGTTGACGGCAGCGCAAATCTACGGCCGCTTCTTCGGGAGCGATGACTTCTTCCCCGATCCCCTCGGAAGGAAGCTCCAGCGCTACGGATTTCTGTGCGGCAACGCCTACCGCTCGGACGAGGAGCAACGGGAGATGGAGGAGCTGCGAGGCGAGCTGCAGAAGAGGGACATCGTCCCCGGCTGGCAGGAGCTCCCGCGGGTGGTCGTTACCGGGAAACCTCGCGCCAAGCGACGGGAGCGTACGGCGTGATTCGCATTTTTCGAGGGATGGAACCTCCATCCCTGGCCCAGGTACGCACCGTCGAACTCACGAAGCTTCGTGACCTCGAGAAAGAAAGGCCGATCACCGGCGATGACGTGGACGGCTATCGTGTGGTGGCGAGAGAGCTGTGGGAGATGCAGTACGCAAAGTGTTGCTATTGCGAGATGAAGGTGACAGCGATCTACAACGACGTGGAGCATTTTCGCCCGAAGGGTCGCGCCGATCGAGGGCCGGGGTGCACCCAGGACCATGGCTATTTTTGGCTCAGCTTCACGTGGGAAAATTTACTTTTTGCGTGTCCGCTGTGCAACCGCACCGGCAAGAACGACCGGTTCCCACTCAAGAATGGCAGCCGACCGCTCCTGGCCTGGGAAATGCCTCCAGGGAAGGAACGGCTTCTCCTGCTCGACCCAGCGGTTGAACAGGGCGTCGAGCACATCGAGTTCGTTCCGAGGACGCGGTCGCCACGCCCCGGTCACGAGTCGACATGGCAGGACGTGGACCGATGGACGGCAACACCGCGTGGCGCCAGCGAGCGAGGGAAGTACTCCATCGAGGTGTTTGGTATGAATCACGAGCAACTCCAGGATCTCTATCTCAACCATGTGCGAGATACGGTGAGGCCCTGCTACGAGGGCATCCGCCGCGCGATCGACGCGCCTGATCGCTCGGCGAGAAAGGAGCGGCGCGTTCAAGAAGAGGTGAGGCGCGCGAAGGATACTCTCTTCACACGCAGCGTCCCCTTTGTGGGACTCTCGTACGACGCCCTCCGGTTCTTCGTCCCCAGCAGCCGGATCACGCCGTTCGGAGCCACATGGCCGGGACCACGTGGTGTTGGAACCCGACCGCCGCAACGTAGCCACCATCCGATGCACCCTAACCGACGAGCCCTCCCATGAAAGCGATCAGCCTCCTACGTTATCTCCCCATCGCGGACCCCGAGTCCCTGCAGGACGTCGAGCTGCCGGCGCCGACCCCGGAGGGGCGCGAAATCCTGGTGAGGGTCCACGCCGTGTCCGTGAACCCCGTCGACACCAAGGTCCGCTCCCCCAAGGACACGATCGAGAGCAAGCCCCGCGTGCTCGGCTGGGACGCCGCTGGCGTGGTCGAGGAGGTGGGGCCGGAGGCCACCCTCTTCAAGCCGGGGGACGAGGTCTATTATGCGGGGAGCATCGCCAGGCCAGGCTCCAACAGCGAGCTCCACGCGGTGGACGAGCGGATCGTCGGGTTCAAGCCAAGGTCCCTGGATTTTGCACGGGCTGCGGCGCTCCCGCTGACGGCGATCACGGCCTACGAGGCCCTGTTCGAGCGGATGATCATTGACCGGGAAGGACGAAACGAAGGAGCGCGGCTGCTGGTGATCGGAGGAGCGGGAGGCGTGGGATCGATCGCCACCCAGCTGGCCAAGCTGGCCAGACTCGAGGTGATCACCACGGCCTCCCGCGACGAGACCCGGAATTTTTCCAGGCAGATGGGCGCCGATCACGTGATCGATCACCGCGGCAACATGCCCGAGCAGCTCAGGGCGCTGGGGATACAGCACGTGGACTATATCCTGAACACGGCCGACACGGCCGGGCACTGGGCGGCCATGGCCGAGATGATCAAGCCCCAGGGGCGCATCTCCAGCATCGTGGAGAGCAAGACGCCTGTGGACATCACGCTGCTGATGCGGAAGAGCGCGAGCTTCTCCTGGGAGCTGATGTTCACGCGCCCGCTCTTCAAGACCGAAGACATGATCCGGCAGCACGAGATCCTCGACGAGGTGGCGGGCTGGATCGACGCCGGCCGGCTCAGGACCACCATGACCGAGCACCTCTCGCCGATCGACGCGGCCAACCTGCGCTCCGCCCACGAGAAGCTGGAGTCCGGGCGGATGATAGGCAAGGTGGTGCTCTCGGGCTGGGGCTGAGGGACGCGCCAGGCGAGGCGGCGGGCCCCGAGGTCGCGTAGAGTGGAGCCGACTCGATGCTCGCACCCTCCAGCGCACCGTTCGCCGTCGGTGACGTGATCTCCGAACGGTATCGCATCGAGGCGCTCCTCGGGGAGGGCGCCATGGGCGCGGTGTACCGGGTGGAGCACGTGCACATGCGCAAGCGCTACGCGCTCAAGGTGCTCCTGCCGGAGGTGAGCCAGAACGAGGAGATAAGGGCTCGCTTCGAGCGGGAGGCGCTGGCGGCGGCGCACATCGAGCACCCCAACGTGGTCGCGGCCACCGATTTCGGCCGCACCGCCAGCGGCGAGTTCTTCCTGGTGCTGGAGTATGTCGAGGGGCAGAGCCTGCGGGGCGTCGTCGAGCAGGGGCCGCTCGAGATCGCGAGGGTCACCTCGATCGCCGCGCAGATCGGGCAGGCGCTCTCCAAGGCCCACGGCATGGGGATCGTGCACCGCGATCTCAAGCCCGAGAACGTGATGCTGGTGACGCGCACGGAGGAGCCCGAGCTGGCGAAGGTGCTGGACTTCGGCATCGCCAAGGTGCCCGTCGCCACCCTTTCCCGCTCGGGCGGCGAGCAGGTGCTCACCCGGATGGGGGCGATCTTCGGCACCCCGGAGTACATGGCGCCCGAGCAGGCCGTGGGCGACGTGGTCGACTCCCGCGCCGATCTCTATGCGCTCGGGGTCATCCTCTACGAGCTGCTCACGGGGGTGCGCCCCTTCGACAGCGACGATCCAGGCGCCCTCCTGTCGCAGCATATCGTGGCGCCGGTGCCTCCGATGCGCGAGCGGGCGCCCGGCGTGGCCGTGCCTCCGGCCGTGGAGGTCGTGATACGCAAGCTGCTCGAGAAGAGCGCGTCCGATCGCTACGCGAGCGCGAAGGAGGCCGTGGCCGCGCTGGAGGCGGCCACCCGGGAGCCGCCGACGTCCACATCGCAGATCGCCGTACCCTCGGGACCTCGGGAACGGTGGGCGAGCGGCGACGAGTCGGCCGCCACGGTGCTCCCCGGGGCGGGGCTCACGGCGCGAGCTCAGACCGCCGTCCCCGGGAGCTCGCTCGCCTTCGCTCGCGTCACGGCGACGGTGACCGCGGGGATCGCCAGGCTACAGCCGTTCCTCGAAGGGGGCGCGGCCCGGGTCCGGCCAGCGCTCGAGGCAGCGCGCGCCGGGCTCCCCGCGCCGTTGCGCGCCCTGCCCGCCGCGGCGCTGGGCGCGGCGGCGGTGGTCGCGATGCTGGTGCCGCTCCTGGTGTTCGCGCTGATCCTCGGCATTGCGCTGCGACGGCCCACGTCTCTCGCTGACGCAGGGGCGCCCAGGATCGCCGCCTCGGCGCCTGCGCCCGCAGGCCTCTCCGAAGAGCGGCTGCGCGCGGCCGAGGCCAAGGGCATCGAGGCTGTTGCCCTGCTCGCCCGGGAGTTCCCGGACGACCCTCGGGTACCTCGCGCCGAGCTACAGCTTCACCGCGAGGCGAAGCGGGGCGCCCAGGCGATGGAGGCGCTCGGTCGCCTTCTGGCGCTGGAGCCAGGCGCGGCGTCCGAGCCCGACACCCGGGCGGCCCTCGACGAGGCGCTCGGGGGCTCCACGGAGGCCCAGGGGGTCGCCTTCGCGCTGCTGGAGGGGGCGATGGGCGAGCAAGGCGTGGATCGCCTCATGGAGCGCGCGGCCCAGCCCGGACCTCTCAAGGCCCGCTGCCTCCAGAGCCTCGCCAAGCCGGAGGTGAGGGCGCACGCCTCCCCGGCCGCTGGCGTCGCGCTCGATCTACGCGACGCCAGGAGCTGCGAGGCGAGGCGCGCCCTTCTGGAGCGAGCCCGCGACCAGGGCGACGAGCGCGCCCTCGTCCACCTTCGCCCGCTCACCTACACGCGCGGCTGCGGCTTCCTTGGCACCGGCGACTGCTGGCGGTGCCTGCGAGGCGACAGGAAGCTGGAAGACGCCATCCGGGCGATCGAGGGCCGTCGGGCGAGGTAGCCCGCTCGCAGGCCCAGCGGATCCCTCATTCACTGCGTGATCGCGTGAGGAGCCGCACGGCGAAGCCGAGCTTCCCCGCGAGCGGCATGAGCCGCCGGGCCAGGGCCGGGCCGTGGATACCGTCCGTGGTGAGGGTGACCGTCCCGGTGGCCAGGAGCTCGCCCTCGCCTTCGCGAACCAGCGTCACGCTCGTATCCATCCCCCGGCTCTCTTCCCTTGCCTCGATCGTGATCGCGTCGTCGGCTCGTAGCGCGACCGTCCTCGGCCGTTCCCCGATCACGACGAGGAGGATCCCCCCGTCGGGCGCTTCCCACACCTCGAGGATGTCGTCGCACTTGTGGCTCCCGATCTGTCGCAGGTGAAGCCGGGCTCCTGGTACGGGCGGGTCGAACATGGGTAACGGCGCGGATCGAGGGGGGCCTTCGGCGAGTCTTGCGTTCTTGTCGGGCTCGAGCGTGAGGGGCGTTACGATCCGCGCTTGCCGACCGCGCCTTGCCCGCTCATCGTCGCCGTGAGAATGCCCACGATGCGCTCGACATCGCGCGCGATGCACTCGGGCCTCTCGCGGCGCTGCGGCCGAACCTCCATCGGCACCGGCGCGATGATCATCTCCGAGCGGGCCTTCTCCGTGGAGATCGCGAACGAGAGCGGCGCCCGCCGCAGGAGGCGCAAGCACGCCAGCACCACGTTGGGCGCCACCCCCTGCACCACGTCGCTCCCGGCCGCGAGCTCGTGCGCGAACACCGCGGGCTGAGCCGAGCGGATGGGAAGAGCATGTTCGTAGGTTCGAAAGGCCAACTCGCCGCCACGGGAAACTGCGACGACGACGACATTTCAGGCTGTCCTACTGGCACGGTAGTGAACGCCCACGTGCTCGACGGCACGAGCTGCGACTCTCACGCTTGGGGCTCTCGGAGGAGACACTCGAGGCTTCGCTCGAGAAGGCGCCGACCGCGCGCATCTCCGACGCCACGGTGACGGGCAAGATGGTCACCCTCGCCTTCGAGCTCGCGGACTCGGCCGGCTCGCTCCTCTCCTACAACATATTCGTGAACGACGTGCCTCTCTTCGGGATAGGCAAGAAGATCGCCGGAGCGAACGCGAAGGTGGTCGAGCGGCTCGAGCTCACGAGCGGACGCAACAAGATCGAAGTTTCTACCGTGAGCAAGGGCGGAGTCGAATCTCTTCGAGCGTTCCGAGTCGTCGACTATGCACCGAAGACCAAGGGCGACCTCTACTTTCTCGGCTTCGGCGTGTCGAAGTACAAAGATTCGCGCCTCGACCTCACCTACGCGCACAAAGACGCCCTCGACCTCGCAGAGCTCTTCAAGCGCATGAACGGCTCTTTCCGAGAGGTGCACACGAAGACCCTGGTGAACGAAGCGGTCACGACCGCCACCATCCGCGACGCCGCGAGCTGCCAGGGTCGACGACACCGTCGTTCTCTTCGTCGCAGGCCACGGAGTGCACACGCGCGATGCGGCCGCCGACTACTACTTCGTCACTCACTCTACGGCCGCCGCCGACCTGAACAACGACGGCTCCGTCTCCCTCCGCGAGCTTCGCGAGTTCGTCGCGACTGCAGTCGCGATCCGGACCGAAGATCGTCAACATCCCGTGGTCGACCGAGACAACTTGGAAATCAAATTCGGCCTTCCCCGCGTGGAAGCGCGCTAGAGGCAAGTCTCGGCGTATCGAAACAAGGGCGCCCGAGGCGAGTCTGCTCTTCCCACGCGTAGGCGCGCTCGACCATGGGAGAGACCGACCGGCGTCAGCTCGGTGACAGATATTGCTAAATGGCCAAGAACCAGAAGAGAACCGAGATCCAAGCCGAGAGCACCGAGAGCGCCAATGCGGCCACGGCCAGCCCGCGGCCAGCCACGGCGGGATCGAGCGCGGTGGCCCTCAACGCGGAAATGCCTACGCCGCCCGGGCGCGCCCGGGCGCGCCCGGCACTCGTTCGGGTGCATCTCCCGTATTTCTCGACACTTGACTCAAGCAATCGGTGGCACCGGCCTTGCAGTGGGGGTGCTCATGACGCTCTTCCCACGCACGGCACTCCTGGCCCTCGTGCTCGGAACGGCACTCGTATCGGTGGGCACCTCCGCCAGCGGAGCGACGGCCTGCAGCGGGCCCCCGCCCATCCCCTACGACTACCTGCTTGGCAAGGTCGAGAGCGTCGACGCCGCGGGCAACGCGCGGATTGGCTACTCGAACCCCAAGGCCATGCGCATGTACCGCGGAGCCGACCTCTACCAGGTCACCTGCGACGGGGTCCTCGTCAAGGTCGGACACCCCACGGTGAAGTCGTTCGACGAACGGGCCGCGACGGCGCAGGCGTCCTTCGTGGAGCGCGGATTCAAGTCCGACGGCGCCGGGGGCCAATACGTCCTTTTGCCCAAAGTAGCCAATGCGCGCTGCGCGAATTGAGGCCGCATAAAGACTCGACCCTTGCCTTTGCTCCCGCTGGAGGAGAGGCCGCGGCCGAACGTGTGTTCCAAATCGAGGAGAAAAAGAGATGAAACGATTCAAAGGTGTGCCGGTTGTGCTTTTGGCACTTTCACTGTTTGGTGCAACCGGGTCCTTCGCGCAAGAGGCACCCAGCGACTGCGACAAACAAGCAGAATCAGTGGCAGAAAAGGCGGGCAAGGCGGCGGAGTCAGCAGCAACGTCGGCATGCAATCGGCTTCCTGGGAAGAAGTGCGCGTTTGGGCTTTGTGTAGATGCAAGGGCTACATGCATAAAAAGCAGTCCAGCAAAGGCGAATAAAGCAGCGAAGTCCAAGTCATTATCAACCGGCTTGGCCGCATGCGAAAAAGCGGAAACTGCATGCAAGAGGGCCGCGGCGACCGCAAAAGGTACCGCGCTGAAAAGCTGCGGTGCTTCCGAACAATGCAAGATGGCAGCGGAAGTGGCTGAAGACAAAGCCGAGGCCGAGTGTGATCGGAAATTCTAGTTTCGTGGCCATGAATTAGAGGATAGGCCAAACAACGCACATTTCCCGGCGGGCGCCGGTGGTGCTCGGGATCGGAGGGGCGATCGGCGCGCGCGTGGCTCCGGGGGAGGCACATTTCCTGCTCGGGGGCGACGGTGGGCACAGGTCTGCCTGCGGGGTGCGAAAGCCCCCGTGAGTGCTCGGGCTCAGGCGGCGTCGTGGGTGGGGTCTCGGGCTCTGGCGAGGCGGGACGTGGTGGCCGCCGGGTCCTTCTTGCGCTTCGTCTTCGGTCGGGGCGGCGGTGGCCTGGGCTCCTCTCCTGCGCGCGACGCCGGCGGGGCCGGCCCCGTCGCGATGACGGCGCGATGGAGTGTGTTCTCGGGTTCTTCTCTCCACGCGTCACTTCCCGACCCGTCTTTAGCGACGCCCCTTGGCCAGGACCCGACGACCCTGGGAAGTCCCTGACGACCCTGGGAAGTCCCTGACGAGGGACGAGGGACGGGGGAGACGGCTGCCTGCTGGCCTGCTCTCTGTGAATCGAACCATGTCCCCCGTGGGGGGGACGCCCGGAGGTGTCCCGATGCGAGACGGCCAGGCCGTTCCCTCTGAGCCTCCTCCCCGTGACCCTCGTCACGCTCGGCCAAGGACTCAAACGTCGGAAGGACGGCCTCTAAGAATTCAGCTTGAGGATGGCGAGGAAGGCCTTCTGGGGGATCTCCACGTTGCCCACCTGGATGGGGAGGACATCCTAGCCCCGTTGGCGCGGCGAGGCCTGCATGAAGGACTGGAACGCCAGCGCTCTACACGCCGGTCACTTGGCCGGGGGCTTCTCCCTCGAGATGGTCACCTTGCGGATGGTGACCGGGGAGGCCGGGCGCTCGCCCAGCACGGGGACGCTGGCGATCTGGTGGACCAGATCGACCGGGGCGCAGTCGCCGAAGATGGTGTAGCCGCCGTCCAGGTGGGCGGCCCGATCGTCGGTGATGAAGAACTGGGCGCCGTTGGTGTTGGGGCCCCGGTTGGCCATGCAGAGCAGGCCCGCCCGGTCATGCTTGGCCCCGTCCCAGACCTCGTCCTTGATCGTGTAGCCAGGTTCGCCAGAGCCGTTGCCCTTGGCGTCCCCACCCTGGATCAGGAAGCCCTTGATGATGCGGTGGAACACCGTGCCGTCGTAGGCGGGGCGGGAGACCCAGGCCTCGGTGGAGGGGTCCTTCCAGGGCCGCTTGCCGGTGGCCAGGCCGACGAAGTTGGCCACCGTCACGGGCGCCTTGTCCTCGTAGAGCTTGCAGGTGAGGGTGCCCTTGCTGGTCTCGATGGCGGCGAGGAGCGCGCCCGCGCCGACGATGCCCCTGGTGGCCTCGGCGAGCGTGAAATGTCCCCCCAGAGGATCGCCGCCCCTGAACCCGCCCGACGAGGAGACCGTGGTGGTGCCCGCAGGTTGACCCACGCTGGCGTGAGGGGCCGCAGGGGCCACCGCCGGGTCAGGGTGGGTGGTGGTCGTCTCGGGCGGGGCGCTCTTGTTGCACGCGGCAGGCGCCAGGCAGAGGACGAGCAGGAGGAGCAAGGCCGGCTTTGACATGCGTGCCTCTTACCACGCGAGCGCCCGCCCTGCGAAATCCCGAGCTACTTCGCCTGGGCAGGGAGCACGGCCTTCATCCCCGCCTTGACACCGTGCTTCTTGCACCACCCCGCGTTCACCTCGAGCACGTGGGTCGAGGGCCGGGATACCGTGCGAGGTAGCTCGTTCAGGATGGGGACGTCCTCGAGGACGCCGACGATCGTGCCGTCTCGATCGATGAAGAGCATGTCCAGCGGGATGCATGTATTCTGCATCCAGAAGATCTGCTCCTCCCGGCGCTCCATGCGAAAGAGCATCCCGCGATCCTCGGGCATGTGGGTCCGGTACATGAGGCCGCGGGTCACGTCGTGGCGGTTCATGGCGAGCTCGGCGTCCACGCGCGCGCCGGCCGCGGGGATGGTCACCGGGAGGACGGGCACGACAGGGTTACCCTCGGGATCCTTGGGGCAGCCGGGGGGGGCGCTCGACGCCGACGAGGCCGACGAAGCCGCGGGCGGCTCGGTCGAAGCTTTGGCCACGACCCCGCTCAGGACCGCAGGCGGGGACAGCTCCTCGGGGGCCCGACGGCAGCCCGACACCAGGAGCGCCGACGCCAGGAGCGCCGGCAAGAACGGTAGACCGCGGAGGGCTGCGCGACGAGGCGAGGAGGGAGAGCGCGTCACGAGCCCCTGCATACCACGCCCTCTCGATCCGCGCGCTCGCGGCGCTCAGCCACGCCTGATCCTCACCCCTGACTGATGCACTTTTCCCGGGAGCGCGCGGCCGACGACGCTCTCGGCCACCCTCCCCGCGTGCACCAGGAGCTCCAGATCGAGCCCGGTCGCCACACCCATCCCGTGCAGCATGTACACGAGGTCCTCCGTGGCCACGTTCCCCGCCGCGCCGGGCGCGTAAGGGCACCCGCCCAGGCCCCCCACGGACGCGTCGAAGTGGCGCACGCCCAGCTCCAGACCCACCAGCACGTTGGCGAGCGCGGTCCCCCGCGTGTCGTGCATGTGCATGGCCAGCGCGTCGACCGGGATCTCCGCCAGCATCCGTTCCATGATGCGGACGGTCTGCCTTGGCGTGCCCGCCCCGATGGTGTCCCCGAGCGACACCTGGTAGCAGCCGAGCTCGATGAGCTTCTTTGCGATCCGCAAGGAGGCGTCCGCCGAGATCTCGCCCTCGAAGGGGCAACCCCAGACGCACGAGACATAGCCACGAACGGACATCCCGGCCTCCCTGGCCGGGCCGATCGTGTCCTCGAAACCCTCGAGCGACCGGGCGATGCTCATGTTCACGTTCCTCTTGTTGTGCGTCTCGCTGGCGCTCACGAACACCGCGATCTCCTGGACCCCCGCGGCCCTGGCCCGCTCGAGCCCCCTGGGGTTCGGGCAGAGGGCGGAGAAGGTCACGCCCGGAGGGCGCCGGAGGGCCTTGAAGAGCTCGTCGGCGTCCGCGAGCTGCGGGATCCACTTGGGCGAGACGAAGCTCGTCGCCTCGATGCGCGACAGCCCGGCGTCCACCAGGGCGCTTATCAGCTCCAGCTTGGCCGACATAGGGACTATGCTCCGCTCGTTCTGAAGCCCGTCTCGCGGGGAGACCTCGTAGACGGAGACCCTGTCCGCCACCCTGTCCATGAGCCCGCTGCCATTCGTCATGTGCGCCTCCAGGTCCGGCAACATTGCCATTGCCATCCGCGAGCGAAAGAGCGCACCCTCGGAGGTGTCCTCCTTCGGGGACTTTCAAGGATCGCCATGAGCCTGGATCCCAAAGGTAGCGGGGGTACGTCAAGCCTCCGAGGCTGGCTGTCGGACGTCTATTTTCCTGCCATCCTGGAGGGAGCGCTCGATCCGCTCCTCCTTCGCCTGGGAGCCAGAGCCACGCTCGACGAGCCCATGTTCGGCAGGAGCTCGGGCATGCCTTACCTCGCCGATCACCTCAGCGAGCTCGCCCGCCGCCTGGGCGAGGCCAAGACCACCTATGTGCGCTCGGCCTTCGTCACGGGCATCGATCGGGACATGACCGAGGGAGTGCTCACCTTCGAGACCGCCGCGACGGAGGGCGGCGCTTTGGTGTCGACGTCGCTCCCTGTGGCCGTGGTTGCGGAACGCCGTCGCTCGAGGGAGGTCGAGGTCCGGGTCTACTGCAGGGCCCGCAAGCTGCCTCGCTTCGCCGCCAGGGAGCCGCCGTCGCTCCCTATCCTGCCCGCCGTGCTACCGGACGTCGTGCGCCACATGCTGGACGCCTTCACCCGGGGCGACGCCCAGGAGGCAGCCTCCCTCTTCGATCCCGAATCCCTGGTGCGCGAGCCCTCGGGGAAGAGCCACGAGGGTCGCTCCGCCATCCAGTCAGGCTTCGAGCGCCTCCTCTCGGGCGGGGTGGACTTCTATCCCATCGGCTCCGCCGACGACGGCCGCCAATGCGTGGTCGAGGGGGCCCTGCTGAGGCTGGGGGGCGCGCATATCCGCCCCATCGGCAGCCTTCTCGTCCTGGAGCGGGGCGACCAGGGCTTCCTCCGCTCCGCGCGTATCTACGACGACGCCCTCGGCGAAGACTGAGAGCCCAGGATCAACCCAGTGCGCGGCTGCGAGGGCGTTCCCCCTTGCCCGTCTCTTCCGGGACAACAAGGCCGCTCCCTCTTCCTGGTGGCCGGTCACTTGCGGTTGCGCAGGCCTCGCTCCAGGAAGATGGACAGGATGCCAGCGGCGATCCCCACGCCGAAGGTCGACGCATAGGCGCCCGCGCCTCCACCGCACGAGCTTGCGGTGGAGGGGCACGCGAGGGCAACGGTGGGTAGGAGCGTGCAGAGCGCCACCGTGATCGAGGTCGTGAGCTTCATGGCCTGATTGTGGCAGGCCGAGCCCCGGGGTTCAAACGGCATTTTTATCGGGGAGACCCGTAGGTCGCGATCACCGAGAGCTTGTAGCGACCGTGGGCGTGGGTCAGGCCGTCGAGGGAGAGGGCCGTCACCTTGGCGCGCACGGCCTGGGCGCAGGGCATCACAAGCTTGGGGTTGCGGAAGGAGCGGCCGGCCTTGGGGAGGGTGAGCTGGATAGGGGCCTTCTTGCGGCCAAAGCTCACGTCGAGCATGTACTCGATGGTGCCCGAGCCCGCGCTCTCGGGCAGGCAAGAGGCCGACTCCTGGATGGCGCGCGCGAGCCCCTGCTCCACCGGCGTGAGGCGATCGCACTGATCGGCCGAGGTCTTCTTGGGGCCGCTGTCGTGGCAGGAGATCACCCGGATGTCCCCGAGCGAGACCGGGCCCGGCGGCGTCCCCGAGACCTTGACGCTCTCCGATGCGCTGGAGCGAGGCTCGGCGGAGGAGGCCGCGTCGAACCCCGCGTCGACGAGGGCGAGCGCGGCGGCGTCAGGCTCGGCGCGCGGGCGCCGCCAGAGGTAGAGCAGCGTTGCGACGAGCAAGAAGGGAATGAGCAGCGCGCCGAAGAGCTGTAGCCTCACCGGCTTGTCCTCGGATGCCGCGCTCGAGGCGCTCTTGCGTGAGGGCCTGGGCTCGGAGGGAGGGAGGGAGGAAGGCGTACGCTGCGAATCCGTCATCGTGGGATCGTGAGGTCGGCGGCGCCCTGGAGCGAACGAGAGGGACGGGATTGCCCTTGGAGCAGCGGGCGAGCACCGATGAGAGAGCTCAGGTTGGATCGACCAGGGAGCGGACGTTGGTCCCCGACTCGTAGCGAGCGATGGAGGCCACCAGATCGAGCCCCTCGGGAAGCATTCCTTGCACCTGGCCGACCACCTGCTCGACGAGGTTCTTGGCCTCGTGCGCGCCGGGGCCCACCATGGCCACGACGAAGCGCAGCGGGCCGGTCTTCCCCCCGGTGACCGCGATCAGCGAGAGCAGCAGCATGTCGGTCAGCTCGATGACCCTCGTGGCGGCCCGGCGCAGCGCCAGCATCTCGAGGATGGTGGGGCGCTCCGAGACCTGGCGGTTGGGGCCCCTGAGCTCGTAGCGCGCCACCGTGAGCGGCTGCTCCACCCACTCGCAGAACTGCGCCTCCTCGTCGAGGGCCTTGAGCAGGTGCTCCCGGGTGAAGAGGCCGGTGAGCCCGTCGCGCTTGGCGAGGAAGGCCCTCGCCCTCTTGTGGGCCGCCGAGTCCCGGGTAAAGCTCACCAGCTTGAGGCGAAGCTCCCCGAACTGCACCTCGCCCGAGTGCATCAGGTTGACGAGCTTCTTGCGCTCGTAGGTGTGCTCCACATAGGTGCCGTTGGTCGAACCCTGGTCCTCGATCGACCAGCTCCCGCTCTGCCATTTGAGCGTGGCGTGGTGGCCGCTCACCGTGGCCTCGGGGACCACGACGTCGACGTCGGCGCGGCGGCCCACGCTGACCTGGGGCTTGTCGAGGACGATGAGCTCACCCACGAACTCGGGGGCGTTGCTGGCGTAGGTGACCAGCAGGGACTGGGAGGCCGACTGGAAGCTGGTGGAGGCGCTACGGCCAGGAGGAGGCCCGGGATCCAGTCGCTCTCGGGGGACCTGGACCGGGTTGGTGGTGAGCGCGGCCGGGTTGAAGAAGCGCAGATGCCTGGCCAGGATCCTCTGCGAGGGATCGTCCGAGAGGCAGCGGAAGATCTGCTTGATCTCGTCGACCGAGAGGCCAGACGGGACGTCGAACATGATCTGCTGGCGCATCGGCTTGGCGCGGGGCTTGTAGCCTGGCTCGGGGACCCTGCAGGTCCACATCTCCCAGAGGGTGAGGCCAAGCGCGTAGAGATCGTCCTCCTGGGAAGCGCCCCCCGAGCGAATGCGCTCCGGGGCCATGTAGTTGGGCGTGCCCCCGTCGGGCGGGGCCCCTGGGCGACGGGCGCTCGCCCTGGCGCGCTCCTTGGCAAAGCCGAAATCAAGGACGATGGCCTTGCCTATCGACCCGTCGGGGTTGGACGTGACCATCACGTTGCCCGGCTTCAGATCGCCGTGGACCAGCCCCTGAGCATGGATGGCCGCGACCCCCGAGGAGACCTCGTGAGCGATGCGGCGGAACTCGTCCGCGGTATAGCCGCCCAGGGCCTTCTTGCGACGGATATGGGTGTGGAGCGTCTGCCCCGTGATGTGCTCCATCACCAGGATGGGCCCGTAGGGCGAGGGCGCCAGATCGTGGACCCGGCAGACGAAGGGGTTGCCCACCGAGCGGGCGTGGATCAGCTCCTGGCGGAGCGCCTCGTCGTCGCCGGGCATGCGCGCCTCCTCGCGGACGATCTTCAGCGCCACGGGCTGCTGGGTCGTCCGGTCGTACGCCAGAAACACCTCCCCCATGCCTCCCTTGCCGAGGCTCTGGCGGATCTCGTAGCGGTCGTTGATGACGGTTCCGTGGGAGATCGGCGGCGGCGGCGACGTTCGCTGCGTTTCAGTCATTCGTAGGCGAGCTTTGGGGCAGGATGCGCCCCGTTCAGATTCGTCGATTCTGGGGTAGGACGCAACACCACATTTTACCCCCGGTCACCCCGGGGAGCGAGAGGGCAAGCGGCCGCTGCCCTGGAAGAGCTCTCGCTCCATGCACCTTTGCGAGCTCATGCTAGATTGACTCCGATGCGGCCTCGCGACCTGCTGACGGCGCTCGAGAAGGTCGCGGAGGCGGTCCCGCTGGTGGTCCGCTACGACACCTTCGAGCTCCGGATCACCGGGGGGCGAGGAGGCCTCTGCCGGATCCGAGGGCGCTGCTTCGTACTCATGGACGACGCCCTCCCGCGGATCGACAAGGCCTGCGTGCTGGCGGAGGCGCTGGGCCGCTTCGATCTCACCCGGATCTCCATGGATCCCGAGCTCAGGGCCTTCGTCGCCCGAGGGGGCCCTCTGCCCAGGCGCGACAACGTGGACATGCACCTGATCCGCCCTCTGGCCAGAGCCCGCCCCCGGATACGCCGCCAGGCATAGATCGGATATTTTAGACTCCGATATCTGTCCTTTCGGGGTTCAGCCCAGGGTGAGGGAGTAGAACCTGGCGAGCGCCTCGTCCAGGCGAGCCACGTCGGTCCCTCCTGCCTGAGCCATGTCAGGGCGGCCTCCTCCCGAACCTCCCACCACCTGGGCCACGGGCTTGATGAGATCCCCCGCCTTGAAGCGATCCGTCAAGCTCTTGGACACCATGATCACCAGCTGGGCCTTCGCTCCGGCGACCGCCGCCACCAGGACGATGGAGCTTCCCAGCCTGTCCCTCAGCCTGTCGCCCACCTCCCTGAGCATGGCCGGATCGTCGACCTCGACGCGCGCGGCGAGCACCTTGCCGAAGGGGGCCTCTCTCGCCTGAGCCACCAGGTCGTCCAGACCTCCGGCCTTGCCTCCGGCGCTCCCGCCTCCCATGGCCAGCTTGCGCTTGGTGTCGGTGAGATCCTTCTCGAGCTGGCGGGTCTGGGCGAGCAGCCGCTCGATCTTGTCGGTCAGCTCCTCGGGAGAGCCCTTGAGGAGCTGCGCAGCCCCACGGAGGGTGCCCTCCAGGCCACGCACATAGTCCAGGGCGTTGAGACCGGTCGCGGCCTCGATCCTTCGCACCCCCGCGGCGATCCCGGTCTCGGACAGGATCTTGAAGAGGCCGATGTCGCCCAGGGCCCGGGCGTGGGTGCCCCCGCAGAGCTCCACCGAGTCCCGGGTCATGGTGAGCACCCTCACGACCTCCCCGTATTTCTCGCCGAACATCGCGACGGCGCCCCTCGCGCGGGCCTCGGCGATGGGCAGCACCTCGGTGACGACCGGGGCGTTCTCGACGATCTTCTGGTTTACAAGATCCTCGATCCTGGCGAGCTCCTCGGGCGACACAGTCCTGCCGTGAGAGAAATCGAAGCGGAGACGATCCGGCCCCACCAGCGAGCCCTTCTGGGTCGCCTGCTCGCCGAGCACGGTGCGCAGCGCCCAGTGAAGGAGGTGGGTCGCCGAGTGGTTGCGGCGCGTGGCCGACCGTAGCCGGTGATCGACATGGAGAGAGAGCGTGTCGCCGACCTTGAGGGTGCCCCGATCCACCTTCCCCACGTGCACGAACAGGCCAGGGATGGGCTTCTGTGTATCCTGCACCGAAATATGGAGATCGCCCTCGCATTGCATGGTCCCTCGATCGCCCACCTGGCCCCCGGACTCCCCGTAGAAGGGGGTCCGATCGAGGACGATCGAGGTCTCGCTCCCCTCGCCTGCGGTGTCCACCATCCGCCCGTCCACGACCAGCGCCAGCACCTTGCCTTGCCCCTCCTCGTGATCGTAACCGAGGAAGCGCACTCCTCCTGGCAGCTCGCCCTGGAGCCGCTCGTTGACCGCGTGCCACACGGCGTCCAGGGCCTTGTCGCCGACCGCGGAGCCCTCGCTCCTGGCCTTCTGCTCCTCGAGCGCTCTGTCGTAGCCTGCACGATCGACCACCAGATCTCGCTCCCTGGCGATGACCTCGGTGAGATCCAGCGGGAAGCCGAAGGTGTCGTAGAGGCGGAAGGCCGTCGCCCCTGCGAGGGTGGTCTCGCCCCGGCCCTTCATGCCCGAGATCTCCTCGTCCAGGATCTTGAGGCCTCGATCGATGGTCTCCCTGAAGCGGACCTCCTCTTGCTCCACCACGTCGGCGATGACGCCACGGCGCTCCCGGAGCTCGGGGTACTGATCGCCCATGAGATCGGTGACCTCGAGGGCGACCTCGTGGAGGAAGGGGCGCAGGATGCCCAGGCGGTGCCCGTGGCGGATGGCCCGGCGCATGACGCGGCGGAGCACGTACTCTCTATCGGTGCGATCCGGGAAGACCCCCTCGGCGATGAGGAAGGCGGCGGTGCGGGCGTGGTCGGCGATGACCCTCATCGAGACGTCGTCGTCGGCCAGGCTCTGGGTGTACCTCTTGCCGCTGATCTCGGCCGCCCTGTCGACGAGGGCGCGCAACAGATCCGTGTCGTAGTTGGAGCGCTTGCCCTGCAGCACGCTGGCCACCCGCTCCAGGCCCGCCCCGGTGTCCACGCTGGGCCTTGGGAGGTTGCCCTGACGGATGACGCCGTCGTGATCCCGGGTCCTCTCGAACTGCATGAAGACCAGGTTCC
>SXGT01345102.1_pt1 | contig 25782 bp, 37 predicted proteins | sample 3176221 | NCBI WGS metagenome assembly SXGT01 (sample SAMN11356862, study PRJNA531348) | freshwater metagenome | isolation source: freshwater sample F1-120 | place: China: Fuxian Lake, Yuxi | collected 2017-12-25
CTGGATACCTTGAGGTCCAGTTTCTCCCTGGATACCTCGGGGTCCAGTTTCTCCCTGAGGTCCAGTTTCTCCCTGGATACCTCGGGGTCCAGTTTCTCCCTGAGGTCCAGTTTTTCCCTGGATACCTTGAGGTCCAGTTTTTCCCTGGATACCTTGAGGTCCAGTTTTTCCCTGAGGTCCAGTTTCTCCCTGGATACCTTGAGGTCCAGTTTTTCCCTGGATACCTTGAGGTCCAGCTTCTCCCTGAGGTCCAGTTTCTCCCTCAGGTATACTAAAAATAAGGTTAGCACCAGATATTTTAACAGTAGCGTCAGAACCTGCAGGTAAAGTATTTACTACCACATTTGCAGTAGCTAATAAAGATTCTAAACCTATTTTTGTTATAATTACTGTTTTGCCACCTCGGGTTTGCGATACAGTGCCAAGACCTATCTCTAAGTCTTCAACACCAAGTTTTTGCCTATTTAAAGTAACTTTCATTAAAATCTCCTATAAGTTGTTATATATGATGCAAAAGTATTATTGCTAGTGCTTTCGTTTACTTTAGCCTCAGCTACATACCCAGTAAATATACTAGCTTGATTTAACCCTAATTCTCTACTTAAAGTATCCTGGTCAAATAATAAGTGCTGAGCTGTTATATAAGCTACTAACGCAGTATCATACTTACTGTCTATCTGCATAGTTACATCTAGTGTATCTATAGTTACTGTATTCGGTTTACCTATATAGTAGACTAATAAGTACTTAGCTATATCAACTTCTATCTCTTCTGCGGTAGGTATTTGAAATAAATCATCCATAACTTCAATATCAATAAGAGCACCATATGCACTATTAGCTGTTACTATGTCAGCCATACCACTAGGAACTTTTGGGTATATTTTAAAAGTACCACTTTTTAAATTATTAAAAATAACATACTTAGGCTCTGTACCAGTATTGTCATCCCACAAAGGGCTAGTAGTATCCATTTCTTTATAAGTTTTTGACTCTAACACTTTATTAAGGTAAGAAACTCTTTTAATAGACATAGCATAAGCACTAATATCATATAAGCTTATATTATTTTCTATAGCTATGTAACTTCTTAATTTAAGAGTTTCTGTCTGAAGTATAAACGACTCTAAGCCTTCATTTAGAGTCTCTAGAAGGTCTGCATCACTCCAGCGTGTCTTATCTTTATCAGACAATACACGGCGAGCTCTATCTAGTATACTAGTTACCCTACTCATTATAAACTCCTATAATTAATTATAGGTGGCTCCTAAAAGCCACCTTAATTACTTATACAGCGGTAAATTAGCCAATTCCTAAATCAGTTTCTATATAACTAATGATAACTTGAAGGTTACCATCTACCATATCAGCTACACCAGTAGTAAGTGTAATTGCTCCAGACACTTTCTTCTTAGTTGTAGTACCTTTAGTAACATTAGATGCAGTACCTACAGCTACAGCAGCCATTACTTCTGTACCACCTACAGCTAGCTTAGCTGTTTGTGTTCCTGTAGTAAGGCCTGTAACAACAAATACCTCTGCACCAACTATAATGCTATTATCTGGGATAGTCCCAAGAGTAATAACATCACCTGTAGCGACTGTACCTGCAGTAGCGAAGCCGTCAGCAACCGTTACAGTTGCTGGTTGGATATTCGCTGTGAATACAGATACTTTGCGCTTTTCGTTATTTGTGTTTTTCAACTTAAAATTAACAGCAGCCATTTAGTATCCTTACGCGTGCTTAATGTCTAAAGCTATAACGCCATAGTCTAAGTCTGCAATTTTTGCAGCTTTATACTCAGGGCCACTTTCTAGCTTAAGAATAGTTTTCTTAGCTTCTGTCCAGAATTCAACTGCTGACTCTGATGTGTTCTTGAAGTCAGTAGACTCTTGGAACTTGTAGTCAGGCATTTTACCAAATGCAGCACAAATAGCGCCTTGTCCTAGGATTAATCCACGAGACATAATGTTTCCTACTGTAGCAGCATCAGTCTCATAAAGAGCTTGACCTTCCCATGCAGTAAGAGGAGTAGTACCGTCAACTGTTCCATCTGTAGTATACTTACGTAAACCAGCAATCTCAATCTCAGAACTATCTAAGCCAAAATCTGCACCAGACTCTGTAAACCCGAAGAAGTCAGAAGCTTCTACAATCATCAATGAACCAAGCTTACCAATAATACCAGAGATAGCTCTGTTACCATTACCACGAAGGTCTGCATTTATAACTATGGTTTGATAACCACTTGATTGCTTAAGTAGATTAGCCATATAACTATCTACAATCACTAACCAGATTGACTCACCATTTGTCATTTTAAATGGTGCTAACGGAGCACGTCTCGGAGCAGCAACTGTTGTTACAGCGCCAGTAGCACTTGGAGCTTTAAAACCTCTACCAGTTTTAAGAGCAGTTTCGATTGACAGCAAGTTGTTATAAGTAAATGTAGTACCTAAATCATAAATATGAGTAGGTGCAGTACCATAAGAACCTTGAGCTGCATCGAAAATCATCTGGTCTTTCCAGCGAATAAACAAGTCAGATAATAAACCTCTAGAGTTAGTGTGCTCATTTATAGACAAGTCACCAATATCAACACCATCAAATTTTCTACCATTTTTAACTGGTATACGATAAACATCTACAGTAATTTTATCACTAAATTTACGTTTGATTTCGCCTTTACCATAAGCAGTGTTTTCGCCTCTAATAGCTTTACCACTGATTTTTCCAGAGAAGTCGAATACAACTGTATGACCTTCACCAGCACTAATATCATTTTCTTGATATACAATCGAATTTGAGTCAGTTCCCGTATAAGGACCCCAGAATGAAGTACTTGCAGCTTGTACAATTCCTTCACGCATCCAGGCTTTACGTTTTAACTCAGAACCAATAGCAACTTTTGCAGTTCCCATAAATTTCCTTTGTTAGTAAGTATCTTTTTTATACTGAGAAGCTATAGCCTTTTCAGCCTTAGCTCCACTAGGTGTATTACCACCGCCTAAGTCGCTTAAGTTCGGGTGACCTACAACATCATCGTTCTTTACTGTCTTGCCCTTACTTACATATGTAGCAACTTCCTGTAAAAAGTCCTCAAAGGTTATCTTACCTTCGGCAAGTTTCTTTGTAATTCTTGGCGGTACCTCGTCTGCAATTAACGCCTCCGTTATTTGCACGTCGGACGAAGCGTTGAACTCCTCCAAAACTTGTTGACGTCTTTCAAGCTCGAACTGTCGTTCAGCAGCTACCTTAGCTTCCCCGGTAAGAGAAGCTATTTTCGCTCTAGTTTCACTAAGGGCTTTGTTTTCCAAAGCAGATAGCTCTGCTCTCCAAGCATCAGGGTCTTCATATTTAAGATTATCCAAGCGTTCTTGGTCGTCCTTTCCTATAACTACTCTGTTTTGGCTAGAAAGCAACTCTAACAACTTCGCATTCTCAGCCTCTAAAGCTTTGAGTGTTTGTTGCCCCTTAGTGTAAGCTGATTGCGTATCCTTACGTCGTTTGCGTTCAATCTCTAACAGTTCCTCTGCTGAGGGATTCTGCTCTTCTGATTGACCACTTTGGTTATCAGGAGTAGCAGATGTTTCTTCTGGAATACTCATAAATGTCCTTTAAATTTTATTACTGTATATTATATCATTTTTAATATTAAACGAACATTAAATTATATAGCAAATCCGTAATTTTGTTTTGCTTTATATTCAACATATTTAACTTCCTCACTTTTAGGGATACTCTTAGCTACTTTAAATATATTAAGGCCTTGCGCCATATATCTGAGTGCAGCTGCATAGTTAGAGTGTATGTCGTGAACATCTGTAGCCATATAAGCACCTATAGATTTATCATACTTCTTTCTATAATTCTGTATAGCTAGTAAAGTATCTAGACAAGTATCACTAAATATTGTAGCATCTATTAACTGTCTAGCTGCATTTATAGAGTCCGCAAAACTAAGTTTTTCTAACACTCTAATGTTTGACCAACCATCTCTTTGTAAAGTCTCTAATCTAGTTCTACCTGTTGAGTAGTCTCTAACATTTATATCATGTGGCATAAATATAGTAGCATAGTTACCTACCCAAGGTCTAGTCTTTAATATTTCTGAGTAAAATAAAATACCCTCACCTGTATTATGGTATTCTCCTATTTGATAAGGTTGTCCATTTATTAGCTGGAAGAAAACTATTACTGTCTCATCATTAATACCTAAGTCGAAAGAAGCATATACAGGGTAATCTGGGTTATATGTAGCTCTTTGTATCCTATCTTGTTTTAGTATTTTATTATACTGATTCTTAAAATACATACCATCTATGCTAGTAGCAAAAGCTTTATCAGGAGACTCTGGATACTCCTGGTCGAAATCTTCACCAAGTTCGTCTATTTTAGCAGCTAACCACCACTTCTGAGTGTCTGTTAATTGTATAGACATACTATCTATACGCTTCTGCACTTCCTCACTTATTGGGAACTCACTAAAGAGCTGGCAGTCTGGGTCTTCCATCCAACCAAGAAATATTGGCTCAAAATCTAGTGGAGTTAGTCCTTGTGTAGAAGCTACTCTAGTCTCAGCCTTCTGCCACATCTCGAAGAATAAACCACTTCTACCTTCTGCTGTACTCTCTATGGTAATCTTGTTATTTACAGATACAGCTTGAAATGCTCCAGTCTTAAGCTCCTTAGCTTTGTCTGGGTATTTCTTAGCTATCTTACCTAACTCGGATACGTGTAATCCCTGGAGTGTATCCCCGCGGAAGTTACCTATCTTAAGAATACTACCATTACTAAATGTCATGCCCTTCGCGTTGTTACTAACTAGTGTTAATCCTAGCATATCCTTTATATCCTGGTCGAGCTCATTCCACATAAGCTCAGCACGCTTACTAAGCTTGTCAGCTTCGTCCTGCCCATAACTCTGTATACCTGCCTGGAAACCTGGCTTTGTTAAACAGTCATCTAGGTAATAAGCTAAGAATAGCGTGGAGATACCCTGCTGCCTTGACTTCAGAATTATCTTACGGTTATGCTTATATTTTGTGAGAACCTTACGCTGTGATGCGTTGAGCTTCATCTTCCTCTTAGTACCATCCTTATCCTGTATGGTATATAAGTTATCTAGCCTCCACAGCTTACTGGAGAATTTTGTTTCCAGGAACTCCACCTGTGCCTCAGTAAGGTTCAGCTCACGATGTGAATAAACGTCTTTAAGTTGTTCCCTTTTAGTCTGGTCTTCTAGTGTTTCATCAAACTCAACAGTCATCTCTGTACCTTTCCGCTAGGTTCTGAACCAGTATGTTTATTGTGGGCGCAGAACTCGTAGGTTTCTGTAAACTCTTATCTATACTGTCAACTATTGCAACCATGTCTTTAAATTCTTTTATTTCTGCGAATTTGACATCTTTCCTTATAAACCTAAGCGCTTCTTCCATAGCTAGTTCTTTAAACTCAGCTACTTTATCTTTTATGTCTTTACTAACTATGGTTTGTTTCTCTGGTGACTCAGGTTTCTTCGGAACTATTGGTGGAGTAAGAACTACTGGTTCCTCGGTAGGTTTTGTTATAACTATAGGTTCTTCAATAACTATAGGTTCTTCAATAACTATAGGTTCTTCAATAACTATAGGTTCTTCAATAACTATAGGTTGTAGTTCGAGTGGTTTGTTCCATGCTTCGTAGCCACGTAAATCTTTTAAATTCACATTGTGCTTAAGGCAGAGGTCATCTATGGTTATGTCTGTTGTTTCGTATTCTATCTGAAGAGATACGAGGAGTAACTTTGTCATGTGAGTCCTTTTTGTTATTATATCATATAATTTATTAGTTTAATATTAGTTATTAGCTTGTAGGTTTGAAAATTCCCGTATTCCTCTGGAGCCTCATTGTAATGTGGTTGAGTTGTGAAGAGTTTGAAAATTCTCCGTATCCCTCGGAGGAAATTTCCTCGCAGCTCATTATAATGTGGTTGAGCTGTGAAGAGGTTTGAAATTTCCTCGCAGCTCATTATAATGTGGTTGAGTTGTGAAGAGGTTTGAAATTTCCTCACATTCTTCTGGAGTCTCGTATGTTTATTCATATAGGCCGGGGCTGGCTCCTAGGGCGCTCATACATATTATTAGAAAAATCTTAGACATCAACACTAGTTCAATTTATTAATCGTATTCTAATGATAAATATGATATACCTTAATATATTAATTAATTATTAAATATAATTATTAATTTAATTTATTAATCATATTCTAATGATAATTATGATATTCGCGCGTCTCATTTAATATATACATATTTCAAATTGATATATTATTCTAATCTTAGTATTTAGTATTAATAGAAATATTTAATCTAGTTTTAATATGAAGTAGCATATAATTATTTATCTTAAATAAGTGAGTTGGTTTATCGATTTTAACTAATCGAAAAATTTAATCTAACTTTAATAATTAACTTGATATAATTATTAAATAAATTAAAAGGAAATAAAATGTTAATAGAAAATTTAATTAATGCAGATTTTGCAGATTTGGCGCACAATTCAAGTATGACTGGCAAAGTATATTTACGTAATGTCACTGCTGAAAATTTAGAAGCTTTAAAAGAACTTAGTAAAGAATGTGGCAATTTTAAAATATACCATATTGTCTCTAAAGATATAACAATTTTATATTAGATAGCTAGTACACTATTAAACTATAGTGTACTATGATGTCTAACATCACATAAAATAACGCAGGAGTCTATTATGACTAAGACAGAACTATGGGAAGAAGTACAAAAATTATTAGTTGAGCAAAAAGCTTCAAAGAAACTAGCACAAGCTCTTGAGGATTTATTAGCACCTAAAAGTGGTGGTGGACAAACTAAGCCACCTATAGAAATCGATGGAGTTATGAACTATTATTGTCGCTTCCATCAAAGATATGAACCAGAAACTAATATGGTTATGAGTGCTGGTAAATCTAAGGGTTATTGTAAAGCGAGCATAAGCCAATGGAATAAAACAAATGCTCAAATCAAGAAGTTAGATGGGCAAGTACAAGAATTAGTTACTCAAGAGAATTTTGAAGAAGCTCAAGCTATAGCTAAAAATTCACAAGAGCTTAAAGCTAATTTGAATAGACCTGAAAGCTATGATTTTGGGGCAGATTGGTTAGCATTTTCTAGCACTAAATAATCTTAAGGCTCTTTTCGAAGAGTCTTATAGAACTATTTAGTTCATTAAACTATTGGAGAAGTAAAATGTTGAAGGTACAAGTATTAACTACAACTATTGTAGTGGAGTCTGATGTAATGATATGCACAAGGTTAATAAGAAATAGGATAAACAAGATTATTATGTTTTGTGACGGAACTATTGGAGACTTCGGAGCTAAGTGTAATCGAGTAGCTAAGTTAGATGACGACCTATTTGAAGACTTCGACAGATTTCGAAGAGCCATAAATGTCGAAGAAACTAATTAGTTTTGGAAGCTATGTAATACTTGAGATTTGGTTATTTTTGATTATTTTTGTTATTTTTGTTATTTAATTAATCTGAATAATCTCAATAATCTAATAATCTAGAAATCTATGCTTAAAGTTTGCTTAGTCCCTTTTTGTATTAAAATAAAACGCTTAGATTATTAGATTATTCAGATTATACAACGAAACTGCGATAGATTCTGATAGACATCCATCACAAATAATCTGAATAATCTAAGATTAATAATACTAACTAGACATTCATCACAAATAATCTGAATAATCTAGTTATTGTAGATAATTATCAAATTTTGATTAAATAATCATATTTAATCAAAATCTAATAATAATCAAGATATAATAAAATAACAAAATGTATAAGGAAAGTAATGAAGCTCACAATTCAAGCACTTGAAGAAATATTTGGCTTTACTAAAGTCTCAGAATCAACATATAACACGAACCAAGGAATACGAGTTCGTCTTATTAACTCAAACCCAGAAGATGCTAGTGTACCAGCACTATATCCAAATGAAAATAGTTATAAAAGACATCTAGTAAAATTCGAAAATGTAAAGACTAATAGAATTGATTACATCTTAGGTACAAGCCATAGATTAATCAATCGCAAAACCGATTTACAAGTAGACCCAGAACTTCAACTACCTCCATTAAACGAGGGCAAAATAAATGAATAGCTCAACTATACATTATATACCTTTACAAGGTTCACGGCTTCATAGAGACCCAACGACTGGGAAGAAACTACTAGACAATAATCCACAATACTCTATAGGTAAGTGGACTACCAAAGAAGCTAATGACTTCCAAGAGCTACCTGAAACTAGCCCACTACTTTTACACTGTGGGAAGAGCAACATAATAGCTTTAGACTTTGACTCCCAGCTATTCAACGAAGCTCTAGCTATAAACGATAGTTTAGATGCAGAACAACAATGTGAGTATGTAAGTAAAAGCATAGGTAAGGATGGTGGACACTTACTATATAAATATAGTTCTTGCAAACTCACTGAGTATATAGGGAATGCTAATGGTAAGAAAGCATATCAGATGGACACCTTGTACGGCGAGACACTAATATTTCATACTAACAAGGCAAACGAAACGAAGCAATTGTTAACACCACAAACTACTCGTATAACAAGGGAAATACCACTAGCTATACAGTATCTAGTGATTGCTCATTATTCAACACACGAGCCGCGGGTTCAAGCGGCTCAGGGATTTACGGGTAGCAATACCCAAGGGAGTAAGCTGGGATATATAGCTAAGGAAGCACTAGAAAAACCCCAATCAATGCTCCAGCTTCTAGGGATTATAACTACTCAAGAGTACAAGCTAAAATTAGATTATCCTAGTCCATTGCCAGCGAACCATCCAGATAGATTACCACACACCGAGAGTGGACATATGTATATGGTGAGTTTAGGGAATGTACTCAGGCTCGACCCTAGTATAAGCCTGCAACTTTATACATCGCTTATGTACAAGATTAATGAGTTATTTTCTCAGCCACTACCAGCGGCACAAGTGAAGACAATAATAGCTGCAGATAGTAAGAAGTTTCATTACAAGGAAGACTGGGAAATCCACACATTTATAGTTACAAATAGAATGGGAGAACCACTTGAGATATTTAAGCACACAAGTAAAGGAGCTAACAAGTTTATAATATATAACAACGTAACTAGGCATCTCTTAAACTACGATACCGTAGGTGGTGTAATAGATTTTCTCAAGGGAGCTACGAATACAAGGCTTAACAAGGATAAGATACTCCAGCAAGCTCAACATATAGATATTATAAATCGCCCAGATGAACCGTTCGGCAACAACATCGAGCACAATACATTTAATATATATAAGTGGAACCAAAACCAGGAAGTGTTTTATAATCCAGTGCTTCATAAAGACTCCTACATAGAGCCAACAACTACTTTAAGAAGCTTAGAGAATACAATGGGTAAGGATACACTCTACAAACTCTTCCTACCATTCTTAAAGCGGAAGTTAGTTACTAGGGACCACAGTGCCTTGTTCTTTGTTCTATATGGTGTCCCGCATAGTTTTAAGTCGGGATTATTTAATGCAGTACTAGCACCACTGGCACCTCAGAGAACTGTGCACTTAAGTCCAGAGGTTTTGTCGGATAAGTATAATGATTGGATTATAAATAAAGACTTTGCATTGCTGGATGAGGTGCATCACCTCCTGAAGGCAGAGCGAGCAAAAGTAGTTAGCTCGATAAATAAGCTTACTGGAAATCCCACCATATCGGGAGTGCGAGCGATGCACACGACTCTAAGTAGCGATAGTTATCCACAGGAAATGACATTAGTTTTAACTACAAATGACACTGTGCAGTTAACATCAGAAACCGCTGATAGGCGAATGGTTGTGTTTAGGTCTACGCAAAAACTTAGTGACCATCTAGAAATGACTAACTCAGCGATATATAAAGCACTACAGCGAGAGCAGATAGATTTTGCATATTATCTAGCAACAGAAGTAGAGGCCTTATACAACGATGCTTATACACATAACGATGCTTGGAAGACAGATAATTATAGAGACTTCTTAGAATCTGCAGCAACAGTTGAGGATAAGTTAGCACTAGCACTAGACTCACAAGACCTAGAGAAGTTTAATGAGGCTATTCTGGACCTCGATAAGAACATAATGATGCAGCAGTTCTTGTATAAAGATAGGAGAGGCTATAAGCTTCGACTACATAATACTCAGGAAGAGTATTCATCACAGGCTGGGCTATTTAATAGCTTACCTCAGGTGGATTTGGTGAAGCTAAGGAAGCGACTAAAACTGATGCCTCATATACGAGATAATTTGGTGGAATACGACCCTGGGTCAACCCACCGCACTGGAAGTAAAAAGACTGAATGGACTCTCTCAGATGCTGAGGTTCCATATAGGTTTAAGAACATGGTTGAGGGTGTAGAAGAACTAACCGGTGAGCCACTGGAAGATTTGGATTAATATTCGTTTAAGAATTAATTCGATATAATATAATTATAATAAAAAGAGGAGGAGTAAATAAATGATAACAGTTAAAGATTTAAACTTAGCACATAGAGAAATTATAAAGCCTATTAACAAAGGTAGATTTATAGGTAATTATAAGTGCCATGTAAATAGTTTATCTTATGCAAAGAGTAATATAGATAAGTGTAGTAAAATACTAGGATGTGCACAGGTATTTAGCGATGGCGGAGTTGTAGCTCATTTTGTAGTTAAACTTAAGAATGATGATATTATAGACCCTACATATGGTAATGTGGCTGAGAATATGTATTCATACTTAATAGTTATTGAAAGTTATAATATAGATACTTTCAATCCTACTAGGGAGCTTACAGAACTAAAACTCTATTTGTACTCAAGGTTACCTTGGTATAAAAAGTTATTTACTAATAAAAATAATATATAAGGAGAACAAATGATAGAGGTAGATGGGACAAGACAACAGTATAGGAGAAATTTTAAAGCTATATATAAATGTGAAGGTTGTGGTGCAACAAGAGGTTATGTAGGTTATGATGATTTTAATTTTCATAATAACGTAGTGCCTAATGTAGCATGTGATGCCTGCGGAGAGTCTACAAACTCCTTAGGGTTAAAGCCAGTAGACAAGACAGTTATTCCTGAAGGAGTTGTAGTATGAATTTAGATAAAACAGGAGTTTATAGAAACCTAATTGGAGCAATAATTTAATGTTTGCTTGGGATGAAGAGTTAGCACAAGCCTTTATTAAGGCACAAGAAGAAGGGTTTATTACAGAGCTAAGCCCTTGCTCAGTAGAATGTCTAGAATGTCCAGAGTTGTGTGAAGACTGCCCAGCTAATAAGGCTTGCTTAACACTGTCAGAAGGTAATTATAATAAGTTCCTAAAGAACTATAGAACTAAAATAGTTCCATTACTTAAGGATATACATGAAAACAGCAGGATATAAAAAAGATTTATTAGTTGCAATATTTTGCTCGTCCTTACTGAATTTAGCGGAACTTAAAGATGACGAGCTTATAGCTGTAGATGTAGACATAGCAACAGAAAATAAGCTCCTTTGGCTAGCAAGTGAGATACAGGCTACACTTAACAATAGCGATATTACTACATTATTATACGTACAGAAGAAAACTAGGGTTTTAGTTCCACGAGCTTTAAAAATAGCAGGTGAGACTATAAGTGCAGAGCTATTAGCTATGTACATTCTATTTGCTAACTTTGTAGAGCGAAAGCAATCACTAGATAAAGACTTACAGTTCTTAGCAGATTTTGACTATATGGAAGTAACTAGTTATCTTTGTGAGAAAACTAAAGTCGGAAGTGTTGAGGCGGAGATGTACGAGCAAGCTAATAAGATTTTAGAAATTCTAAGATGATAACTAAGGAGATACGATGAATGCAGTGAGATTTTAAAAGAAAATTCAAGTGGTTTTATGGAGTTTATCTGATAAAACAATGGGTGAATGTTATAGAATAAATATAGATGGTTTATAGAAGACTATAAACTTATGCCTATAGAGCAACATTAATAAATATAAAGGAAACTAAAATGGATTTAAAAGACATATTAAGACTACATAGTCTATGGTTAAAGGATAACCTAGAAGGTAAAAGAGCAGACCTAAGTGGTGCAGACCTAAGTGGTGCAAATCTAAGTGGTGTTGCAAACCTAAGGTCTGCAAACCTAAGTGGTGCAAACCTGTGGGGTGCAAACCTAAGTGGTGCAAACCTAAGTGGTGCAGACCTAAGTGGTGCAAACCTAGGGGATGCAAACCTAAGGGAAGCAAACCTAAGTGGTGCAAACCTGTGGGGTGCAGACCTAAGTGGTGCAAATCTAAGTGGTGCAAACCTAAGTGGTGCAGACCTGTGGGGTGCAGACCTAAGTGGTGCAGACCTAAGGGATGCAGACCTGTGGGGTGCAAACCTAAGGGGTGCAGACCTAAGTGGTGCAAACCTAAGTGGTGCAAACCTAAGTGGTGCAGACCTAAGGGATGCAAAGCTAAGTGTTGCAAACCTAAGTGGTGCAGACCTGTGGGGTGCAAAGCTAAGTGTTGCAAACCTAAGTGGTGCAAACCTAAGGGGTGCAGACCTAAGGGATGCAAATCTAAGGGGTGCAAACCTAAGTGGTGCAGACCTGTGGGATGCAAAAAGCTATTACTCTTTTACTGCTTATGATACTTCAAAACGAATAGTACACTGTATTAAGAACCAAGACACTTGGATGGTACAGGCTGGATGCTTCTGGGGTACACTAGATGAGTTAGAAGCTAAAATAAAACGTACTCATAATAGCAAAGTATACTTAAGTAATATAGGCCTATTAAGAAGTTTAATATGAATGCAAGTGACATATTAAAAGAAAATTCAACCGGGTTTATGCTGGTAGGTATTGGGGCTTTAAAGAAGCTAATTAAAACGCTGGCTAGATACAAAGAGGAGCTAGAAGTATGCTCTAAACGGTCACAACTACGTGTAGATAGTTTAAAGGAGGCAAATATTAAAATAGAAAAGCTTGAGAGTGAGCTAAGAGAGCTTAGAAATACTTGCTTTAGAAGTCAGATAATAACTTCTATAGAATTGGATGTGTAATATGACTAGTGTAGAAGAAATAGTCGGTATTTGCATATTTTGGGCACTTTGGGTGACACTAATAGATTACTTTCTTGAAAAGAAACGCAAGTGGAGTGAGAATGAATGATTATATACTATACGCAGGTGCAATAGGCATATTATATATTGCTATTCTGCGCTTAATTCAGTTTTAGAAAAGGAGTTAATAAGTGACGAAGGTACCAGTAGCTGACTTTTGCAGAAAGTATACTCTTGATTATAGTAACACTGCTAAGTTTGCAAAAAATGGCTTTATAAATGAGAAATATTTTGTGCGGAGAAGAGAATTATTTTATAGAGTAAGAAATGAGACGCATGACATATACTTTTTCTTGGACAGACACTTAAGCATAGGGCAAATATGCACACTACTAGCTATAGTTGATGAAGACCGCTCTAAGAGTAATATTCAGAGCTGGAACTACTTTATTCGTAAGGTACTATTTACAAACTATGCAGAAAGGCCAATCACTGTTGATGTAATGTCTACAAAATTATACACTTGCTGGAGATACTTTAGATGGATAAAGAAAGCACTATTTTCAAAGGTTGTGAAAATTAAAAAAATTAGAGACAAACTAGAAAAGGAGTTAATAGGATGAAGAAGTCTATTAATGCTCGTACTTGTTGGATTAATGTGTTAAAAGAAGTTATTTCAAGGAAAGAACAATGCGAATAGTTTTTATACTAGCTACTTTAATTAGTATAGCTAGTGCAGGCCAATGCAAATTTTATATAGATAAACTATATCAAGACTTGTATGCGTACAAAGAAGCCGAGGATTTAAGTAGTCAAAACCGTATACTAGGACATATTGAAAAAAATCTTATAAAGATAAAGCAACACTGTAAAGGAAAATAATGAAGCCTGAGCTTAAACAGACTCCCGAGGAATGGCAGTTATTACTAGATAATAAGCCAGTTATGAGAAGTAAAAAGCTATGCTCTCTATACAAAGTGTATAAGAAGTTTATAGTTACTATTGAAGAGAAGATACTAAAGGCTATAGGCTCTGAGAAAGAGTTTATGAAGCGAGATATTGAGAAAAAAGTAGATGATATAAGAGACTTTGATGAAGGCTGGTATAAGCTTAAGAAAGAAGGGATTATAGAGTTTAATTTTCTTACAAAGAAATGGACGATGAAATGACTATAGACTATTTGGAGGAATATTGTGAAGATTAATTACACAACAGGATATGCTGGTACTGGTAAATCGACAGAACTACTTAAATTATTACTAGAGTTACCATCTGAAACCTCTGTATGTTTAGCCCCTACACATAAAGCACTAGATAGGCTTCGTAGTTCTACAGAGTCAGAGATAGAACTCAAGACTATACATTCTTTACTTGGGTGGATACCTGGCATTAATGAGAGTGCTGAGCATATTGACCATATTGAAACAGTAATAAGACTTGATAAAGATATAGATGCTTATACAGATATAGTTATAGATGAAGCTGGTATGATGTCTGAAGAGATGTTAGTAACTATAGTTGGTAAACTAGAAGAGCTAAATGACTTTGAAACAGACCATATAACACTGCATCTGTTCTTAGACCCTTATCAGTTGTTACCTGTTAAGGGTATTCAGATACAGACTGACCCAGCTACTACAACTAACCTAACTACTCAACATAGAGCAGAGAGTTTAGACGTGGTACAATTATACACTAAGTTTGTAAAGTACTTAATTGGAGATAATTTAGATGATTTAACTACTCCCTTCTCAGATAATGTTATAGAAGCCAAGGATATTAAGGAGTTTAGAAGAGGTGATAGATTACTAGCATATACAAATAAATGTGTTGGAGATTATAACATAGCTATTGCAAAGCATTTAGGCATTAAGTCATATGTTGGTGAAGAGGTACAACTTGGTACACAAACAGACTTATATAAAGTAGATAGCTTTGAAAAACCTAGTTTAGATGACTTATTAACTATGTTTGAGTCTGGTAAGCTAAGGCTCCAGAATTCTCAGATAAATAAAAAGTTTTTACTAAATTCTATGAAGGCTTTATTAGATAATACTGATATAAAGTTTATTAGTAGTAAAGGCTTTATAATACCTGTAATTCTTGGAATAGGCACGGCATATGACATAAAGCAGAATGCTAAAAAAGCAGCTATAGAAGACCGGAGCAAGTTCAGAGATGTTTATGCCTTAAATAGAGCTTTCACTATGGACTATCCATTTGCATCTACTGTACATAAATCTCAAGGGTCAGAATATGATAGAGTATGGATAGCTAAGAAAGATATACAACGTTCCATATTTAATAATAGCTATACTAATTATGCAAGGTTGATGTATGTTGCAATTAGCCGAGCGAAAAAAAAGATTTTTATTATTTAATATTCGTTTAATAATAAATTAGATATAATATTACATCTTAAAAGATATGAGAATATCTTTTACGACTAGCAGTGGTCGTAAAACTATTAAATTCGGGCTAAGCCCACTTAAAGGACCTTAAATGGCAACTAAAAGAGATATATTCGATGCAGCAATGACATTATGTGAGGAGCACAAAGCTTCTAAGAAATTGGTAGAAGGCTTAACTAACCTATTGGAGCCTAAAGCAGGTGGAGCAAAAGTTGACGTTGACTCTGTAATGAAAGACGGTAAACTATTATGTGCAGTTTCAGATGTTTGGTTACCAGCTACTCTTGAGTTCTTCTATGAAGACAAATCAGGTAAGTCACCGTTTAACGGATTACGTCGCCTTTCAAGACAAGCTGAGTCTATTCGTAAAACTCATGCTAAACTAATTTCAGTTTCTGAAAAAGCTATCATGTCTGATGTATTAGATGGTTCTATGACTCCAGAAGCTGGTAAAGTAAAAGTTGAAGCACTTAAAAACGTGCATCCTGACTACTCTACTGTTTCAGATGTTCTTGTAGTTGAAGAAGAAGTTGAAGCACTTAAAAATATCCATCCTGACTACTCTTTTTCTTCAGCTGTTCTTACAGCTGAAGAAGAAGCAGCAAATCTATAAGCTCTTATGAGCTTATAGACTTAGCGAAGACTATGGCTACGACGGTAGTTCTCCTCTGTAGTCTTCGTTAAGTCTATAATTACATAGCTTACCTTGAGTACAGGCGAGACTCTTATAAAACACGTAAAACAAAGGAAACACAATGGCAAAAGGTACAAAAGTAAAAACACAAGTAGGTAGTTTAAAGTATGTCTTCATAACAGGTGAAGGCCGTAACAACGCAATGAAGGGCGAAGAGCCTCGTATGCAGTATGTAGCTTCATTAGTATGTCCAAAAGATGGCCCAGTTCATAAGCACTTCCAAGCACAGATAGACAAAGAGTGGGAAACTTATAAAAAAGAGCACGGTGTTAAAGGGCTACCAAAAACTAATGGTATTAAAGATGAAATGAAAGATGACCCAGCCGGTGAAATTGACCCAGCTACTGAAGCAGTCAAGAAAGTGCCAACTGGTAATGTTCTTATCACATTTAAAACAAATACTAAGTGGGCTGATGGTAATCCGCAAGTAATCAAAGTATTCGCTGGACCAAAAGGTGACCAAGATATTACTGCTGCGGTTCATAGAGCTACTTGGGCTATAGGTGAAGGTTCTCAGGGAATTATTCACGGTACTGCACAAGGTAATAACATAGGCGGTACTCAGAAAGTAACTCTTTACTTATCTGCAATTCAATTAGCTAAATTAGTTAAGTATGAAGGCGACAGTATCGAGACCGATGAAATCGAAGGTGCTGAAGATATTGACCTTGGTGATGATATCGCTGGCATTCCTACAGAGGGACCAAACCTTTAATAAAAGAGTCTTTAATTAGACTCTTTTTATTTGCTTCATAAATGAAGTACAACTAAACTAAATAAGGATTACTATGGTTCAATTTAAAGTAATAGAGTCTTTAGAAGAACTCCCAGAATTTTCTCCAGATGCTGAAACATTCTGTGACATAGAAACGCAAGACTTTTATGTTAATACAAGGCTAGTACAAGTCTATCAACCTGCAACATCTCCGATAATATATCTGTTAGATACAGATATAATACCACTAGATGCTATTAAAGATATAATAAGACCTTTATGGACTATATGGCAAGGTTGTAGCTATGACTTCGGTACACTAAATATGACTACTGCTAGGTTTGATGATATTTTATACCTAGCTAGAATAGCTTATCCATCGTGGCAAGATTTTACGCTAGACAACATAGTATCTAAACTAGGGCATAATCATCTTTATGATGGCCTTGATAAAAAGAAAATGCAAAAATTAGGTTTTATACCAGGAACATACTTATCGCAAGCACAACTACGTTATGCAGCTACAGATGTTTATGCTCTTAGCTTAATCTGGCAAAATGCACAGATACAAAAGTGTAGAGAAGTTACGGCATATAAACTAGATATACTTAGCATGAAGTATGCTATACAGTATCAACAAAATGGTTTAATTTCTCATCAAGCTTCCGTTCGTAAAGAGCTTGATAAAATTGAAGATGAAATCAATACAAACTATGAAGCACTAGGTGGATTAAATCCTAATAGTCCTAAGCAAGTATGTATAGCTTTAAATAGTGATGCTTCAGACAAGCCTACTCTAATTAAACTAATTGGTGAAGGTAATACTGTCGCAGAACTAGTATATAAACAGCGTAGACTACTAAAGCGTAGAACTATGTTACATACTTATAACTTCCCAAAAGTTATTACTAGGTTTAACGTAGCTGGTGCAGCAACAGGTAGATTTACTAGTACTGGTGGAGCTCTTGAGAGAAGTATAAATGCTCAGCAAATTCCTAGAAGCCTACAGTATATCTTTAATCAAGATACTGAAGATACTGTAGTAGTACATGCTGACTATAGTACTGCAGAGCTTAGAGCTGCTTGTAGTATTATGCAAGAGCCAGTAATGTACCAAGAACTCAAGGCTGGCAAAGACTTACATATAGCTGCTGCAGCTATGGCTAGTGGTAAACCAGAGAGTTCTATAGACAAAGAGGGCCGTCAAAAAGGTAAAGCTGTTAGCTTTGGTAAAATCTTTGGGCAGTCTTCTAAAAGCTTTGTTGAGTTTGCTTATACTAACTATGGTGTAAAGATTTCATTAGATGAGTCTGCTGTAATTCATACCAAGTATACTAATAAGTATATAATGATTAATAAGTATCATAAAGCTAGGTGGAATGACTATAAAGATGTTCCAGTCTCTACTCCACTTGGTCATCGTAATAAAGCTAGGTTAGGTACCGATGCTATTAACTATGCTACTCAAGGCTGTATTGCAGAAACTACAAAACTCGCTATACACTACTTATGTACTGAGCATCCTGAAGCTGTAAACTATATTTTCAATGTAGTTCATGATGCTATTTATCTAAGAGTACCAAGAGGAACCGAAGAAGTGTGGGCTGAGCTTTTAGTTACAGCTATGAAGAAAGGCTGGACTGAAATGTGTAAAAGTCCAATGCTTTTCTATAAAGATATTCCAATGCCTGTAGAGGTTGAGTATCGAGATGTAAAAAAGGAATACTAATGAATATAGAAGAATTAGAGGCTGGCTATGAAATAGCTGATATAGAGTTAGATATTGATGGTAATATAAAACCACCAGTATCTGGCAAGATTGCATTAATTGATGCTGATACACTAGCATATACTGCATGCTTAAGTACCGAACAGAAGGAAGATTTACTCCCTAGAGAAATGTATACAGATGCTGAGTATGCTGATATCCTAGCTAATCCTAATTATGATGCTGATAGTGCTGCTATTTGGACTATTAACTTAGACTTAGCATATAGTAAAGCTATGGAAAAGCTAGAGAGAATCTATGATAAAACAGGTTGTAGAGAGTGTGAGTTACATTTTACTGGTGGTAGAGACAACTTTAGATATACTGTTGATGCTACATATAAAGCTAATAGAACTGGTAGAAGTCCTACAGGTTTACAAGAGCTAAAAGAAAAACTACTTGAAAATTTTCCAGGTTCTTTATCTACTAACTATGAGGCGGATGACATAGTTATCTATAAAGCTGAGAGTGAGCCTGAGAAATACACTATGTGTGCTGTAGATAAAGACTTATTGTTTTCATTACCCGGTAAGCACTTTAACTATTATGAAAGTGGTTTGTATAATATTGAGATGAAATGGATGCCTGAGTGTACCGAAGAGACTGCAATGAAATGGCCATTTATGCAAGCTATTATCGGTGATAAAGTTGATAATATTCAAGGTATCCACGGTATGGGTAAAGTAGCAGCGGAGAAAACATTTGCTGGTTGCCAGACTGCCTTAGAATGCTGGGACGCTTTAACTCAAGTATATAAAGAGAAAGGTAAAGACATCTTCGATGCTTTAAAAACTATTCGTCTTGTACATATGCACCAATTTGATGGTGAAAAAATAGTCCTATGGGACCCAAGGAATTTGAAATGAGTATTGATTTTGCTTATATTAACTTAGGTTATAAAATATTAGCTGAAGGTATTATACAAAGTGGCCGTAATGGTAAAACAATATCTTTATTTGGTACACAAATTAAGTATGATATAGGCCGAGGCTTTCCATTACTTAGAATGCGTAAGATTTTTTATAAAGGTGTAGCAGGTGAATTTGTAAGCTTTTTACAAGATGCTAAGAGCTTACAAGAATTTGAGAGTAATGGTTGTAACTATTGGAAACTGTGGGCAGAAGCTGATGGCTCATTAAAACTAGATTACCCACCTAGAGAGCAGCTAGACTATGTACTTAATTTACTTAAGACTGAACCAGCCAGTCGAAGAATTATTATAGATTTATGGAACCCAGAAAATCGAGGTAAACTAAGTTTAGACCCTTGTCATACGCAGTACCAGTTTTCAGTACGTAGTGGTTTCTTAGATATGATTTGGACTCAACGTAGTGTAGACTATGCTATAGGCGCACCTAGTGATTTTATCCTAGCCGCACTTTATGTTATAACAATAGCTAATGAAGTAGGGCTTGAACCTGGAGTTGTTACATTTAACTTTGGTGATACCCATATTTATGAAGAGCACATTGCTGACTTTAAAGCTATGCTAGATAGTACAATAGGTCATAGTGATAGCTTAACACCAGTACTTTATACTCTAACTTCTGGTATTAAAAGCTTTAAACCGGATGATTTAGTTATTACTGGGTATAATCCAGAGTTAAGTGTTAAGTTCTTGCTAAAGGCTTAATATGGTAGGAACTATTTTATTAACACATAATAACTATTATGTAGACCAAGCTGGTAACTTACCAGTAAGGCCTAAGCATGATAAAAAGTTACTAACTGAACTATGTATAGGTAAAACTGTAAGTAACGCAGGCTATGAGCTATTGCCACCGAGCATTCAAAAGCTTTGTATGGTTAGTGACAGACCTATAGTTCCTATTACGATACAGGAGCTAGGTCAATGCGATATACTTATAGTTAGTAGGTCACCACAGGAGCTAGTGGAAGGTAAAGTCTTTAGGCTTGATAACTTTAACTGTATAGTTAAAGATAGAAAAATAGAAATATGGAGTAAAAAATGGAATTAAAAAATACTGAAGCAGAACAAGCAGCATTAAAAGCAGCAGCTCAGTCACCTTGTAGTAAACGTAAGGTCGGTGCTTGCATTACTGACCATAGAGGTGACATATTAAGTACAGGTTTTAATTATAATATTAGTAGAAACCTACCTTGTGAAGATTCTCTAGGTAATACCCTAGATACAGTAAGACATGCTGAAGTTACAGCTATCAATAATTTACCAAAATCTAGCACTCCTAGCATTATTTATGTTACTCATAAGCCTTGTGAAAACTGTGCTAAAGCTATAAAAGATGCAGGTATTATACATACTGTTATAGTAGAAAACTTTCTTAAGTTTGATAGTGGAAAGCTACAATATAGTTTAATACCAACTTCAGCTACACTAGCACTAGCGCAAGTACTAACGTATGGAGCTAAAAAGTATAAGCCTAATAATTGGCAGCAAGTAGATGATACTACTAGATATGTAGATGCTTTATATAGACACTTAGAAGCTTGGAGGTCTGGTGAACTTATAGATAGTGAGAGTGGTCTATCACATTTGGCCCATGCAATGACAAATATTGTATTTTTAAATCATTTACAAGGCCAAATTTGACCTATATAAGATAATAAATTTTGTCTAAGATGTTTCATCATATTAGATAAAATTTGTCATATAGAGCGATAATGACTATCAATTAGATTTAATCTAATTTTTATATAAAATTCGTTATAATAAAAACAAAGAAGAAAGGAAAGGCAATGGAAATAAAAGATTATATTACTAGCTTAAACCTCAAAGGCTTACAAGGCAATGATATAGCAGAAATTTTAGGTGTATCAGTTAGTATGGTATCAGCGTATAAGGGAGGTTCTTATAACCCAAGCCTAGCAGTAGCTAAAAGAATGTATAAAAAAGAAACTATAGTTTTTCACCCGTATAGTGAAGAGGCCCTCAAAAAAGAAATTGCAAAGGACAGACGATGATTAATACACTAGATGAATTCGAGGTAGCAGTAAGACAATGGTCATATGATAGAGGTATCTTAACTAATGGTAAAGATACTACTCAAGCATTAAAACTAGTAAGTGAAGTTGGTGAACTATGTGATAACATAGCTAAGGGTGTAGACTGCAGGGATGATATTGGCGATTGCTTAGTAGTATTAACTAATATAGCTGCTCTTAGAGGGTACACATTACTAGAGTGTGGCTTAGTAGCTTATGATGATATAAAAGACCGTAAGGGCTTTTTAAACGAGCATGGCAATTTTATAAAGTCTACTGACCCTAAGTATGAGCAGCTATTAATGGAGTTTAACAAATGAACCATGTAATGCTGGACATAGAAACATTAAGTACAAATAGCAATGGCGTTGTAACAACTATAAGTGCAGTACAGTTTGATTTACTTACAGGTGAAATTGGTAGGTCTTTTGAAATAGCTTTAAACATTAAAGAGCAAGTAGACTGTGGAGGTATTATAGACATACCTACTGTTACTTGGTGGTTTTCACAAGATATTGCTGCTATTACTGCTATGCTAAGATTACAAAAAGTAGATGTAAACTTAGGTTTATTACAGTTTAATAATTGGATTAGTTCTTTGGGAATACCAGTAAAAGACATTAAACTATGGGGTAATGGCGTAGTCTTTGATAATGTTATGGTTCGTAATTTATATAAGAGACATGAGGTAGACTTTATTATACCTTATTGGTGCGATAACGATGTTCGTACTTTAGTAACTCTTGGTAATATAGATACTAGAGACTTTAAATTTGAAGGCACTAAACACTATGGTATTGATGATTGCAAACATCAGATTAACTATTGTTTTGCTGCTTATAAAGGCTTGTAAATGATTACTCAAATTAAGCCACAGAAAGGTAAGGACTTTAGTGACTTACCTAATAAGACTTTACAAGTGTTTGATAACACAAAGTACCTTATGTCTACTAAATACGACGGTAATCAAATCTTCATAGTTAAGCAAGGTGAGACTGTTAGGTTTTATACTAGTGACTGGAAAGAGTTTACTATATCATTAGTAGCTAAAGAACTACAAAGTTTAAATGCTGACTTTATTTTAGTTGGTGAGTTTATGCAGAACTGTGAAGGCAAGTTAGGAGACAGAAGAAAGTCAGCTATTCTTACTACATATAGAGCTAACTTTAAGAAAGGACTATATAATGGTAAGATAGAAGAAGGAACTAATATATTAGTATTTGACTGTGTGCTTCTTCAAGGTGATAAGTTACTAAATGACATGCCCGCAGAAGTAAGACTAAAAACTGCTAGTAACTTATTGTATCAAAAAAGATATATGTCAGTAATAAATACAGAGTTAGTAACAGGTAAAGCTGCAAAAGAGAAAGCTAAACTATTAGTATCACAAGGATGGGAAGGCACTATGCTTATAGAACCAGACTCTATATATATGCCTGGTAGTAGAGTTAACTACGCTATTAAGCTTAAAGGGCGTAAAACTGCAGACCTTATGTGTATAGGCATTGAGCCTGGAGAAGGTAAGTATGATGGTTTAATAGGCTCTCTTATTCTTGAGGACTCTAAAGGTAGACGAGTTAGCGTTGGTAGTGGACTTGATGACCCAGAGAGATGCAAAGATAATGGGTACTTCATAGGTAAAGTCATAGAGATAGGCTATGAACAAATAATGGATACTTATATACAGCCAACGTTTATAGGTATTAGAGATGATAAAAAGGACTTAAGTTGAGTATATTAAAAGTAAAGTTAACCACCGATAACACTGGAGACATAACTATAGAGTTAAAAGGTGAGTGCAGCGCAAAAGAGTTAGAAGTATTAGTAGGCTATCTTATGGCAGGTCTTGTAGCTAATACTAGTATAGAAGTACTAGAGGATATGGTGCAACAACTTAAGGAGCATATAAATGGCAGAGAAACAAGTACAAGCGAAGATACGCAAGTATCTTGAGTCTATAGGTTGTTATGTAGTTAATGGCATCTATGCAAAGGCTGGAGTCCCAGACTTAATAGGTTGCTATGAAGGGGTCTTCTTTGCTATTGAAGTTAAGACCCCTGAAACTAGGAATCATGTGTCTAAGTTACAAGAATATAACTTAGGTAGAATTAGGGAATGTGGTGGACACTCTATAGTAGCGTGGAATGTTGAGATGGTAGAAGACTTTATAGGAGGTTTACTAATATGAGTAAAAAGTTAAGTGAAATTGAAAAAATAATGCAAGGTGAGACCAAAGAGGACTTAGAGAATAATCCTGAGGAGCCTTTAGAAGAACCTGAGGAAGATGAAGACTTTGAGGAGGGTGAAGGATGCGAGGAATGTGGAAGCTTAAATATAGAAACCCGCCCTAGTGGACTTATTGTTTGTAATGGCTGCCACCATATAGATAGACGAGGTTTAAACTAATGAAGATTGAGGCTCTACCACATCAGGTGGAGTTCTCAGCTAAATGCTGGGAACTATTAAAAACATTAGGTTATGTTTACCTAGCTGGCAAACCTAGAAGTGGCAAAACCTATACTTCTATATTAGTTGCTGAGAAGTCGGATAAAATTAATAACATACTAGTTCTAACTAAGAAGGCAGCAATAGCTGGGTGGAATAAGTTTATAGTTGGGAATAGTGCCCTTAAGCATAAGTATACTGTTGTAAACTATGAACAAGCTCATAAGTTAAAAGCAGCAGACTATGATTTAGTAATTATAGATGAGTCACATAATCTAGGTACATTAGCTAAACCATCTCAACGCATATTAGTTATAAGAAAGCTCTGTTGGAATATGCCGCATATACACTTAAGTGGTACTGCTATAGTAGAGAGTCCTTGCGGTATATATCATCAAATGGCTATATCTAAATATAGTCCTTTTAAGCATAAGAACTTCTATGACTTCCATAGGGAGTTTGGAGAGCCTTATTATATTAAGGCAGCAGGTAGAGATATAAATCAATATGATAAAGCTAAACCTAGTCTATTACCAAAGATAAATGAGTTTACTGTATATATGACTCAAGAAGATGCTGGTATACCTAAGGAGCTTCAGGCTGTTGATAAGATACATTATGTAGAGTTATTAACAGAGACTAAGAAGCTATATAACGAACTTACTGAGCATAAAATAGTTACTTTAAAAAATGGCGAGAAATTAGTATGTGACTCTATTATGAAAGAGAGAACTAGTTTACATATGATTGAGTCTGGAGTAGCTAAGGTGGATGATGCCTATATAGACTTAGGTAATAGAGAGAAGATAGATTATATTAAGAAAACTTTTGGCGACTCTAAAGATATGGGGATTATGTGTCACTTTGTAGAAGAGCGACTTATTGCTGACAGAGAGTTTAAATATGCTAATATCTATAGTTCTACTAGCCATGCTGAAGGGGTAGATTTAAGTCATCTTAAGTATTTTATAATTATGAGCTCTGCTTATAGTGGCTCTAAATTTATACAGAGAAGGGATAGGATAATAAACACCAATGGTAGTAATACCTTAGATGTTCATCATATCCTAGTTAAAGGAGCTATATCTGAGCAGGTATATAAGAAAGTCTCCAAGAAAGAAGACTTTAATAACTCTACATATATACCTACTACTTTATAGGTATACCTCCTCTATCAAATCTATTCCTTAACTCTATAGTTACAGGAGTATCTTTTGTTTTAATATATTTATTAAAACCATCGATATCTCCACGCTTAAGGTAGCCATATAAAGCACCCCTAGTCTTTTGACTCTCTTTTGAAGGCTTATCTAAATTCATATAATAGTCAGCACTAACTATTCGTTCTGTATCCTCTTTAGAGTATGTATCGAATTTAGGCAACCTCTTTTTAAGCAAGTCATATCTAGTTTGAAACATAATATCAGAAGCTTTCTGTACCTGTTCTGACGTTAAAGAAACAGAGGTATCTTTTCTTAATAAAGCATTTATAGTAGACTTATCTACTCCTGCCTTAGTAAGTACCTGTATAGATTGAGCCTTATTATTTTTAAGGTCTATACCAGCCGCTATTGTAACATTTCCTGGGCCGTGTAGTACACCTGCTTTATCTTCATTACCTAGTAGTTCAGCATTCCATAGGCTCTCTGGCATTGTATTTCTATTAATAGATGCTTCAGCTTCAGC